>Ga0116171_10000150_pt1 | contig 72015 bp, 50 predicted proteins | sample AD_JPNHW2_MetaG_FD_89798 | JGI IMG/M metagenome (GOLD analysis project Ga0116171, IMG submission 89798) | Active sludge microbial communities of municipal wastewater-treating anaerobic digesters from Japan - AD_JPNHW2_MetaG | ecosystem: Engineered > Bioreactor > Anaerobic > Digestate | place...
GAAATGTAGAGCGTGGCGCGATCCGGAGCCAGGAGACAGGTGTAGGCCTCACCGCCAAGGGGGAAGCGGGCCAGGACCCGGCCGCTGCGCGTATCCAGGGTGTAAAGGGAATTGTTCTCGCGGGTCACCGCATAGAGCAGGTGGCGGCCGTCGTCGAGAGCGATCCCGGCCACGGAGATGAGTTCCGGCCAGGGTTTGCCGAGGACCAGGGTGTCGGCCGGCGTCAGCTTGCCCTTCACGATATCGTAGCGGATGATCCAGTTGTCATTGCCGCCCGAAACATAGAGCGACTTTTCATCCGCGGAAAAGGCGAGGCCCACCCAGGCCTTACCGATCGCCGCCGAATCGATCACAACGTTCTTTCCCCGGTCGAAGAGCTGGATCGATTGATCGCTCTGGCCATTGTTGGTGATCGCCAACAGCTTTTTCGAGGGGGAGACCGCCACATTCAGGGGCAGATCCCCGAGCCGGACCATTCGGCCGACCGGAGTCAGTTTCCAGCCATTGGGAAGAGCGACGCGGCTGGACTCGAGCGCGCTCAGGCTTTGGGCGGGCAAGGGCGACGCCTGGAGCGCTATGGCCAGCAGGGTGAAAAGGGTCATCGTGTGCAGCACAACTTTTTTCATCATGGGGATCCTCGGCTGAATTTTCATGGCGCAGGCCGGGCCGGGAAGAAGGGGCCGGCTGTAACTGCCGGACCATTATATCAAACTCCGGCACAAAAAACAAGCATTACCTTGCCGGCTGGAAAAAAAAACGCAGCGAGGAGGCCTCAGATGCAGCCTCAGGACGCCGGCGCAGGAGCCGGCAAGAGGGGCAAAAAAAACCGCTGCCTGAGGGCAACGGTTTCAACCTGGGGAAGGGTATCGTGTTAGCGTATCCAGTTCAGCGCTGCGCCTCCGGGGGGATCCGCGGCGGAACGAATTCCGGCGCCTTGTTGAGCCTTGGATCCAGTGGCGCCGGACCCGGCCGGGGCTCTTTTGGGTCCATCCGCAGAGGTTCGGGCACCCGCTGCTGCAGGATGCGGGTCAGATTCTGCCACTGACTCTTCTCGAGGTAGGGACGGATGGCCATGAGGTGATCGACCGTCAGTTTTTCCATCTCGCCCTGCAGGGTATTGATCTTTTGCAGCACGATGGCGATCGAATCTGCGGCCGCCGGCTGCCGGTCCATCATCCGGACCAGCTGCTGGCGCGACTGCTGCAGATCCCGGCTCAGGGGGCGCAATCCGGCGATGAAGCTCTCGCGCAGTTTTTCCACTTCGGGCGGCATCCTGCCGGGCAGGTCTGCGCCCGGCCCGTCCGGGCGCGGTTCGCCATTCTCGCGGATACCGGGCCTCCCCATCGGCCCTTCCGGCATCATCACCGGTGGACTGGGGTGCCGGGTAAAATAGAGCAACGTGCCCACAACCGCCAGATTGACCGCCAGAGAAAAGATCAGAAATACGACCAGCCATTTGTTCACTGCACACCTCCTTCAGACCAGGAAAGGTCCAGATAACTTGCGGTGAGAGGCGTTTCGGCCACCTGCGTGATCAGTTTCGCCTCGAAATTTTCCTGGTTTGATTGGGTTGGGGCGGACCAGTGCGTGGAAAGGGTCTGCCCCAGAACCACCCCCAGCAGTAATCCGGCCGCCACCGAGACCGGAATCAGCAGCCGGAAGACGATTTGCAGCCTGCGCGTGCCCGCCGTGGCGACCCTGCCGAGCGCAGCCCGGACGCGGAAGACCATGGCGGAATCCGGAGCCGGAAGTTCGCCGGGCTGCAGCAGAAGATAGAGCCGTTCCAGCTGCACTTTACGTCGGCGGCACGCCGCACATGTGTCCAGATGTTCCGCCACACCGCGGTGCGGCGCCGGTTCCAGCTCACCATCGAGATAAGCGGAGATGCGTTTTTGCGTTTCTCGGCAGTTCATGCATGTTCCCATCAATTAAACACCGCCGCAACACAAATCTTGCGGCTGCATTCCCGGGATTCCCCGCGCTGGATGCGCGGCGTCCCGCTCCTCATTCGTCGCAATACGTGCGCAGCAGGCCCGCCAGTTTGAGCTTGGCCCGGTGCAGCCGCGCCTCCACCGCCGCGACACTGCTACCGGTGACCTCGGCGATCTCGTGGTATTTCAACCCCTGAAAACGATGCAGGATAACCACCGTGCGCTGCTCCTCGGAGAGCGCTTCCAGAGCCGCCTGCACCATACGGTTGCGTTCCGCCTCCTCCACCTCCTGCAGCGGCGTGACCGGCGCCTGCTTTCCGGCGGTCATTTCCGCCTCTCCACTCATGAGCTGGGAAAAGGGCTTGAGCCAGCGCCGGCGCCGGCAGCTGCGGAGCTGATTGAGACTCTGGTTGATGGCAATGCGGATAAGCCAGGTGGAAAATTGTGCCTGCGGACGATAGGCGGGCAGGGCATGCCAGGCCCGGATAAAGGTCTCCTGGGCGACATCCTGGATGTCGTGGGGATCGGAGATATAGCAGGCGATGAGCGCTCGGATGCGCTGCTCATGGCGGCGCACCAGAACATCAAAGGCGCCCTGTTCTCCACGCTGGAAAGCGGCAATCAGTTCCTGGTCGTTCTGCACAGGCCGTCCAAGGGTACGCTGGATCATCTGGTTTGGCATACATGCTTCCGGCTTGCTCTCCCCACCATTGAACACCTATGGCCGGGAAAACTTGCTGGCCCTATTTACGAATTGCTCTGCAATAAAACTACAGAAAAAAAGGAAAGATTGGCACGCCTTTTGACAGGGAAGGTATGAAGGGCCAATGCACCAGTCAGGCCAATAGATGAATAATTTATTTAATAACAATTAGTTGAAATATCCTGTGCACTCCGTTCGCGATCTGATTTTGTGGCGCCGCCTCTCCATGACCGGGATATTCAATGTGGCATGCGTGGGACATCGGGCATTTTGAGGAGAACGATGGTGAAAAAGAGCAAAAGTGATTCAGGCTACCGCACCTGGAACAGCGAAGTGGTCCGGCTGTGGTGGTTCTGTCTGCTGATCATCCTCTTTTTGATCCTCTTCAGCGGCAGAAGTTTTGGGCAGGCCTCCATCAGCGGCTATGCCTGGATGGACTTGAACAAGGATGGCCTTCAGGGCACAGGCGAGCGCGGCTTTTCGGGGGTCCGCGTCGAGTTGTTGCACCGCCTCAGCGGTGCGAACTTTGAGTCATTGACCTCGTTACGGACACAGAGCGACGGTTCATTTCTGATTCTGGTTTCGAGCACTCTCTTGCCGGGGGAGTTTTACCTTCGCTTCGAAAAGGTCCAGGGCATGTATTTCAGTCTGCCCGACCGGGGCAGCGATGACCTGACCGATTCGGATGTCGATACCAGCAGCGGCCAGACGCCGATCTTCGCACTGGCCGACCAGGCCAATGCGGTCGGCTGGAATGCCGGATATATGACCTCACCCATCGCGCCCCCGCGCCAGCCGGCGGCCAATCTCTATCTGAATGTCGCCACCAGCTCCGACTCGGCGCAGATCGGGCAAAATATCGAATTCACCATCGTGGTCACCAATTCCGGCCCCGATCCCTCGATCACCCCGGTGCTGACCATGGAACTGGATCCCGCACTGGAACTGCAGACCGCCAATCCGGCTCCGGAAAACACCGCGGCCACTCCCCTGCGCTGGTCGCTGCCCTCACTGGCCATGGGCAGCGAATACCGGATTACCCTGGCCGTGCAGGTCATCCATGAAGGCGACGCCACCGGCGCCATCTGTCTGGCCGCAACAACGGAAGACCCGAACCTCGACAACAACTGCCAGACCTATCTTTTCCACAACAGTGTACCGGTCGAGTTGACGGAATTTCTCGCCCGATTCGAACAGGGCGGGGTCGTGCTGCGCTGGACCACAGCCTCGGAAACGGAGAACTATGGGTTCCAGATCTGGCGCGCCGCATCCGAGGCAGGGCCCTACACCCGGATCACTCCCGCCCTGATCGAGGGGGCGGGCACCACCTCCTCGGAGCACCGTTATGAATTCCTTGATGCCGAGGTCGCCGGTGGCGGCTCCTATTTCTACAAGCTGCAGGACATCGACTATAGCGGTCAGGCCGCCTGGCATGGTCCCATCGCGGCTGTGGCGGCCCAGCCAGCACGCTTCGAACTCTCGCAGAACTATCCCAATCCCTTCAACAGCGAGACCCGGATCCGCTTCAGGATGAGCGAGGCCGGTTCGGCGCAGTTGACGATCTTTAATACCCTGGGCCAGCAAGTAAAACAGCTCTTTGCCCAGGAGTGGTCCCCCGGCGAGCATGAAGTGCGCTGGGATGGAACCGATGCTTTCGATCTGCCGGTTGCCAGCGGCCTGTACATTTACCTGCTGCGCGCCGGGGATCATGTTGAGAAGCGCATCATGAATCTGGTCAAATAAAGAGACGCAGGCCGCTGGGATACTGCAGCGGCCTGAGCCCATGGCACCGTACCATCCATGGCCGCTGCACCCACAGACACCTTCGCCCATGACCTCCACTGTGCCGCGGCTTGCCGGACGCTCGACGTACCGGCAAATCAGGAGGCAACAATGAATCGTTTTCATGTCCAGTCCGCCCTTTTCGCAGGAATCCTGCTAACGCTGTCCGGGGGGAGCGTACGCGCCGGTGAAGTGATCCTGCCGCCGCTGGCCGCACCGGCCGTTGTCCAAACCAACGGTCCGCAGGGGCTCCTCAGTCATGGCGACTGGTGGAGCAACAGCGCCGGCGGCAACCAGCCGCACTGTTATTACCTCTATGTCCCCGATGCCGTTCCAGGCACCTATGCCATCCAGGTCGCGCTCTTCGATCCGGAATGCTATCAGACCAATGGCGAGCTGGACGAGCGCAAGGGAGCATCCTGGGATACAGCACATTTTCAGCTGATCGCTCCCGATGGCACGACCGTGGTGGCGGATCAGACCTTCGCGCCGGCCGCGGGGAGCTCCAACGTCTGGAACACCTTTGCACAATTCACGGCCGGACAGTTCGGGCATGGCGTCTACCAGATCCTCGCCAGCGTGAGCGGAGATGACGAAAACACCTATCGGATCAAAATCGTGGAAAACAATCCCGATGGTGTTGACAATTCCGGCGACGAGATGAACCTCGCCATCGGCCGGAGCGCGCTGCAGATGATCTCGCTGCAAACCGCTGCGCTGCACCTCTATGTCCCGCCGGATGCGACCGGGTTGCGTCTGGCCAATTTCGGGATGGATGCGAACCGTGCGATCTGGTACACCTCTCCGGCAGGCGACAGCCTCACCGGCACCCTCTCCGGCGACGCCACCTGGAACAACACGACCAGCACGACCCTGCCGCCGCCGGGCGGGGATTTGATCACGACCCCCCTGACCGGTTGGTGGACGATCCACTTCACCGCCGCTGTCAACAATCAGTTCTCCTTTTATGTTCCGGGAGCGCTGTTCATGGGCGAGACGGGCACCAGTCCGCAGCTGGCGGCAACGCTGCAGAACAGCCGGACCCAGGTGCGCAAGGGCGAACTGGTGACCTATACCGCGACCCTGCGCAACACCGGCACGGGGCCGGCCCAGGCCTGCTCGTTGGCGGTGACCTTCTCCCCCGGCCTCGTGGTGACCGATCCCGGCGCGGGCCGCCTTACCACCGCGGGAATCTGGCTCTATACCCTGCCGCTCCTGCTGCCGGGCGCGGCCCTCACCCAGAACTTTACCGTCTTCATCAGCAGTGAAACCACCAGTCCCGTGAACGCCACGGCGGTCGCGACGGGAGAGGATCTGCTCTTTCAGCCCTGGCGCAGTGCCCCGGCCATCGATATCGATCAGCTGTTGGTCTCGGGCTCGATCAGCGGCCTGATCTGGCAGGATAGCAATCATGACGGCCGGCACGACACGGGGGAACCCGGCATGGCCGGCATGAAGATCGATCTCCTCGGCCCCTCCCAGAACGTCCTCGTTTCGGACACCAGCAGCGCCAGCGGCGCGTACCAGTTTCTCGGACTGCCGATCGGCACCTATCAGGTCCGGCCCGATGCCGCCTTTCTCCCCGAGGGTTGGGATGCCACGACGACCGTCCAGGGCGAATGGCTCTCTGTAACCGATCTCGGCGAGAACCACACGGATGTCGATCTGGGCTACAACAACTTTGAAACGCCCGTCGAAATGAGCAGTTTCACGGCCATGGTCCATGGCAGCGTTGTGGAATTGCGCTGGTCAACGCAGAGCGAAACCGACAATATGGGGTTTCATCTCTATCGCAGCACCGCAGCGGAGGGCCCCTGGGAACGGATTACCCGGACGATGGTCCCCGGCGCCGGCAGCAGTCAATCCGCGCGCTCCTACAGCTTTAGCGATGCCCTCCCGGCCGCCGGCGGCAGTTACTACTTCCGGATATCGGATGTTGATTACGCCGGTGTGGAAACCATACACTCCACGATCGAGGTGACCGTGGCGGCCGCGCCGGGTGAATTCAGGCTGGAGCAGAATTATCCCAATCCCTTCAACAGTTCGACGGTGATCTCGTTTGCGATGCAAAAGAGTGGCGCTGTGCGCATCGTGATCCACAATCTGCTCGGGCAGGTGGTGCGGGTACTTGCGGATGAGGTGCGTGAGGCGGGGGAACACCGGCTGATGTGGGATGGCCGGGATGAGCGCGGGATAGCGGTGCCAGCGGGCGTCTATCTTTGCACCATGCAGGTGGAGCAGTTCCGCACCACCCGCAAGCTGCAGTATATTCGCTAAAAGGGGAGCTTTTTCAATCGTGAGGTGCAGGCGCTCAATGCCGGTCTGGATGGAAAACGGGACGGGTAGGGATGCGGATCAGAGTGGCTCTGTCTCCGGCTTGAGCGCCTGCACCCAAAAATGATGCGGCCGTTCCTCGGCTGCCAGCATCTCAAAGCCGTTGGCGGTCAGCATCCCGGCCAGCTCGCCGGCGGGCGGCAGTTTGTCGCAGGCGACCACGCCGTCGAGACGGGCATGGAACCGGTTTAACTCGCGGCTGCAGCAGGTATGCCAGATGAGCAGTTCGCCTCCCGGGCGCAGGACCCGGTACACCTCGCAGATGACGCGCTCGGGCTGGAGGAAATGGGGCCAGGTCCCTAGGCAAATCACCTTGTCGAAGAGGCGGCCCTGGCAGGCGATGCAGGCGGCGTCGCAGCAGAGCGGCAGCGCCCGCTGGGCCTGGAGACGCTCTGCGGCGGCGGCCAGCATCCGTTCGGCGCTGTCGAGGGCGACGATCGCCCCCCGGGCACCGACCCGGGTGCGCAGGGCCAAAGCCAGACGCCCCTTACCGGCGCCGAGATCTAGGACATTCTCCCCCGAGGCAATCCCCAGCCGGGCCAGGCCAGCCTGGAGGATCTCCTCCTCCGCACCCGGCGCCGGCCATACCGCAGCGGCATGATTGAAATAGAGGCGATGCTGGCGCGACATAGCGCTTCCCTCTGCAGATGGTCCAACCTCACCGCGGCGGATGGCCGCCGCGGCCGTCCGAAATCCCTGATCTGCTACAAGGTATAGTTCCACTCGATGCGGCCATGCCGTCCCGGCATGGGATATCCGGTCATGGTGGCATAGTGGCTGTCGAAGGCGTTTTTAAGCAGCAACCGGACGCCGGCATGGCGGGTCAGGCGCAGCTGCAGCCCGGCATCGACCAGAGTATAATTGGCCAGCGGTTCGGCATAATAATCGGCCCCGTGCAGCCCGAGAATGTGCTGCGCAGCCACCGTCAGGTGCAGGCGGCGATAGGGCATATCGATCCCGAAGCTGAGCTTCTTGCCCGGGCTGTACATGGTCTGGTCATCGGGATCGAGCTTGCTCCACGCCGCAGAAATCTCGCCGCCGGCGATAAGCCAGCTGGCGCTGATCTCATAGCCGGAATGGGTGAAGCGGCCGCTGTTGCGCAGTTGCAAGGCCGGCCAGCGCCCCTGGACGCGAATCAGGTTCTCCCCCTCGCTGCGAAAGAGGACGCCCTCAAACCGCAGCTTGCCGGCGGCCCGCCAGGCCAGGGCCATCTCGTAATTCCACATCGATTCGGGTTCGAGTCCGGGCGTCGGCGCCGGGAAGAGATAGAGTTCGCGGATGGTAGGGCTGCGGAATCCCGCGGCGGCGGAGAAGCGCAGGGTGACCTGTTCGGAAGGATTGCAGACCAGCCCCACTTTGGGAAGCACCTTGCTGCCGTAGAGGCTGTGGGTTTCAGCACGAAGGCCGGCCGAGACGATAAAATAGCGGAAGAGCAGCTGCTGCAGATGCAGGTAGGGAGCGATTTCGCGGACCGCATGGCTGCCGAACTCCATCCCGGTGGTGACGTTGTTGGCGCTGCCGCCATAGCGTTTCCAGTCCACGCCCAGGGTGGCGGTGATGCCGCGCCAGGGGGTGCTCGACTGATACACCATCATGCCCCAGGTGAAATCGTCCGAGCGGAAGCCGTCATAGACCCGGTGGCGGCCATAGTTGCCGTGGAGCTTCACCTGCAGTTCGCCGAGCGCGTTATCCTGAATGAAGGAGAGGTCGGCGCCGCGGCGGCGCAGATCGTACCATTCGCCCACAGCGGGCGCGGATACGGGCCCGGGATCGCTGAGATCGATATTGGCAAGATTGGCGTTCAGTTCCAGGCGCATGCCGGGGCGAAAGTGGTATCCGGAATGCAGGGTATAGTGTTCCCCCTGGTAGCCAGAGTGGTCGCGGTGGCCGTCGGTAGCACTGGTAGCGGCGGTGAGATAATAATCCCAGCGGCCGGACATGCCGCCGTGGGCGAGGGAGAAGGCGCGGGTGGCGAAAGCGCCCCAGGCCGCCTGGGCGGAGGTCTCGAAACCTGGTTCGTGCCGGCGGCGGCTGATCAGATTGATGATGCCCCCCATGGCATTGGTGCCATAGAGGAACGAAGCGGGGCCGCGCAGCACTTCCACGCGCTCGACCCCGAGGCCATCATAGGTGTCGGGCAGGGGATGGCCGAAGAGCCCCATCATATCCGGCCGGCCATCGCGCAGGAAGAGGATGCCGGTCACCGGGCTGCCGCCGACGCCGCGGATGGAAAAGGCGCCGGCACCGCCGGAAACGCCATAGCCCATCACCGCGCGTTCGGTGACAAAGAGGCCGGGAACTCGCTGCTGGATCGCGCCGAGCAGGGTGCCGCTCGGGGCGGCGGCCAGGCTGGCCTGTTCAAGGACGGTGATGCTGGCGGCAATTTCCCGCTGCGATTCGTCGATTTTGGCAGCCGTCACCACCACCGGATCGAGATGGTAGCGGATCGAATCGGGCGGTATCTCTCCACCCACTCCCCCGGCCGTCCATTTGCTCGCCAGGAGCATGAGGACGGCGACGCTTTTGATCTTTGTATGTAGCAAACGCAATTCTCCCATCTGGCGGCTTGAGATGTTTAAGAGGATAACAGGCGCGGGTGGGATGCTATTCCCGTTACAGGTCGGCTCCCGGCCGGCCGACGAAGCGGCGGATGGAACCGAGGTCGATGGCGAAGCCAAGGCCCTGGGTGCGCGGGATGATGGCGGTATTGATCCCCATGAGCTGGCCGCGGACATTCAGCAGCGGCCCGCCGGAATTGCCGGGGTTGAGCGGTGCGGTGTGCTGGATCAGGTTCTCGATGAGACGGCCATCCTGGCTGCGCAAGCTGCGACCGAGCGCGCTGATGACGCCGGTAGAGACCGTCGACTGAAACCCGAGGGGATTGCCCATGGCGATAATGAACTGCCCGACGCGCGACGCGGGCTCCTCGAGGGCCAGCCACGCCATGCTCGTGGCGCAGGCACGGATGACGGCGAGATCGGCGGCCGGATCCATGCCGATGAGCGTGGCATCGTAGCGTTTGCCGTCGATGGCGACCACCTGGATGACCGTCGCCTCCTGGACAACATGGCAGTTGGTGAGGATATATCCCGAGGTGGAAAGGACCACACCGGAGGCGGTGGCGTCGTTCGCGGCCACGCGGCGGCGACGGCGGCCGACATAGAGGCTGACCACGGCCGGGGCAATAGACTCGACCACGGTCACGACCGCATCCGACCAGGATTCGAGTCGGTCGATAGCCTCGCCGCCGGCTGCCTTGCAGCGGCGGGCTTCCTCTTCTTCAAAATCCGCGGTTGCAGTCATCTCCATGCCCTCTCTGCCTGTTTCAGAATCAGCATCCTGCTGTGCACCGCTGCATCCCGGTCCCGGCAGCGGGGACCACCAGGGCCTCTCCCGCCGGATTCAGTGCCCGTACCATGCCGCGCTCAGGGCGTCACCACGGCGCCGTCCGAAAGCGGCGAGAGCACCGGATAGACGATGGCCTGTCCCGGATGCAGGGTGAGGAGATTCTCGCCGCGATTGTAGCGCAGCAGCAGCCAATAGGGGGCTTCGAAGACCCGATTGCAGAGCTGCCAGATCGCATCGCCCGACCTGACGGTATAGGTTTTGGTGCTGTCGATGCGGAAATTGGAAAAGAAATCCTCCTGGAGGGCGCGGTGGAATTCGAGGCGGCGGCGGTGAAACTCCGCGGCCGATGTGCGCGCGAAGGAGACCTTGATCTTTTGCCCGACGCTCAGGTTGGCACCGGCGCCCAGGCCGTTCAGAGCGCGCAGCCGCCGCGGCGCCAGGCCGAGCCATTCGGAAAGATGACCGACTGTCTCCTCGGGCTGGACGAGGATGGTACTGTCGGCTGGCTGATTAAAGTCGACCTCAAAACGCCAGTTGCTCGGCGCCGGCGGCTGGGAGCCGGTGGATCGGGGAGCGACCGGCCCGAAGAGAGCCCCATCGGCGCCGGCGTGCTTGCGCGAAAGGGTCAGCAGGTCAGCCCGCGGCAGGGTGTCGGCCGGGGCAGCGGTTGAGATCTCCGCGATGGCGGGTTTGGGCGCCTCCTCCTTGTCGGAGGCGGGCATGGTGACCGCAGCGGGTGGGATCAGCACCGGCGGCGCCGTCGATAGCGCTGCCGCCGCGGTTGCGGCTTTGGCCGTCCCCGGCAGTTCGAGGAGCTGGCCGACACGCAGGCGGCGCGGGTTGCTGATGTCGTTCAGGTCCATCAGCGTTTCGACGGTGGTATGGAACTCCTCGGCGATGCGGCCGAGATTGTCGCCGCTCTCCACGGTATAATAGCGATCAGAGACCTGCTCCTCATGCTTCTCCTCGGCCGGCAGCTGCGCATAGAGGGAGGCGAGGTCGATATCCTGCTGCAGCGGCAGGCGCAAGGGATAGCCCTTGGGGATACGGCGGGCAGATTTCAGGATGGGACGGCGCAGGGCCGGATTGAGTTCGGCAATGACATCCTTATTGAGCTTGAACTTGCGGGCGAGCGCATCGAGCGTGATATAACTGGGGACTGCGAAGGTCTGGTAGGCGCCCGGTTTTTCCTTCTCGACCTCGCCGAAATAATGGCGAAAATTCTTGCCCAGCTCGCGTGCCGCGAGAAACTCGGCGTAAAAATTCTTGGAGGCAAAGCCGAAACGGCGGCCGTCATACTCCTCGATGATGGCTGCGAGATCGTCGGTGTCGAGCTGCTCCACCGCCTTTTGCATGCCGCCCTTGCCATGATTGTAGGCGGTGATCGCCAGCGGCCAGCTCCCCAGTTCGGCATAATTGTGCTGCATCAGCCGGGCGGCCGCATGGGTGGCGAGAATGGGATCGAAGCGCTCGTCTATGGCATAATCGATCTTGAGATAGAGACGTCCGGTCGAGCGCGTGAACTGCCAGATGCCGGCTGCACCGACCTTGGAGTAGGCGCGGGGGTTGAACGCAGATTCGACATGCGGCAGGTAGCAGATGTCCTCGGGCAAGCCATACTGCCTGAAAATAGCCTGCATGGTGTCGAGATGCACCCCTGAGCGCTCGAGCCCTTTCATGAAAAGCTCGCGCACCCCGAACTGCAGATGGATATTATCATCCGCCTTGGCGAACTTGGCGGCGTCAGTGCTGAAGCTCCAGAGGCCGTAGATCTGCCGCTCGCGCAGGGTCAGCTTGAGAGTATCGCTCGGGCCGGTGATGTGGCTGAGCCGCTGCAGGGCAGCCCGGATTTCGCGGCGGGCGGCCTCGACCTTGCCGAATCGCGACCGCCGGCTCCCCGACCCATCGGTGAGATCGACCACATCATAGATCACATTCATATGATCCATATCGTGGATGATCACCTGGTCCCGGCCGTATTTGCTGAATACCTTGATCCAAAAATCGACCCGATGCTGCAGATCGGGTGAAACCGGAAAAAGGTCCTCCGCGAAAAGCATATTACCCGCTGCCAGAAGCCATCCTGCCAGGATCCATCCTATGTACTTGCCCATTCTTGCATGCACCATCTGCTATTCTGTTCCTTACATGAATGCTGTGTTCTGCTCCGTACTGCCTTCCCGCCGTGCCGCGCCCGGAACGCGGCCGCCATCGCGGCTCAATGGCCATTCACCTGGCCGGGATCGATTTCGTCCCAATCCGGCTGCTGCGTCTGCAGAAAGAGTTCCGCCAGTTCCGAATTCTGGCGCAGAATGTTCTCGACGATCCCTACCAGCTGTTCTTTTTTCATGGCACGGACCTGGACCAGGACCTCCTCGACATCGAGGAACTCTTCGCTATCATTGACCCAGCTATAGAGGAGGGCGACGACGTGCTTGCAGATTTTACGTGCGCGCTGGCAGGGGCAGGATCCGGCAATTTCGTCTTCGTGGAAGGTGATGCGGACGTCAAAATTTTCCAGGTAATTGCCGACCCGGCCGTAGATGTGGTTGTGAAAAACAGCGGGCCGCGAAATCAGGGCGGATTCGTAATACTCCAGCCCCTTGCCGCCGGTTGCCTCGCGATCCAGAGATTCAACCTGGCTCAACTCAAGGTTCTGAAGTTCAGGATCGATATGTCCCTTTTTATGCATGGCGCCTCTCCTCTTCTTCCCCTGGCCCACATGTTACGAAACTCAGGCCATAAATTCAAGGGAAAAAGCGGCGCCCGCGGGATCAACCCTTGACACTGCCCAGGGTCAGCCCGGAGATCAGCCAGCGGCTCAGGAACATGAAGAGCAGCACCACAGGGATGCTGACCATGACCGCGCCGGCGGAATAGAGGCCCCAGGCCACCTCCATATTGGACTGGAACATTTTGAGGCCGAGCGGCAGGGTGAACATGGACTTGTCCTGAATGATCACCGCCGCGACCAGATATTCGCTCCACGCGGTCATGAAGGTAAAGAGAGCGTTGATGACCAGGGCGGGCGCAGCCAGCGGCAGAACGATGCGCCAGAATACCGCAAAGGGGGTGCAGCCGTCGATGCTTGCGGCCTCCTCGAGGCTGTAGGGGATGGTATCGTAAAAGCCCTTCATTTGCCAGATGGTGAAGGGCAGGGCCGTGGCGGAGTAGGCGATGATCAGGCCGAGGTAATTGTCATAGGCCTTGATCCGGATCAGGAGAATGAAGAGCGGCAGCAGCAGCATGGTGACCGGAAACATCTGGGTGGTAATGATGCCGACCATGGCCGTATCGCGCCCGCGGAACTTGTAGCGGGAGAAGGCGTAGCCGGCAAAGGCGGCCAGCAGGGAGCCGACCAGGGTGACCACCCCGGAGACGACGACACTGTTGCCCAGCCAGCGCAAGAAGGGTTCGCGGGTGAAGAGGTGGACATAGGAGTTGAAGCTGGCGTCCGCGGGGATGATCGCCAGGGATTTGCTCAGGAGGCGGTCGCCGGGGCGCAGCGAGATGGAAAGGACCTGCAGCACCGGCCAGATGGCGAAGAGGGTGAAGAGGAACAGCACCACATAGGCGAATATTTTTCCGCTCGTTGACAGATCTCTCGGTTTTCGCATGGTTTGCCCTTGCAGCTGTTTGGTTTTACTCACACAGTGGCACGGAGGACGCGGAGAAATCAACCAAGTTCGGTGGTCCTTTCTTTGTGCCTTTGTGCCACTGTGTGAAAACTTTAGGCTCTTTACAGACGTTCAGTTCCAGATCTCTAATAAACCGCCTCGGTGGCGCGGGTCTTTTTGATGAAATTCCAGCTAAAGATGAGCAGAATCGCAAAGAGCACCATCGAAAACGCCGCAGCATAGCCCATGCGGAAGTAGGTAAAGGCGCTCTTGTAGATCCAGGAGACGAGGATATGCGTCTTGTCGGAGGGCTCGCCGCCATTGGAAACCAGCCAGACGACATTGAAATTATTAAAGGTCCAGATCACGCCAAGGGTTATGGCCGGCACCATCACCGGTTTGAGCAGGGGGATGGTGATATGGCGCAGCTTGTGCCACCAACTGGAGCCGTCGATGTCGGCCGCCTCGTAGAGCTCGTCAGGGATGCTCTGCAATCCCCCGAGGGCGATGATCATCATGAAGGGAAAGCCGAGCCAGATGTTGGTGATCAGGCAGGCGGTGAAAGCCCCCCATTCAGTCGTCAGCCAGGGGACGGTGATCCCGAAGAGCTGATTGAGCAGCAGGTTGACCGCGCCATATTCCGAATTGAACATCCCGCGCCAGGTGAGGGCGGTGATGTATTGCGGCACGGCCCAGGGCAGGATCAGCAGGGTGCGAAAGATCGATTTGCCCTTGATATCCTTGTTGAGGAGCAGCGCCAGGGAGACGCCGATGCCGACGTGGAATATGACGTTGAGGAGCGTCCAGAGCACGGTCTTGAAAAAGTAGTACCAAAAGCTGGCATCAGAGAGCACCTGGGCGTAATTGGCCAGGCCGGCGAGATGCCAGTCGCGGAAGTGGGTCAGATTCATGTTGGAGAAAGAGATGACGATATTGAAGAGAAAGGGATAAACGATCATCATCCCCATGAGGATGAAGGCCGGCGTCGTGTAGAGATACGCCAGCCGGTTCACCTTGACTTGTCCGGCGCTCCCAGCCATATCACTCCCGGTTTTCCTTGATCAGTTTGAGGGCCAGTTCCTGCATTTGCCGTGCCGCCTCCAAGGCGGTCACCCGCCCGGAAAAGATGGCCTGGTAGCTCGGCCGCATGGCGTCCCAGATCCAGCGCATCTCGGTGACCGGCGACATCAGCCGGCCCACCTTCATTTGTTCCAGCGAGGCCAGGGCGAGGGCATTGTTCTGGACCTCGGGGCTGTTGAAGGCGGCCGTGCGCGACGGCAGGGCGATCGAGAGCGCAGTGAATTTGAGCTGCACCTCGGCGGAGGTCAGGTGGCGCAGCAGCTCCAGGGCGATGCTGCGTTTTTCGCCCGTGGTATTGATGTTGAGCGAGTAGCCGAGGGGGGATACGGCCGGCGCCGGCCAGAGCCCGGTCGCATCGATCCGCGGAATGCGCGCGATCCCGAGGTCGATCCCGTTTTCGAGGTAGGTGCCCCACGACCAGCTGCCATTGATGATCATCGCCGCATACCCATCCTTGAAGAGCGCATTGGCAATCTCGTAATCGCACTCTTCCGGGATGATGCGGTAGGTATGGCCAAGGTCATAGATCAGCTGGCAGGCCTGGGCCACCGCTCGGGTGTTGAGGGTGGGCTGATGGGTGGAATCATCGATGATCCAGCCACCATAGCCGCCGATGAAGGGCACGGCAAAAAAAGGTTCGGTATAATTCCAGACCAGAGCGTACTGATCGGGTTTGCCATCGCCATTGAAATCCCTGGTCAACTCCTTGCCGACGCGGATCAGTTCGCTGATACTCTGCGGTGGTTTGGCGATCAGTTTTTTGTTGTAGACCAGGCAGAGGTGATTGCCGACCCGATCGGCAATCTGCCAGAGATGGCCGTTGAGCCAGGTATTGGCGCGAATGGGCTCCAGTAAAAAGCTGTCGAGAAACGCCGGCTCGAGCAGCGGCTCCAGCGGCTGGATCACCCCCATCTCAACCAGAGGGCCGACATTGTCATTGGCCCCCCAGAACAGCTCCGGACCGCTGCCGCCGAGCGCGGAGATGATGTAATTCGTGCGCGCCGTCTCGTTCTGGTAATAGAGTTCGCTGAACTGCCATCCGGGATGCTCCGCGCCGAATTTGGCCAACTCGGCGCGCAGCAGATCGGCCTCGACCGGCCGCATCGAATGCCAGACGAGAATGCGCTTCTCATCCCGTTTACCGCAGCCTGCACCGAGCAGGAGCAGCAAAAACAGGGACAGTACGGTACAGCGGAGACCCGGTGCGGTTCTGCGCAAAAGCACTATTCACCTCTGTATAAAGTGGTACGGCACTATTCCGGAGCCCCGGTTTTGCCCGCGGTCTCAGGGCGCTCCGATTCGATTCAGTTGCTCCAGCAACGCCTGCACCCGCGCCTCACCCGGCGAAAGGTTCAGGGCGATGCCGGCTTCCGTGCGCGCTTGCGCATACTCGCCGCGCTGCGCCAGCGCCACCCCGAGCAAATAATGGACCCGCGCCAGATCGGTCCGGCTGAAATCACGGCTGTTGCCCGCCAGGGCGATCGCCTGCTTCAGCACCGGCAGGGCTTTGTCCGTTTCATTCCGGCTCATATACTGGACGCCCAGCTTGGCGTAGGCGAAGGGCAGATTCGGACTCAACACCGCGGCCTCGCGCAGCGCCTTCTCGGCATCGTCCCACTGCTCCATCCGCGTCAGCATGTTGGCGAGGAAGAGATAGGGATAATAGTTGCCGGGCACAACGCGAATGACCGCCCGGTACTCCTGCGCCGCCTCGCTGTAACGCTGCCGCTCGGAGAGCCACTCGGCGACGCGGTAGTGCGCTTCGCTCCAGCTCCATTTGCGCTGGAAGAGCATTTGCGCCGCGCCCTGCAGGACCCTGGCGTACTCGGGCTCATCCACGGTCTGGATCCTGTGCTCTTCCCGGAAGGGGTAGCGGCTGGTGAGAATGCGGATCCGCTCCGCGGCGATCTCCTCTTCCAGAGGGGTGATGCAGGCGCGGGCGAGCAGCTGTTCCGCCGGGAGGTCGCGCGACCAGGGCCACTGCGCGGTCGGGACGATCAGACTGTCGGTCGCCATGGTCCGGCAAAAGGCGTCCGCCATCAGCAGATAGCCGGGAGAACCGGGATGGAGATGGTCGAGCATGAGGGTATGGCCGATCAGCCCCTGTGGCGCGGCCTGGATGAAGGCCGCCTCGGTCTCCACGACCGGCACGCCGCGCTCGCGGCAGACCCGGCGGATCACGGCATTGAATTCCGCACTGGCGCGGAAGCGCAGGGCATCAAGATCGCGGGCCCGTTCCAGCAGCCGGCGCGCGGTCAAAGAGTCCCCCAGCCAGCGCTGGCATTGCCCCATCTTGTAGCTGAGTGCGGCCGGGAGCGAATCCAGGGCTGCCGCCTGGCGAAAGAACGCCAGAGCGGCCGCATGCGCGCCGCGGGCCAGGGCTGCATCGCCCTGCCGCTCGAGAGCCTGCCATTCGGCCTGGCGCTGGAAGCCCGGAGTGAAGGCAGATTCGAAAGGCGGCTGGTCGGCGATATTGCTGACCAGGGTACTGACCAGGACAGGTACGCCGGCCTTGCGGATCATGGCCAGAATCTCGTCGAGATTGGCGGAAAAATCCGCCCGGGCGCGACGATAGCGCGGGCTGTCGGGCAGGATCTTCTTGTCGCCGACCATGCTCTCCATCAGGGTCTCGTGCGGCCCGGCGGCCGCCGGGGCGCGGCGCAGCCGCCCGAGCCCGTCGCGCAGCAGCTGCACCAGCTTGAGCCGTTCCAGACGCATATAGAACTTGATCAGGGGCCGGCTGAGGCCGATGCTCCGGGTACTGGCAGCGCCGAGGGCGCCGTAGAACTCATTGTGCCCCATGTAGATGAGAAACAGATCAGGCTGATAGCGCAGCAGTTCGCGGGTAAAATCGAGCACCGAATAGCTGTTGATGGCGGAGATGCCAACATTGATCACTTCGAAATTGCGCTGCGGAAAGAGCAGGCTGAGGCGCGCCTGCAACTGGCTCGGAAAGCCGGCGTTGTGCTGGTAGGGCCAGCCGGCGGTGGTGGAGCCGCCGAGGCAGAAAATGCGGCAGGTTGCCGGGGTTTTAACGCAGGCAAAGGCCTCGCCGCGGGCATCGGGAACGTTCGCTTCGCCGCTCCCGAAGTAGCGGCGCGCCACCTGGCGGTTGATCTGGTAGTAGCGCTCGCCGTACTCCTGGCGCGGCAGGACAAGATCATCCGCCACCCCGTAATGGAACAGCCGCAGGCCGCCCTCGAGCAGCAGCAAGAGAAGCACGGGAAATGCGACGAGCACGACCCAGAAGAGTCGCTTGCGGCCGCGGGAGAGCGCGGCAGGGCCGGTATGGCTGGTCGATTTGCTCACGCCGGCCCAGTCAGAACAGGGTATAGATGAACGGCGCCAGCGCGGATCCTTCAGCAAAGACGATCAGCAGCCCAAGCAGCAGCAGAAAAAAAAGGATGGGACCCAGCCACCATTTTTTGCGCTCCCGCATAAAGAGCCAGAATTCCTTGAGGATGGAGAGTTTGGACATCTTGGATACCTCGGTATCTGGAGTAGTCATCTGCTGCAGCGGCCGCTCGGGGCACTCTCCCCCCAGTGTGCAGCCGGCTGCGGCCGCCTGTGCCCGCCGGGCGCCCTGAAGGCGGCCTTGTTGCGCACAAGCGCGCGTTGCGCTCGTCATTATGTGCGTCCGCCAAATTAAGAAAATCCCGGCTGACCTACAATCTTTTTTATTGGTACGGCAGGCCCATCAGGACACAAGCCCGGGCCTTGGGGGCTCGGTCCGCTATCTGCTATCTTGATCATTTGTTCGGCAGGCCCATCAGGACACAAGCCCGGGCCTTGGGGGCTCGGTCCGCTGCTTGCTATCTTGATCATTTGTTCGGCAGGCCCATCATATCGATGCGCTCGCGGCCGGCGGGAAACTCCGCCGCCAGGGCTTCGAGCTGTTTCTCGTTGCGGCGAATCCTGGCTTTGCCGCGCAGCTCCGCGGCCATGCGCGCATAGATCACGTCGTTTTTTTCACCCAGCACCTCCTCGTGCACCTGCTTTTGCAGCTCCGGGATGAGCGCGAGCGAATCCGGCGAGAGCAGGCCCTGGGACCGGCGCTCGAGGAATTCGCGGTAGCGGCCGGTATGGGTGGCAAAAAAGGCTGCTTCCTCCGCCGGGCTCACCTTGAGCGTGTCGCGCACCCGTTGCCAGAGCGCGCCGAAAAGATAGTCCTCCCGCCATTTGCGCACCCCCTCCTGCACCTGGGGGTCCTTGTCGAGGTTCTGGCGTTTGGCCTGCTGCACCAGCAGCTCGCGCATGGCGAGCTTGCCAATGTCCGTGCGCAGGTGGGCCGGAGTGTCGATGCGCGGCCGTTCGCTGACCGGAAGCGATTCCACCCGTTTGCTGAACTCCCCGAGGGTCAGCGCTCCCCCCTTCCAGACCACCAGCACCTCCTTCTGGTGCCCGCCGATGCCGTCGTTCATCATCATCATTTCGCTGCCCCCGAGCATGGGCTGGTAATTCGGTACCATCCGCTCCGCACCCAGAACAATCCCCTTGACGTTAGCCGCGAGGATGTTAAAGCTCGCGTTGATCATCTTGACATCGAGGGCGCTCATCATTTTATCAACGTAAGCCCCAGCCGCCTTTTTCTCCAGTTTGCGGATCAGGTCCTTGCTGATGGCGTCGCGCTGCTGTGCATACTCGGCCTCGTTGTTGAAAAGCTGCTGGCGGCGATTATCCACGCGCAGGATATGCCAGCCATACCGGCTCTGCACCGGCGCCGAGATCTGATGCAGCGGCAGGGCAAAGGCGCTCTCGGCCAGCTTCTCGTCGATATCGTCATAACCGATGAACCCCAGGTCACCGCCATTGTGTGCCAGGGTGCTGTCATGAAAGGTGCGTGCGGCCAGCTCCTCAAAGGGAACGCCCTTGTCAAGCTGCTCCTTGAGCAGCAGGGCATCGACCTCGGAGCGGGCGAAAAGATGGCGGAGACGCACCTGCTCGCGACCGCGCAAAAAGGCGGCACGGATCTCCGCTTCGGAGGGCTGCACCTTGTTGCGCACCTCGTCGCGATAGAGGGCCTTGATCATCTGGTCGCGCTCCGCCCAGTCGACGACCTGGCGCACCAGGGGATTCATTTCCAGCCCCTGGCGCCGGGCCTCCTGGGCGAAGAGCTTTTTCTCGATGAGGAGATCGAGATGCGCATCGACCAGTTCCCGCCCCTTCTTGTTGCGGGCATAGAGGGTCATAAAGTGGATATTGTTGCGCACCTCCTCGATGGAGATCGGCTCACGATTGACGAGCGCGGCGATGCGATCATCCAGCGGGGCAAGGGAGCAGGCGAAGAGCAGGGTGATCAGGGCAAGGGCTTTTTTCATACTTTACCCAAAAAAATGAGCGACTTGTCTGCGAGAGAAAAGGCAAAAGGGGAGAGAGTTCTGGCTCTCTCCCCTCTCAGGCCGTTCAATCCAGCTGCGGCTGCGTACGGCGCCGCGGTCCGGGCATTAAAAGCCGATGCCCAGGGTGAATTTCTGGACGTAATCGAAGCGGCCGAAGGCCTCGTAGGCATAATCGAGCTTGAGAGCCATTTTGCCGCCAAAATTATAGCGCAGGCCACCGCCCAAGGTCAATCCCTGCTCAGCGTCTTTGGAAAAGAGCGAGGCGTAGCCGCCGCGGAGAAAGAACATGTTGTCGAAGGCATATTCGGCGCCCAGGTTAACCGACTCGACGTTGTCGCTCGGATGCACGGCGTCCACCGCCACCCAGAGGGCATGCTTTTTGGTGTCCTGGAGGACGTTGTAGGACATGCCGACGCGCAGGTAGAGGGGCATTTCGAAATAATCGGTGGCCATATTGGCATTGATCTTGTCGTTGTTGCCTTCGCGCAGGGGATCGGTGTCATGCTGCACCAGCAGATCCCGTCCGGACATGCGCATCTTGGTGCCGAAATTGCTGATGGCGGCGCCGAGGCGCAGGCCGCGGAACTGGGTGGTGAAGACCGTGCCGATATCGAGAGCAAGGCCGCTGGCGCCGCTGTTCATGATATACTCGTGGACATATTTAACGTTGGCGCCGATGGCGAAGCGGTCGGTGAGCGCGCGGCCGTAGGAGAGGCCCATGGTATAGGAGCCGGAGTTGAAGCGCTGCCCGGTGCCTTCGGGGTAGAGTTCGGTCGTGACATCCATCTCACCGATGGTCATGAAATTGCCGAAAAGGCCGACGGAGCCGATGTTGCCCAGGTTCAGCGCGATCCCGGCAAAGTCGAAATTGATGTCGGCAATCCACTCGGAATGGTTAAAGACCGCCTCACTGCCCTGCATGGTCGCGATTCCCGCCGGGTTCCAGTAAAGGGCGGTGGCATCATTGGCCATCGAGACATAGGCGCCGCCCATCGCGATCGCCCGCGCCCCCTGCCCGACATTCAGGAAGGAGGCTGCGGTGGTCCCCACCTTGGTCACATTTTGCGCTTGGCCGGCCGTGACCAGGAGGAGAAGGATGAGACCCAAAGAGATTATTCTTTTCATGTTAACCTCAAGATGTTTTCGATTCCAAAAAGATCTCATTGTTCTACTTGATCACGGCAAATTTACCGACATAGTTGCCCAAATCTCCGGCATCGACGTGAAAGACATACACGCCGTAGGCAATGTCGAGATTGTCCTTGGTCAGCATGTTCCAGGCCTGGGTGCCGTCGAAGAAGCTCGAGTTGTGCTCGACGGTCGCGATCAGCTCACCCTGCACGGTATAAATACGGATGGTGCATTTCATCGGCAAATGGGTGAAATGAATCTCGCGCGAGCCGCGCCCGGTCGCGTAGGGATTGAGAGGCTCCCAACCCGCTGACGCGACATAGGGATTCGGTACCACCTTGATATTCTTCAATTCGGAAGCGGCTTTTTGGGCATCGACTGTGGCCGCCTGCGTGGTGAAGCGGAAGCTGTCGTGACTGCCGAAGGGGCGGGTCGTGACGACGCGCAAGGTATCGCCCGCTTTGGGATGATAGGTGGTGGTGTCGTTGCCGGTGAAATAGAGGCTCCAGGTCACCTTGGTCTCCGGCCCGACCTGCTCGTAAAAGACGAGGCGGTCGAAATTGGAGAGCTGGCCGGGCTGGATGAAGGAGGGCCGCTGCGCATAATCGAGGAAGGCGTAGGGGATCTCCGTTTTGGTGTTCATATCGACCACTTTAAAATTGGTCGTGACCGCCGGAATGTTGTAGGCGGCGCCCATGGTGCCATTGGGATTCTTTTTGTGGATGGTCAGGGGCGCGGACCGGCCGCTGAAATCATCCATGGCCACGATTGCGTAATTGACCGGATACTCCACGCCGGTTTCATAATAGCCGCCGAACTGGAACTTGGTGAAGACATACGAGTAGTTGAACGGCGCCGTTGAACGAATTATGTTCCAGTTGGAAAGGGCAAGGATGCGCTCGATGGTGCTGGCGTTCTCGATGTTCAGGCGCATGCCGTAGAAGAAATCGCGGCCGCCGTCGATGTCGCCGCTGGTATCGACCACCGTATCGGGGGTGGCTGATCCTTCGGCCATCTTGATGAAGGTGGTCTGGACCAGGGTGTCGGGTGAGCCGGTGCTGGTGACATCATAGATGCCATAGCCGGTGGTCAGCGGCACCCATTCCTGCAGGTCCTTGCTGTCGAGATTGGGTTCGCCGCGCGTCGGTACGCCATCGCCCTCGCCCGCGTCTCCGGTGGCAGCGATGCCATCGGCGCCGAGGTCATCGGTGGCCTTGTTCCAGTCGCCGTCGTTATCCACGCCATCGGAAGCGGTATCGGTGAATTGCACCAGAATGTCGCGATTCTCCGGGATTCGTTTCTCATCGACGATGGTGGCGACGACCGAGCCGGTGCCAATGGTGCCCGCCTGTTTTGTGAGCGGGATGGAATGGTCACGGTCCACATAGCCGGCGGCCTTGGCGGCGGGAATAACCGCCACAACGTTGGAGCCGAGCGAGACGTTGCCGGCGGCGTCGATGCTGACATCGATCGGGCATTCGACCGGATTGAAGCCGTTGACCAGATCGCCGCGGTCGTAGGAGGTGACGGCATAATAGTATTTATAGCCGTTCACCAGCGAGGTGTCGCGGAAGGAATGGGCCAGGCCCGAATCGTCGCCGAGGTAGAACTGGACGCCGGTGCCGGGATAGGCCTCGGGGTAGAATCCCGAGATGCCATCGGCGCGGTCGAACTGCTTGAGCGGCACCGACATCAGGCGGCTGCCGAGATAGTTGGTGACCGGCGTGGCATCCTCGAAGCCGGGGTCGGAGGCGCGATAGATGCGATAGCCCTCAAAGTCGTAACCGCTGACCGCATCGTAGGAATACTCGGCGGTATCATCCCAGTAAATCGTCACTTCGCCCTCGCCCACCGCGGCATAGACCTTGGGGGGATTGGGGGCCTTGGCAAAGTTATAGTTCTCGTCGTAGATGAACTGGGCGGTCTCCTTTTTGGCGACGATGCCGCTGCGCGGATCGCCGGGCACCCAGGCCGAGTAGAGGATGGCGGTGGAGATGCGCTCGGTCTCACCCGGCTTGAGCGGAAAGTAACCGGAGGCGTAGATCCAGTCGCCGTCGACGTTGTTGCCGACGCCGTTGACGAACGAACCCGGAGTCGTAAAATTCCAGAGCTTCTCGTCCTCTTTCAGGCCGAACTTGTTGAAGGGATAGAAGAAGTAGAAACTGGTCAAGCCCAACTGATCGGATTCGCTGACGTCGGTCTTGTCCATGTGGGGCTCGCCCGGCAGGCTGGTGCCGGCACCGGAGGTCGGCAGGCCGTCCCCTTCGCCGGTATCCATGGTATTGAACTGGCCGTCCATGCCGACATCGTCGGTGATCGGATTCCAGTCGCCGTCGTTGTCGATGCCGTCATCGCGGCGTTCGTCGATGAGCTTGTTGTCCAATCCCTCGCCGGTGAGGTAATCGACATACTTGAGCCCGACGTAGACATAGGTTTTCTGGGTGACGCCGGTGGTGATCTCGATCTCGTTATAGTTATTCTCGTCGATCACGCCGTTGAGGTTGTCGTCGATGCCGTTAAAGCGGATCTCCTCGACCTGCTGGCCCGGCCGGAAGACGATGCGATTGCCTTTGGGGCCGCTGAGGACCAGGGAATCGGCCGGCATCTTGACGACGCTGCGAGTGTAATCGGCATAATTGATCTTGACGACATCCTGGCCGGCCACAAGGCTCTGGGCTTTGAACATCTCCTCGGTGATGGTCTTGCCCGAGCCGCTGCTGCCGTCGCCGTCGTTGTCGATGCCATCCCGGGCATTGCCGGGGCTTTCGAGGAAGGCGCAGCCGGCGATGTCGACCGGCGACCAGCCGCCGGAGCCGATGCCGTCATAGTCCCAGGTGTAGGTCAGATTGATCGAACGCTCAAAGGTGCAGTTGTCATCCTCGCCATCGCCACCGGCCATGTAGCCGCAGATGATGCTGAAGACGACCTTGTCGTAGCTGGTGGTGCCGATATTGGTGATGTCATAGACGAAGAAGAGGGCATCCTGAGCAAGGACCTGGGCCCATTGCAGGCCGCGAGCCGAAATTTTCAGACCGAGGCCGCGACGGGAGAGATCCGTGGAATCGGGGTAAAAATTGTAGCGGGCGTCGTTATAATCATCCATGACGAAATAGCTTTCCTGGTCGGCATTGAACTGGTTCTTGCCGAAGTAGCCGTTCCAGGCCGCATGTTTGGAATCGCTGTCAAAGGCGTCGTTACGCCAGCCGGGATCGTCCACGGCATCTTCCTTGTCGGGCCAATAGACCGGCCAGGACTTTTTGATATGGCTCATCGCCACCACCGTGGTATCCTTGCCGGCATAGCCAGGCAGAGCCTCCCAGGTGTACCAGGTGAGGCCGTCGGAGGACTTGTCGCCCATGCGCGGATCAACCTTGGGGCCGCGCGGGGTGACGACCGAGTGCTTGATCTGGCCGTCGCGGTCAATGATCTCGGCACCGACCATCGTCTCCTGATCGCCGATGTAGAGGTGACCTGAGCCCTTGGGCCATTCCCCGGCGATATCCTCTTCGATACCGGAGACGCGGCCGATCAAACCCGAGTTGTAAAAGGTGGTTTGAATGCGGTTGCCGTTATGGAAGCCCTTGCGTTCTTCGCTGAACAGGCCGTGGGGCTTGGGCTGGCTGAAAGCCGCGGTGCAGAGCAGCACAAGTCCCAGGATGAGCGTCAACATCACTATTTTTTTCATGCGGTTTGCTTCCTTTTTTTGTCTCATTTCGCTCGTATCCACCCGTGACCGGCCGGATCAGAAGCCCAGCGAGAAGCCGAGCTGCACCTGCCGCGGTTCGATGTACCACTCGGGATGATTGGCGTTGTCCTCGAGGGTGCTCACCCGGTTGGCATCGTAGCTGGCGTTGCGGGTCTGCAGGGTGTACTTGGGACTGCCGGTGTCGCTCCAGACGCTGGTGGCCGCGCGCTGATCGAAGAGGTTATAGATATAGGCGAAGACCGAGACGTTCTGTTTGCCGACGCGGAAGGTCTTGAAGAGCCGCAGATCGGTGGAGTTGACGATCGGTTTGCGCGCGCTGTTTTCAGCCAGGCCGCTGAAGGAACTGCTGCCGGAAGCCAGCCCCGGCGGGAAGGTCGGGGTGTAGGGGGTTCCGGTCCAGTATTTAAGCAGCAGGCTGGCGCGCCAGGTGGCGGTGCCGACGCTGAGATTGCCGTTGAGGGTGTGGCGCTGGTCCCAGCCCAGGGGCGAAAGCGTAATGCGCGGGGCCTTGTCACTGAGACGGTCGTTGTAGGAATCCTTGGGATCGGACGCGCTGCCCTCGGCGACCATATAGCTGTAATCCAGTCCCGCTTCGAAATAATTGGCATAGCGTTTGGTCAAGGAGAGGGTCACGCCCTTGACATTGGAATAGGCCTTGTTCTCGAACATGGTATAAGCGACGCTGGCGAGGTAGGTCGAAATGGGATATCCCGCCTCCACCCAGTCGCGCACGTCGCGATAGAACATCGTCACCTCGGCGCCGAGGTCGGGCGTGATCTGCTGGGAAAGACCGATCTCGTACTGCACGGTGCGCTGCGGCTTGAGGTCCGCATTGCTGAGGAAGGTGGAGTTGCCCGAGGTGGTCGCCACTTCGAGATCCGGATTGGAGGTATCGGTGCCGTCGTTGGCCCCGAAGAGCTGCCGGAAGGTCGGGATCTGGAAGAAATGGCCGTAGGAGAAATGGATTACACCGCGATCGGTGATCGGATAGGCAATGCCAAAACGCGGGCTCAGGGCCATCTTGGCCGTGGCATCCTTGTACCAGAACGCCTGGCGTTCGGCCAGCGTGTAGGGGATCAAATCCGCCTCGGGGGTTTCCGGTGAGTAGTTCTTGTATTTGTGATAGGGATCGAAGGGATCATAGATGTTCGGATCCCGGGGATCGGCAAGGATCTTGCCCCGGGAATTGAAATAGTCGAAGCGCAGGCCGAAATTGACGATCATCTCCTTGAATTCCATCTTGTCCTGTGCATAGAGGGAGAACTCGAGGGGTTTGTGGAGATAGCCGTTGTGATCCGGGGTGCTGCGCAGGGGGATCGCCGGCTTGAAGGGGATAATCTGCTCATTGCCCTCTTCAGCCGGGATGATGGTATATTCATCCAGGGTGAGCTTGTTGAAACGCCCCTCGGCGCCGATCTTGAGCTGATGATTATTCGTCACCTGGCTGGTGAGATCGAACTTGGCGACATCATAGGTGGTATTGCGCTTGAAATGCTGCATCTGGGTGCCGGCATCCGAAAAGCTCCAGTTGGAGGGCGCAGTGAGCGAGTCGGCATGCACATACCCCTCGGTGTCGCCGACGATATGATAGGAGATCGAGTTCGTGCCGTCGGCATTTACGGTGGTATCGGCCGCGTAGCTGACCGAGTTGAGCGGATCTTCATAGAGGTAATGCTTGTAGTCGGTCGAGGAGTGGGTATATTTCACCTCGTAGAAGGTGCGCATGTTGACCGTGTGGGTGAAGGTCAGGGTATTGTTGAGGGCATTTTCGAAGCGGTGGTAGTTGGCATCCGGGTTGTACTTGTAATAGCTGTCGTACCACTTGAATTCATTCTGGTTGCCCATGATGCCGTAGGTCAGCTTCATGTTGCCGCGCAGGCGATAAGCGAACTTGGCCTGGCCGCTGAATTTCTGGTAGGGATTCATCGAGACCAGTTCGCCGTCCCCCTTGAGTCCTTGCGGCGTAAACCAGCGCTTCCCGTAGAGGTAGCCGTCGTTGCTGAAATAGCGTCCGGTGATAAAAAAGGTAAGTTTGTCGCCGATGAGGGGGCCGCTGAGGCTGCCCTGGAGGTTGTAGATCGGATTGAACCGGCGCAGGGCATTGGTTTTGCTATAGCTCCCCTCCTGCGGCGAGCGGATCGCGCTGAGGGCGCTCGATTTGGGCTCGAGCACCCAGTAGGTTTTGTCATCGGTGCTGACATAGTCACCGACGTAGGTGGAGAGTTCGCCGTGCAGCTTCTCGCCGCCCTCTTTGGTGACGATGTTGACCACGGCCGACATCGCCTGACCGTACTCGGCGTTAAAGGTGCCGCTGATGACCTGGAGTTCCTGGACGGAGGAGTTTTCGATCTGGACGCCGATATTGCCGGAGTAGCCGTCGGTGGCGGCAATGCCGTCGACCCAGTAAGCGACTTCGCCGGAGCGACCGCCGCGGACATGGATGCCGCCGACGCCGTCGCGCACCAGGCCGGCCTGGAGTTCAAGGACATCGGCCACTTCCTGGACCGGCATGGCCTTGATCTCATCGGAGCTTACTGCGGCCATCGACGAGGTTTTGTCCTTTTGCACCATGGGCCGCTCGGCGACGACCGTGACCTGTTCGCCGACATCGACCACTGTCTGGCTGAGGGTAACGTTGACCGTGGTGGTCATGTCGACGGAGACCCTGACGCTGGCGACGGATTTGGGCTGATAGCCGATCATCTTGACCTGCATGGTGTAGGTGCCGGGCGGGACGTTGATGATCATGATGTAGCCATCCATGTCCGTCACCGCGCCAAGCATGGTGCCTTCCAGCACCACGTTGACGCCGGGGAGGGTTTCGCCCGTCTTGTCATCCTTCACCGTGCCGACGATTTTGCCGGTGGTGCCGGCAAAGGCCAGAAGGGGGATGAGCAGGCAAAACGCCACGAGTCCGCACACGAAATTTTGCAGCGATTTGTTCGTCATAGTTTTCCCTTACAGCTTGTTATGGATGATGGATTTCAGGATTCTGCATGTTCCAAAGTCGATTCCGTCCGGACGTGGAACGTCTGGGGCGAGCCGCAGCTTTCGCGCACGATCAGTTCTGCGGCGAGCTCGCGATGAAAGTCGCCGGTCTCCATGCCCTGGATTCGGTCGAGCAGGCGGGTGACCGCCAGGCGGCCCATATCCGCAATGGGCTGGCGCATGGTGGTGAGGCCGACGAATTTGGCGAATTCGATGTCGTCAAAGCCCACGAGGGCCAGATCCTCGGGAATGCGCAGGCCCGCCTCCTTGGCGGCGCGCATCACGCCGAGGCACTGGACGTCGCTGGCGACGAAGAGGGCGCTGGGCAGCCGGCGGTTTTGCGCGATGAGCCGCTGCATCGCCAGGTAGCCGGCGGCCTCGTTAAAGCCGTGTTCGCCGGCCCTGGCGCCGCAGATGACCACCGCGCGCTCCTCCAGCGGCAGCTCCGCCTCCTGCAGTGCCGCCTTGAACCCCTGTTGCCGCAGCATGGCCGGATAGCTGGAGAGGTGGCCGTTGATCATGCCGATGCGGCGGTGCCCCAGGCTGATGAGATGCCGGGTGGCGGTCAGGGCGCCTGCCCGGTTGGCGATGGCGATCGAATCGACGCGCTCGTGCATATGGTCGATCAGGACCACCGGCATGTGCGCCTTAATAAATTTCTCCGCATACTCCTCCATCAGTCCCAGCGAGATGACCAGGACGCCGTCGCAGCGCCGTTCGGTGAGGACGCGGTTGAGGGTGCGGTCACGGCGGTTCATGCGGTCGACGCTGTAGAGGATGAGATTAAAATTCGAGCGGGAGAGGGCGTGCTGGACGCTTTTAAGGAGTTCGACGTAGAAATAGTTGGTGAAAAAGGGGACGACGCTGGCGATGGTGTTGGTTTTTTTGCGGGCGAGGCTTTGGGCCAGGGCGTGGGGCTGATAGTTGAGTTCCTTGGCGATGTGGAGGATATGTTCCCTGGTGTGGGGATGGATATGGGGGCTGTTATTGATCGCCCGGGAGACGGTGCCGATGCCCATACCCGCTTTTTCAGCGACATCGTAGATGGTAGCTGCCAAACCGCGCTCCGCTCGGTTGGGGGATTTGTAGCTGTGGAAATGGCTGCCTGGCCGGTCCGCGTCCGGAACAGGATAGGAAGCGCTTCCATGTTTGCATCATCATTTTACAAAATATTGATTTGATTGTCAAGCATTTTTTGTGCCCGGTATCCCGCTGCAAAATCTGGCGCCCACCTGAAACCGCAAGCCCGGCGCTCCCGGAGCACCGTTTTTTTCACGTTAGCTGGCCCAGCTGAGTCTTCCTGTCATCCTGTTCTGCCATCGGGATGAAGGCCCGATCTCGGAGAGCAGGCTGTTTTTTGTACCTGACATTATTCTTGATTAAGGAAGCAAAAAAAGGTATATTGGCCATCATGTCCAGTCTGCGATTTAAAATAGGCGCCGGTTATTATACCCTGGTCGCCATCATTCTGGTGCTCAGCATCGTCGCCGTCGTCAGCTTTTTCCGCCTGAGCCGCTCCATCACCCCCATCCTCTCGGAGCACATCCCGGCCGCCATCGCCAGCCAGAACATGCTCAAGGCCCTTGACGAACAGATCCAGGACCAGACCCTGATGCTTCGCGGCGACCTCAATCTCGCCTACATCAGCTACCAGAACAGCCGCGACCGCTTCCTCAACTGGTATCAACATGCCCTCGATGCCAGCCTCCCGGAACCCGACGCCGCCGTCCTCGACAGCATCATGTACGTCTACCGCGTCTATCTGACCAATTCGGAGGCCTTTTATCGCCTCTGCCGCGACAACAGCGCACTCGCCCGTCCCTTCCATATGGACAGCATCGTCCCCATCGAACAGCGGCTGCGCCGCCAGTGCCTCCGCGTCATCGAGCTCAACCAGTCCCTCACCAGCCGCACGGTCGAAATGACCCGCGATGCCATGGACCATAGCATCATCCTCGTCTGCGTCTCCGCCGCCCTGGCCCTATTTTTCGCGTTCTGGTCCAATGCCCAGGTCTCCCGCAATGTCATCAAACCCGCCTCCGCCCTGGCGCGCACCATTCGCCTGATCAGCCGCGGCCAGCTCAACCAGAAAATCGATATCACCAGCAACGACGAATTCGCCGAACTCTCGAGCGAATTCAACAAAATGACCGAACGGCTGCGCAGCTACGAAGAGATGAATATCCACCAGCTCATCACCGAAAAAACCAAGTCCGAAACGATCGTCACCAGTATCGCCGAACCCCTCATCGTCACCGACGCCGACCACAAGCTCGTCCTTATGAACCTAGCCGCAGCGGCCATGCTCGGCATCCCGCCCGGCGAGATCAAGGGCCGGCCGGTGGCCGAAATCGTCAAAAACAAAAAACTCCGCCGCCTGCTGCAGAGCAACGAAACCCAGCTCAAGGAGACCGCCCACAGCGATTTCCTCCTCAAAATGGAAAATGGCAGCAGCACCGCCTACTACCGGCCGCGCCAGACCATCATCCTCGACGAATCGGGACGCAACCAGGGCATCGTCACCCTCTTCGAGGATGTCACCCGCTTCAAGGACCTCGAACGCCTCAAAACCGAGTTCATCGCCACGGTCTCGCACGAGTTCCGCACCCCGCTGACCTCGATCAACATGACCATCGATATCCTCTCCCAGCAGCTGCTCGGTCCGGTGACCTCGCGCCAGAGCGAGCTGCTGGCGATCGCCAAGGAGGACTGCAACCGGCTGACCAAACTGATCCGCGAGCTGCTCGACCTCTCCCGCCTCGAGACCGGCCATTACCAGATGCAGATGGCCCCCCTGGATTTCGAAAAAATGGTCCGTGAAACCCTGGGACCGCTGCGCCTCCCCTTCGAGGAGAAGGGCATCACCCTGATCTGCAATCTCGAGGAACTGCCGATGCTCTTCGGAGATCCCCTGCAGCTCAGCTACGTCATCACCAATCTCCTCAACAACGCGCTGCGTCACACCCCGGCGGGCGGACGGGTCGAGATCACCACCGCGGCGGAGGCCGAGGAGATCCGCATCGCCGTGGTCGATACCGGCATCGGCATCCCGCCTGAAGCGCAGTCGACCATTTTTGACAAATTCGTCCAGGTGAAAAAGGAGAGCGAATCCATTCCCGGCAGCGTCGGCCTGGGGCTGGCCATTGCCAAGCAGGTGGTCGAGGCCCACGGCGGCCGCATCTGGGTCGAGAGCGAGCCGGGCCAGGGGGCCGCCTTTTATTTCACCCTTCCCCTGACGAGAAGCCTATGAACAGCCGCAGCGCAGCGCGGGTTCTGGTCATTGATGACGAGTTGCACATCCTCAAGACCATCGGCATCAGTCTCGAGTCGATTGGTTTTGTTGTCACCCTGACCTCGCGGCCCCAGGACGCCCTCGAGATCGCCGGGCGGGAGCGTTTCGATCTGGCCTTTGTCGATCTGCGCATGCAGCCCATCGACGGCATGGAGATGCTCGAGCGGCTGCGCCGCCAGGATCCGGATTTGACCGTGGTGATCATCACCGCGCATGGCACCATTGACAGCGCCGTCGAGGCGGTCAAGAAGGGCGCCTATCATTATCTGCAAAAACCCTTCGATCTCAAGGAACTGCAGATCTTTGCGCAAAAGGCCTGGGAGCATCACCAGCTGACCAGCGAGGTGCGCACCCTGCGCGAGCAGGTGACCCAGCCTCCGGCCACCGGCGAGTTCATCACCCGCAATGCCGAGATGCTCGCCCTGCTCGACCTCGCCGGCCGCCTGGCCGACAGCACTATGAGCGTCCTCATCGAGGGTGAAAGCGGTACGGGCAAGGAGCTGATCGCCCAGTTCATCCACAGCCGCAGCGCCCGCGCTGCCAAGCCCTTTGTCAAAATCAACTGCGCCGCGCTGCCGGAGGAACTGCTCGAAAGCGAGCTCTTCGGCCATATCAAGGGGGCCTTCACCGGCGCGACGCGCGACCGCCAGGGCCGGTTCGAACTCGCCGACGGCGGCACGATCTTTCTCGACGAGGTAGCGGAGATCTCGCCCGCCATCCAGGCCAAGCTGCTGCGGGTCATCCAGAGCAAGGAGTTCGAGCGCGTCGGCGAGAGCGTGACCCGCAAGGTCGATGTGCGCATCATCGCCGCCACCAACCGCGACCTCGATGAAGCCCTGCGCGAGGGCAGTTTCCGCGACGATCTCTTTTATCGCCTCAACGCGGTGCGCCTCAAGGCAACCGCCTTGCGGCAGCGGCCGGAGGACATCCCGCTGCTGGTGCATCACTTTATGCGCAAATTCGGCAAGGAGGCGCCGCTGAGCATCTCGATCGAGGCGATGAAGGCGCTGCGCCTCTACCGCTGGTTCGGGAACGTCCGCGAGCTGGAAAATGTCATGGAGCGGGCCGTGCTCCTGGCCAAGAGCGGCACCATCGAGCTTTCCCATTTGCCTGCGGAGGTGCAGCACGCCGACCATGAGCCGGTCTATGCCATCTCCCTGGAAGAGATGGAAAAACGTCACATCATCCAGGTGCTGGAACATGCCCACGATTATGATGAGGCCGCGCGCATCCTCGGCATCGATCCGGCCACCCTGTGGCGCAAGCGTAAAAAGTACCAGCTTTGAGCCATCGTGCAATTTACAATACGGTTTTATTTTATGCAATTTCTTCAGGTTAGCGTCTTTTTTACCGTCCCGCCGAATGCGGTTAATTGCATTTTGCAAGGAATGCCCCGGCGGGGCCGCGGGCCATCTGTTGTTTTTTATGGACAAGCTTCCGCCTGGATTTTGGCATAATAGTTGATATAATAGTGGCGGCAACTGATGCAACTGGTGATCGTCCGTGTGAGGAGGTATCCGCCGTGGCCGTCAGAGTGATGACGATGAACAATCTGGATATAGCTGTGGTAAGCATGCGCGGTGCCCTGGTCGGCGGAGAGGAGTGCGACGAGCTGAAATCGAGCATCGCCGACCTCTTCGAGCAGGGCAATCGCAAGCTGATCATCGACATGAGCGGAATCACCTATTGCAACAGCCTGGGCATTGGTACCCTGGTCGGGCTGCATACCATGTACTCACGCGGCGGCGGTCATATCCGGCTCTGCGAGATGGGCAAGGGGATCCAGAATCTCTTTGTGATCACCAAGCTCATCAGCGTCTTCGAGGTGGAGGAGAGCCGGGACGAGGCCATTGCCAGTTTTCAAACCATGGAATCCATTAACCACTAATTCACAATTCCCCTCACATCAAAGGAGAAAGCACCATGAAACAGGGTCTCTTCATCACCATCGTCATGGTCGTAGCGTTCATCGTCGGCCTCATCGTTTTCCAGTTTCTGCCCGATTACATCAAACAAGGTGGTGTCCTGGTCCCCATCCTGATCATGATGATCCTGATGCTGCTCACCTTCATCGTTGAACGTCTGCTGGCCCTCGGCAAAGCCAAAGGTAAAGGTTCCCTGCCTGCCTTTTACCGCAAGCTGCAGCAAGAGATCAAAGCCGGCAACGTCGATGCCGCCATCGCCACCTGTGACAAACAGCGCGGCACCCCGGCCAGTGTGCTCCGCGCCGGTCTGGAAAAGTACAAACTGCTGAAGGCCTCCGGTGCCCATCTCTCCGCCAAGGAAACGATGGAAGAGATGCAGCATGCCGTCGAGGAATCGATGATGCTGGAAGTCCCGTTGCTTGAGAGAAACCTGGTGGGCATCTCGACCCTGGCCTCGATCGGTGTGCTCGTCGGTCTGCTCGGTACCACCCTCGGTATGATCAAGTCCTTCAAGGCCCTGGCCAAGTCGGGTGCACCCGATGCCATCGCCCTGTCGCTGGGTATCTCCGAAGCCCTGATCAACACCGCCGGCGGTCTGATCACGGCCATCCTGGGTATCGTGTCGTTCAACTACTTCAGCACCCGCATCGACAACTTTACCTACATGATCGATGAATCCACCTATTCCATGGTCACCACTCTGGCCGAAAAAGAAGCCACCAAATAACTGATGAGGTAAACAGCCATGCAGCATAAAAAAGGGCGTAGCAATATCCGGATTGACATGACGCCCATGGTGGACATTATGATGCTGTTGTTGACCTTCTTCATGTTAACGACACGCTTCAAACCACCTGCAGAGGCCGAAGTCGTCCTCCCCTCGTCGCATTCGCAGTTCAAGCTGCCCGAGTCGGACGTGATGACCATCACGGTGACCAAGGATGACCGCTATTATCTCGGACTGGACTCCCAGCGGCTTCGCGGCCGGCTTTTTGGCGAGGAGAATGCCCTGCGTTCGGGCATCCAGCTCCAGGACAAGCAGCAGCTGGCCGATTTGCTGATTCAGGCGCGAATCGCCAATCCCAAACTGCGCACCGTGATCAAGGCTGACAAAGAAACGCCATTTGGTCCGATCGAGGATGTGATGAACATCCTGCAGAAGGTCAAAATCACCCGGTTCAACCTTGTAACGGAACTCGAAAAAATCTGATGGAGTTAAAGTATGGCAGGAGCTGATGTTGTTGCCCCCAAGGAACCGAAAGGCAAGGGTGGCAAAAAACATAAAAAACGCGTAGGTGTGGGTATTGACATGACCCCGATGGTGGACATCATGATGCTTCTGATCACCTTCTTCATGCTCACCACGGTCTTCAATACGCCGCAGACAATGGAGATCAACCTGCCGCCTGACTCCGATGTCAAGGTGGAGGTTGCTGAAACCAGTCTGCTCACCATCCGCGCGACCGCCGATGGCTCCATTTATGTCAACATGGGAATGGAGACACCGCAACGCATTGAATTCAAGGAATTACGCCCCTTGATGGTCGACCGCAGCAAGGCCAATCCCAAGCTGGTCGTCCTGATCAAGGTGGAGCGCCAAGGCACCTATGAATTGATGGTCAATATCATGGACGAGTTGAATCTCGCCAACATAACCCGGTTCTCGATCGCGCCGTTCAAGGAGATTGACAGCCAACTCATCGCCAAGGCGATCTAACTTCCTGGAGGAGGAGAGTATCATGACAGAACTTGCGGAAAAAGCAAGACTCCCCTATGGAGCCACCGAGCTCAAGGAAGTCAAGCAAAAGTACATGGTCTACGGCCTGATCATCGCTTCCGTGATCGAGTTTTTCGGTCTGGGCATCTATTGGGCCGCGACCCTGCTGGGCAAGGAGGAGGCCCCGGTCCGCACCGTGCGCATCCTCAAATACAGCGAGCTCGGTCCGCCGCCCTCGATCCAGGGCGCCAGTGCCGCTGTCGCCCCCTCGGTCTCCGCAGCGGCGCCGATGGCCAAACCCAGTGTCGGTATCCCCGTGCCGGTTCCGGACGCGGAAGTGAGCCCTGAGCAGTCCTTCGCTTCCCAGACGGAAATGAGCTCGGTGACCGGCCCCGTGGGTGAAGGCGCCGGCACCGGCGGCGGTCAGGTGATCGAGCAGGACGTCAACGTCGAAAACATCGATGAAGAGGAGGCGCCGCCTCCCGACTTCGTCCCCTTTGAAAAGGAACCCCAGGTCATCAAACGCATCGAACCGGTCTATCCGGAGCTGGCGCGCAAGGCCGGCCTCGAAGGCACGGTCTGGGTGAAGCTGTGGGTCGACAAAGAGGGCAAGGTCAAGGATGTGGTCATCCTCAAGAGCGCTTCGGAGATCTTTAACCAGCCGGCCATCGACGCCGCCAAGCAGTGGATCTTTACCCCGGCGATGATGAAAACCGGCCCGGTTTCGGTCTGGATCTCCCTGTCGTTCAACTTCAAGCTCAATTAATCCCCGTGTGACGATGTCTCTCGAACCCGGAAAAGTGTTCGCATTCGCCATCGCCGGCATTACGTTCTGTGCCGGCGTGGCGATCGTCACCGGACTGCTACACTTCCAGGTCCTGCCGCAGGTACGCTATACCTTCGGTGTGGTGCTGATCCTGATGAGCATCTATCGTTTCCTGGTCACCTTCTGGAAACCCAAACCCTCAAAGTACAGGAGGCACACCCATGTCGATGAAGAGTAACCTGTTGCTCGTCAGCCTGCTGGGCGCGCTGGCCTGGAGTTCATGCAAGGTGGACACCCGGCCCAAGGAGAGCCCGACCAGCGGCCGTCTCGGTGTCTACGTCTCGGATTCCCACGCAGCACTGGCGGCCAAAGAGGCGGATCTCTTTTGCAGCCTCTACAACAAGGCGTACATTGCGCTCTACAGCGCCTCCACCCGCGAATGTCTGGTCCATCTGATCAATGACAGCGTCCGGCTGGTCCTCACCGACCGGGCCCTGAATGCGGAAGAACTCCGCATCATCAACAAGGATGAACTCGAGATCGATTCGATCCAGGTGGCCCTCGATGCCCTGGCCCTGCTGGTCAACCGCGTTAATGACCTGCAAGCCCTCTCCATGGCCGACCTGCACGCCATCATCGATCAACGTCTGACCTCCTGGCAACAACTGCCGGGAAGCGGCTTGACGGGCCCGATTCAGCTGGTCACCCCCGGCAAAAATTCCGGTGCCTATGAGCTGCTCAAGTACCATTTCCTGCGGCGCAGCGAGGACTTTGTTCCGGCCGTCATGACCGCCGCCCAATCCGAGGTTGTCGAGTATGTGGCCCGGCATTCCCAGGCGCTGGGGATCGCCTCACTCGCCTGTGTCAAGGAGGATTCCCTGAAGGCTCTCACGGAAGAGCCCGACGGCATGGTGCGCGCCCTGGCTTTCACCGGGACCGACTCGACCGGCGCCCCGGTGCACCTCAAGATGCACCAGGCCAACGTCTATCTGAAAAAGTACCCGCTCTATTATCCGCTCTATGTCTATTTCAATCGCAAATCGCAGCTCGCGGCCGGATTTTGCTCCTTTATCGCCAGCGCCCCGGGACAAAAGATTATCCTGAATTCCGGTCTGGTCCCAACCACCATGCCCATCCGTCTCGTTCAGATTAGATAGGAGTATTGAACTCATGAAACGATTTTCTGCATTGCTCTGCCTGGTGCTGGTGCTCCTGGTCCTCCCTGCAGCCGGCCAGGATAAGGTTGCCGAAGGCCTTGCGCTCCTCAACCAGGGCAAATTCGATGAGGCCGCCGCCCTCTTCCAGAAAGCCATCGATCTGAATCCACGCAACACTGCGGCCCTGAACGCTCTGGCCAAGGCCCAGATGCAGGGCGGCAAGGCCGTTCTTGCCGAAGCGACTGCTAAAAACGCCCTGATGGTGGATGACAAGAATCCGGCTACCTGGCAGATCCTGGTTCAGGCACAGATGGCGCAAAACCACAATGCAGATGCCTATGCCTCCCTGCGCAAGGCGATGAAGCCGACCAAAAACAATGCGGAACTTCTCATTCAGCTCGGCTGGCTCCACCTGGCGGCGGATTCGACCAACCAGGCCGAAGTGGCCTTCTCACAGGCCAAACAGCAGCTGCCCAACAATGCGCAGGTCTACCGCGGGCTGGGAGAAGCCTATCTCAAGCTCGGCGCCGAACCGGTGGCCCTGATGCAGTTCGAGGAGTCGATCAAACATGATTCCGTCCAGGTCGAATTGCGCGCCAAGATGGCCGATCTCTACCTCAAGGACCGCCGCTACAATGAAGCCGCCCAAATGTACCGCAGCGTCCTGGTCCATCAGCCGGAGAATGACAAGGCCGCCCTCGAGGTGAGCCGCATCTACATGCTCTCCAAACAATATAAAAATGCCACAACCTACCTGGAAAAATACGTGGTGCGCCACCCCGAGGACCAGGCCACCTGGACGATGTACAGCGAGGCTCTGGATAAAAGCCGGCAGTTTGAATCGGCCTTGAGCGCCGCCGAGCATCTGCTCAAAAGCAATCCCAATGATCCCCTCGCCCTGCGCCTCGCCGCCAAGGCTAATTACATGCTCAAGCAATACCAGCCGGCCGTCGATTCCTACACCAAGTTGGCCGCCGTCGATACCCTCAGCTTCGAGGACGCCAAACGCTTTGGTAAAAGCTATTATGCCCTGAAAAACGACAGCCTGGCGCTGGTCTACATGGAAAAATCGCTGGCCAAAAATCCCGAACAGGACGACCTCTTCAATGATATGGGCGCCTCCTACATGCGCACCAAGCAGTGGGAAAAGGCCGCGACGATGTTCCAGAACCGGATCAAGGCGGATTCGACCTATCCCAATGGCTATATCAATTTCGCCCTCTGCAAGATGGCGCTGGAAGATTACCAGCCGGCGACCAAGGCCTTGCGCACCGCCATCGCCCTGCGTCCGAGCTATATCTCCGGCTATCTCTACCTTGGCCGCGCGCTCCGCGGCGCCGACTCCCTCAAGGCGGCGCGTCAAGCCTATGAGACCATGGCCCAGCTTGCCGACACCCTGAAAAATAATTACAAGAACGAACTGGGCGAAGCCTACAGCTTTATCACCTTTTCCTACCTGGTCGAAAAAAACAACGCCCAGGCGATCAACGCGGTCACCAAAGCCATCGAATTCAAGCCCAACGATATCGAGCTGAACCTCTGGCGCGCCCAGGTCTTGCACGCCCTTGACCGCCGTGACGAGGCCAAGGCCCAGTACGAAAAGGTGCTGCGCCTCGATCCCAAAAATGCGGATGCCAAGAAAGGTCTGGATATTCTCCAACTTTATAACTGACGAAATCACTTGTTCAGCCCCTTAACCCAATCAGAAAGGGACTCTCATGAAGAAAAGTATGGCGCTGGTTCTCGGCCTTCTGCTGCTCATCGGCTGCGGCAAAAAACAGGAAGTGACGACCGTTTCCGCATTTGAAAAGTTCCAGGAACCCTTCCTGCGCATTTCGTTCAGCCATCCCCAGGGCTGGCAACTGCAGCAGGACGGGCCGAAGGTCGGATTTTACTCCTCCGCCGACGGGCTCTACAAGTTCAATCCCTATTCCATCGAAGGCAAGGATGCAGCACGGGTGATCGTCAACCTCGACAAAATGGACACCCTTAAAACCCTGGATGCGGTCATCCGCAGCGTCAACAGCGATCTGACCTCCTCCGGTTTCGACGTCACGGCCCCGGTCGATAAAAAGCTCGCCGACCTCAATGGCAAGCTGCTCCATTACCGCGGCGCGCTTGACGGCAAGAACATCATCAGCGGTGACGAGGTCGTCGCCATCAAGGATTCCATGCTCTATACGGTCATCTATGAGGGCTTTAACAAGATGTACGAGGGCAACAAAGCGGCTCTCGACACCGTCCTGGCCAGCCTCCACCTGCCCGTGGCGCAGGTCCAGGCGCCGGGTGTCGATCCGGCCCTCCCGGCCGAGGAATTCGACGTTTTTGAGAACAACTTTCTCAAGATCTCCTATCCCGTCAATTTCCAGCCTTCGCCGGCTACCGTCAAGGATCCGGTGCAATTCGCTCTGACCATTTACGGCTACCGCAAGGACAGCGGCATCTACATCGATGTCCGGCCGGCCCAGAAACTGACCCTCGACAAACTCGTCGCGCAGAATGCCGCCAAGTTCAAGGAGAGCGGCCGTGGCATCGCCACCGTCGATGGCGTCCCGGCGACCTGGCTGAACTATGCCGGCGGCAAGGACATCACGAGCCGCGTCTACTTCTTCGTCAAGAACGACAAGTTCTTCCGCGTCATTGTCAATACCTATCAGCCGATGAAGAGCGCCTTCCAGCCCGCCTTCGACAAGATGGTGGCCTCGCTGGTGACCAAGTAGTTCCCTCTTCAGCAAAAAAAAGCCGCCCGGCGTAAAGCCCGGCGGCTTTTTTTATGCGCGCTGCGGCGCCGGGTGGGGACAAGAGCGGGGGCGCGCTGCGGCGCTGGGTGGGAACAAGAGCAAGGGCGAAGGCGGCTCAGAGCCGCTCCAGCAGCTGCGCAAAAGCCCTGGCGGCCGAATCGCGCATCGCCGCGATCAGGGCTGCCGCACTACCGGGCGGGATCACCGCCCGCCCTTCGATATAGCCCGAGCCCAACCGCCCCCCCTCTGCATCCGTCAGCTCATACCAGAACCGCGTCACTGCCTCGCGCTGGCCGGATTCGGCCGTCTCTTCGAAGCGGACCAGCTGCACCGCGAGGGTGGTACACGCTTCCCGGCGCGGCAGGGCTGTGACCACGGCGCTGAAACGGCCGGAGGCGCGCAGCCAGGCGACCAGGCGTTCGCGCAGCAGTTCCGGCGGTGCGGCGATCCAGCGGCGGTAGGCGTCGAACTGGATCTCGCTGACGCTATCGCGGTAGACCATGCGGTCCTGCTCGCTCGGCGGCAGGGCACTGAAGGGCTGCACCCACAGCGTTGCCGGCTGCGGCGCCGCAGCCGGCGCCGGCGCATCGAGGACGAGATCGTAATAATGCACCTGGGGCACCCGGCCGCAGCCACAGCACAGGGCCAGGGCAGCCAATATAAGGGCGTTGCGCATGGGTCACTCCTTGGGCAATTGGCGTTCGGCGGGATAATTCTTGCGCACCAGATTCCAGGGCTGTTCCTTGATCGTCTGGGTGAACTCGGTCAGGTTCCGGCTCAGGGTGCGCATGTTCTCCATGGTCTCGCGATAGCTGTCGCGGTTCTGCACGACGAGATGATCGAGGTCGCCCAGGGTGGCATTGACCTGTGTGGTAAGCCGGCCGACCTCGCCGACGAGCTGCTCGGCGTTGGCCATGGTGTGCTGCAGGGTGGTATCGTTGGCCGCGAGCAGGCCGTTGACATTCTGCACGGTGGTGTTGAGTGCGGCGGTCAGCTCGTTGAGGTTGCCTAAAAGGGTGCGCAGCTCGCTGCTGTTCTGTGCGGTCATGGCATTGAGGTTGGTGATCAGGGCGGCGAGGTTGGCCCGGTTACCGTCGTTGAGCAGATCATTAAGGCGGCGCAGCAGCTCCGTCGCCTCGGTGGTCGCGCCGCCGATCGGTCCTGACATCTGGGCAAAACTGGAGACCTCGCGGCTGGGGATGAGCGCCCCCGAGGTGAGCAGCGGGGCGCCGCCCGTGCCGGGGGCGATCTCGACATAGAAGGCGCCGAGAAGGCCGATGGAGGTGATGTAGGCGTAGCTGTCGCGGCGGATGGGGGTGCCGTGGTCGAGTTCGAGGGTCAGCTCGACCGGCGGCTCTTCCCCGGGCAGGACCCGATGGCCGCTGACCTTGCCGACCGGCACCCCGGCCAGCCGCACCGTCGAACCCGGCTCGATGCCGCCGACATAGGCAAAGCGGGCGCGGTAGAATTCCTTGCGCTCCCACCCGCTGACGCCCTTGATCGCGAAGAGAAAGGCAAAGAAGAGCAGCAGGCTGATGGCGATAAAGAGGCCTGCCTTGAGTTCACTTTTATGATACTCCATCCTGCTCCTTATCACACAGGTTCATACTGCTTCCCCCACGAGGGAGGCGAGGTATTTGCGGCCGTCGGGCTCGCCGGCATCGGGCTGGCGTTCGAGAAACTGGCGCACCTCCGGAATGGTCGATGCCTTGAAGGCCGCCTGGTCGCCGACGAAGAGGAAGCGGCCCTCGTGCATCAAGGCGATGCGGTCGGCGATGAGCCAGACCGATTCGAGTTCGTGGGTGACGACGACGATGGTCATGCGGAAGGCCTGCTGCAGCTTGCGGATGAGGGCATCGATGCCGGCGGCGACGATCGGGTCGAGGCCGGCGGAGGGTTCGTCGCAGAGGAGGATATCGGGGTCCATCGCCAGGGCGCGTGCCAGCCCGGCGCGTTTTTTCATGCCGCCCGAAAGCTGCGCCGGCATAAACTGGTCGAATCCGGAGAGTCCGACCATCTCCAGTTTCAGCCGGGTCATGATCTGGATGGTGGAGGGCTCGAGCCGGGTGTGCTCCCGCAGCGGCAGCGCGACATTTTCGCTGACGCTCATGGAATTGAAGAGCGCCGCCCCCTGGAAGAGCACGCCGATGCGTTTGCGGACCTGGCCGGCCGCCGCCTCATCCGCCGCCGCCATATCCACCCCCTTCATCAGGATCCGGCCGCGGTCGGGGCGCTGCAGGCCGATGATGTGGCGCAGCAGGGTGCTCTTGCCGCAGCCGGAGCGGCCAAGGATCACCAGGGTCTCGTTGGGATAAATGTCGAGATCGATCCCCTTGATGACCTCCTGGCGGCCATAGCGCGTGTGCAGACCACGTATTTCGATGACGGGCTCGGGCATTGCTCAAATGTACGATGCAGGAAGTTAGAATTCAAGGCCTTTTGCGCACCTCGCGGCGGAGCGCCAGCCAGCCCCGGTGAAAAAAAAAGACGGAAGCAGGGCTTCCGTCTTTCGCGATCACACCGCGTCTACATCGATACGGAGGGCGGCGCGGGCTCATCCGCCTTGCCGGCGTTGCGGACCGGCACCAGAATCAGAATCAGGGAGATGAGCAGCAAGACCACCAGGCCGATCGAGATCGGGGCCTTGTCAAAGATCCGCCACAGATTGATCTGGGCGATCTTGAAGGGCGCAAAGGCCAGTCCGGTGAGCGCCTCCCCGGCGATAAAGCCGGCGGCGAGAAGGATGCCGATATTCTCGACCCGCGCCTTTTGCGCGGCGTTGAATTTCCGCCGCTCCGCGACCATATCGACGATCCCCTTGACCACGCCGCCGACAAAGATCGCAAAGGTGGTTTCAAGGGGCAGATACATCCCGACCGCGACCAGCATCGGGCTGCGCACCTGCATGAGGATGAAGGCAACTCCCATGAGCATGCCGCAGATGATCAGCGGCCAGGACATCTGTCCGCCGACGATCCCCTTGGCCAGCATCGCCATCAATCCCGCCTGGGGCGCCGAGAGCTTCGGGCTGCCGAAGCCGCCATCATAGCCCTCCTTGATCCCCTGGGCAATGTCGGCCTGATTGAGGAAATGGAGGACGCCGAACATCACCAGACCGGCCACAACGACGCCGATGAGGTTGCCGATCTGCATCTTCCATGGGGTACCACCGAGAATATGCCCGGCCTTGAGGTCCTGCAGCATCTCGCCGGCGACCGCAGCTCCGACGCAGACGATCGCGGCCACACCCAGCACCGCGGCCACACCGGCATTGCTCTTGCCGACACCAATGGCCACCAGGATCAGGGCGGTGACCACCAGAGCGGTCAGGGTCAGACCGCTGATGGGATTATTGCTGGAGCCCATGATGCCGACGAGATAGCCGGAGATGGCGGCAAAGAAAAAGGCGAGGATGATCAGCACCGTGGCCGCCACCAGGGCGATGAGCAGGCTGGTGCCGAAGATGAACTTGGTGACGATAAAGGTAACCACAGCGGCGCAGAGGATCCCGATGACGATCCACGAAAACTTGAGATCCTTTTCGGTGCGCTCGTACTCCACCGCGCTGCCCGAGGCCGCTTTTTTGACATCGCTGATCGAGCGGCCGATGCCGGCCACCAGACTCTTGCGCATCTTGAAGAGGGTGAAGCAGGCCGCCATCAGCATGCCGCCGATGGCGATCGGCTTGACAATATAGCGCCAGATCGCGTACGACTGGAAGACCGGATCGCTCACCTTGGCCGTAGCAGCCGAGCCGGTCAGCGTGGAATCGAGGCCCATCAGATAATTCGCCCAGCTGGTGAGGAATTCGGGCGTGAACGAGGGGGTAAGGAAGTAAAGGATGATCGGCGTCAGCAGTCCCCAGGCCAGCAGGCCGCCGGAGAAGTTCAGGGCGCCGAGCTTGGGCCCGATGATATAGCCGACGCCCATATAGGCCGGGCTGATCCCGGGCGAGCTGAGCAGAATCCCGCCCTCGCCGGGGATCGCCGTGCCGGTGATGGTCTTGCGCGCAAAGGCGACAAAATGCTCCCAGGTTTCAGCGAACAACTTGAATTCCGCCAGCATTTTGACCAGCGCACCTCCCAACATCGCGCTGAACAGGAATTTGGATCCGGTTCCCGAGGCGCTGCCGGCCTTGTGGATCTCCGCCGCGGCGACCGACTCGGGATAGGGCAGGCTTTCATCCTCGACCATCACCCGGCGCAGCAGGGCGACGAACATGATGCCGAGCACGCCGCCGATGATGAGAATGATCGTCGCGGTCAGATAATTGGCGTTGGAAAAAAACGGCCGCCAGAGGCCGGCAATATAAAAGGCGGGAAGGGTAAAGATGGCGCCGGCCGCGACCGATTCGCCGATCGAACCCACCGTTCTCGCAAAATTCTGCTCGAGCATCGTGCCCTTCTTGCGGAAGAGCCGCAGCACGGCCATGCCGATGACGGCCGCGGGATAGGTCGCGGCAATGGTCATGCCGGCCTTCAGGCCCAGGTAGGCATTCGCCGCCCCGAGAACCACGCACATGATCAGACCGATGATCAGCGACCGCAGGGTGAATTCGGACATTTTTGCATCAGAAGGGATGAACGGCTTGAACTTTTTGGCGTCGGACATGTGGTTCTCCTCTGCTGGTAATGGGCATGACCGGGAGCGCAACAGGCGGCAAGATCCCGGGACCAAAGACGATGGACAGGGTACGGGGCGATTCAATGCGTGCTAAAGTAGCATATCACAAGGAAATAATCAATTAAAAAAATGACCGTCCCGGGCGCAGCGGCGCCGCATCCTAAAAGGTGGAATAAAAGAGGGCGGTGAAGAGCAAATCAGCGAGAATGATGAGGAAGATCGAGGTCACCACCGAGGCGGTTGTCGCCTTGCCGACGCCCTCGGCTCCGCCGGAGACGTTGAAGCCCTGATAGGAGCCGATGAGTACGATGACCAGTGCGAAGATCAGACTCTTGAAGAGGCCGGTGAGAAAATCGGCCAGCACCAGGGCGGTGACGGTTTCATTGTAATAGGCGATCCAGGGAATCCCCAGGGTCGAAACGGCGAGGATGACGCCGCCGAGAATCCCAAGCAGGTCCGCGATGACGGTCAGGCAGGGCAAGGTGATCACCAGCGCCAGGGTGCGGGGCACCACCAGGAATCCGACGGGATTGAGCGCCATCACCGCCAGCGCGTCGAGCTCTTCGGCCACCTTCATGCTGCCGATCTCGGCGGTGATCGCCGAGCCGCAGCGGCCGGCGACGAGAATGGCGGTGATCAGAGGCCCCAGCTCGCGGGTGATCGAGACCCCGACCAGGTCCGCTACATACAGGGAGGCGCCAAACTGCGCGAGCTGGTGCGCCGATTGCATGGCGATGATCAGACCGACGAAAAAGGCAATGGTGCCGACAATGGGCAGGGAATCTACCCCCATGCGCACCATCTGAACGAACGAGGAGCCCCAGCGGATGCGGCGGCCGCGGAAGGGTGCGACGCAGAGCCAGTAGCAGGCGGCAGCGGTGAAGCGGCCGAAACGCCCGAGATGAACGAGGAAATGGACCAGGCGCCGGGCCGGGAAAAGGGGGCGCGTCACGTTTCCATCCATTTCAGCGCGGTGGCGGGATCGGGATAGATGGTAAAAACCGTGTCGAGCCGCGTCAGTTCGAAAACCTCCTTGACGGCATCCCGCAGTCCGGTGACCGCCATGCGGCCATTGTTGCGGTTGAGATGCTGCAGTCCCTCGATCAGGGTCGCCAGCCCTGAACTGTCCATATAGTGAACCTGGTCGAGATTGACCACCAGCCGGACATCGCGCTCTGCAACCAGACGCAGGATCTCCTTGCGCAGCTGGGGCGAGGAGTAGAGGTCGACATCGCCGCGGATACTCATGACCGCCACATTGCCACGTTGCTCCGTATCCAGATGCAAACTCATAAAGCCCTCTCCTCCCGGGGAAGAAATTTCGCCATGATCAGGCGATTGCCGATCCTGGCCATATTCTCGTAATGCACCTCATCCATGACCGTGCGGATGATGTGCACACCCAATCCGCCGGGCCGCAGCTCATCCAGCGGCCGCGGTTTGATGCTCTTGATATCCGCCGGCTCGCCCAGGTCAACCACGACGATCTCCAGCTTGATCGGCGTGATCCGGCAGGTGACATAGATGGGCTGACCGATGGCGTTGTGATAGGCATGACGGATGACGTTGGAGCAGGCTTCATCCACCGCCAGGATGATCTTGGCGCACTCCTTGCGGGAAAAGCCGGCCAGGGTCGAGATCTCGTCGATCGCTGCCCGCAGAATCCGCAAAAAAACCGGATCGCTGCTGATCGAAATGCGGATGCATCGCCCCGGCAGCCAGCGCGGGCGCAGCTGCTTGAGGGTAAAATAGAAACGGGCGATATTTCGTCTGATTCCCATACGGGCTTTCACGGTACGGAGAGTTCAAATCGTTTGCGTGGCCCACCCCGAACCCCACCCCGTTGCGGCTGGCCGCTGCGCAGCAGATGCACGGGCCGGCCGGCCGTTTTGCTCGAGCTACAAGTGCCGCAGGGCTGTTGCGCTCCGGCAGCCTGCGTCGGCCGGGTCAGTGCGCCTCCAGCCAGTTGCCGCCCAACCCGGTCTCGACCTTGATCGGCACCTCCAGTTCGATCGCCCCCTCCATCTCGGCGCGCACCAGTTCGCGCGCCGCGTCCACCTCGCCGCGCGGCACCTCAAAGACCAGTTCATCGTGCACCTGCAGGATCATCCGCGCCGCGCTTTTTTCCTTTTCGAGACGCCTCTGGATGCGGATCATCGCCACCTTGATCAGATCCGCGGCGCTGCCCTGAATGGGGGTATTGATCGCCGTACGCTCGGCAAACTCACGGATGCGCCGGTTGTCGCTGGCGATATCGGGCACCATACGCCGCCGCCCCAGCAGGGTCGTGACGTAGCCATTATGCCGCGCCTCCCGCACCATGCGCAGCATGAACTCCTGCACCCCCGGATAGCTGGCGAAATAGGCCAGAATGAATTGCTCGGCCTCGTCATTGGCCAGCCCGAGCCGCTGCGCCAGGCCATAAGCGCCCATGCCGTACATGATGCCGAAATTGACCTCCTTGGCGCGACGGCGCTGCTCCGGCGTAACCTCCGCTTGCGGCACCTTGAAGACCAGGGCCGCGGTGCGCGTATGCACATCCTCGCCGGCGAGAAAAGAGTCGCGCAGGGTGCGGTCGCCGGAGAGGTGGGCCATGATCCGCAGCTCGATCTGCGAATAGTCGGCATCGAGGATCAGATGCTCCGGGTCGCCAGTGATGAAGGCGCGGCGGATGCGCCGGCCGACCTCGGTGCGAATCGGGATGTTTTGCAGATTGGGCTCGGTGGAGGAGAGCCGGCCGGTAGCCGCCACCGTCTGGTTGAAGGAGGTGTGGACCCGCCCGGTGGCGGGATTGATCAGCCGCGGCAGGGCATCGACATAGGTCGATTTGAGCTTGGCCAGCTGGCGGAAATCGAGAATGCGCTGGGGCAGGGGATGCTTGCCGGCCAGTTCCTCGAGCACACTGACGTCGGTCGAAAAACCGGTCTTGGTCTTGCGCGCCGAAGGCAGCTTGAGTTCGTTGAAGAGGATCTCGCCCAGTTGTTTGGGGGAGTTGATATTGAACTTGTGCCCGGCGATTTCATAGATCGACTTTTCGATCACCCCCAGTTCCTGTTCAAGCTCGCGGGACATGGCCGCCAGATAGAGTTCATCGAGCGCCACCCCGTTACGTTCCATGACCTCGAGGACGTGGATCAGCGGCACCTCGACCTCGTCGAAGAGCGGCCGCAGCCCGAGATGATCGATCTTGGGCATCATCACCTGCTCGAGCCGGCGGGTATAATCGGCGTCCTCGCAGGCATACTCCGCCACCTGCTCGATCGGCACCTGGTCCATGGTGCGCTGGTTTTTACCGGTGCCGAGAAGCTGGGTGGTCGGGATTTTCTGCAGGCCGAGATGCTCAAGGCTGGCGGAGTCGAGGTTATGCTGGAATCCCGAGGGGTTGAGCAGATAGTCGGCGACCATGGTATCACAGGCCAGGCCGGCCACCTCGATGCCGTTGCGGGCGAGGACGATGACGTCGTATTTGGCATTGTGACCGCTTTTGCGCACGGAGGGGTCGGTCAGCACCGGCGTCAGGGCGGAGAGGACCTCCCGGAGCGGCAGCGGCCGGTGCGCGGCGGCGAGGTCAGCCGGTCCCTTGACGGGAATGTACCATGCCTCACCTTCACTGCACGAGAAGGAGAGTCCGACCAGCTCGGCGCGCATCGGGTCCACCGAGGTCGTTTCGGTATCCAGAGCGAAGGATCCGCTCTGCTGGAGCACCTTCACCAGCTCCTCAAGTGCCGCCCGGTCTGTGACAAGATTATAGCGGTGTTCGGCCTTGACGCGGCTGCTGAATTTTTCCATCAGGGTGGGCAGGTCCATTTCGCGGAAAAAGGCCGCCGCTTTCACGGCCGGTACCGGCCGTGTTGCCAGCTCGGCAACCGTGGTATCCAGGGGGACATCGCAGTGGATGGTGGCGAGGGTTTGCGACAGCCGCGCCGTCTCGGCGTGCTCTTGCAGGAGAGTGCGGTACTTTTTGGCTTCGATGCGGTCGGTCTGGCTGAGCAAGGCCGCAAGGGAGCCATACTGGCGCAGCAGGGCCAGGGCGCCGACCGGCCCGATCCCGGGCACCCCGGGGATATTGTCCGAGGTGTCGCCGCAGAGGGCGAGATAGTCAATGATCTGCCCGGGCGGAACGCCCATCTTTTCGGTGACCGCGGCGGCATCGAGCCACTCGATCTTTTCCCCGGCGCGATGCGGATAGTAGACCAGGGTGTGGTCATCGACCAGTTGCATCAGATCCTTGTCGCCGGTCACCAGCACCGTCAGCAGCCCCTCTGCAGCCGCCCTCCGCGCCAGGGTGCCCATGATGTCATCGGCTTCGAATCCCGGCTTGCGGATAAACGGAACGTCGAGGGCTGCCAGAAGCTGCTCCAGGCGCGGCAGCTGGTCGGCCATATCCTCGGGCATATGCTGGCGCTGTGCCTTGTAGGCGGCGTACATGTCGTGGCGGAAGGTGGGCTCGGGCGAATCAAAGACCACGGCGAAGAGTTCCGGTTTTTCCTGCTCGAGCAGATTGAGCAGCACCCGCGCAAAACCAAAGATGACGCTGACATGCTCGCCGCGGGAATTGACCAGGGGATTGCGGGCAAAGGCAAAATAGGTGCGGTAGGCGAGCGCGGCGCCATCGATCAGGAAAAGCCGTTTGCGGCCGGCAGATGGAGACATAGTGGATTCCGGTTTTGGAGGTGCCTGTGGAAAACGGACGGGGACGGAGACGAGCGGAACCTTTCCGCTGCGCCGTCGTAAATCCTATACGGGAATGTAAATAAATTGCACATAACCTGCAACGCAAAAATTGCCGGCGAGATTTCTGTTGGGAATATTATTTTTTTAGGCTACATTAAATCTTATGCACACATCAAAAACGGAGAAGATCCCATGTCCCAGATCCCCCCGCAGCAACTGAATATTGAATTGGGCGAAAAGGAAGCCGAAGGCATCTATTCCAATCTCGCGGTCATCTCCCATTCACCGGCGGAGTTTGTCATCGATTTCACCCGCATGGTGCCCGGGCTGCCGAAAACCCGGGTTTATGCGCGTATTATCATGACACCTCAGCACGCCAAATCCCTGCTCAGCGCCTTGAAGGATAACATCGGCAAGTATGAGTCCCAGTTCGGCGAGATCAAGATCTATTCCGAACCCGCCAGGGAAAATGCGCCGATGGGCTTCCATTCCGAAACGGATGATACCCCACCGGAACAGACGGTCGCCCGCTGATGTCCCGGCTACTCCGCCATACCCTTCTCGTGCTCCTGGCAGGCACCACCCTCTCCCCGGCCGCGGCGCCGGCAAACCGGGGCTCCCTCTCCCTGCAGGTGGGCGTCTGGAAGCCGAGCGTCCTCGATGTGGAGCCGAGCAAACCCTTCAAACCCGTGCCCGGCACGACCTGGAGCCGGGGGATATCCCTGTGCACCCCTGAGGTGGGCGGCTTTGCGCTGCGCGTGAGCGGCTGGCAATGGCAGCAAGAGTTCGCCCTCATGGACCTGGCCGGCCAGGTTACCCTGCGCCATCTCGCCCTGGATCTCAAATACCACCTCCTCGGCACTTCTCCGGTCAGCCCCTTCGTCTCTTATGGCGCTGCCGCCGTGTATGGCCGCGAAACCACCGCCGCCTGGCTCGGCGGCGCAGATTCAGGATGGGAGTACCGCGGCTACGCCCTGAATATGGGCGCCGGGATCGACTTCCGTCTCCTGCGCCACTGGGGCCTGGCTTCGGAGTACCAGTACCTCTATGCCGATTTCGATGAGAGCATCGGCATGACCAGCCGCTACAGCGGACCCAAGGTAACCTTCAAGCTGCTCTACCTGTTCTGACCTCCCCGCCGTGCATTTATGCGCTTTTGTTCACTTCTGATTCAAGAGTGTCTACGCCTGAAACATACCGGGCCCTGTCGGGAGGCGTCGCGCCCCGTTTTCACGACCCGGCCGATACCCTCCGGGCCGCCCCGGATTATCGGTACTGTTATTCATTGAGTTAGGACCCGCACAGCCGCGAGAAATATTCCTCTTCCTGCCTGTTTTTCAGCCCTTTTCCGGTTATAAGGTACAAAATTTGCGAGCAAACGAGCGTCCCCCGTGCGCCATCGGGGGCTGGCATAGGTCTATTTACGTCAAGATGAGCCCGCAGCAGCGGGCAGGCTGTATGGGAGGATGTGCATTGATCTCGTTCAAGAATTGGCCGCTTCGCACCTGGGTTGTGGGGATAGCTATGATCATAGCGGGCTGGGCGCCCGGGGTGTCCGCACAATGGAAAATCATGCCCATTGGCGACTCGATCACCAAAGGCACCGGCAGCACCAGCCAGGCGGGATTCCGTCCTTACCTCTATGACAAGCTGAACGGCGTCAATTTCACCTTTGTCGGACCGGATGGGGCCTCCCCCTACAACGGCCACTTTACCGCCGGCGCCAAGATCGAGGAGTTCTACAGCGGCGGCTTCGGTACCGGCACCCGGGATATCGCCAGTTCGATGAACACCTACCAGCCTGATATTATTCTCATCCACCTCGGCACCAACAACATGAACAACGATGCCGCCGCCCCCTACTCGGAGAACTCAGGCATCACCCTGCAGCAGACCTCCGCCGGCAAGCTGGCGGAACTGCTCGCCTACGCCTCGCAGTGGGGCAACGGCACCCGGGGGGATTTCCTCAAGCGCATCCTGGTCTGCAAGATCATTCCGCGTCTGGTCAACGGCTCGCTCGACGCCAAGGTGGCCGAATACAACGCCGAGGTCGAGCGCATGTTCTTCGAGAATGCGCCGGGCCTGCTCGTCAGCAAGATCACCATCGTCGACATGAACAGCACCGTCCTGATCTCCGACCTTGGCGATCCCCTCCACCCCACCGACGCCGGCTACAACAAGATGGCCACGGAATACAACCGGGTCCTGCGCGGTGTCATCGCCGGTGACGCCTCAGCGCCCTCGGCCAATTCCTGGCTCGGCGCCGACCCGCTCGACGGCAATACCGCAGGACTAACCTGGCAGTCCGTCGGCGACGACGGCAACAATGGCCAGGCCAACCTCTATGAAATGCGTTACGCCACCTTCCAGCTCTCCACCGCCAATTTCAACCAGGGCATCCTCGTCTCCCTGCCGAAACCGAAAACCTCCGGCAATATCGAATCGGCCAGCGTCTCGGGCCTGGTACCTGGTATCAGTTACTTTTTCGGCATCCGCACCTATGACGAGATGAACAACCGCGGGCCCCTCTCCTTCTCACCCCCGGTGGATATGGCCGATACCGCCAGCACCGAATATTGCGACGACTTTACCGATCCGCTCGCCGCCAACTGGGCCCTCCACCCCGCCTACCGCATCGATGTCACGCGCGGCGAACTCGTCAACAGCAGCACCATCGCCGAATGGCATTATCTCGCCACCTACAAGGCCGCGCGCTATACCAGCGGCGTGCGCGGCGTCCGCGCCGCCTTGACATGGTCCGATATTGCCGATGCCAACGGGATCAACGCCAGCGGCATTGCGATGATGCTGAATGCGCCCACCTACCAGGCGAGCGGCTATCTCGTCCGTGTCCGTAACCGCACGGTCTATCTGACCGAGATCCTCAGCGGCATCGTCGCCGGCACCAATATTGCCTCCGCCGCCTTTCCCACGGCGGCCGCCGATCCCAAACCGGGAGACGTCCTTGAGGTCAAATACAATCCCAGCACGAGCACCGGCCATGCTTTTGATGTCTATCTGAACAACGTCTATTTGAATGAGGTTTACGATAAAACCAAGCGCCAGGGCAACAGCGCCCAGCTCTATTCGGGCATCATCCTCTATGGCGGCATGAACAATACCATCGACAAGTATTGTCTCGAAGTTCCGCCGCTTGAAGCGGATTCCATGTACATCGCCGCCGGCGACAACAAGCACGGCACCGTCACCCAGCGCCTCGCCGAGCCCCTGGCCGTCCGCGTGGTCGACGCCAACAAGGTGCCGGTCAGCGATGTCCAGGTCCAGTTCAGTGTCGTCTCCGGCCAGGCCACGCTCAGCACCGACTCGCTGGATGTCAATTTCAATGGTAACATCTGGGTCGAGGCGGAATCCGGCGACTTGCGCGCCCCGTACGTCAGCGGCAGCAGCGCCGATGCCTCGGGCAATGAGTACATCTATGTCCCCTATGCAGCCGGGAACAGCAATACCGGCCTGGCCGTCTATCAGATCTACATTCCCAAGGCCGGCAGCTATCGCCTCTATCTGCGCGGCTATGGTCCCGATGCCAACCAGAATTCATGCTACTACAGCTTCGGGAGTGACACGGTTCAGATCAACTATTCCAATTACAAGACCTGGGAGTGGGTTCCGGCCGCAAAATCGGTGGCCCTCTCCAAGGGTTTCGTACAGCTGACCATAAAAAACCGCGAAGCCGGCTTGCTCGTGGACAAGCTGCTCCTGACCAGCAACGCCAGTTACGTGCCCGCGGGTACCGGCTTGACGACCCAGCGCTTTTCCAATATCACCGACGCTTCGGGCTCGGCCTACAGCTTTGTCTCGTTCAGCTCGACCGCCGGCCAGGTGGTGATCAAGGCCTCCGCTCCGGCCGTTCCCAACAATTCGGAGATTGAATTTACCCTGTACGCCGATGCCCTCAATCCCCTGGCGCTGCAATACGCCTCAGAGACCGTCCTGACTGGAGCCGCCGGACAAACCCTGAGCAAGGCCTTTGCGGTGTTGCTCAAGGATCAATTCAACAACTTTTGCGTCGGCGTGCCGGTTCTCTTCAGCAGGGCCGCGGGCAACGGCAACTTTTCGCGCCAGGACAGCATCCTGGTCTCCTCCAACAGCGCCGGCGTCGCCAGCGCCTACTTTACCCTCGGCTACACCGGGGCCACCAATCACATCAGCGCGTCGCTGCCCGATCTGCCGGGGCTGACGCCGCTCACCTTCCAGGCGGTGGCCGGAGAAGGCATCCCGGTCTCCATCAGCGCCCTTTCCGGCGATGCCCAGGTGGACACGGTGCAGCAGACTCTGGCTCGGCCCCTGGTGGTGCAGGTGCTCGATGAGAAGAGCCAGCCGGTGCTCCATTATCCGGTCAAGTACGAGGTCATCCGCAACAACGGCCGCCTCAATCACAGTGCCACCACGATGATCGATTCAACCGACAGCGACGGCAAGGCTAGTGTCACCTGGACCCTGGGCGATACCGCGGGGACGAACAACAACGTCGTCCGCGTCAATGTGCCGCTCACCGGGGCCCCGCTCTATTTCACCGCCTCCGCGCAGCCTGAGGCTCCGACCGTCATGTCCATCGTTTCCGGCGACAACCAGACCGGCTATGCCGGCGAGGATCTTGCGGCGCCGCTGGTGGTGAAGGTGAGCGATCGTCTGGGGAACGGCCGCGAGGGCCAAAAGATCACCTTTTCGGTCGTAACCGGGAGCGGCACCTTTACCGGCACGGCCACGGCAACAGATACCACCGATGCGCAGGGTCACGCCTCGGCCATGTTTCATGCCTCCTCCAGGACCGGATTGCACCAGATCAAGGCCGAAGCCGAGGCCCGGCTGGGTATCGGCGCGCAGATCTTTTCCGGCATCACGATCCTGCCACCGCGGGCAACCAACCTGAGCGTCGTTTCGGGGAACGGCCAGGAGGGGCTTATTCTCACCACCCTGGCGCAGCCGTTCAAGGTCAAGGTGACCAATCCCTTCGGGGCCGCTGTGCCTAATGTCAAGATCCGTTTCAAGGTCATCCAGGGCGGGGGTGCGTTCGGCGGCCAGGATTCTGTCGAGGTCCTGAGCGGTGCCGGCGGCGAAGCCGAAGCCACTCTCACGCTCGGGACCCTTGCGGGCCCGGAACGGCAGGTTGTGCGCGTGGTTTTGCCGGGCTATGGGGTGACGCCGCTGGATTTTGCTGCCACGGCGCTGCCCGGGGCGGCCGATACCATCGAGCCGGTATCGGACATCTCCTTCAGCGAACAGGCGGAGACGACGGTTCCCCTCACCGTGGTCGTCAAGGATGCCTATGGCAATACCCGCTCCGGCCACCTCGTGGCCTTCACTGTGACCGATGCCGGGGATGGCGCCTTTGCCTCCGGCGTGCGTTACCTCGAGATCACGACCAACGGCAGCGGCCAGGCCACCGTGCAGTACCGGATGGGCACCCATTCGGCCATCAGCAATATGATCGCCGTCACCTCGGCCCGGGCCAACAGTTCCATCCAGCTCACCGGCTCGCCGATCCTTTTTACCGGTACCGTTGTCGCCGGCCCGCCGCGGCAGCTGGTCCAGATCACCCCCGCCTCGGGGATGGGCGCCCGGATCAACAGCACCCTGCCGCAGCCGTTGACGGTACAGGTCCGCGACCTGCACGGCAATCCCTCCCCCCAGAGCGTCGTTGTCAATTTCAAGGTCATTGCCGGCGAGGGTAAATTCGGCGATGTGACCGAGCTGGATCAGAACAGCGATGCCGAAGGCCGTGCCTCGGCCTGGCTGCGCGTCGGCACCACCGCCGGCGTCAATACCATCGTCGTCCGCGTCACCGTGAGCGGCCATGTCGAAATCCTGCCCGTCGACTTTACCGCCTCGACCCTGGCCGGCGATGCCGATCAGCTCTCCTACGGCGGCGAGAAGAACTGGAGCGGCCGGGTCCAGGCCAATTATACCGCCTACGCGGTTGTTCAGGACGTCGCGGGCAATCTGATCGAAGGCCATCCCGTCCTTTTCCGGGTGACCCGGGGTAGCGGCCAGGTCAGCAGCGCCGCGGCAACCTCGCCGCGTGACTCCATGACCATCTATACCAACAACCGCGGCATCGCGGCCGCCTTCTGGACGGTCGGCAGCAAACCCGACTCCAACCGTCTCACCGCAACGGCGGAGCTGCAGCACAGCCCGCTGCGCGGATCGCCGCTGACCTTCACCGCCTTCGCCGCAGCCCAGGATCCGGTGACGCTGCTGCGCGTCTCCGCGGCGAATGATACCGGAGTGGTGCATCAGCCGCTGCCACGGCCGATCAAGATCAAGGTCGTCGACCGCCTCGGCAATCCCGTCCCCGGTCAGCCGGTCCTCTTCACCGCCAAATACCCCACGGGCATCGGGCAGCAGGGCAAGCTCTTCGTCACCAGCCTGGCCGACAGCGCACTGAGCCAGACGGTGAACACCGATGCCAACGGTTTCGCCGCCGTCTATTACCTGCTCAGTCCACTCCGCGGCTCCAACCATGTGCGCGCGGAGGCCCGGTTCAATAACGCCGCCCTCATCGGCTCGCCGGTGGACATCCTCATCGAAGGCCTCGCCAGCCCGGCCAAGAGCCTGGAGCTGCTCGGCGCCGCCTCCGTCAGCGGCGCCGCCGGAAGCCGCGTCACGATCAAGGTGCGCACGCTCACCAGTGCGGGCCAGCCGGTCGGCGGCCATCCGGTACAGTTCTCCGTCACCGACAGCTACAGCGCCATCGGCGCGGCCGGCGTCAAGTGGCTCACCGTGAGTACCGATGCCGGAACCGGCGAAGCCGCGGTCAGCTGGATCCTCGGCGGCAAGGCCGGCGCCCAGATCAACAAGTTAAAGATCGACGCCGGCGGCCTGAGCAACTCCCCCCTCACCGTCCAGGCTACGGTCGAGCCGGGCACGCCCTGGGCCCCGGCCTGCACCATGACCGCGACCGACTCGGTGACCGCCGACAATCTCAGCACCAGCCGCCTCACTGTCACCCTGAAGGACAGCTTTGCCAATCCCGTGGCGGGCAAAACGGTTCTCTTCGCCTCATCGGATCTGGGACTTACCTTTGAGCAGCCAGGCCAGCTCAGCAATGCCCTCGGCCAGGTCACCGGGACGGTCCACTCGAACCGCTCCGGACGCAAAACACTGCTTGCCAAGCTGGGGGAGAGCGGGCTTACCGTCGCTACCGCCCAGGTGACCTTCCTGGCGGGCCTGCCCAAACAGATGGCGGCCTTCAGCAGCAGCACGATCACCGTCAATGCCGGCACGCTGGCGCGCGACTCGCTTGCGGTGGTGGTGACCGATGCCCTGCAGAATCCGGTCGCCCGTGTGCCGGTGACCTTCACCATGACCTCCGGCAGCGGCTATCTGCTCGATTCGCATCTCGCCACTTTCAGTATGCTCACAAACGCCGCCGGTATCGCCAGCGCCCATCTGGTGGTGGGTCAAAAGGCGGGCGAGGCCACCGTCGTCCAGGCCAGTAGCAGCCATGCCCAGCTGACGAATGCCCGCGTCAATTTCGTCATCACTGTGGTCAATGGCATCCCGGCTCTGGTGCAGAAATTCGCCGGTGACAGCCAGTCCGGCAAGGTGGGAAGCGAACTGCCCGCATCCCTGCAGGTGCGGGTGATCGACAGCAAGAACGATCCCGTCGCCAATGTCGCCATCCGCTTCACCCCGCAGGACAGCGGCGCGGCGATCACCTCGCTCAATCCAGTGCAGACCGATTACCAGGGGCTGGCCGGGGCCCGATACCAACTCGGCTACCGCGCCGGCGAGCCACCGCAGATCATCCGCGCCCAGATCGCCGGCACGGCATTCTCGGCCAGCTTCATCGCCTATGCCAGCGGCGAGGGGGCGAAAAAGATCGAGGTGGCCGCCGGGAATAATCAGGAGGGCGTCGCCGGCAAGGCCGTACCCCAACCGCTGCAGGTGCGCGTCACCGATTCCTATGCCAACGGCGTCGCCAATATCCTGGTGCAGTTCCGACGCGCCGATCCCTCCGGCGGCGGCCAGACCCTGGTCGACTCGCTGCGGACCAATCTCAACGGCATCGCCCAAATCCAGCCCGTGCTGCCGACGCTGGCCGGCGAGTACGTCTACATCGCCACGGCCCCGATCCTGGCCGCCCAATCCGCCGCCTTTTATATCACGACCGGCCCGGACGCCGCCTACCGCCTCGATAAATACTCCGGCGATTACCAGTCGATGACCGCCGGCCGCGAGCTCAACTATCCGGTGATCGTCCGGGTTTCGGATCAGTACAATAATCGCGTCCCGGGCACTACCGTGCAGTTCATGACCAACGCGAGCAGCGGCCAGGTGGTCACCAACGCCATCGCCAGTGATGCCAACGGCCTGGCAGCCTGCCGCTGGATCCTGGCGGCCAAACCCAAGACCGACACCCTCAGGGCCTTCCGGCTCGGGCTGCACAACAGTCCCCTGCAATTCACCGCGCTGGGCGTGCTCAACAGCTTCCCCCAGTTCGTCAACCTGCCGGACCAGCCACTGCGCATCGAGTACAACAAGTCCTTCACCCTGCCCATCCAGGCCGAGGATCGGGATGGTGATGTGCTGCACTACAGCGCCCAGCTCTCGCCTGGTGTCGCCAATGCCAGCCTGGACACCACCGCCGGCGCTCTGTTCGCCTGGAAGCCGACGGTACGGCAGAAGGGCCAGTATCAGCTCACCCTGCGGGTCCATGACGGGCGCGGCGGTTTTGATGTCGATTCACTGCTGGTGACCGTTCTCGGGGATTCCGCCCCGGTCTTCACTTCCTTTTATCCGCTCGAACGGCTGCTGTCGCCCTCCGGCTCGACCAGCCAGCTCTTCACCTGTGCGGCGATCGATTACGACAACGATCCCATCGCCTTCACCTGGTATGTCGATGGCGAGGCCGTCGCCACCGGGCCGCGAATCGAGATTTCCGTCGCCCGTTTCGGCAAAGGCCCGCATGAGGTATGGGTCCTCGCCTCGGACGGCTTCAAGACCGTCGATTCCGGAAAATGGCGGATCACCTTCACCGCGGTGGAATTGAGCGCTTTCACCGCGGCGGCCGAGCCCTATTCCGGGATTGTCGTGCGCTGGACCACCACACGTGAGAGCGACAATCTCGGATTCGATGTGCTGCGCAGCACCAGCGCGCAGGGCGTCTACCAAAAAGTCACGGCCCGGCTGCTGCCAGGACGGGAGGATGGCTGTTACGTCTTCTGCGACAGCAGCGCAGCCACGGGGACACGCTATTTTTACAAGCTCGAGGATCTCAGCCGCAGCGGCGCGCGCATGCAACACGGGCCGGTGGAGGTTATGCTCGAGCTGCCGGACCGCTATGGTCTGGAACAGAACTATCCCAATCCCTTCAATCCGGCGACGGCGATTCGCTTCCAGCTACCGCGGGCGGACCGGGTGCAGCTGGTGGTGTGCAACACCCTGGGGCAGCAGGTCCGGGTTCTGGTGGACGGCAAGCTGGAAGCCGGATATCATGCCGTCCGCTGGGATGGAACCGGCGATCAGGGCGAAAAAGTCGCCTCCGGAGTCTATTATTACCGTCTGGTCACCCCCGCGTATCAGGCCGGCAAAAAGATGGTCCTGGTGAAGTAACCGCATGGCGGCGCCGGCTCAGCCGAGTCGGCGCCGGCCAAAACATCTCGTTCCCACCGGCCAAAACATCTCGTTCCCACCGGCCAAAACATCTCGTTCCCACCGGCCAAAACATCTCGTTCCCACCGGCCAAAACATCTCGTTCCCACCGGCTAAAACATCTCGTTCCCACCTCGCTGCCGCCAATTCCGGCTCCCTCCGCCTGCCGCGCCAGCCTGCGCGTCTCGTTCCCACCTCGCTGCCGCCCTCCGCCTGCCCGCGTCCCCTCATCCCCTCATCCCCTCATCCCATCCTCCCGCACCATGATAATTTTTCTTGACAAAAAACCAACAGTTGCCTATTTTAACGATGTTTGATCCATCGAACCGCCGTCGGCCGCCGTTGCGCCTGCGGGCCATGCTCACCTCGCCGCGAAAGGAACGCCTATGAATCTGACCGTGCTGGATTGGGGCATCGTCGCTGTCGTCGTCGCCTTTATCTTCGCCAGCGTCTATGCCAGCCGCACCTTCATGCGCAGTGTCGCCGATTATCTCTCCGCCGGGCGTACGGCCGGCCGCTACCTCATCAGCGTCTCGCAGAGCATCGCCGCTCTCGGGGCGATCACGGTCATTGCCAATTTCGAGATGAACTACCAGGCCGGCTTTCCCATGACGTGGTGGGGTTTCACCATGGGGGTGGTGGTCCTTTTTATCACGGTCTCGGGCTGGGTGGTCTACCGCTTCCGCGAGACCCGTGCCATGACCATGGCCCAGTTCTTTGAGATGCGTTACAGCAGGAATTTCCGCATCTTTGCCGGCGCTCTCGGGGTTGCCGCCGGCATTATCAATTTCGGCATCTTTCCGGCGGTCGAGGCGCGCTTTTTTATCTATTTCTGCGGCCTCCCCGACACCTTTTCGCTCTTCGGCCTGCCCATCTCCACCTTTGCCTTCACGGTCGCCCTGCTCCTGGGCATCTCGCTCTACTTCGTCTTCACCGGCGGACAGGTCGCGATCATCATCTCCGATTTCATCCAGGGGGCCTTTGTCAATATCATTTTTGTCCTGATCATTCTCTATTTTTTCACCCTTTTCTCCTTTGACCAACTCTTCACCGGCCTGCAGACTGCTCCGGTGGACGCTTCGCTGCTCAATCCCTACAAGACCAGTCAGGCCAAGGATTTCAATTTCTGGTTCTTCCTTATCGGCGTCTTCGGCGCCATCTACAGCGTCCTGTCCTGGCAGGGCACCCAGGGCTTTAACAGTTCGGCGCGGAACGCCCACGAGGCCAAAATGGCCGGTGTGCTCTCCAACTGGCGCGGCATCCCCCAGGTGATCTTTTTGCTCTTCATCCCTGTGGCCGCCTACACCCTGCTGCATCATCCCGAATTCATCGGCAAGGCGGCCAACGTCCACAAGGTACTGGGCGGAGTGGGCGACAAGGTGATCGAAAGCCAGCTCACCGTGCCCCTGGTGCTGACGCAGCTGCTCCCCAAGGGATTGATGGGGGCGTTCGTTGCGGTGATGCTCATGGCCTCCATCAGCACGCTCGAATCCTACATGCACTCGTGGGGCAGCATCTTCGTTCAGGATGTGGTCATGCCGCTGCGCAAAAAACCCTTGACCCCGAAGCAGCATATCAACATCCTGCGCCTCTCGATTGCCTGCGTCGCCCTCTTTGTCTTCGCCTTCAGTAATATTTTCCGCCAGACCCAGTACATCCTCCTCTTCTTCGCGGTCACCGGCGCGATCTACGCCGGCGGTTCGGGGACGGTCATCATCGGCGGCCTCTACTGGAAGCGCGGAACCACCGCCGCCGCATGGGCGGCGATGATCACCGGCTCCGTCGTTGCCGTGAGCGGAACGGTCATACCCTCCATCCTCAAGGCCGTCCCCGCCGCAGGGGAGCGCTTCCCCCTTCTTGCCGCGCTCGGGGTAATCAACGGCCAGGTCTTCTGGTTCCTCGCCATGGCCAGTGCGATTCTGATCTATATCCTCGTCTCGCTGCTCGGACCGAAACGCGCATTTGACATGGATCATCTCCTCCACCGCGGCCAGCATGCCGTCCAGGAAGACGCGATGGCGCAGGCCGCCGAGCCGGTCAAGGGCTGGAAGATGCTGGGAATGGGCAAGCTGTTCACCCGCGGGGACAAGATCATCTACATCGCCACCTACATCTGGACCTTCATCTGGTTCGTAGCCTTCGTCGTCGGCACGATTCTGGCGGTGACCCGTCCGATTTCGGATCTCGGCTGGATGCGCTTCTGGTACCTCTATCTGATCATCGGCGTCGCGATCTCAAGTGTGGTGGTGGTCTGGTTCGTCGCCGGCGGCATCCGCGACATGCGCCGCATGTTTGCCGAGCTTCACTCCCGTGTCCGCGACCACAGTGATGACGGCACGGTGCGCCGCGTCCGCGACGAGGCCAGGTAGGGCCTACGGACAGGTGCGTGCGAGGGTTTGGGGGATGGTGTAAGGGCTGGTGATCAGGAGAAGCAACGCGGAAATCTGACGTGCAGCCGGTAGATCAGAACCTGGTCTCTGGCAGCAGCACAAGGCCGCCGATTCAGGGGTTCCGGGAAAAGGGAGGCGTCTGAGCATTCGGGCCGGTGCGATCATCTCGAGGGGCACGATGCGGGCCGTCATGTTGTCCGGTTAATTGAGCAGCAGACACTTCCGGGTCTGCACATGGCCACCGGCCTGCATCTGAATGAAATAGGTACCCGATGCATGGCCGGAAGGATTCCACAAAACCTGATAGTACCCGGAATCGCGGGAATCATTGACCAGTTCGTCGATCAATTCACCCTGCAGATTGAATATTCTTATCAGCACTTGAGTGCGATCAGGCAATCCGAAAGTAATCCCGGTTTGCAGATTAAAGGGATTGGGGTAATTTTGATAGAGCACCATTTCCTGGGGGGAGCTCCGGGCTATTTCCCATTCAGCCTTGATGGAATATTCCAGACCATTCAGTACTTTTAAATTATCAAGATATTCATATCCGAATTCGGCCTCAGCCGCTTCGACTGTGGCCGCACATTCAATCCCGATATACCAATCCCCTGCTTGCACCGGCGCGATCACGATCGTTTTATCTGAGCCATTTTGCGTTGCCGATAGCAGGGCATGACCGGCGTAGGCGCAGGTGTTGTGATTCACATAAAGATTGAAGGGATATACGTCTTCTCCATCAACGGATATCGTCATTTTTTCAGCCGGAACGGGAAGCGACACCAAAAAATGATGGTACTGTTTGTCACCGATTTTGGCAAACGCCGGATCGTTCTCCCGGGTGTTCTTGTTCATCTGCCGGGCCCTTCCGTTTTCCAGAGTTCCCTTGAGCGTGATATCGCCGGTTCCATCGAGGGCGTACAAGAAGATAGCTTCGATTAGTTTACGGCCTTCGTCATTCTCACACCACTCCGGATGACTGCCGATGACCACGCCCCGGCCGGATTGCCGTGATGCCTTGTATGCCCAACAACTGATGTGATGATTCAATTCGTATTCCGGGCAGTCATAAGTTAACAAGGCCTCGGTATTACTGGGCATATGTTCATCCTGGATGGCATAATGGCCGCCACCATATCTGATTTTTTCAATTTTAAAATCGTCCCCAAAATCCCGATATCTCAGCAGCGGAGAGTCCTGGGGAATATGATGATCCAGAAACAACCAGTGACCGTTATCGAACTGGTGAACAAACCCGGGCCATATTTTATAATACACATCCATCACCTGACCATCTTTTCCCGTGCTGAAAATAGCACTGCCGGCGCATGACCCGGAATAACTCCCTCCATTGAAATAGAACTCCCGAATTCTCTGCAGCCCTTCCTCCCCTAAAGAATAGCCATGATACGTCGACGAACCGCCGAACGTATACAAGAGCCGGAATCTCGGTTCGCCATCGGGGTAAAGCAATACGCCGTTCTCATCATTCGCATTGGAGATCAATACCCGACGCTGCAGAACCGGATCTTCGGTATTGAGATACTCCATGCTCAGATGCAATGAATCTATCGCAGGAATCGTTAAGTATCCAATAGAAACACCCCCATCGAGAAAGATATCCTTGTAATACCCCTGGGCCAGCGCTGCGGAAAACAAATAGCACTGCAAAAAGAATACAGGCAGGAGAAATCGGCGGACGGCCGGATTCACCCTGGATGATCTGGATAGATTCATAACGCGCTTGCCTCTCCGCGCATCGTGCGCCAAGCCATTCGGCACGCGGTCCGTCGCTGCGGCGCAGTGCATCCTGTTCATGAACGGTCAGCCCAGCCTGTGACCGGCTTACGCTCAGCGCAGCAGCAGCATCGTGCGCACCGCCCGGAGGGATCCCGATGTCAGCCGCGCAAAATATTGGCCGCTGCCGGCAGGCAGGCCCTGCAGGGTGGTGCCGTCCCAGGTGGCCTGGTAGGTGCCCGGGCCCTGGGTAGCGCGCACCAGCTCCGCTACCTTGCGGCCGAGCAGATCGTAGACGGCCAGCTCGACCGTCGCTTTCCGTGCCAGAACATAGACCAGTGTGGTCGCCGGATTGAAAGGATTGGGATAATTTTGCTGCAGGTTGAACAACTGCGGTTGCTGCGCCGGAGCCGCCACTGAATTGATGAGCGTGCCGCGCCCCCCGAGAAAGCGGATTTCGTCGGCACTCAAGGCACGGTTGAAGATCTGGATGTCGTCGATCCGGCCTTTGAAATAGACGCCGCCGGTCTTGCCGATGGTAGCGATCTGACCCGCCTTGACCGTTCCGGTCAGGGGATGGCTGTCCTTGAGTTCGCCATTGAGATAGATCATCGCTTTGGCGCCATCATATACTCCAGCGAGATGGATCCATTCGCCGGCGGCGAGGTCGGCGCTGCGAATGCCAGGCCGCTCCGCACTCACCGTGGTGGTCACCTTGAAGCGCAGCTCGTGAATGCCCTTGTCCTCGTACAGGACGTAGGTATCGCTCTCGGAATCGTAGAGGGGACCGAACGCGCCGGGGAGGGTGTTCGGCACATAGTCCATCCAGGTCCAGAGCGACAGGGTGACCGCCGGGGTGTTGAGATCGAGAGAGGGCGAGGCAGGCACCAGAACGTAATCGTCGCTGCCATCGAAGCGGAGGCTGTTGCCGCTATGCCCGCCCGACCAGGTGATGCCGTTTTGCAGGGCACCGTGGTTGGCATTGCCGGAGTGATCGGGCAGGGTGGTGCCCTCCGCCTCGTTAAAATCCCAGGCAGCGACCAGTCCGGGCAGATAGGCCTGATAAGTGAAGGGGACTGTCTCGGTTTCAACACGGGTGTTGGGATGGAGCGCCTGGTCCGTGATCCCGGTGACGGTCAGGGTATAGGCGCTCCCGTCCGTCAGCGGTGAGGTGACGAGGATGACCGAAAGCGAGTCGAGGGCGAGTCGGGCGCCGGTGACCGTGATGCCGGGTGCGATGAGAAAGTTGGCTGCCTGTTCGGCGCTCGTCTTTTCGATGCGCTCGTTGAAGCGGACCACCACCTGATCGGCCCGTCCATAGGCCTGAACCGCGGTGATGTTGGGCGGCTGCAGGTCCGGCGCGGTGGTGGCCTCCACCTCATTGCTAAAGCCGGGGCTATAAAGTCCGGCGACATTCCTGGCCCGGATGCGGTAAAAGTACTGCTGCGATTCGCGGCGGGTATCATCGATATAGGCGGTCGTGTCGGTTACCGTCGCCAGCAGGGTTTCGGGATGGGCCCTGGTGTCGCGGTAAATCTCATAGGTGATGGAGGTGCTTTCAGGATCCGGCGCCGGCAGCCAGCTCAAGCCGATGCGCGTTTCCTCGACCAGCGGCGCCAGGAGCACGACCTCGCCCGGCGGTGTCGTGTCGAGAAGAGCCCTGGCGATATTCGGGTAATTGGTGGTGATGGCATCCACGCCTTGATGGATCAGCGTGGTCATCTCCGTGGCGCTGTCGACGGTCCATTTGTTCACCCGCATGCCGCGGACGTGCGCCGAATCGAGCAGGGCGGAGTGATGGTGCCGTTGGTGCCGACCCATGCCCCGCCGATGGCGGCGACCTGACGGATCTGGGCCAGGGAGATATCGCCGAAGAGCTGAACCGCGATGGAGGGATCGAGCAGCCGGGATTTGCTGATGTGGCCGAAATCGAAGCTGCTGATGATCACGCGCTCCTGGAGGCCGCGCTGGTGCACAGCGGCCACCACCTTGTCGACGATCGCGGGATTGCTGCCCTTGATCTCGATTACCACTCCGACCGGGTAGGAAGCGTGCACGGCCAGGTCCAGGGCCTCGCCCAGGGTGGGGATCTTTTCTCCCGCAAAAAGGGGACTGAACCAGGAACCGGCGTCGAGGGCGCGCAGCTGCGCATAGGTCAGGGTGGGAATCGTGCCGCTGCTTCCGGTGGTGCGCGCGACCGACTCGTCGTGCATCAGCATGAGCGAGTCATCCCGGGAGAGCCAGACATCGAGTTCGAACCAGCCGGCACCGATCTCAACCGCCCGGGTGAAGGAGGCCAGGGTATTTTCCGGCGCCAGTCCGGAGGCGCCGCGGTGGGCGATAATCTCCGTACCTGCAGGCAGCAGGGCGGAAGCGGTGAGCAGCATCAGGATAACCAGACGGACCTCTTTTCTCAGCATGGCAGCATCTCCAAAGGGGGTTAGGATCCACAGAGTCGAAGCGGGGTGGCGCAGTGGCTCCTCCAGCGCCTGGTGCGCCTCCTTGTTGGAGATCGCCAAGGATCCAACATCGCAGCGGGGAGGCGCAGCGTCGATCGCGGGAGCGGGGGGCATGGCGGCGCCGGGGTCATCCCCTTGTATACCCGGTTCAACGGTAAATTAGCCAATCTGCATTCCATTATCAAGCGATTTTGCAGAACAGCCGGCCGGTCCTCATTCGCCTTTTTGCTTGTAAATATGATCCGATTTTTGTAACATCCTGCATGGGATCGCCCCGCTCTCGCGACACCGTCCCCGGTTTTCCCCCATGCCCCGCAGCGGCTGAGCGGGGGAAGAACAAGAGAAGAAAGGCACGACAAAAGGAGTGATGACATGCGCAAGGTATTGGCCATTGCAGGTGTGCTGCTGCTGACGACGCTGGGGGTGGCCCAGGAGGGATTTCAGCGTTCCTCCGATTTTCTCCCCATTTCGGTCTGGTACAGCGGCGGCACGGCGCGGGCGCCGATGCTCTCGACCCTGACGCCCCAATCGCAGGCCGAGTGGCGTCGCGACCTGGCCCAGATCAAATCCCTGGGCTTCAATACCGTGCGCACCTGGGTCGAATGGGCGCATTGCGAGCCGCGGCCGGGCGAGTACCATTTTGAAAACCTCGACCTGCTCTGCGAACTCGCCCGCGAGCAGGGACTGCGCGTCATCTGCCAGATCTATGTCGACTCGGCCCCGGACTGGGTCGCCCGGCGTTTCCCCGACGGCCGCTTCGAAGCCCAGAGCGGCGACAAGGTGACGCCCCAATCCGCACCAGGCTGCTGCACCGACCATCCCGGCGTCCAGGAAGCGGTCCTGGGATTTTTCACCGCCACCGCCCGGGCCGCCATGCAGCACCCCAACTTTTACGGCTGGGATCTCTGGAGCGAACCCCATATCATCAACTGGGCCTACATCAATTACGTCCCCAATGCCACCTTCTGCTATTGCCCCAATACCATGCAGGTCTTCAGGGACTGGCTGCAGAAAAAATATACCACCCTTGCGGCGCTCAATCAGGCCTGGTACCGCAATTTTACCGACTGGAGCGAGGTGAGCGCACCGCGCTTCGGCACCATCCTCAGCTATACCGATTTCATCGACTGGAAGAATTTCATCTATGAAAAACTGGCGCACGATCTGCGGCTGCGTTACGAGGCCATCCGCAAAGCGGACGAGATCCATGTGATCACCTCGCATGCCGCCGTCCCCTCGATCTTTTACTCACCCTATGTCGGCGCCGGGGCGACCGATGATTTTCTTATGGCCGAGCAGATCGATTTCTACGGCACCTCGCTCTATCCCAAACACAACCACCCCTCCAGCCATTGGGAGCTGTGGAAGTATCAGGTGGCCGTCGACTTTTCGCGCAGCGCCAACAAGAAAAACGGCGGTTTTTACGTCGGCGAGATGCAGGCGGGCAAGGGTACCTACGGACTCAATATCGGCAATCCCATCACCCCCGAGGACCATCGCATCTGGATGTGGTCGGCTTTGGCCAAGGGGGCTCGGGCGATCAATATCTATGCCTATTATCCCATGTCCTCGGGCTATGAATCGGGCGGTTACGGGCTGATCAACCTCGACGGCAGCGTGACCGAGCGGGCGGCCGCAGCGGGCAAGACCGCCCGGATCGTCACGGAGAACATGAAGCTGCTCCTCGATTCCAAACCGGTTCCGGCGCAGATCGCCATCGTCTATAATCCCCTGACGCAAATGGTGGGCGGCGAGCAGCGCACCGTCACCACCGACCTGCATCAGCAGTCTCTGATCGGCTGGTACCGTTTCTTCACCGAGCGCAATATCCCCGTCGATTTCATCCATCGCCGCGATCTCGAAAAAGGGGATGTGGCCGGCTACAAGCTCATCATCGTCCCCTATCCCCTGATGTTCACCACCAAGGCAGCCGAGGGCTTGCAAGCCTTCATCGCAGCGGGTGGGTTTGCCGTCAGCGAAGCGCGCCTGGCCTGGAACGATGAGCGCGGCTATGCCATGCCGGCCATTCCGGGGATGGGGCTGGACCGGATCTTCGGCGTGCGCGAAAGCTCGGTGCGGATGGAGGAGCGGCCGCTGCTGCGGACCACAGATGCGGCCCATGTCCTGCTGCAGGGTTTGACCGCGGCGGACACCCTCTTCGGCGCCAATTTCGCCGAATCGCTGGCCCCGCTGCCGGAGACGCACAGCCGGGTGCTCGCCCGCTTCGCCGATGGCACGCCCGCCCTGGCCGCGTCGAGCTATGGCAAGGGCGAAACCCTCTACATCGGCACCTTTCTCGGCATGGCCAATCAGCTCAAGCCCGCGGACGCCAACGAGCGCTTGATGCAGAACCTGCTCGCCTGGAGCGGGATCGAACGCCCCTTCACCAGTTCGCACGACGGCAACAAGGAGGCCCCGGTGGAGATCCGCCTGCGCCGCACGGGGACAGGGTACCTTCTTTTTCTGATCAATCACAGCGAAGCGGTGCAGCAGGTCGGGATTCAGTTGCGGGTGATGAAATCGGGGGTCTACACTCTGCGGGAGCTGGTGCACAGCCAAACCGCCCGGGCCACGGCGCACGGCAGCGATTTGCAGCTGCATCAGGAAATCGCCGGCCGCGATGTCCAGGTTTGGGCTATCGAATAAGCGGAGAAGGCCAAAAAACAGCATCGCGCTCCGGCTGTGTCTGGCGGGCGGCAGGCCGTTTTAGTTTTCGCCGAAGAGCTGCATCCAAGCATCGAGATCCAGATCGTTGACGCCGCCGTGCTTCTCCTGCAGATCCTCGTCGCGGCCCTGCTCGAGTTTTTGCCGCCAGGCTTCGGAAGAGAGCACCTGGCAGCCGCAGGAACGCACAAAGCGCGCCAGCGGCTGATCGGAGGTAACGACTACGACGTCCCGCGGCTGTTTCTGCGTCTGGGCCAGCCGTTTGATCATCGCATCGGCATTTTCGGGCGGCCGGGAAAAGAGCACCTTGACCTTGCCGCCGGTGCTGCCGGCAGAGGGACCCACCCCCTCCTGGCCATCGAACACCAGGGTGATCCGGATGCTTCTCGAAGCGGCATAGCCGGCATGCTTGCGGATCACCGCCTCGCGCTGCTGCTCCAGCTCGGCGGCCGCCACCCGACTGCGATGGTAGCCGCGCAGCAGCACGTTATAACCATCCACGATGATATGCATCCACCTGCTCCATCCCTTGTTACGGTTCCGGCATCCTCATTGTACTGCATTTGCCCCAGACTTGCAAGGCCTTTTTGCACTCGACAAGAGCGTGGCATGCCGCTGCGGCCGTGCATGCGCCCCGGCACGGCGGAATTATCTTTCTTCCGGGATTTATTTTCGCTATATTGAACGATTCGGCTGGATAGAGTTCACGGAGCGCACGGCTTCGCCGCATAAAGGAGTAAACCTTGCCCCATCAGGGTGAAATTGCCGCCTTGATCGCCGTGGTGCTGTGGAGCAGCACGGCCATTCTGTTCGAAACGGTCGGCAAACGCACCGGCCCGTTTCAGACCAATCTGATGCGCCTGATCCTGGCTTGCCTCTTTCTCGGGGTGACGCTGCTGGTTCAGGAGGGCACCTTTTTCCCGGTCGCGGCGAGCAGGGAGCAAAAGCTCTGGCTGGGATTGAGCGGCGTGGTGGGACTGGCGCTCGGGGACAGCGCCTTTTTCGCTGCGCTGGTGATCCTCGGCGCGCGGCTGTCGACCCTGCTGCTCTCGCTCTCGCCGGTCTTCACCACCGCTTTCGCCTGGTTTTTCCTCGGGGAACATCTCAGCATGACCGGACTGGCCGGCATCGCCATCACCTTCACCGGCATCTTCTGGGTGGTCAACGAGGCGAGCGATGAACATCATCCGCGGGTCAAATTCAAGGGGATTCTTCTGGGTATCCTGGCGGCCATCGGCCAGGCCGGTGGGGTCATCCTCGCCAAATACGGCTTTCGCACCGAGATCGGCGCTCTGCCGGCGACCATGCTGCGCATGGTCCCGGCCGCCCTGGTGATGGGCATAGCGGCGGTGGTGCTACGCCAGGTAACGCCGATGAAGGTCTACCTGACCGACAGGCAGGCCGGACTCTATGTCCTGATCGCCTCAATCCTCGGCCCCTTCCTCGGCGTCTGGCTGGCCAACGTCGCCGTCAAATACGCCGAGGCCGGCGTGGCGGCGACCCTTCTGGCGATGGTCCCCGTGCTGCTCATTCCGCTCGTCTGGATCGTTCGCGGACACCGCCCCACGATTCGGGCCATCACCGGCACCCTGATCGCCATGGCCGGCGTCGCGCTCATCTTCCTGCGCTAACCCTCCCGGCGGAGATAGAGCAGGGTGATATCATCCTCAAAACTCTCGGCCTGCGTAAACTCCCGCACGTCCGTTACGATTTCCTGCAATTCGCACTCCCTCTCCTTCCGGGCCAGCTGCCGCAGCAAAGCCTCGAACCGTCCCGAGTTCTGATAGAACTCCCCGGCGGGATTGACCGCCTCGGTAACGCCGTCGGTATAGAGCAGGAGCCCGTCGCCCCGCTGCAGCGTAAACGCTCCGCTGGTGTAGCGGACGCCTTCGCGCAGGCAGCCCAGCGGCGGCCCGCCCTCATTGGGAATATCGATGCGCCCGTCCCGCCGGATCAGCTTGGGCGGCAGGTGACCGGCATTCATATATTCCACCCTTCCGTCCACCGGATCCAGCAAGGCCACGAAACAGGTGGTAAAGAGCATGGCGGTGGTGACGTCAAACATCAGCTGGTTCAGGCGCAGCGCCATCGCTTCCAGAGGGATGCCGCTCTCCAGATAGGCATGCAAGGCGGCGTGCAGGCTGTTCACCAACAGCGCCGAATAGATGCCCTTGCCGGCGACATCGGCGATGACCAGGGCGTTGCGGCCGTCGGAGAGCGGAATGATCTCGTAATAATCGCCGCCAACCTCCCGGGAGGGAATGTTCAAGCCGCTGCTGTGGTACCCCGGGATGACCGGGAGGATCGAGGGCAGGATCGTCTTTTGTATGGTAGAGGCCAGCTCGATCTCGCGGGTCATGCGCTGTTTCTCCAGCATCTCATTGAGGAAATAGCGGTTTTCCAGCGCCGTACGCACCTGCTGGCTGATCAGGTGCAGGAGCATCTTGTCGACGGTTTCGAAACGCGCGTGGGGCTGGTGGTTCTCCTTGCCGATCACCATAAAGGTATACTGAGAGCCGACCGCTTCAAAACCCGACTGGATGATATCAGCGTCGCCCTCGCTTTCCGGGGACCCTTCCTCTGGAAAAGCGATCTGCTCCATGCTGCCATCCGGCTTTTTGATGTGGACCATGCCCCGGGAGGCGTCGGTCAGCGCTGTGGCACGACGCAAGGCGAGGTCCACCAGAGACTCTGTCTGGTCGATACGGATGATGTCAATCCCGGTATCGATGAGTTCGTTCAGCTGCATGATCCGGCGCTGCAGACTGGCCGCGGTTTCGCGCAGCTTGCTGTCACTCAACTTTTTGTCGGTCACATCGCGGGCCGCGGCGAAGAGCAACTCGCTACCCGGCTCGGGAAAGACATTCCAGACCAGGTGCCGGTACTCTCCCCCGACACTGCGAAAGCGGTTTTCGAAAGCCAGGGCCGGCAAACCTTGCCGCAGTTTGGCAATTTCCTCGGCGGTCTTCTGATGGTCGTCCGGATGGATCAGGTCCCAAAAGGAACGGGAGAGGAGCTCTTCACGGGACCACCCCAAGGTGCGCGAAAAAGCGGGATTGAGATCGACAAAGTGCCCCTTGGGATCGGCGATGCAAAAGAGGTCCAGAGAGAGCTCGAAAAACTTTTTCAGATGCTTTTCCATGATGCATTCGCCTTCCCCTCAGGAGAGCATTTCCATTGCCTGGCGGACACTTTCCGCCTTGAATGCAAGATTGTATATTCCCATAATGTGGAACGTCCGGATCAGCTCCGGTTTCGCCCGCACCAGAGCCAGTCCCCCCTTCCTGGCTTTAAGCAGCTCCAGAAGGCTGTGCAGGCGGGAAATTCCCATGCTGTTGGCCGCTGTCACCTCCTCGACCACGAGTACAACCCTGGAGATGGACCGGCTAGCGGGATGGCCAAGGGTCCTGAGAATGGCCTCCGCGCCGGCGAGATTAAGATATCCGCGGGCGAATATGATGAGAATTTGGGAGCAAAGTTGTGTTTTCACACCAAATGAGGACATGCTGCGGTCATTCACCATCCTTTGCGTGGAGGGAAGCACGATCTCTGAGCACGGAACATCGACGGACACCATTTTTATGCCGGACCTGGTTCTCGCTCATCCTGCAGTGCGGAGGGTGGCCTCGCGCACCTGAGGAAACCACTCATCGCGGGAGGCGTGCAAGGGGAAGGCCCTTTGCAAACTATCTTCATAGATTAAACCTGGGGCTTCATCGGGATATTTCTTCTTATTTGCGAAATATTTAACTGTTTCGCAAATTGCATCTCTCCCCGGTCCCGGAGAACGGCACGAATCTTCCGCGGCAAGGCAATGGGCTGCCGTTCGCGAATTCGCGCCGGTTATGGAGTGCCGGCCTCCCGCAAATTTTGCTTGATATCTCCTGCCTGAATGGCTATACTTATAGTCAGAACGGCTCCACCGTGAGTTGACGCCGGCGAGATCCGGCTGCCAGAATCGCCGCCGCGCCGGGGCCGCCCCTGTGCCGGGCGCGGAGACGGACAACGCCGATCCCCTGCCCGCCAGATCCGCACCGCGCCCTGCCTGCCGAAAGGAGAGAGAACGATGAAAGGTAAACTGCTGCTGCTCCTGCTGCTCACCAGCCTGACCGCGGCGCAGCCGGCGTCGCCGGCAGTGCCCGAACCCGTCATCCGCAAGGCCTCGCCCGAGGCCAGGGCCTTGCTGCAGCTCCTCTATCGCCTCTCCGGCCAATACACCTTGACCGGGCAGCATAATTATCCCGCGATCCGGGACACCAACACGCAATTCGCCGCCACCTATATCGGGAAAACACC
>Ga0116171_10000151_pt1 | contig 71770 bp, 58 predicted proteins | sample AD_JPNHW2_MetaG_FD_89798 | JGI IMG/M metagenome (GOLD analysis project Ga0116171, IMG submission 89798) | Active sludge microbial communities of municipal wastewater-treating anaerobic digesters from Japan - AD_JPNHW2_MetaG | ecosystem: Engineered > Bioreactor > Anaerobic > Digestate | place...
AGAAATAGAGGACCGTGTTAAAGAGCGCAGGATCGTGGAGGATTAAGGACTTCTCGTAGAGGTATTCCAGGACCGGATGGTAATCGTTACCGTCATTCATAACCTCATATTTGGCAAAAAATGCTATATACGTTACCTATTTGTCAACCGGGGGGTTCATTTTCATTTATAGAATGGCTCGCGTTTTTCCACGGCTTTTCTAAAGAGCCCTTCCAGTTCCTCCCCGGTCTTCCCACGGATATCGACATGGTTATCGGCACGCAGGAGACAGGGTTTGAGCTTGCCATCCGAAGTGACACGGAGCCTGTTGCAGAACGCACAGAACTCCGTGTTATGGAGCGGCCGGACAACTTCCACTTCCGCACCGTCAAGACAGTATTTTTTCCGGTGGTGCATTCTCCTCGTCATGATCGTTTTGGAACGCTGCGCGATGTCCTGTTCCAGGATCTGGAGATCGCCATGATTCGTGCAGCCGGAAAAATGCATCAGTTCAATCAGCTGGAGGATGAGATCCCGTCTTCCCCGGACAAATGCGATGAAATCTTCCACTTCGCTCTCGTTGATGCCGGAGAGTACGACCATGTTCAGTTTGATGGGACGAAGGCCGGCATCGAGCGCCGCATCGATTCCTTCGAGAACATCCGAGAGCCGGTCGGATCCCGTGATCCGCCGGTAGGTCTCGTGGTTCAGGCTGTCCAGGCTTACATTGACGCGGGAGAGCCCGGCCTTTTTGAGATCCATTGCCAGGTCTGCAAGGAGGGTTCCGTTGGTCGTGATGGAGGATTCCATGCTTTTTGGGACTGCCCGGATAATCTCCGACAGGTCGGAACGCAGGAGCGGTTCTCCCCCGGTGAACTTGACATGCCGGATTTCGAATTTGTCCGCGACCCGGAGGATCTCCCGGATCTCATCAACCGTCATCGAATCCGCTGGAGACTTCTCACCCTCGGCGTGACAATAAATGCAGGAGAGGTTGCACCGGGGAGTCAGGCTGATGCGCAGGTTGCTTACCGGCCGGTTATAGGCATCCTTCAAAACCACGGGATCATCCTGTAAAATTCTTTGCAATGATATATATTTCAGTACTGCCTTTTCGCGTCGCAGTCACACGGAAGGTCCTTACCGAATGGAAATGCTGCCGGACATCATCCAGGAGGTCGTTAAAATCCGTTCCCTGGAACGATTTTACGACAAAATTCCCCCCGGGTTTTAAGACAGAGCAGGCGAAATTCAGACATTCCCTGCCAAGGGCAATCGCCCGTGCCTGATCGTAGCTCTTGTGGCCGGAGAGTTTTGGGGAGGCATCGCTGACAACGACACTGACCGAACCGAGCATTTCCCGGGCCTGCGCCTGGACTTCCGGATCGGTGAGATCTCCCACGATGGTCTCGATGTTGTCCATGGGCGGGATAAGGGAGAGATCGATTCCCAGCACCTTGCCATCAGTGAGGGTTTGTTCAACCTGCAGCCAGCTCCCCGGTGCCGCACCCAGGTCGATGATATTGTCAGATCTCCGTATGATATTGAACCGGCGCTGGATCTCGATCAGTTTATAGGCAGCACGGGACCGGTACCCCTCATATTTTGCGCGGAGATAGACTTTGTCGCGCCCCCACTGTGAGCCCATGTCTTTTCCTGCTGTATCGGGTTAGTCCGTGCCGTTCCAGGTATTTTTACCGGCTCGGGGAGTTCCGTCCCGCTCGGATCCGAAACTTTCACCCCGGCACAAGAAACCCAAAACGCTATAATTAAAGTATGACGATATACAGTATAAGACAGTTTGTTAAGGGGTAAGCAATGTTAAAGGCAACGATAGATGCAGAACTCTTCAGGGAAGCGATCGATGCGATCTCGGCGTTAGTACCTGAGTGCAGGCTCCATACTTCTGAAAACGGGATCTCGACCCGGGCTGTCGACACGGCAAACGTTGCGATGATCTCTCTCGAATTGAAGAAGGAGGCGTTCGATACATTCAAGGCCACGAAGAACCAGATTGGCGTCGATATCTCGAAGATGAAGAACATCTTCAACATGGCAGGAAAAGGGGATCTCATAAGCCTTGAACTGCCGGACAACGCCCAGAAGATGCAGGTGAGTGTCCATGGGTACCATTACTCGATAACGCTTTTAGATACCAACACCATCCGCAAAGATCCGAACCCCCCCACGATCAACCTCCCCGGCAAACTCACCATCTCCGGAGAAGATCTCAACAACGCAATCAAGGCGGCAGCGGTCATCTCGGACAAGATTGCGATGGGCATCAATGCAAAGGACCAGACGTTCTTTATGATTGCGGAAGGGGATACCGACAATATCCGGCGGGAATTTTCAAAAGACGAGCTCAAGTCCCTCTCCGCAAACGAGTGCCGTTCGCTCTTCTCCCTTGACTATCTCAAGGACATGGGCAAGGTTATGAGCAGGGCTTCCGAAATCGAGGTATTCCTCGGCATCGATCACCCGGTCCGTTTCTCGTTCGACATTTCCAACGGCAACGGCCATGTCGAATACCTCCTTGCCCCGCGGATCGAGGCCGACTGATGGATTATGAACCATCAGGAAAGGAACTTGCCCATTTCCCTTTTTTGAAGAAAGCCAACGAACGCATCAGAACTCTCCCTCCGGTCGAACAACTCCTTGACGAAGGGCGGGGTGCCGCTATCCGCAGGCTTGCGGAAGAGCGGATCACACAGTCCCTCTCCCCGGCAAAAAAGATCAATCCATACCTTGACAATTCGCCTGAAGATGAGATAGCGGGGTATGTCCTCTCCCGGATCATTGCGTCGTGCATCGGGGACCGGCAGCTCCTCGACCGGCTCACCCGGTACGAGGCGGACCGTGCCTACACTTTTCTTGGCACCCAGACAGGACCTTTGAATGATGGTTGGAATGAGAATGTCCGGTTTGAAGGAGAGTTCAGCCCGATATCGATCTACCTTGCCCGGGAATTCGGTATCGACATAACCAGCGACTACATCCCGATGCAGGACTATGTCGAGATAAGTGCACCGCTTCACGAGCCCCGGTTCAAGCTCGTCAACCGGGCTGTCAGCGGTGGATCCGTCGAGATCCGGCCGGAAGAGCGGTACGAACTTCTCCGCGAACGGATCCGTGTGATCCTCCGCCATGACCTCCCGTACCGGCAGATCCCCAAATCCCTCTGTGAAAAGGTTGCCCCGGTATCCGAACAGATAAAAAAACAGTTCCAGGAGCGGATGCTGGAAAATTTCGGCACCGTCGAAGAGGCAGCATTTCCCCCCTGCATCAAAGGCCTGATCGCGGCAGTCACTGCCGGCGCGAACCTCACCCATCCCGGCCGTTTCTCACTGACGGCATTCCTCCACACCATCGGCATGGACAAGGATCAGATCGCAGAACTCTTTGCCCGGGCTCCGGATTTCGATCCGGAAAAGACGATGTACCAGGTCGGGCATATCACCGGAAGCGGCGGTACGGAGTACACAGCACCGGCGTGCGCGGCAATGCGGACCACCGGGCTGTGCGTACGGCCGGACGGGCTCTGCGAGACCATCAACCACCCCTTAAGTTATTACCGGAAGAAGAAGCGGCAGAATAAACCCGGGCCGAAAATATCTCCCGGTACGGCTAAACGATCTGCTTATTGACGAAATACCCGGCTCCAAAGAGCGCCAGCATGAAGATCAGGATTGCCGCAAGGTATGCAAGGCCGGGACTCGCCGGCATTGCCATCGGGAGGAGGGCAAGCATGATGATCAGGACGACGAAACACGCACAGCCGATGATGACGTCGAGAAGACGGGAATCCATGGTACATCATCATTGCATGCCGGATCATTAAATCGTTCGCAAAAGATGTGTGCAGCAGAGGATGTGAACGCCAAAACGCAGACCAGACAACGCCATCTTGCCGGAAATATGTCAGAAATACAGTGAGGGAACAGGCTTATTGCAGGCCGTGCTCCATCATCTCTGGTATGACTTCTCCCGCACAGGAACGAAACGATGTCCTTGCTGAACTTGGCGATGCAGTTGCATTGCTCGTGTCATCCATGGACGCACGTCTTGTTCCGGTCAACGGGGGAAACATCGGGTATGCGATCCGGGGAGCCCGCGACTGGACCGCTGTTGCAGCAGTTTCCGGCGGGCTTGTCGCGGATGGCAAGGGAGTCCTTTGCGCCGGCCCGGTGGCATTCGGCGTGGACGAGTGGTTCTCCCGCACCATCCTGACGGCGATGAAGTTCGATCCGGAGGTCCGGAGTTCCGCAGTGATCCGGTATACCGGTACCGCCTTCCGGATCCTCTCGGACATGTATGCCGAATCCGCTGAAACGAATCCCGCAAAACACCCAGGCGGCACCAGCACGATGGACTGGGCGATTGCCTCCTGTTGTTCGGATGGGGTGCCCCCGGTAATTGCCATCCGGGCCAATGACCCGGAACAGCAGGTTATCGTAATCTTTGGGGATGAGCCGTCATACATCGCCAGCAACATTATTATCTTATCGAACCGCATAGAATAGAGGAAAATAAGAAGGAATACCCATGGGAATCAAGCCATCCTATATCAAGACCCTCGGCCTCGAAGTTCTCTCCAAGAACCGGGAACAGTTCTCGAGCAACTATGACGAGAACAAGCAGGCCCTTTCATCCGTGGCATCGATCGAGAGCAAACGCGTCCGGAACCGCATCGCCGGGTTTATCACAAGAAAAATAAATACCAAGAGACACCAATAAACGCTTTATGTTTGAAGGTGTCCTTCCAGCAATTATTACCCCTTTTTCAAGAAATTCTTCCCAGAGCCTCAATACCCGCGGGCTTACGGAAAACCTCGAGTATCTTCTCTCCGAGGGCGTTGACGGGGTAGTGCCCTGCGGTTCGACCGGTGAATCGGCCACGCTCACGTTTGACGAACATGAGAAGGTCATTGAACTGACTGTCGATACCGTCAACGGCAGAGTCCCGGTCATTGCCGGTACCGGCTCGAACAACACCGCGGAAGCGGTCCGGCTGACCAGAGCGGCAAAAGATCTCGGCGCCGACGCTGTGTTAGTCATCAGCCCTTACTACAACAAGCCCAACAGGGCAGGGCTCATCAAGCATTATACAAAACTTGCCGACATCGACATCCCGGTGATCATGTACAATGTGCCGGGAAGGACAGGACAGAACCTCGAACCGGACCTTGTGGCGGAACTCGCCAAAAACCCGAACATTGTCGGTATCAAGGAGGCAAGCGGCAACATCTCCCAGATTTCAAGGATCATCGAGGAGACCTGCGATGACGACTTCCTTGTCATCTCCGGCGATGACAACATGACGATGCCGATCATGGCGCTTGGGGGAGCCGGCGTCATCTCCGTTGCAGCAAACGTTGCACCGAAAAAGATGGTTGCCATGAGTGATGCGATGAGGAACGGGGACTTTGCAACCGCCCTTAAGATCCATTACGAGCTTGCGCCGGTATTCCGTGCGATGTTCATTGACACGAATCCAATTCCGGTGAAAAAGGCGGTTGAGCTCTGCGGCATGGCGGCAGGACCGGTCCGGCTGCCTCTTGACGAGCTGGATGCCAGAAAGACCGAACAGCTTGCAACGGCGCTCAAAGCGGCCGGGTTGACCGGATCAAAAAAATCCCCGGTGAAAAAGCCCGGAAAGGCAAAATCAGCAGAGAAGAAGGGAAGGCGCTGATCGATGATCAGGGTTGTCGTGTGCGGTGCTAACGGGCGCATGGGTCAGACCATCGGGCGCATGGTTACGGAATCGCCCGACCTGCAGCTTGCCGGCGGGATCGACCTGAAGGCGGGCACCTTCTTTAACCAGCCGATCTCCGCATCTTCGGGAATCGACGGGTTCCTTGCGGAACAGAGGCCGGATGTCCTCATCGACTTTACAGTTGCAAACGCCGCCGTCGAAAACGTGAAGGCCGCAGCCCGGCATAATGTCGCATGCATCGTCGGCACAACCGGTTTTACCCCGGAGCAGCGCAAGGTTATGGCAGATGCGGTTGCCGGCCACTGCCCCACCGTAATCTCCAGCAACTTCTCGGTCGGCGTCAATATATTCTGGGAGATCATCCGGAACGCCGCGCGGATGCTCAGGGACTATGATATCGAGGTGATCGAAGGCCACCACCGGAACAAGAAAGACGCCCCGAGCGGGACGGCAAAGACCATCCTCCAGATCCTCGATGAAGAGGCAGGAACACGGAAGAAAATGTACGGCCGGGAAGGCATGACCGAACGGAAGAACGAGATCGGCGTCCACGTGATCAGGGGCGGTGATATCGTCGGCGATCATTCGGTTTTGTTCTCGAAGAATTTTGAGACGATCACCCTCTCGCACCGGGCCTATGACAGGGCGGTATTTGCCAGCGGCGCACTGGTCGCTGCCCACTGGGTTGTCGGCAAGAAGCCGGGCATCTATGGCATGAACGATGTCCTGAACCTTGCGAAGAACTGACCGTCAGTGCAATATCGAAACACTTTTTTTGTATTTTGGGCAACATGTATACTGGAGTGAACTGTTTTGGTAGCAGTCGTTGATAAAGAGAAATGCACAGGTTGTGAAACCTGCGTAAATGAATGTCCCGCATCGGCAATTTCCATGGATAACGAGAAGGCGAAGGTTGACAAGGACATGTGCGTGGACTGCCAGACATGCGTCGATGCCTGTCCTTCAGAAGCCATCCACATGGAGTGATGCCGGACCTTTCCTGTAAGGTACGGCCGGCATTTTCCGGTATACCGGGTATCATACGGGTAATAGATTGATTCGCCTGTCCAGGTTCCCAGAACCCGGAGAATGTGTACCACCGTCCAGTAAGTTTGAGAAATTGACATGGCAACACCGGATCATACCCGCTATCGTTGCTGAATTCAGATCGCAAACCTTTTTTTCCCTCTAATCACAAAGAGACACTATCCCCGATATAAAAAGGGAACCATTCCACAGAAGAATTTTCAGGATCTGATACACCCATGATCAATGTAGGAGTCCTCGGTGCCACAGGGAATGTCGGCCAGCGGTTTGTTGAACTCCTTGCAGACCATCCCTGGTTCAAGCTCACAACGCTCGCAGCTTCTGATCGCAGTGAGGGAAAACCGTACGGTAAGATCGTCAACTGGCGCCTTGACACGCCGTTTCCCGAAAAGATTGCCAAGGTAAAGGTCGCGGCAACAAACCCTAAGAGCATGAAGGATGTCGATCTGGTCTTTTCAGCGCTTCCGGCAGAGATTGCAACCGATGTCGAGAAAGAATTTGCCGATGCCGGGATCGCAGTCTGCAGCAATGCCAGCTCCCACCGCATGGTTCCGGACATTCCGCTCGTCGTCCCTGAGGTAAATCCCGACCATCTCGGCCTGATCGATGTCCAGAAGGATAAGGGTCGTGACGGATTTATCGTCACCAACCCGAACTGCTCGACCATCATGATGGTGACCGCCCTTGCACCGCTGCGGAAATTTCCGTTCTCCGATATCCGTGTTGCAACGATGCAGGCGATATCCGGGGCAGGATTTGCCGGGGTTGCCGCAATGGCGATCTATGACAACGTAATCCCGTATATCGGCAAAGAGGAAGAGAAGATGGAATCCGAGACGCTCAAGATCATGGGTACCCTGAAAGGGAACCGGATCAAAAACGCCCCGTTCTCTGTCAGCGCGAGCTGCCACAGGGTCCCGGTCATCGACGGGCATACCATGGCGGTCTGGATTGATATCAAAGAGCCGGTGGAGAAGGTCAAAAAAGCCTACCTCGGTTATAAACCGCCAATCGGGGGACTTCCCACCCAGCCTGCGGAATCCGTCCACTTCTTCGAGAATGAACCGGATCGCCCGCAACCACGGCTTGACCGGATGCGTGGCAACGGTATGACCGTCTCGGTCGGGAGACTCCGGGAAGGAATAAGGTTCGTCGCGATGGGTCATAACACGATCCGCGGGGCGGCAGGTGCAAGTGTACTGAATGCAGAATTGATCGTCAAGAAGAAATATCTCTGAAGTAAACAGTCCGGGGTGTCCGTTATGGAACAGAAAGAAAATACAGTGTTCGTCGGAAACAAACCAGTCATGAACTACGTGCTTGCAGTGGTAACACAGTTTAACAACGGGGCCGAACAGGTTGCGATCAAAGCCCGGGGCAAGGCAATCTCCCGGGCAGTCGATACTGCCGAAATTGCGCTGAACCGTTTCCTGGAAGGCATCGAAAAAAAGGAGATCGTAACCTCGACCGAGATCATCGATACCGATTCAGGGAAGACCAATGTATCAAGCATCGAGATCGTGCTTGCCATGGTAAAACAATAAATTCTTTCCTAACGCCTTTCTAAATCGACAGTCCCGTGGTCCAATGCTTTCCTTGGGAAACCATTTAAAGTCAGTGGAACAGATCCAATTACGCATATGAGAGCCATTGCTGTCGCGTTCGGGATCCTGCTCCTAGCATGTTGCGCGATGCAGGTAGTGGCAGCTGAGGAAGAGCGGTACAGTTACATCACGATTGAGAACGTGACCATACAGCTTGAGGACAATTCAGCAGTAATCAACGTTGATTATTCCGTCGATGAAGGGACGAGAATTATCTTCTTTATGCTTGGAAAGCAGGATCTGAAGAACAAGTTATTCCATATCATGAACTATCCTGACGCAAGTATGCGGAAGGTTAACCTGCACAGTGCGGAACTGTATGTCGATAATGCATCCTATTCGTATGGCAAGGGGATATACTGGTTCCCCTCCCATGAATTTAATATCGTGATCCCCACTCTCAAGATCGTCTCCCCCCAGGATTCCAAGACCTATACAATGACCAGCAGTTTTCCGGACGGTATCGGGTATTTTGACGGGAAAGCAGTCGGCCCGGAAGAACATCCTCCCGAAAGGAACTGACACTTCGAAGGACACCTGCGATATTATTCGTTCCTGCCACCGGGTATTGATGTAAAAAACCGGGCATGAATCCGGAAGACTACCCCCTCATTCATCAGCAAGTTGGGGGTCCCTACCATCATGATCTTCCCCTGGTGAGGGGATCGGAGAGGAACACACTTTATTGAGCGGGGATCACCTGATCGGACATGACCCGGGATCATCCCCTGTTTTCCAGCGGAAACTATCCCAATCCCGCTCGAATTTTCGTTTGAACCTGCGCTTGATAAAAGTGGGTACCCGCCACCAAGGGTCCGATCGTATGGGGGGCCGATCATCGTGCAGGGGACCCCCTGCGGGGGGTCGGAGGGGTAAACGATCATAAGGGGTAGGGGTCCGGGACAAGGACGCAACCGGTCCGTTACCTCCATCTCCGACGGAGAATTCAGGAGAACCGGTCCTGTTCCGGAAGATCCAAAGGGCGTAAACGGTCCAATGAGCAGGGGGTGTGGCTTGAGGGATCACGGTGGGAGGTGGACCCTTCCCTGTTAACGGGGGGCACCCCATTCCTGTCAGAGCGCTCGTGAAAACGTGAAGGAATTCCAGTGAATCAAGGGAGGTAAAAGATCCTTGGATGTGGGAGATCGGTCCTAATAAAGAATGGAAGCCTGTGATCGTTCTGAAGGTGGGGGCAGGAATGGTTACTCCGTACCCGAACGTGAACCAAGGAGCTGTTTTATGGTTGATGTTTTGACGGATACTATCCGGCTTACGATTTTCCGGAATTTCAGAGAACTTCAATAATCTCCTGCTGCCTCTGTTCGGCAAGTTTCCTTGTTACGGCGTACTGAACGATCACACCAATCACAGCGGAGAGCAGTCCGGATATGAGCGAGTACAGGATATATTCATCCGCCTCGACCTGGGTCAGGGGGAAATTCGGGATACCGTTGACGGATATCAGGTAGACACTCCCACCATAGAGGATGAGGCCTAACGCGATGACAAAAAAGGGGAATACAATCACTTTGCTGAGCTGCTCGCGTTCATTGAGGTAGACATCAATGATGATCCCGACAGATACAATGAGACCGGCGATGATCAGCCATTCGACAGAGCCGTAAATAAATGTCATCAGGTAGGTGAGGATCCCAAGACTCTCCTCTTCCGAGTAATACTTGAGCACGGTGCCAAAACCCATGACAAATCCCACGAGGACAAGCAGGATTGTAGTGCTGTACATGACAAACGAGAGCCTGCCACGGGACAGAGAAGTATGGAGTGCATCGATAATGTTATGCACAATCTCATCGATCCCGAAGCCCTTGTAAAGGAGGTAACTGCCAATCACACCGACAACGATGATCGTTGCCGTGCCAGGATACCCGAGCAGGTATGCCGTGGCATAGAGGAGCATGGCAAGGCCGAGCGGGACAAGCACGACCCGGGAGATCTTGGGATCATCGAGCAGTTTCTTTAAAATGTAATAGGTCCCCTCAAGGTTGGGCATCTGGTTGACGATGACCCGGCGGATGCTGCTGACCGGGATCCTGGACTGGATAATCGGGACTACAAACTCATCCTCAGCCCCGTCGGTAACGAGGATACACTGGGTAGCACTGGTTTTTGCAACCACGTCGGCAAGAGCCGATGCAATCCTCCGGTCGCCTTCGATCATGTGGAGGTGGTTCCCTGCAATCAGGGCGACTTCGGTATCCTCTCCCTTTGCAGTGAGATCGTCAAAGATCCTGACCGCCTGGAATATGGCATTCACATCGGAATCTTCAGGATCGGCAAGCGCAAGAGAATTTGCAGCTTTTAAACAATCGTTTCGCCCGACACAGGGACTCTCGATATGGGCTTTATAACCAATATCGTCGTCACGATCGATACTGAGAACTAGCGTTTTGCCCTGGACCATTGTCAGTATGTACACTTGCCGTAAATCTATTAAATAATTCCTGACGTAAAAAAAGGGATCAGATAAGTTTTGACCGCTGGAGAAGGAGGATATCGTCGGTTGTGAGCTTCTCGCCGGCCCTGAAATTCTTGAAGAGGTGCTCCGCCTCTTTCCTGACCGCCTTCTGCTCCTTGGTCACTTTGACCTTCTTTGTCTTCTTGCGCAGCCCGGATATGACCTTATCGTAATCACGGAGTTCTTTCTGGCAGGCGATGAAGTACTTATGCTCGGTGTCAGCCGCCTCCTGCGCCTCGACAAAACTCTTGTGCGCAGCATCGGCAGATTCCCGGGACTTGTCGGCCTTACGGTAGGACTCAACCATCATGTCGTGGTGCTTCTGGGCAAGCTCGGCGACCTCGGTCACTTTGGCATGGAGTTCCGACGCCTGTTTTCGCAGGTCCCGTGCATCATTGATCTTGGTGCGCATCTCCTTGTTCTGCTCGAGCTCCGCTTCCTGTTCCTTGACCTGGGATTTCATCTGCTTGATCTTGTCAATGAGCTCCCGTTCCTTCTCGGTAGAAAAGACCTGGGTCTGCTGCATCATTTCCAGGTGTTCGATCTGCTTCTGGACTTCCTTTATGCCACGGGTCTTGGGACTCCCGTGCTCTTTTTTGAATGCTTCAATATCTTCGAACAGCACGTTCGCGTCGTCATTGAACTTGTTGCGCTGGCCCTTGAGCTCGATGACTTCCTGGTTGTACTTGTCCCGGAGATCCTTGTTCTTCTGGGCTTCATCAACGCATTCCCGGGTCTGGTTGTTGAGGGCATTGCGTTCACGTGCAGATTTGCTCGCGGCGGTATTGAGCTCGTTTCTCCTGTTTTTATGCTGCTCGGATTCAGCAAGGATCTTCTTGCGTTTCTCGATAAGGTCGTTGATCAAACGTATCAGTCCTCCGTAATCCCGTACTGGGGGATGAGAGTGACGCAGGTTATGCACGTGATAGCGGAGAATGTGTTCCCCGGTCTGTTCCCATGATAGTGCTGCATGCTGGATGCAGGATGAAAAACATCAGAAAAAGGTCCAACGGTCGGATTTTTGCAAGGCCCCGGTGAAACGAGGTCTTTGTTCAACACTCTGTTCATGATGTTCAACTCCCGGTACCGGATTGCACAGGATTGCGTTGTGCGACCCTCATCGTCCCAATCAGAGACTGGTCAAATGTACGAATATAAAAGGACTGGCATTTACTTAAGCATTTCGCAGACGGGATAGCGGATCGGTTCTTCTCTCAAAAATGCCGGGGGAGAAGGTCTGGTTTATGCGTGGAGCAGGATTCGAACCTGCGAACGCCTGCGCGATGGGACCCTAAATCCCACTCCTTTGACCGGTCTCGGAAATCCACGCTCTGGTGCCTATGCTGTCGGGCCCGGCAGATGCCTGAACACGGAACGACTGGCCGGGCGATACCGGCCCTTCCGCACACTATTCATTCAACGGGCAATCGTTAATAGTATTGTAGTCTCTTCGCGGATTTCAAAAAAACGGCTCCCCCGGTTCCGGATTTGGTTCCGGATTTCCGGATGGGATTCCCCAGCCCGCGTTACATCTCTATCCTTGTGACAACGCCGTGGATCTTGTCCGAAGGGAGCTTGTAGAACTGGACAACGGAGGGGGAGAGCTTCTTGATGATCCCGAATATGCGCCAGGCAGTTGTGGTGCCGATGATCTCTTCCATGCCGTAAAAGATCGTCTTCTCGTCGATTCCTGCCTCACGGAAGATTGCATCCACATCGACAATCTCCATGTACCCGATATAAATTTCGAAGATCGAGAGACCTTCCGTCAGCTCACGGGTGAGCCCCCACGTGACGCCGAACGGCTTGTCGGTGCGGATGATGGAGACGATGATGTTCTCATCGTAGATGATCCCGTTTTTGAACATCGTTCTCGGGATGTACTGGGGGATCTTGCGGAAATCCCGGGCAAAAAAGAGGGCAGTTCCCTTGATCCGTGGCGCAGATGAGTAGGTCGTCCGGAATGCAGGCAGGAACTCTTCGAATGCAACCGGCTGGAGTGCCTCTCCCATGCGTTCCTGCCCGCGGGTATAGATCAGGATCACCGCGAGAGGGACCGAGGCAAATACCAGGGACCAGAACCCGCCGAGAGGGATCTTATGGATCGTTGAAGCAAGGAAGATGAGGTTGACGGCAAGCACGAAACAGGAGAGGAAGAATTTCCCGGCTTCTCCTTTTCTCAAAAAGATCCAGGTGAGCAGGATTCCCGTGATCGCCATCGTCCCGCTCACCGCAAGTCCATAGGCAAGCGTCAGGTTGTTCGAGGTGCGGAAGATGATCATGACCAAGAGGACGGATACCATCATGAGCCAGTTCACGACATCGATGTAAATCTGGGATCGCAGCTTGATGGACGTGTATTCGATCCGGAGGAGGGGGATGATCCGGGTCGTGATCCCCTGGTATACAACCGAGAAGATGCCGGAGATCATGGCCTGCGATGCAATAATCGTGGCAGCAATGGAGAGGAGAAGGAACGGAACGTAGAGGTCCTGAAACGTTGTGAAGACCATCTCGAAGAGGATGTTCTTTGTCCCCGGGTGGCTCAGTAAAAATGCTCCCTGCCCGAGGTAATTGATCGCGAGCGCGACAAAAACAATGTACCATGCGTTGATGATGGGTTCGCGCCCCAGGTGTCCCATGTCCGCGTAGAGGGCTTCTCCCCCGGTTGCACAGAGTATCACGGAAGAGAGGATGAAAAATCCCTCAATGCCGTTATGCATCACATAGTTCCATGCGTAGAGGGGATTTATGGCAAGGAAGACCTGCGGGGCGGAAAAAACGCAGACTGCCCCGATGAGTGCAAGCGCCGCAAACCAGATCACCATGATCGGGCCGAATGTCCATGCAACCTTCTCGGAACCCCGGGCCTGGAACAGGAACAGGAATATTGCGATGACCGCAGCGATCAGGATGAGGGTTCCCTGGGACAAATGCGAGAGGGATGGGATCAGAACGATGCCCTCAACGGCAGAAAGGAGACTGATTGCAGGGGTTATAACCCCGTCCCCGATAAACAGGGAGATCCCGACAATTGCAAGGAGAGTAACAAACGATGCTTTATTGCCGGATTTCAGGAGGGGGAGGAGGATCTCCTTGAGCACAATGGTTCCCCCCTCACCTTTGTTCCCAAGATGCATTGCAAGGTAGGTATATTCCAAGGAGACGAGGATGGTGAGAGTCCAGATGATGAGCGAGAGGATGCCAAGAATGTTGGAAGGGGTTGGCGGGATCAGTAAAAAGATCGCCGTCAGAGTATAGATCGGGCTCGTGCCGATATCTCCAAAGACGAGCCCAATCGATTTGACAATCTCGCCCGGAGAAAATGTCCGCTTATTCATCCTGTGATAGAATGGTGAAAGGCAGAAAGGGATAATCCTTTCTTTGTACGCGCAATCCGGAACAGGAAAAACCAGAAAAACGTTTTTGCAACCGGGATTCTGCAACGGGAAAAAAGACCTGCGGTTTCTTTCCCGTGAACACAATTTTATATCCCTGCACCAGAATGTTTTTGCAACCTTATGGATTCAGGTACAAGCAGCAGGCAGCTATGATCAGGATTGCAATTGCCGGGAAAGGCGGCGTGGGAAAGACACTGGTGGCAGCCGGGCTTGCACAGGCATTTGCCGGATCCGGGCAGAGGACACTTGCCATCGACGCGGATCCCTCCCCGAACCTTGCGCTTATGCTCGGGCTTTCCGTCGCAGAATCGGAGGCAATTGTCCCGTTATCCGCTAACGAGGACCTGGTCCGCGCTAAGACTGCGACACGGTTTCCCGGAGTATACAACCTGAGTTTCACCGTTGACGATATCGTGCGGGATTTCACCGTCCCGACTCCTGCCGGAGTCCACCTCCTCGTCATGGGGACGATCCAACGGATGGGTGCCGGGTGTTCCTGCCCGGCCAACACCCTGCTCCGGAACGTATTGCACCGCCTTGTTACGGGAGAAGACGAGGTAATCATCCTCGATATGGAGGCAGGCGTCGAGCACCTGGGGAGGGGGACTGCAGAGAACGTTGACCTTTTCCTTATAATCACTACCGCTGACAGCAGGGCACTTGCAACGGCCGGGTCGGTTGCCCGGATCGCAACGGAGGCAAAGATCCCCCGGGTTATGCTGGCAGGAAACCGGATCCGGAATGCCCGTGAAGAGGAGATCATCCGGGATTTCGGGAGGGAACGGAATATTCCCGTTCTCGGCCTGATCCCGTACGATGCCCGGGTATCCGAAGGCGGGATAGCCGGGGAATCCGTCCAGCAGCTGAAGGATTCTGCGGCACTGAACGCAATCCGGAAGATGGTGGAAATCATAACCGGCCGCAGTAATCAGGGGAAAAAGGCCGGACATGGATCTGGTTCACGATGAAAACGCTGGTAACTCTCGGACGCGGGGGCACGGGAAAGACGAGCTTTGTAACGCTGATGGCGAAATATTGTATCGAATCCGGCTCCTCACCGGTGCTCCTGGTTGACGCGGATCCTGACCAGAACCTTGCCGAGATGGCCGGGATCGATCTTGAACGGGAAGGCATCAGGACTATCTCGGAACTCCTCATGGAGACCTTCATCAAGAAAGGCGGAACGACTATCGGCATCCCGCCTGCCGAACGCATCGAGAACACGATCTGGGAGCGGGGCTTATACGAGGGCAGTTCGTTCGATCTCATCGCGGTTGGCACCAAGTGGGTTGAAGGGTGCTACTGCCTTCCGGACTCAGCGCTGAAGCAGGCGCTCTCATCCATGACCCGGAACTACCGGTATGTCCTGATCGATTCACCGGCAGGGATCGAACATCTCAACAGGAAGATAGCTTCGGAGGTGGACGATCTCTTCGATATCATGGGCCCCTCCCATAAATCGCTCCAACACGTAAACCGGGCGTACCGGATTATCCGGGAAGTCGGCATCGGTTTCAAAAACTTCTACCTTATCGGGGGATGCCTGTTTCCGGAGTTCCTGGAAGAAGAAGCGGTCAGATCGACCGGCCATGAGTATCTGGGCAAGATCGCATTTGATCCGGAAGTGGAGGAACGGGTGATCTCCGGCCGGTCGCTCCTTGACCTGCCATCCGATAACCCGGCCTACTGCTCCGTTATGAAGATCCTGAAAAAGGCCGGGTATTAAGAACCATGATCCGGAAATGCCGGGGCAAGCATGCCCCTTCAATCCATCGGATCCCCATGAATCCCTTTGGATAACCTTATGAATGCCCCTTGTCAAACGTATGGTTTGAAATTCCGGTTGTGTCCTGGTTGAAGAAGAAAAATATCAATGTCCGGATCGGGGAACTCCAGTCAGATCTCGGGAAGATAAAGGATCTCGAACTCTCGATTGGTAAGATCTCGGCAGAAACATGGAAGGAACCGGAAGGCCCGACGCCCTATCCTTCAGCGACTGCGCTGCGGTCCTGGGACAGGACGCTCCTCTCCCGGTATCCCCCGTTCTACCTGCCGTTCTGCGACCTCTGTTGTCTCTGCACGTACGGCAAGTGCGACTTAACCGGGAACAAACGCGGTGCCTGCGGCATCCACATGGCTGCCCAGCAGTCCCGGATCGTCCTCCTTGCAGCCTGCATCGGCGCGGCAACCCACACGAGCCATGCGCGGGACCTGGTTTCGCACGCGATCCGCAAATTCGGTGCCGATTATCCTCTGGATGTCGGCGGGCTCTCGGTCGAAGTGGAGGCACCGGTGATCCGCCTTGTCTGCGGGATCAAGCCGGAGAGGCTCGGGGATCTTGAGACGGTCCTCGATTACCTTGAGAACCAGATCACCCAGCTCCTTTCAGCAGTGCATACCGGCCAGGAAGGCGACAACCTTGACTTTGAGTCAAAAGTCCTGCATGCAGGCATGATCGATCAGGTCGGCATGGAGGTTGCGGATATCGCACAGGTCTCGGTCTTTCGTTTCCCGAAGGCGGACCCGGATGCCCCGCTCGTGGAGCTCGGGATGGGCACGGTTGACACCAAAAAACCCGTCATACTTGTCATCGGCCACAACGTCCCCCCGTCAATTGCGATCATCGATTACCTGAAAGAGAAGCGGCTGACCTGAGAGGTCGAGGTGACCGGCATCTGCTGCACAGCTGTCGATCTCACCCGGTACTCACCAGGTGCCAAGATCATCGGCCCTATGTCCTGGCAGCTCCGGTATATCAGGAGCGGGATCCCGGATCTCATCGTCGTTGACGAACAATGCATCCGGGCCGATGTCCTGTCCGAGGCCGGGCAGGTCGGCATCCCGGTGATTGCAACCTCGGAGAAGAACTGTCTCGGGCTCACCGACCGGACACGCGATCCCGCCGATGAGATTGTTGCGGATATTGCAGGAGGGACGGTTGCCGGGGCCCTTATTCTCGACCCGGACAAGGTTGGTGAAGTTGCTGTAAAGACCGTCTGCCTCACCGCGAGCCAACATAAGAAGCGACAGGTGCTCCTTGCCGTAGAGGCGATCATCGAGCAGGCAAAGACCTGCACCCAGTGCAAGATGTGCCGGCGGGCCTGTCCCAACGATCTCCATATCCCGGATGCCATGAAGGCTGCGGGAAAGGGCAGGACCGGCATGATAGCCGAAATGTACGATGAATGCATCGGGTGCGGGCGCTGCGAGCAGGCCTGCCCCCAGAAGATCCCGGTTCATACGCTGATCGTTTCAGCAGCCTCCGGACAGATCCGGTCGGAGAAGTTCCTGATGCGCACGGGACGCGGCGCAATCCAGGACCTCGAGATCCGGAATGTCGGCGGCCCCATTGTCCTTGGCGAGATCCCGGGCATCGTCGCGTTCGTCGGTTGTTCGAACTACCCGAAAGGGGGAAAGGAGGTTGCCGAGATGTGCACGGAGTTCTCCCAGCGGAGGTATATTGTCTGCACTTCCGGATGTACGGCGATGTCCATCGGTATGTACCGGAACGGGGAGGGAAAGAGCCCGTACGAGGTAAGCCCCGGGGAGTTTGACGCGGGGGGGATCGTCAACGTGGGTTCCTGCGTCGCAAACGCCCATATCGCGGGAGCCGCCATCAAGATTGCGAGCATCTTTGCCCGGCGCAACCTGCGGGGCAACTACGAGGAGATCGCGGATTACGTGTACAACCGCGTTGGCGCCGTCGGGGTGGCCTGGGGCGCGATGTCCCAGAAGGCCGCTGCAATCGCGAGCGGGTTCTGGCGACTTGGGATCCCCGTTGTCGTCGGACCGCACGGGACGAAGTACCGGAGGATGCTCCTTGGCAGGGCGGACCGGAAGGAGGACTGGTATGTCCATGACCGCAGGACCGGTGAGAAGGTGTATACCGGGCCGGTTCCCGAGCACCTGTTCTTTGCCGCCGAGACCAAGGAGGAGGCAATGGTCATGGTTGCAAAACTCTGTATGCGGCCCAACGATACCAGCAAGGGCAGGGCTATCAAGCTCACCCACTACATCGATCTCCACAAGCGGTACTTCGGGACGACCCCCTCGGATGTCCCCCTGTTCGTACGGACAATGTCCGATATTCCGGTAACCATGAAGAAAGAGATCCAGGAGATCTTAAAGAAGCAGGACTGGAAAGAGACCGTCATCCCTGATCCTTCCATGCTCAAATCCCAGGTACGGAAAAAAGAGGGGGCATAAAGAGTCATGCCGCTTGCAGATTCCTGGCAGACCGCCGAGGTGGGTGGCCCGAAGAAGGCATCGGTCATCGTCAAGCCCGAAGTCGCCGATGCGATGATCAAGCGGGCGAAACGCCCGGTCCTCATCATCGGGCACCTTGCGGCAGAGATCGATCTTGACGACAAGAAGATGATCGATTACCTGCTCGATCTCGCAAAAAAGGGGAATATCCCGGTGATCGCGACTGCGCATACCAACCAGTATCTTATAAAGCGGGGGTACCACAAGGCCGGCATCCTGCCCGCTGTCGAGACCGGGCACCGGTTGTGCGACCCGGCATGGAAAGGGATCGACGGAAAGGAACCGTATGACCTTGCGATCTTTGCCGGGCTGCCCTATTACATGGAATGGACGATCCTCTCAGGACTCAAGCACTTTGCCACCCACCTGAAAACTATCACACTTGACAATACCTACCAGCCGAACGCGAGCTGGTCCTTCCCCAACCTGTCGGTCAAGGACTGGCTCGAGAACTTAAAGGCAATTATCGGGAACGCGGAGGGGTAGATCCGGCATGTTTGACGATATTCCTGTGGATGTCGGGCTCGTTCATGTCGGCGAACGGATCCGGAAGAACGACGTGTATGTCGAACTCGGGGGCCCGGATATCAGGGAAAAGTTCGAGCTTGTCCGGGTAAGAAGCCCGGAATGCATCAGCGACGGGACCATAACCGTTGTCGGGCCGGACCTCTCCGGCATGGAAGAAGGGAAGAAGTACCCGTTCGGCATCCTGCTCGAAGTGAGCGGAAATGAACTCGAAGAGGACCTGGAAGGCGTCATCGAGCGGAGGATCCATGAATACAGCAACTATATCGAGGGGTTCATGCACCTCAACCAGCGCTATGACATCTGGACCCGGGTTTCAAAGAAAGCCTACGGGAAAGGCTTCACGACCCTTGCTTACCTCGGCCGGATCCTTGAGAGGCTGATGAAGAACGAACTTCCCATCATCGAAAAACTTCAGGTGACGTTCTATACGGATCCTGAAAAGATATCCCCCGCCTATGCCGAAGCAAAAGCAATCTACGAAAAACGGGATGCCCGGGCACGGGGGATGACGGACGATGACGCGGATGTCTTCTACGGGTGCGCCCTCTGCCAGTCGTTTGCCCCAAGCCACGTCTGTGTGATCACCCCCCAGCGGTACGCCAACTGCGGCGCGATCAGCTGGTTTGACGGGAGGGCTGCCGCGCGGATCGACCCGAAAGGCCCGATATTCCCGATCGAGAAGAGTGAATGCCTTGACCGTGACAAAGGGGAGTATTCCGGGGTCAACGAGAGTGCAAAGAAACGGTCGCTTGGCGAGGTGAGCCGGGTCTACCTGTACAGCGCATTCACCTATCCTCACACCTCCTGCGGGTGCTTCGAGGGGATTGCCTTCTACATCCCGGAGGCCGAAGGGTTCGGGATCGTGATGAGAGGATACCGCGATCTCACGGTGAACGGGCTGCCGTTTTCGACCATGGCAGAATCGACGGCCGGTGGCCGGCAGGTTGACGGGTTCCATGGGATATCGCTCGAGTACATGCGATCCTTAAAGTTCATGGCGGCTGACGGCGGGTATGCACGGATCGTCTGGATGCCCTCCGACTTAAAAGACCAGCTTGCCCCGTTCATACCACCGGAACTCTTTGGGAAGATCGCAACGGAGAAGGATGTAAAAACCATCGACGAACTCCGGCAGTTCCTCACCCGGAAGAACCACCCGGTGCTGGAACGATGGAAGGAACCGGAAGCTACACCGTCAGAAAAGATCCCGACCGGCACGGTTGTCGCGGCAGGCGACCTGCCGATACTCGCCAACGGGTTTAAGATCATATTCAGGAACGCCCGGATCTATGCCGACCATGTCACGATCGTTCCTGTCCGCAATGAGCCAAAGAGAGGTGACGGGAGGAAATGACAAACGGAAATGAACCGGAACAGAAATCCCGGCAGAAGAAGCAGGAAAATTCGCTGACCGGCCTGCTCTCGCTTCTCGATGGCGTGGAGACCATCGACCTCGAACATTTCACGCTGGAGGTCAAAGACCTTGAACTCTTTATCCCCACCGGGAACGGCATGTTCCATCCCACTCCCGGGATCGCGAAACAGGAAGTGCGGAGAAGACCCGTAACCCTGATCCCCGAGACCTTCGTCCCGTATCACGAACCGTGCCCGGGCAGGATCAGCGAAGTGGTGCTGGGTGCAACCCGGAGCGAGGGCGGGAGCCGGGGCCGGTCCCTGAAAATCGGGGGATCCGATGCCCCGCCGTTCACGTTCTCCGGAAATCCGCTCCGGAACCCGCCGCTGCTTGCGCTGGATGTATTCGATATGGAGGTGCCCCTCCCCCGGGCACTGAAGGAGAACGTCCGGGAGGTCATGGGAGATCCCGCGGAGTGGGCCCGGATCAATGTCGAAAAATTCGGGGCGGACATGATAACCGTGCACTTGATGTCAACCGACCCGCTCATCCGCGACGCTTCTCCCGGCGAGGCGGCAAAAACCGTCGAAAGCGTGCTTGAAGCGGTCGATGTCCCCCTCATCATTGGTGGATGCGGGGATCCCCGGAAAGATGCCGAGGTCTTTGTAAAAGTAGCGGAAAGCGCTTCGGGCGAACGCCTTTTGTTAAACTCGGTGACGCTCGACATGGCGGATGCAAAGACCCTGGAGAAGGTGGCCCGTGCGGCACAAGAGCATAACCATGCCGTCCTTGGCTTTACCGGCCTTGAGATCAACAAGGCAAAGGAACTGAACCGGAGGCTGTACGAATATCTCCCGAGAGAGAGTATTGTCATGGACCTGACGACCGTCGCGCTCGGGTACGGTCTCGAATACTCGTTCTCTATCCATGAACGCGCCCGGCATGCAGCCCTCATGGGTGATGTTGAACTGCAGCATCCGACAATCTCTGCCTCGACCAATGCCTGGGCGGCGCGGGAGGCATGGATGCAGATGGATGCAAAATACGGGTCCCGGGATATGCGGGGACCGATCTGGGAGACAATCAACGCTCTCACGCTCCTCCTTGCCGGTGTCGACGTGTTCATGATGATGCATCCTGCCACCATCAGAACGATGAGGGATGTCGTAGCCGACCTGATGAACCCGAAAAAAGCGGACACGGAACAGGTCGCCCGGTGGGCGGAAGCGAGGATCTGAGGAGAGGATCATGGCGGACAAGGTTGTCAGAAAGAATATCCGTGAGATCAGTCCTATCGATGTCTACCGGCTCCTTCCCCGGACAAACTGCCGGGAGTGCGGGGAACCCAACTGCATGGCATTTGCAACCCGGGTCGTGAACGGGGAACTGACGATTGAGGCCTGCCCCCCGCTCGGGAAAGAGGAGTACCGGACGGCACACGATGACCTCGCAACTCTGATGACACCCCCGGTCAGGACGGTTGTCTTCGGGAAAGGAAAGCGTGAGATCCGGATCGGCGGGAAATATGTCCTCTACCGGCACGAGTTCACGTACCATAACCAGACCCCGATCGCCCTTGACGTGAGCGACGATCTCCCGGCCCGGGATCTCGCAAACCGGATCCAGGCGATTACCGAATTCTCCTACAATTACATCGGCCGGACCCTCACTCTCGATGCGATTGCCATCCGGTCCACGAGGAACGACCCTGCTGTCTTTGCCGCGACGGTCCAGACGGTCGCTGCCCGGACGGACCTCCCCCTCATCCTCTGTTCGTATTCCCCCGCGATCATCGAGGCCGGCCTTGCAAAGGCAGGCGACAAACGCCCGCTGATCTACGCAGCCACACACGAGAACTGGAAAGAGATGGCGGACCTCGCGCTCCGATACAACTGTCCTCTTGTCGTCTCCGCACCGGATGACGTTGCGCACCTGCGCTCCATGACACGGACGCTTGCAGAATACGGCATACAGGACCTTGTCCTTGACCCGGGCACATTTGTCGATCCCGTCATCGGGCCGACGCTCCGGAACTTCACCGACATCCGGCATGCAGTCTTCAGGAACCACGACGATCTCCTCGGGTATCCCCTGCTCGGGATCCCGATGACCGCCTGGCTTTCCCCCGAGATGTCGAAGAAGGTCGTTGCCTGGAAGGAAGCCTGCGCTGCATCCCTGCTCATGACCCGGTACGCGGATCTCCTGATTATGCACAGCCTTGACGGGTGGGTGCTCCTTCCCCAGCTGATCTGGCGGTTCAACATCTACACCGATCCGAGAAAACCGGTCTCGGTCGATCCTGGCGTCCGTGAATTCGGCCTGCCGGACAAAAATTCCCCGGTGCTTGTAACGACGAACTATGCCCTGACGTACTTCACCGTTGAATCCGATATTAAATCGGCAAATATCACCTGCTACCTTGTCGTCGTAGATACCGGAGGGATTAGCGTCGAGAGCGCGGTGGCAGGACGGTACCTGACGCCGGACCTGATCGCAAACGCCCTGAAGGAGTACCATGTCGACAAACTGGTCAGCCACCGTCACCTCATCCTCCCCGGTCTTGCGGCACGGCTGAGCGGGGAGACCGAAGAGGCAAGCGGGTGGCACGTCATCGTCGGACCGAAAGACTCTTCAGGGATTGCCCAGATGATTATGGATCGCTGGCCTCCGAATGCCTGACAGGGGGCATTACAGCAGTATAACCCGGGAATCATCCTGATTGAATAATCCGTTGGAGAATTTTCCAGCCAGAACGACAGGGGATCCCATGGACAAGAACACCATCCGCGTAACCTTCCAGCCCATGAACCGGTGGGTTGATGTCCCAAAAGGTACTCCTCTTCCGGTCGCGCTCCGTCTTGCAGGAGTTCCCATCGAGAGCATCTGCGGGGGGAAAGGGCTCTGCAGGAAATGCCGGGTCATTCTCGAGAAAGGGACCTGCAGGACCGGGATCGCGGAAGGAGGTCACGAGCTCCCGGAAGAAGAACGGACAAAAGGATATTACCTCGCCTGCCAGGTTATCCCGACCAGCAACTGCGAGTTCACGGTCCCGATCGAGAGCCGGATCGACTCACCCCGGATCCTCATCTCCACCACCCTGAAGATTTCCGATCGTTCACCCATCGTTGCATGGTATCCCGTCGAAGTCTCCCCGCGCGGCGGAGTGCCGGAATCCCACCGGTCGATCCGGCTGCCGGGATACTCGGGAAGGCGCCCGGAGATGCCAGAGAGCATCCACCGCAGGATCCTTGACGCAGAAGAACCTCTCGTTGCTGCCGTATCCGGGGCCATGGATTCCCCGGAGATCCTGTTTATCGAACCGGCCGAAAAAACCCGTCGCCGTTATGGCCTGGCTCTCGACCTCGGTACAACCACCGTTGTCGGATGCCTCACCGATCTCGCTACCGGAGAGATCGTGGCAACCGGTTCGACCCTGAACCGCCAGATAACGTACGGTGAGGAGGTCTTAACCAGGATCGGGTATGCAAAGGGCCCGGGCGGGATCGCAACCCTCCAGAGAGCCGCCGTTGAAAGCGTCAATACCGTACTCTTTACAATCCTGCGCGATTCAAACGTTGCACAGGACGATATCGTATGTATGACGGTCGGGGGAAATACGGTCATGAACCACCTTCTCTGCGGGATCGATCCCGCGTACCTGGATATGGCAAATGCGGGGGTCAGCCGGTTCCCTGTTGTCAGGACGGCCCGGGAACTATCGCTCTCCATCAACCCTGCCTCGCCGGTGTACTGCCTTCCCAATGTCAGCAGGTTTATCGGCGGCGATGCGATTGGCGATGTCATCGTGTCCGGGGTGCTCCGGTCCGAGGAGATGTGCCTTCTCATCGACATGGGAACGAACGGGGAGATCATCCTCGGCAACCAGGACTGGCTCGCTTCGGTATCCTGCGCGTCGGGGCCCGCATTTGAAGGGGCTGGGATCACTGCCGGGATGCGGGCAATGAGAGGAGCGATCGACCATGTCAGGATCTCCCCGCCGGACGGGGAAGCGACCTTTACGGTGATCGGGAATGTTCTCCCGCGTGGCATCTGCGGATCCGGGATTATCGATATCGCCGCGGAGATGGTGAAGGCCGGGATTCTCGATTTCGCCGGAAAACTTGTGCCGGATCACCCGCGGGTACGAACCGGGCCTGAAGGAGCGGAATACGTCTTTCTCACGGCAGATGCCACGGCAACCGGTCGCGATCTTGTAATAACCCAGCGTGATATCGATTACCTCATCGACTCCAAGGCGGCTGCCTGCGGCGGGATTGCAGTCCTTCTCAAAAAGTACAAGGTCTCCCCGTCAGATGTGCGGCATGTATACCTTGCCGGGGCGTTCGGGGCATATACCGATATTACGAACGCGGTCCGTTTCGGGATCATCCCGGAGTTCGATCATGCCGAGTTCCACCCGATAGGTAACGGCTCCCTCTCGGGCGCCTATGCGGCGCTGATGTCCGGGGACTGCCGCAGGGAGGCGGAACGGGCTGCGGGGATGATGGTCTATATCGATCTCCTTGTCGATACGGATTTCATCGAGGAATATTCAGCCGCAATCTATATACCGGGAAGACCCGAACTCTTCCCCTCGTCGGCAGGGCGATCCCGCTGAACTGCGGGAACAGGCTTTTCTTTCCACGATCCGCGTCCCGGGGCAATTTCATAAATTGTAATGTACCGTATCTGTTCCGTTCTTAACGCCCCGCAGGATCTCCTACTGGGTCATCGTCGCTTCAAATCCCTTCATGAGCCCAAGGACAAGGATCAGGAGCGTCACGACTTCAAGCCTGCCAAGCCACATCAGGAAGATGAATATCCACTTGATGGCAAACGGGCTTGCAGCAGTGATGTATCCGGTCGTAATGCCGGAGTTTGAGAGTGCCGATGCGATCTCGAAGACCACCTCCTCGAGCCGGAACGACGTGATGTACAGGTGCAGGGCAAGGATCGTTGCAGTAAAAATCGTGATCACGTACACGACAATCACGAGCATGTTTCGCGAGATCTCAAGGTCGGAGATCTCCTTTGAAAGGGTACGGCCTTCATACCTGAGCGGAATAAGAACCCGGTTGCTCACGAAAAATCTCCGGAACCACCACGTAATTCCTTCGTAAGCAAGCACGACGCGGTTTACCTTGATTCCCCCGGCAGCGCTTCCCATGGCACCGCCGATGACCATCATCATCGTGATGACTGCAATCGGGACGGTCGCCCAGACGTGGGGGTTTGAGTTCTGGAGCCCGGATGTCGTGATGGATGAGACTGCACAGAAGATGCCTTCACGGATCGCTTCGTGAATGGTCAGGTTGCTGAACGTGTAAAGGTCAAAAGCGATGACCGCGGAACCCACGGCGGCGATCAGCGCGATCACCCGCACGGCCTGGTCTTTGAACATCGCCATAATCTTGCCGTGGTACATCAGGAAATAGACCTTGAACGGGATTGCACCGGCAAGCATGACGGGGATGAGGAACAGTTCCAGGAGAGGGTTGTTGTAGTACGCAAGTCCCCCGGCATGCAGCGTGAGCCCGCCGGTCGCAAGCGCGACCATGACAAGGTTTAACGAATCCCATAACGGGATTCCCGAGAGCATCACAAGGCCGGTGAAGAAGAACGTCAGGAAGAGATAGATCCGCCACATCCTCCGCCCGGTCGAACCGGTCTTTGGAATGATCTCCTCTGGACGGCCCTCGGAACGAAAGAGCCTGAAGAGGGTCAGGTGCGTCTTCTTCCGGAGGGAGATACCGAACGCGATGATGCCGATGCCACCCATCCACTGGGTGAACGACCTCCAGAATAAAAGAGCGTTCGGGACTGATTCGGGTGAACCGATCATCGTGAAACCCGAACCCGTCCAGCCGGACATGGCCTCAAAAATGCTGTCCGTATAGCCCATGTTCAGGCCAAAGAAGAACGGGAGCGCTCCGATCAGCGCAAGGGTAAACCAGGATAATGCAACCGAGATCAGGGTGACCGATACCGGGGGGGCAATCCCGGCCCTCACCGGTAATTTTTTCAGCGGGATCGAGAGGAGAAAGAAAGCTGCCGGGGCCGAGAGCAGCGGGAGAAGCATCCCCCATTCCCGGAAGATCAGACAGACTGCCACCGGGAGGAGCGAGGCAATCGCAAGAAACTCGAAGACGAGGCCCAGGTCGTGCAGAATGAAGGATATGTATTCGAACTGCTTCATCGCTGAGAGAGCTGGTTACACGTCTTGCATGTTATGGGTATCGCAAACCCTGCCAACCCGGGTTTTAAGAATGGAACAGAAGTTCCATATGTTTTTAATCCGGGAGTTGCGCACTATGATTGATGAAGCAGCTCACCCATGACCTCCTGCCGTTGCTGCTGATGGCAGCGATCGTCATTGCGACGCTTGCCGCATTCTGGGAGCTGCTCGATGTCGTCGTCCTCTCGGTCTCGATTGCAGTCGTGCTGTATCCCGCCCACCTCTTCTGTTCCCGGTTCATGAACCGGTACCTCTCCGCCGCACTCGTTACCGTGCTTGTCTTTGTCATCCTTGTTGCCGCGGTATTTACGACGGTCTCCGTCGTCTCCTCCGGCAGGGGTGTTCTTGAAGACCATGTCAACACGATCGAGGACTGGGTCAAGGCATCGTCAGGTTCACCGGTTTTCAACCTGCCATTGGATCGCCAGCAGGTGGCCGGTTGGTTCGAAAAAGCCGAAGAACTCGTAATCGATTACTGGAACGCTCTCGTATCGGACCCTGTCTTCATCGCATTCAAGGCATTTGTCTTTTTCTTATCCCTCTACATCGTCCTGCTGCACGGCGCTGCCTTTTATACCCGGATCATGTCGCTGGTGCCTGCGCCACTCCTCCCGCATGTGAGCCGGATATCTGCCGTGACCGTCGATACGCTGTTTGCAATCTATATCGTCCACGCGGGGATCTCCATACTCACGTTCTTCATTGCCATCCCGGTCTTCTTCTTCCTCGGGTACGGGAACGTCTTCTTCTACTCGTTTCTCTGTGCGTTCTGCGAGCTCGTCCCGGTCCTCGGGGCATCGGCGATATTCGTCTTCCTTGGCGTCTATGCCCTTGCCACCGGCGACATCAACAGCCTCATCTATATCATCGTTTTCGGGTACATCGGCGTCTCCGCCCTTCCCGAGATCTACATCCGGCCGGTCTTCATGGGCCGCCGCGTAAAACTCCACCCGGTCGCCATGCTGGTGGGATTCATCGGCGGCGTCATCACGATGGGCATGACAGGTTTTATCCTTGGCCCGGTCTTTATCGTGGTTGCCATCACCGGTTATAAGATCCTGCTCGAAGAGAGACGGGAGCATGCAGGCGACGGGTCAAAAGAAGGGACCGGGTAACAAGTCCGAAGGTTCCGGAAATTTACCTGCCTGCACCTGACGGCAGCTGTTGATCCATGCCGTTACCTGAGTTCCCGGAGCTCGCACTCGATCCAGTCGTGGATCACCTGCTTCATCCCCGCCCGCGTCATTCCCGGAGCATACCGGACCCGGATCTCCACTTCAAGGAGATCGAGGAGCGGGGTCACGATCTTCATGTACTGGCCGGTCCCGGAGATCCCCCCGCACCGGGTGATCTTCTGTACTACCAGATCGTTGAGGTGCTCAAATTCGCCCGTAGCATCGACAATGCTCTCAAGGGTCATGACCCCCTTGCAATGGGTGAAAAGGTCCATTTCAAGGTCTTCAGAATTTTCCGGTGCATCGGTTGGTTCTGGCATGGCGGATCCTGCGGGTTTGCGTTCCCCGGCGTCGTCCCCGGGGCATGAGCAGAACGGACGGATTTTATTTCAAAGGTCCTGCCCGATACGGTATAAGTATCCGGATAACCGGGAACCCTGAAAAAATTACGCTTTTTTGGTTTCCACGTTCGGCTTTGGCAGGTACGGGATGATTGACGAGGCAATCTTTGCAATGTCCATCGACTGGAGGATGACGATTCCGGGCCCGGTGAGCGTTGTCACAAAGAGCCCTTCCCCGCCAAAGACAATCGAGGTGATCCCGCCGGCAAGCATGATGTCGTAGGTGACCGTGCTGTCAAATCCCACGACGAGCCCGGTCTGGACCTTGATGATCTCCCCCTCTTTCAGGTTGAGCGCGATGATATCCCCGCAGCAGTGGAGGAATGCGCTGCCGTTCCCCCGCATCTTCTGCAGGATGAAGCCGTTTCCCGCAAAAAGCCCGGTCCGGAACTTCTTGACAAGCGCGGCATCGAGCGTGATTCCCTCGTCGCAGCAGAGGAACGAGTCGCGCTGGGCAATGAACTCCCGGTTCCCGTCAAGGGTGACCTGAAAGATCTTTCCGGGAACATTCCCGGCAAAGGAGACGAACCCGGGCAACCCGAGCGGGGAGAACCTTGTAAGAAAGAGACTCTCCCCGGCAATCACACGTTTCAGCCCGCCGATGATGCCACCGGTCATCCGGGATTCCATCTTCATGTGACCGCTCATGTTCACCATGGCCCCGGCCTCGGCCATGATTCCTTCCCCGACACCCAGTTCGGCCCTGACCATCTGGAGGTTGGCCCCGATAATCTCGTACTTCATGATCGTACCGTACCAGAAGTGAATTTTCAGACTACAAATGTATTCCGGGATTTTCGTCCCGTTTGAGGGACGACCTAAACACCCTTTGCCCGGGTGCTCGTTCCGGCAAGCCTGCCGGTCGAGAACGCCGCCTGGAGGTTATATCCGCCGGTATCGCCGTCAATATCCAGCACTTCGCCGGCAAAGTAGAGGTTCTTTACCAGCCGGGATTCCATGGTCTTGTGGTTGACTTCAGAGAGAGCAACGCCCCCGCGCGTCACCATCGCTACCGAAAAATCCCCAAGATCGTCAATCGTGAGCGAAAGCGAAGTCAGGGACTCCGCAAGCCGGTTCCTCTGTCCTGCCGTGAGGTGGGCACAGGAGAGATCGGGATCGATACCCGAGATCGTGAGGATTCTTGCAACGATGCGCAAAGGCAGGTTGTACGGTAAAAGAAGTGCAGAAATCCTTTGCGAACCATTCGCCTGAATGCGTTTGAGAAGGTCGGCAGAACACTTCTCCCGGTTCATATCCCCGGTAAAAGAGAGCCGGATCCCATCGCCCGGAAGCATCGACCGGGAATTGTCCAGGATTCCCGGGCCGGACAACCCGGTATGGGTGATCAGCACGTCGCCACGGCAGGCACAGACTTTTTTTGTTCCCCGCCAGATCGAGAATGAAAGATCCGGAAACGATATGCCGGCAAGGCCGGCAAACGGGAAATTGCGGATGGAGACCGGCGTGAGTGCCGGCGCTTGCGGGACGACAGTGTGCCCGAGCGCTGCCGCGATGCGGTACCCGTCCCCCGATGAACCGGTGCCCGGGAAGGATTTCCCTCCTGTCGCAACCACAAGCTGATCTGCAAGACGGGTTGCCCTGGATGTCACGACAAGGAAAAGATCGCCCTTTTTCTCAACCCGGGTCACCGGTTCCCCGCACCGGATCTCCACGCCCGACTCATCGCACTGCCGCAGGAGGACATTGAGGATATCCCGGGAAGACCGGGATTTTGGGAAGACCTTGCCTCCCGGTTCCGTCTCGAGGGGGACGCCACGGGTTTCGAAATACCCGCAGAGATCGCGATTCGTCCAGGAGTACAGTGCAGGCTTGAGAAACCTGCCATGGGACCCGTAATGCCGCAGGAATTCCCTGATTTCGCCGGCATGGGTCAGGTTGCACTGTCCGGATCCAGTCAATACGAGCTTCCTTCCGCAGGAAGCCATCTTCTCAAGGACAAGGGTTTTCCCGCCAGTCCCGCTGCACGCTGCCGCACAGGTAAGCCCCGCAGGCCCGGCGCCAAGAATTATCGTATTGTACCGTGTTTCTGTCGAACTGGTAACCAACGGACGCGTTCACCGGTACAAACGTACCGGCTGGAACCTTAAAAAGAACCATGGTGCCTGCTGCCACTCATTGAACGGAAAAAACAGTACTATCAGATAAAAGGACTTAACGGGCCCGGACTTCAGACTTTGTTCTTCACGAGCAGGGCATACTGCCGGCGCAGGTCCTCGATTTCATCCGGCGTTAAGTCCTTGCGTTTCATCTTCTGGAGATACTGTTCGAGCTGCCGGACGATATGCTCGGCCTCTACGTAGTCCCCGACATCCAGGTACTGCGGCGCTCTTGCAACTTCATACGCCTGTCCGCAGATTGGGCAGAGCTTCCAGCGCTGGAACCGGTCCACGTAGGTAAACGTACGACATCCCGGGCACCGGACAATGACGTACATGGTAATGGTGTAATCGGCATACCCTCAATATATAAATATCGTTCGTTTTGATTCGGGAAATTCTTCCGGAAATATACGACGGTGCAGCCGGACCCGTGGTGAAAGAAATGCCTTTATCGGGGTGCCGGTACAGATTATGTTGGTATGGTAACAATCAAGGTGACCGGCGTAACCGGCCTTCCGATCATCCATAAAGGCGACGATATCCCGGCCCTTATCTGCAAGGATAACCGGTTCTCAGACGGGGATATCCTCTGCATTGCCTCCACGATCTACTCGAAATCAAAGGGCTATACAAAACCGCTTGTCTCCTTTGTGCCGGGCGAACGGGCAAAACGGCTCGCGAAACTGAACGGCGAAGACCCGCGTTTTGTCCAGGCGGTACTCGATGCATCCGCCGATATTATCATGGAGCACCCGTTCATCCTCTCGGAGCTCTCCTTTGGTCATATCGGGGTCCGGGCCGGGGTCGACCAGAGCAATATCGAGGACGGCAACGTGATCTTCCTCCCGCCGGACCCGATGGGATCTGCAGCGGAAGTGCGGGCCGCGATCAAAAGACTGTCGGGAAACGATATCGGCGTCATCATCACCGACACCTGCGGGAGATCGTTCCGGCGCGGCCAGACCGGCAATGCCATCGGGTGGAGCGGGATTGCCGCGATCCGTGATTTCCGGGGGGATACGGATCTCTTCGGCCACGTGCTCAAGATCACCGAAGAAGCCGTGGTCGATGAACTCGCCGGATTTGCAAATTTTGTCATGGGCGAGAGCAACAACGGGGTTCCCGCCGTCATATTCCACGGGTGCCCGAAGTGGGCCGGACATGACAACCTCTACTTCAGCAAGAGCGAGGATATCACGCGGAACATGCTGAAAAAAGCGATGGATCAGTAGAGGATATTCAGCACAAGGACGATCAGGCCGATGGCTGCCGACACCGCCATAACGATCACCGGGCTGATATGGATCGCGCGGCGATCCTCGCTGTCGTAATAGTTGACAAGACCTGCCGAGGACATCAGCCGGCCGCCTTTTTTCTTGGTCATGCATAGATATTTCATTTTGCGATATATAAAAGGAGAGTCAGGATGGCTGAGAAACTTCCGCACGTGATCTCCGGTCATGCAATCGTGGGGGAGGATCTCACGCTTGCGCCAGTCGACATCACGGTTGAACATGGGATTATAACCGGCATCGATGATGCGGCGGAAGTTCCGGATCTCCTGATCTGCCCGGCTCTTTTCAACGCCCATACCCACCTTGGCGATACCGTTGCGATGGACTGCGCGGTAACCGGGGATCTGGAAGCAATGGTTTCGCCCCCGGACGGGCTGAAGCATAAACTCCTGAATGCCGCTGCACCGGTCGAACTTATTGCAGGTATGAGAAAGAGCATCCGGCTGATGGCAGATCGCGGGACGGCCGGGTGCGCGGATTTCCGGGAAGGCGGCCCGGCCGGTGTAGCGGCTCTCAGGAAAGCGGCAGCAGGCCTTCCGTTCCGCACGCTTATCTTCGGGAGGGATGGTGGCGAACGCGTCGCCGACGGGATCGGCATCAGCAGTGCCCGCGACATACCGGACGCAGCGGATCGTGCGGCAGAAACACGGAAGTCCGGGAAACTTGTTGCGTTCCATGCCGGGGAGAAGGATGCCCTTGATATCGATGCCGCCCTTGCCTGCGATCCTGATCTCATCGTCCATGCAACCTACGCAACAGACGCCCATCTCAGGGAGTGCGCCGAGAGGGAGATCCCGATTGTCATCTGCCCGCAGTCAAACTGGATCCTGTCCGTTGCACATACGCCGGATCATCCCCCGGTCCGGCGTATGCTCGAACAGGGGTGCAAAATCTACCTCGGCACGGATAACGCGATGTTTGTCCAGCCGGATATGATGGGGGCAATGGCATTTCTCCACACCGTATACCATGTCCGGCCAACTGATGTTTTCAGGATGGCGGTTACAGGATCCTCGCTTGCCGGTGAACCGTTCTACCTCAAACGGGGCGCGCATGCAAATTTCATAATTTTCAATTCCCGCAGATCGAATCTTGCCTTCTCGAAAGATCCTGTTGCAAGCGTGGTAAAACGGGGATATTCCCTCTGCCCCTGCAAAAACGTTTTTAATTTATAAATTCAAGTAAAAAGCCATGTTTATTCTGGGTGATACCCGTGTTTTCTGACATCCTTGTTGCAATTGACGGTTCGAAGGCTGGCGGGAAGGCATTTGCAGTTGCTGTCGAGGAGGCAAAACTGCATGGTGCCAGGCTCCATGCCATCTATGTTGTCGAGACCGGTCTCTTTTCTTCCCTGCCGGCAGACAATACCGTCGAAATTATGTACCGCGCCCTGGAAAAAGAAGGGGAGCAGGTGCTTGAAAAGGCCCGTCTTCTTGCCTCCGAACAAAAGATAAACGTATCAACCCATATTACGCAGGGTCATGCCGGCACCGAAATCCTGAACTCCGCAAAGAAGCTCAATGCGAGCCTCATCATAGTCGGTTCCCATGGGAAGGGGCAGGCGGACCGGTTGCTTCTCGGGAGCATCAGCAATTACGTGATCACGCACGGGACCATCTCAACCATGGTGGTGAGATCATAACGGACATGCTGGTAAAGGACTACATGACCGCCGACGTAGTCCATGTCGAAATTCCCGGCAATCGTGACGATGTCTTAAAGATCCTCAAACGGACCGGCATCTCGGGAGTTCCTGTCATCAAGAGCAGGAAACTTGTCGGTATCATCACGAGAAAGGATCTCCTGCGCAAACCTGAGGAGACCCAGCTCGGCCTCCTCATGACCGCTAAGCCGACCACGATCGGCCCGGATGCGGATGTCAGGGAGGCCGCAGAACTCCTCGTGAAGAACCGGATCCGCAGGCTCCCCGTTGTCGAGAACGGGAAACTGATCGGCCTGCTCTCCGTTGCCGATCTCATCCACGCGATCGCCCAGCTCAAGATCAAGGACGAGATCAAGGATGCGTTTGTCAGCAAGACTTTCGCGCTCTGGGAGGATACACCCCTTCCCCTGGTCGGGCGGATCATGGAGATCTCCGGCGTTGACGCAATCCCGATCCTGGATGCCGAGAGCCACCTGATGGGAATCATCTCCGAACGGGACCTGATCCGGAACTCGAGCATCGAGGACTCTGTGGGGGTCAGCGACTTCTCCAACGGCACCGATGACGATGAATGGACATGGGAGAGTATCCGGGACATGCATACGATGAGTTATGGCATATCCAAGGTCAAGCTGCCGGACCGGCCGGTCAAGACCGCGATGGTGAAAAACGTCGTGTCCGTCCCGATGAATGCCGAAGTGAGCGAGTGCGCCCTCAAGATGCGCCGCTCCCGGGTCGACCAGCTCCCGGTTGTGAACGGCGACAAGAGGCTTGTCTCCATGCTCTATGACCGGGATCTCATCCGCTGCCTCTGCAGCGTGGCGGAATAAAAAAATTTAAATTTCCCGATAACATTTTAATGATTAAGCGCTTTTACACCATTTGACAGCGTTAAAAAATTTTTTGAGGTATGCTTATGCATATGCCTGAACAGTACCCGGAGTCCATGAAAGGGACAACCACCGTCGGGCTTGTCTTCGCTGACGGGGTTATCCTAGCAACCGAGAAACGGGCGACCATGGGATTCATGATTGCCAGCAGGAAGGCAAAGAAAGTCTACCAGGTGGCAGACCGTATCGGCATGACGACCGCAGGTGGCGTCGGTGACGCCCAGCAGCTGGCCCGCATCCTGACCGTGGAATGCAGTCTTTACCAGATAAGGAGGTCCCGCCCCATCACGGTCGGTGCTGCATCGACGCTGCTCTCCAACTACCTCAACCAGAACCGGTACTTCCCGTACTATGTCCAGCTCCTTGTCGGGGGCATTGACGAGCACGGGCCAAGCGTCTACTCGGTAGATGCCCTTGGCGGCGCAACCAAGGAGGACGACATTGTTGCGACAGGGTCCGGTTCCCCGATGGCATACGGGGTGCTCGAAGACCGGTTCCGGGCCGGCATGAAGGAAGGAGAGGCGATCGATCTTGCAACCCGTTCGCTGAAATCCGCGATGAAGCGCGATGCGGGCTCCGGCGAGGGCATCCATGTCGTCGTGATCACCAGGGACCGGTACCAGGAACTGGGTGAGGATGCTCTCAAAAAATACCTTGGTACAAATAATGCATAACTCTTTTTAGGACTGTTTATTGTATGTTGATCGAAGAGCGGCTGAAAGAACTCAAGGATAAGATCAACGAGAAAGTCCCGATGGGAATCTCGGTAACGCAGGTTGAATTTGAAGGTCCCGAGCTTGTCATCTACACCGATGACCCGAAACGGTTTGCCGATGAAGCGGACCTGATCCGGATCTTAGCGCGGGACCTTCGCAAACGCATCGTGGTCCGGCCTACGATCCTTGAAGAGCCGGAGAAGGCGGTTGCCGATATCAGGACCGTTGTTCCTGAGACTGCCGGGATCACCGACATCTTCTTCGATGCCGACACCGGAGAAGTCCTCATCGAAGCCGAGAAGCCCGGTGTCGTCATCGGGAAGAACGGTGCAACGCTTCGCGACATTACCAAGCATATCGGCTGGACGCCAAAAGTCGTCCGCACCCCGCCTATCGAGAGCTCGACTGTCAAGCAGGTCCGGCAGTACCTCCGGGCTGTCAACGAGGACCGGAAGCAGTTCCTGCGCACGATCGGCCGGCGGATCCACCGGGACATCGTGATCCGGGATGAAGAGGGCAAGGACGCGATTAAAAAAGACCAGTGGGCCCGGGTAACCACGCTCGGGTGCTGCCGTGAGGTAGGGCGCGCTGCGTTCCTCCTCACAACGCCCCACAGCCGGATCCTGATCGACTGCGGGGAGAAACCGGACAACTCGAACGGGACACCGTACCTGTATGTCCCGGAAATCCACCCGCTCTCTTCTCTTGATGCAGTTGTCTTAACCCATGCCCATCTCGATCACTGTGCGCTCATCCCTCTCCTCTACAAGTACGGGTATACCGGCCCGGTCTACTCAACTCCCCCGACCCGGGACCTCTCAGCGATGCTCCAGCTGGACTACCTTGACGTTATCCATAAGGAAGACCGGAAAGTCCCCTACAGCAGCAACGAGGTCAAGGAGTTCATCAAGCATTCCATCACATTAAACTACGGGAGTGTCACCGATATTGCGCCGGATATCAAGCTGACGTTCCATAACGCCGGCCATATCCTCGGCTCGGCAATCGCGCACTTCCACCTCGGCGATGGATTGTATAATATCGCATTCACCGGGGATTTCAACTACAGCCGGAGCCGGCTCTTCAACCCGGCGATCTGCCAGTTCCCCAGGTTAGAGGCAGTCTTCATGGAGAGCACGTATGGCGGTTCCAACGATTTCCAGCCGAGCCGGTCCGACGCGGAACTGAAACTCTACGAGACCATCAACACGGTCCTCTCCCGTGGCGGAAAGGTGATCATCCCGGCGTTTGCTGTCGGGCGTTCGCAGGAGGTCATGCTCGCCCTTGAAGAGGGGATGCGGCTAGAGAAGATCCCGAAGGTGAAGATCTACCTCGACGGCATGATCCGGGAAGCAACCGCGATCCATACGACTTACCCGGAATACCTCAACAACGACCTGCGCAACCAGATATTCCGGGAGGGGATGAATCCCTTCCTTGCCGAATGTTTCCAGCAGGTCGATTCCCCGGATGTGCGGGAGAAAGTGATCGCCGGCGATCCCTGCGTAATCGTCTCGACAAGCGGTATGCTCAACGGCGGCCCGGTCATGGAATACTTAACCAACCTTGCGCAGGACGCGAAGAACGCGCTTGTATTTGTCGGGTACCAGGCTGAGGGAACGCAGGGCCGGCGGATCCAGAAAGGGTGGCGGGAAGTCCCGATGGGAAGGAAAGGCACGATCACGATCAACCTTGAAGTGATGACCATCGACGGCTTCTCCGGGCATTCCGACCGGCGGCAGCTGATGAACTTCATCGGCCAGATCCAGCCGAAGCCGGAGAAGGTCTTCTGCATCCACGGGGACGAGAACAATACCATCGATCTTGCAAGTTCCATCTATAAGCGGTACCATATCGAGACGCACTCTCCCATGAATCTCGAGACCTATCGCATGGTCTGAACGGGGGAGCGGTCCCTTGAGAGCCCGCATCGTCACCTGCCTTGCGATCTTTGCCGTGATGGCGCTCTCGAACGCGGTTGTCCCGCTCCTTCCCCTGTACGGGGACGGGGCAACGCTCCAGGGATTCATCTACTCCGCGTATTTTTTCGGGGCGTTTCTGTTAACAATCCCTGCCGGCGTTCTCTCCGACCGGTTCGGGAGAATTGCCGTCATGCGATCCGGCCTTGCCATCACGGTACTCACCGGCGCGGCTCTCTGTTTCCTGTCCGATCCGGTTCCGGTCATCGCCGTCCGGCTCATCGAGGGCTTCGGGGCGGGACTCTTTGTCGCTGCGGCGATGGCGTACGTCAACTCCCTGCCGGACCATGAGGTCATGAGCGGGTATTACATGGCATCGCTCAACACGGGGCTCGTGCTGGGACTGGTCGTCAGCGGGTTTCTCGCGGTGTATACCCCAGGCCTCTCCGGCATCATGGTCTTCACCGGCGCAAGTCTCCTTGCCGCTCTCCTCAGTGTTTCCATTCCCGGGGACTCGCCGGTTAACCGCAGACCGGATCCGGGACGCGTCCTGTCCGGCCTTGTGACAAACTACCGCTGGTTCTGGTTTGCGGCAATCGTCCTTGTCGGGATCACGGGCGTTGTAACATCCCTGTACCCGGAGTTTTCCCCTGCGGGATCCGATACCGACAGCATCTGGATCGCCGGCATGAGCATTGCAACGATCCTTGCATCCCTCGCAGCATCGCGGATGAGCCTTCCCCCGGTCAGCTCGATCCGGATAAGCGCCCTCGTCATGGCGGCCGGCGTTCTTATCACCCTGTATTCGCCGGTGGGTTTTCTTGTCATAGGCGCCGCTGCCGGGATCGTGCTCATCGCCCAGATGGCGTTCCTTGCCGATGCGACCATGTACCAGGGTGCGGCAATGGGGCTCGTCTCAACAACAAGCTACCTTGGGATGGGGATCCTTCCATCCGCCGCCGGGATCCTTGCGGATTCTTCCGGATACTTTGTCACGTTCTGCATCTTTTCAATCGCCGCCCTCAGCGTAGCGCTCGTCATCGGGCGGTGCTCCTGCCGGGCGATGCCTGCCCCCGGTAACAGCTGAACTCCGGGAATACATTCATCTTTTATAAAGCCAAACCCCCTGCATGCAACGAAGGATCATACCATATATCCTGCTCGCGTGTGCCGTTTTTCTTCTTGTCCCTGCGGTATCTGCCGAGGAAGCTTCGGAGTGGTATGTTAAAGCACAGAACATGGAGATCAACGGCGACTACGCAACCGCCCTTGAGTATTATACCAATGCAATTGCCGCCGAATCCGGGTACCTTCCGGCATATGCCGGAAAAGCCGGCCTGCTCAACAAGATGGGGAGGTACGAGGAAGCCCTCGCTGCGGCGGAGGTCGTCCTTGCCTCCAAGAAGGATCCGGTAGCGGCGGAAGCCCGGGCTTTCGCGTTCTTCTCGCTCGGGAGATACGAAGAGTCCGTTGCCGCCTATGACCTGTTCTTCACCCTCAGGCAGAACGTTCCCGAAGCATACTGCAACCAGGCCCGGGCATACGTGAAGCTGGACCTGCCCGATAAGGCGCTTACTTCGTTCGACCGGTGCGTGAAGCTCGATCCCGCAAACCTTGCCGGCTGGAACGAGAAGGGGCTCCTGTTCTATTCGGAGGGCAGGTATAACGAGTCGATCGATGCCTTCAACCACTGCACCCGGATATCCCGGTCAGACCCGGTCATCTGGAACAACAAGGGACTTGCCTATGCGGCGATTGAGGATTATGAGAACGCCATGAGCTGTTTCAAGACGGCGTTGAACCTCGATCCGTCCTATGCGGAAGCCCAAAAGAACCTTGACCTCGCGTACCAGAGAAAGCCGTTCATCACGACCGTGGCAACAACCGCACCGGTAAAGACTGTTGTAACGACGGCGCTGACAGCGACACTCAGCCCGCCAGTGACAACGAATGCCGAGACTGCCACCCCCGGTACAACGAAGATCCCCGCAACCGCCGCACAGCCGGCAACTACGGCAGCCGCAGAGACAAAGACCACATATGCCCCGCTTCCCATGACCGTCACGATCCTCGGGATCCTCGCCGGAATGGGGATCTCCGCCATCTATACCCGCAGAAATCCGTAGAACATTCACATCGACTTTTTTTATCTTTCCTCCGCGGAGCAATTCTGGATATCACCTCATACCTCAAAGCAGGGTAGGACGAATTCCCGCTGAAACCGGAAGAGGGTCCCCCCACTTCATTCCACAAGCGGGGGGTGCCACCCTCATCATCGCATACCCATCGCGGGGGGTCGGATGGGTACACCGGTTGCCGGGTGGGGGGGACCCTCGATCGGTCGTGGGTGGGGGTACCCACTCGATCTGCACGCGAAATCGCGGTTACCGGGATGGACGCTTCGTCGGAGGTAGTGATGCATAATTGTGGGTGCCTGCCTCAGCGGTCCGAAAGAGGGGGGTGCCTGTCATCGATCGCGTTACCCCCTGAGGGGGGTCGCGAGGGGTAATCGATCAAAGAGGTGGGGGGGCCGGTTGCGTACGCAAGTGGGGGGTGCCACCCGCTTTCCGTCGAAACGTTGCTGAACATCTTCGGGTTTCCGGCGATTCGGGTGGGGGTAAACGATCTTTTGAGTGGGGGGGCCGGCTCAGGGCTGATGGTGGGGGGACCGGGATCGTTTTGTTTTGATCCGGGTCAGGGGGTGGTGAACGGGAAGGGGTCCGGCCTTTTGCCGTATACAGGTCTGACGAGCCTCCCGGATTTTTTGGTAACCCTGTCCTGAAAGTTAAATATCCCAGAGCGATCAGGTAGTGGTATGCGTCTCCCGGGATCGATCGGGATTTTTGGTGCAGAAAGATTCCTTGCACTGATCCTGCTCTTTGCATGCGCCGCCTGCCCGGTACTTGCAGGCTCGCAGTATCTCTACGGGAGCCCGGATCTCTCGGTCTCGATTGCCGGCACGAACGAATATTCCCCCGGCGACGATATCGTGATTCCGATCATTATCGCAAACACCGGGGTAAATGAGTACAAGTATATCTCCCCTTACACCTTCAACCGTGACGATCTCCCGGACACGGCAAAACATCTTACCGTGACGCTTCTTTCGGGAGATGCCCCTGTCGCGATCAATTCGGATCCCCTGATGGCAGGCGATCTTGCCAGCGGGAACCGGGTGACCGCAGCGTTTGATGCAAAAACCGATGCCGGCGCCCCGGCGGGAACCTACCGACTTCTCGTAAACCTCAATTACACGTACCTGCAGACCGCGGAACAGTTCGGGACCGATGAGATACTCTACACCTATGCAAAGGAGAGCGTCACCGTTCCGGTGATCGTAACGATCAAACCGGTGGTAACAATCGATGTCGCCAGGGCAACACCGGAAGACCTGAACACAGGGTCCACAGGTTACCTCGACATCCGGGTAAAAAACACCGGTTCCGTTGACGGGAAGAACGCGGTTGCCAGGATCACCCGGAACGGGAACAGCCCGGTCATCCCCCTGGACAGCAGCGTATTTATAGGGGATTTTCCTGCTGGGACGGAAGCATTCTGCCGGTACCGGGTCTCTGTAGATTCCGGCGCGGAAGCATCCACGTACCCGGTCGATATCGCGGTTGTGTACGAGACCCCGGAAGGGGATACCGTAACCTCGCTGACCAGAACGCTCGGGATAACGGTTGGCAAAAAGATCACTTTCGCCATAATCTCTCCCCCGGCCGGGATCCATCCTGGCGAGAAGAGAGAGATTGCCGTCGAATACCGGAACACCGGCGATATCCCGGTCTACAGTGCGCAGGGACGGATCATGGTTGTCGATCCGTTCACGAGCAGCGAGGATATCGTCTATCTCGGCGATATCGCTCCCGGCGCTTCGGCAACAGCAGTATACCGGGTAAGTGCCGACAGCGATGCAATGGCCAAGGATTACGGGATCGACTCCGAGATCCGTTACCTGGATCTCCGGAACGCAACATACGTTTCCAACACGATGAAACTGGAGATCGATGTCACGAACCGCGGAGGTTTTACGGATTTTGTATCGGATCCGGCCCGGATCTGCATCATCGCGGCCGGGATTATCGGAATCCTCTACATGATATACCGCCGCCGGAAAAAAATCTCCTGACGGCATTGCTCCGTTTGCAAGTTGCATTTTATTAAAAAATTACCAGAAGCGCAGTGCATGGGAAAAGCAACAGGACCGGTTTTATTATTCTTCCCGCCAACGTACCCGGTGGCAGATACTATGGAGGCAGCATGAATGCGCAGTGACGAGATCAAAGCGGACTATACCAGGGCGCCGAACCGGGCTCTCCTCCGGTCCCTCGGCGTAACGGATCGCGAGATGGATCTCCCGTTCATCGGGATCGCCAATGCCTACAACACCATTGTTCCCGGCCATATCCACCTGCGGCAGCTTGGCGAGCGGGTACGGGAGGGGATCGCAGCGGCGGGCGGAGTGCCGTTCGAGTTCGGGACAATCGGGATCTGCGATGGGATCGCGATGGGGCACGAGGGTATGCGTTCCTCGCTCCCGTCGCGCGAGAACATCGCGGACTCGATCGAGCTGATGATCGACGCCACCGGTTTGACGGTATTGCCTGCATCGGCACCTGCGACAAGATCGTCCCCGGCATGCTGATGGCGGCAGCCCGGTGCGATATTCCGGCAATCGTACTGACCGGGGGGGCAATGCTCTCCGGCTACCAGGACGGGAAGGATCTCTCCCTCATCGATATCTTCGAAGGAGTGGGAAAGGTTGCTGCCGGGAGCATGACGCAGGAGGCGCTCTGCGAACTGGAGCGCTGCGCCATGCCCGGCTGCGGGAGCTGCCAGGGGCTGTACACGGCGAACACGATGGCCTGCATGACGGAGGCGATGGGCATGTCGCTTTCAGGCTGCGCTGCAATCCCTGCTGTCGATGCGGCAAAGCTCCGGGTTGCGCGGGAGACCGGGGAAGCGATCGTACGGCTCGTCCGGGACAATGTAACCCCCCGGTCGATCATAACAAAGGAGAGCCTCATGAATGCGATCCGGGTCGATATGGCCCTTGGCGGATCCACGAACACCGTCCTCCACCTCATGGCAGTCGCACGCGAGGCGGACATCCCCCTCTCGCTCGAAGACTTCAACGCAATTGCCGACGAAGTCCCGCACATCTGCAACATGCAACCCTCCGGCCCGCACTCCATGCAGGCCCTCTTCCGCGCCGGCGGGATCCCGGCCGTCCTGAACCGGCTGCTGAAGTACCTTGACGACACCCCGACTGTATCCGGCGCCACGATCCGGGCAATCGCCTCCGCTGCGCAGGTGAAAGATGCAAACGTGATAAAGAGCACGGATCACCCGGTCAGCGATGCAGGCGGGCTCAAGATCCTCAAAGGCTCCCTCGCCCCTGACGGGGCGGTGGTGAAGTGCGCCGCTGTCCCGAAGAATGTCTGGCGCCATTCGGGACCGGCCCGGGTGTTTGATGGGGAACCTTCCGCGATGCGTGCGATCCTTGGCCGGAAGATCCAGGAAGGCGACGTTCTCGTCATCCGGTATGAAGGCCCAAAGGGTGGACCCGGGATGCCGGAGATGCTCTCCCCGACTTCCGCGCTGAATGGATTCGGGTACAAGAGTGTCGTGCTCGTAACCGACGGGCGGTTCTCCGGCGGGACCAGAGGGCCCTGCATCGGGCATGTCGCGCCTGAAGCGGCAGCCGGCGGCCCGATCGCGTTCGTGCAGGATGGGGATACCATCGATGTCGACCTGTATGCAAAATCGATCGAACTCAAAGTCGATGGAAAGGAGCTTGCAAAGAGAAAGAAGTCCTGGAAGCCGGTGAAAAAACCGCTCAGGGGCGTCCTCGACCGGTACGCAAGGACCGTGGAGCAGGCAAATCTCGGGGCTGTCCAGCGGTAAGGGCACGTTCCAGCGAACGCGGTTACACCCCCTTCGATCTTTTTTGGTTTTAACCTGTTTTCCTGCACACCCTCACCGGGCTGGTGCAGATATGATAATCCTCCCGGTCCAGGAAGCGCCGGAAATTTCCCTTGCAGGAACGAGGGTAAAAAAAAGGAATCTTCCAGGAATCAGAGGGTCGCAGCCGGTACTGCCGCACCGGTCCCTTCCGCAGTCTCGTAGACGAGACAGGTGTACCGTGCCACAAAGATGATGAACGGCGGGTACACGAAGAACCAGATGATGATGCCAAGGAAGGGGATGATCATGATGCCTTCGAAAAGAATCGTGACGAAGATCGTAACGACGAAGAGGACGATAAGCGCGATAAGGTAGTTGATCCACCCGATCTTCCGGATCGTTGCAAGGATTGCTGAAAAATTGAACGCTTCACCTATCGACCCGGTCCGCGAGAACCGCACGAGACCGGTAAACGAGAAGATCCCAATCAGGATGCCAAGGACGATCGCGAGAAGCAGGAGGAGCACCATCGTTCCCAGGGAGGACATGATATCCGGGTTGGCAACAAGCAGCTGCTCGATCTGTTCATCGGTCATTACCGAAGTATCCTGCGTTACGATCCCTGCTGCCATGAGGGAGGAGAAGACCGGCAGGAAGGCGGCAATGAGGAGCAGGATCACCGGCAGTGCGTAGATGATCTGGATGACAAACAATTTCAGGCCGTCAACAAAGAGCGAGCCCCACTGCTCCAGTTCCGGTGCTGGTTTCGCACCACGATAGATCCGGACGATATAGCCAAGGATGAACGGGAAGATGATCAGGCTGACGAGCAGAAGAACCCAGCGCTTCGCATTTCCCCAGACGGAATCTTTTGCATAGCCGAATGATTCAGAGAGCATTGATCCAAAATCCATACGAACCGTCCTGATTTTGGGAAGTATTCCAATAAAAAGGGATCGAAAACCGGATTGCGGAAGAGACCGGTGAACCGTTATGGTATGTGGCCCGGTCTGCGATCGCAAACTCCATAATTGCACCATGCGATCCAAGGCCTTGGTATGACGGGGAAATTTTAATGGTTCCCGGACGGATTCCCGGGAAACGTTGTACCGGATCCTGCCGGATTCTCTGACAGATTAGCGGGAAATTTCAGGATACCCCCTCCCGGGCCTTCCTTTGGAGATTGAAACCCGTCAGATACCATTCTTGCAGTAAACGAAGTACCCGCAGGAAAATCCCGGCACCGGGCCTTCATGGAAATCTTCTGAAAAATGTGTTGAATGAAAAAATACTGATTACGCTGCTGCCGAGTCGTACACTTGGGTGATATACCGGGCACTGAAGATCCCGATCGGTACCGCGATGATGAGCGACCAGATGATTGCAAGAAACGCACCGACAATGGGGATCATGGCGAGGATGACGTAGGGGATCACGGCAATGATCTCAAGAACAATGAGCGCGATGAACCAGACAATCAGGGAAACGATATAGGATCCCCACCCGATCGATCCGATCGTAGCAAGGAGCGCACTGATGTTGAATGCCTCGCCAAAGCTGTCCATGCGGGCGAACCTGATGTAGGCAACCGGAAGGAGAAGCAGGATCGCAATCAGGAAGAGGACAAACAGGATAGCGCCGGCAAACGCAGCGCCGATTGCTCCCCCGACAATTCCCGCCATGTCCTCCGGTGCGGCTGAACCGATAACGGCGACAATAGCGCCGACAAAGAAGATCATCGCAAGGATGATGAGCGGAATTGCATAGATCAGCCCGATGAAGAAGAGCTTGATCCCGTTGATGAAGTTTTCGACCCAGTCCTGGACTTCAGGAGCCGGTTTCGTTCCCTTGAACACCTGAATGGAGTAACCGCTTGTCATGAACGGGATGGCAAGTAAGATCCATTTTACCCATTTTTCCATAACGGCTTCTTTTGCGTAACCAAAAGAATCTCCCAGCATGTTTCCAAAATCCATTGTAACAACCATCCAACTGAATCGCTCGAAGCATTTCCTGCCACAAACGATTTAATGAAGCTAACAGCTTCGCAGAATATAAATATATCTGCAAATTTTGTCCGGAAAGAAGATCGGGGGGATTAAATCAGTGCCTGAAGTACCGTACGCCCGTAAAAATCATTGCCATGTTCCGCTTGTTTGCGGCCTCGATGACTTCCTTGTCCCGGATCGATCCGCCCGGCTGGACAAGCGCAGTCGCACCGGCATCTGCCGCGACTTCAAGCGTATCGGGGAAGGGCAGGAAGGCATCGGAGGCTACCGCCGATCCTGCAAGCGGTGCACAGGCTTTCTGGATCGCGATCTTTGCCGAGTCCACCCGGCTCATCTGGCCGGCGCCGATCCCAAGAGTCCTGGTCCCGTTTGTAAAGATAATCGTGTTGCTCCGCGTATGCTTGCAGACCTTCCACGCAAGTTTGAGGGCCTTGAGCTCTTCGGTCGTCGGGTCGCGATCAGTGATCACCTGCCAGTGCTCCTGGTAAGGGGGCGTCCGCTGGACAAGGATCCCGCCATCGATGCTCCGGATCTCGTCCTGTACGACAGGTTCCGGCAGCACGATGACCCGCATGTTCTCTTTCTTGTGCATGAGCGCAAGGGCATCCGGATCGAACGAGGGGGCGGAGATAACCTCGACAAAGGTCGAGCAGATCTCCTTTGCAAGCGCTGCGTCAATGTTCCGGTTGACCGCAACGACCGAGCCGTACGCGGAGACCGGGTCAACCTCGCGTGCGCTGAGGTACGCTTCCCGCAGCGTTGCGCCGGTTGCTACGCCACAGGGATTGTTGTGCTTGACAAAGACCGCCGCGTCCTCGTCGAACTCCCGCAGGAGGCCGGATGCCGCGTTCAGGTCAAGGTAGTTGTTGTAGGACATCTGCTTTCCCTGCAGGGGTTCGGTGCCAGCAATGCCGGCTGAACCGTAGACTGCTGCCTGCTGGTGGGGGTTCTCGCCATAGCGCAGGGACCGGCCGTTGGCAAACTGTGCCGTAAAAATCCTCGGGAACGGGGCATCGAGCCGGCCAAGATAGTTGCTGATCGCCGCATCGTAGGCCGCAGTCCTTGCAAACGCCTTCTTTGCATAGGCGAGCCGGTCCTCTTCGGAAAAGCCTTTGCTCCTGATGGCGTCGGTGACCGCGGGGTAATCGGCAGGATCCACGACAACGGTGACGCTCTTGTAATTCTTTGCGCCTGCGCGGATCATCGCGGGTCCGCCGATATCGATGAACTCGATGAGCTTGTCGAGGTCGAGGGATTTTTTCTGCATCGCCTCGAACGGGTAGAGGTTGACCACCAGCAGGTCGATCCGGTTGATCCCGTACTTCGCCATCACGACATCGTCGACCGTGCGCCGCCCGAGAAGCCCCCCGTGCACTTTCGGGTGGAGCGTCTTGACCCGCCCGTCCATCATCTCGGGAAACCCGGTGTAGCTGGATACTTCCGTAAACCGGATCCCCGCTTCGGCAAGCGCTTTTCCGGTGCCTCCGGAGCTCATGATACTGTAATGCGCGACGGCAAGTTCCCGCGCTAGATCGATTACCCCTGTCTTATCCCAGACCGAAAGCAGTGCCCACTTCATGGCAATACATGGAGCAGGCGGGAAAAAAAAGGTATGCCGGAGACCGGGATGCGCGGAAACGGATCCCTGCAGGGACAGATCCACACCCATCCGGACGACCGGATCCGCCCGGGTACCCTTGCCCGTTGATAAGGCCCGTTGATGTGACTTTTGTAATCCGGAAAATCCAGATACGGGCATAGATCAGCAATTTACAGAAAAATTTTCTTTCAATTGTAAAAATACGCGCGGATTGGTGTTTGTTTATTCCGCAATAAACAAAAATTTATATAGAACTACAATACAACTGATATTAGTACATCGAATGGGATGTCCTATGGAAGAAGATTCGAACAACCGCAGACAGACGGAGACTCCGGCCGGGAGTCCTCCCGGCAGCGAAGCAGCTCCATCCCGTACTGAACTGGAAGAATCAAGGCAGCAGTATACGGAGCTGAACGAACGGTACCTCCGGCTTGCAGCGGACTTCGATAATTTCAGGAAGCGTGCAATCCGGGAACAGGAACAGCTGAAGCAGTGTGCAAACGAACAGCTGGCAGTCGATATGCTCGAAGTGATCGATAATCTTGACCGGGCCGCAAAGGCGGAAGATTCCCACCTCCGGCAGGGTCTTGAACAGATCCGGAACCTCTGTTCGTCAATCCTGCAGCGGCACGGGATCTCCCCGATTGAATCGATGGATACGGCATTCGATCCCGAAAAACATGAGGCGATCGCCCACATCCCCTCCGAGAAGTGCGAGGGGATGGTCGTTGACGAACTCTCGAAGGGTTACCGGATGCATGACAAGGTCATCAGGTATGCAAGAGTTGCAGTATCAAAAGGAAACGGGAATAAAACCGAGGGATAACCATGGCAAAGGAGAAAATTCTGGGTATTGATCTGGGAACGACATATTCCTGCATGTCGATCATGGAAGCGGGTAAGCCAATCGTCATACCCAACGCTGAAGGGGGCAGGACAACCCCTTCGGTGGTTGCATTCACCAAGGACGGCGAGCGGCTGGTGGGAAGCCTTGCGAAGAGGCAGGCGATCACAAACCCGCAGAAGACCATCCAGTCCATCAAGCGGAAGATGGGCACAACCGAGAAGGTAAAGATCGACAGTAAGGAGTATACCCCGCAGGAGATCTCCGCGATGATCCTCCAGAAGATGAAGATCGATGCGGAAGCGTACCTTGGCGAGAAGATCACAAAAGCCGTGATTACCGTTCCGGCATATTTCAACGATTCCCAGAGAACGGCAACCAAGGATGCGGGAAAGATCGCCGGACTGGAAGTCCTGCGTATCATCAACGAGCCGACGGCGAGCGCCCTTGCCTACGGCATCGACAAGGAAGCCGACGTCACCGTGCTGGTTTACGATCTCGGGGGCGGGACGTTCGATGTCTCGATCCTGACCCTTGGCGACGGCGTTTTTGAAGTCAAGGCGACGGCAGGCAACAACCATCTCGGCGGGGACGACTTCGACAAGCTGATCATGGACTACTTTGTCGAGGAGTTCAAAAAGAAGGAGGGCATCGATCTCCACAACGATATGTATGCCATGCAGCGCCTGCGCGATGCGGCCGAGAACGCGAAGATCGAGCTCTCGTCCCGGCTGACGACCAATGTCAACCTTCCGTACATCACGACTGACGCGAGCGGCCCCAAGTTTCTCAACATCGACCTCACCCGGGCAAAGCTCGAGCAGCTGATCGGGGAACTGGTCACCTCGACGATTGGGCCGGTCAAGCAGGCGATGAGCGACGCGAAGCTCGAACCCAAAGACATCGACCACGTCCTCCTTGTCGGGGGTTCGACCCGTATCCCGCTCGTGCAGGAGACGGTCAAGCGGCTGCTCGGTAAGGATCCCGACAAGGGGATCAACCCGGACGAGTGTGTCGCACTCGGCGCCGGCATCCAGGGCGCAGTGCTTACCGGTGAAACCAAGGATATCGTGCTGCTCGATGTCACCCCGCTCACGCTCAGCATCGAGACCCTGGGCGGGATTGCGACCAAACTGATCGAGCGCAACACCACCATCCCGACACGGAAGAGCCAGATCTTCTCCACCGCGGCGGACGGGCAGACTGCTGTCGACATCCATGTCGTGCAGGGCGAGCGTGCACTCGCAAAGGACAACTTCACGCTCGGGAAGTTCCAGCTGACCGGCATCCCGCCGGCACCCCGGGGGATCCCCCAGATCGAGGTCACGTTCGATATCGACAGCAACGGCATCATCCATGTATCCGCAAAGGATCTCGGGACGGGTAACCAGCAGGCCATATCGATCAAGGGCGACCGGAAGATCTCGGAGGACGAGATCAACCGGATGGTCTCCGACGCCAAGAAGTTCGAGGAAGACGACAAGAAGAAGCGCGAAGAGATCGAAATCCGAAACCAGGCGGACATGGCAGTCTTCTCCGCAGAAAAGATGCTCAAGGAGAGCGGCGACAAGCTGGATCCGGCAGAAAAGACGAAGATCGAGGAGAGCGCCGCTGCGGTCAAAACGGCGCTTGCCGGCGACAAGAACGACGAGATCAAGAAGGCGATGGATACCCTGACCGAAGCGGTCTATGCAGCAACGACCAAACTCTACCAGAAGATCCAGGCCGAGCAGCAGGCTGCAAAGACGGCAGGCCAGCAGCAGGGCGCAGCCGGTCCAGGCGAGGCCGGAAAGCCGCAGGATGACAACGTTGTCAACGCCGATTACAAGGTCAAAGACGAGTGAGCGGGAATGGGTGCGGGTGATTTTTACGACATCCTCGGGGTACCGCGGAATGCCGACGAGAAGGAGATAAAGAAAGCCTACCGCAACCTCGCCCGCAAATACCACCCGGATGTCTGCAAGGAGCCGGGTGCCGAGGACAAGTTCAAGGAGATCAACGAAGCGTACAGCGTCCTCTCCGACGCGGACAAACGCGCCCAGTACGACAACATGGGGCACGAGACGTTCAAGAACGCCTCGAAGGGATCCTATGCCGGGGCCGGCGCCGGAGGATTTGGCGGCGGGGGGTTCTACACGGACTTCTCCGGCTTCGGGGATATCTTTGACTTCTTCGGGGGCGGGCAGAGACGTGCAGGACCGCAGGCCGGCGCAGACCTGCTCATGCGCATGACAATCCCGCTCGAAGATGCGGTTGCCGGAGCGCACCGGGACATCGATGTGATGCATACGGAGCCCTGCCCGGCCTGCGCCGGAACCGGCAGCGAGACGAAGAAGCAGAACACCTGTCCCCGGTGCGGCGGGTCCGGCCAGATGCGGCAGGCGTCCAGTTCCCCGTTCGGCCAGTTCATCCGGATGACGACCTGCCAGCAGTGCGGCGGGAGAGGAACGATTCCCGAACGGGCATGCAAGGAATGCCGGGGCACCGGCCATACGCGTGCCAAGCGCAAGGTCACGATCAACATCCCGCCGGGCATGGAGAGCGGGATGCGGCTCCGGATGGAAGGCTACGGCGAGGCCGGGGATTACGGGGCACCCAACGGCGACCTGTACATCGAGGTCCATGTCCTGCCCCATGAACGGTTCACCCGGGACGGCGACAACCTGGGGATCTCCATCGAGATATCCCCGGCGCAGGCGGTGCTTGGCACATCGATCGAGATCGAAACGATCGATAAACGGCATATCGAGGTCAAGGTCCCTGCCGGTGTCCAGCCGGGGACAGCGCTCAGGGTCCCGGGCGAGGGCGTCAAGCGGCGCGGCCACCCCGGCGATCTGATGGTCCGGGTGAAAATTGTCACACCGCGTTCCGTCAGCAGCGAGGAGAAGGAACTCTACGAAAAGATCCTCGAACTCGAAGGAAAGGGAAAGAACAGGAAAGGATTCTTCTCCGGGTTCATGGGAAAGAAGAAGAAATAAGTCCGGATATCCCCTTCATTCAGATCTTCTTTCCCGTCTCAATTTTTCAGGCTTTTTTCAGCGTAGCCGTAACGTGCCCTGCGGGCACCAGATCCGGATCGTTCTTTCGGCAAACGAAGGATCCTGGGGAAATACAAAAAGGGGTTTGTGAACCGGTGTCTGCCGGCCTTACACGGCACTGAGATGCGCAAGGAGCCCTGAAGCGAACGCCCGGAGATCCGGATCCTCATTGGCATCGGCGGAAAACTCCTTAAGGCCGTGTAGGGCGCCGGTGCTCCTGATCGCGGCAAGCGCCTGTGCCGCCAGCTGCCGGATATCCGCCCGCTCGTTCCTGTCCCGCAGGCGGCCAATCAGGGCCTCGACCGGCCGGCCGCTCCCGAGTTCCCCGAGCGCGGCGATTGCGCCGCGCCGGATGACCGGGTCGTGATCGGCCACAAGGTCAATGAGCGGCCGGACTGCCCGGGGATCACCGCTCTTCCCAAGCATCGCAACCGCCCGCAGCCGTTGGTCATTATCGGGGGCGGAGAATGCGAGAGAGCTCAGGTCGTACACAATTCCTCTCCCGGGAAACGAATCATACCAGTTTTCCCGGATCTTTTCCGCACTTGCATCCATAGGTTCACCATCTCAGTTCAGTTGTTCAAACACCGATCCACACCCTGCCAGAATCCGGAACTAAATCCGGCCCTAACAGGCAAAGAAAAGCATCCGCTTGGTATCCGCGGACCGTACCCGCTTGGCCTTATACATCTGGGAAAAGACTGCCAGGTACATTGGACTACATATATTCAACCAGATTATAAATATTTTCCCCCAAAAAACGTCCGAAAGCTCCGGAAAGGCTCGTGCCGGTCGCACTTTTCGTACAACTGCCCGGGTACAGGACAGTAACTACATTATGCCATGTTCTCCAGGAAGTAAACCTCACGATGACCCGGGCGATCCCGGGCCGGATCGCGGTCCCCCGTCCCGTCATGACTATCTGCATTCCCCGCGAACTACTACAGGACCATGAAACTGATCTTCGAGCTTTCCGGTGAGAACCCCACGATCCCGCTTGCCGAGCTCGACTGTATCGGGACGGTTCTCGATCACCGGCAGCAGGTCGCGGTTGCGGAATGCCCGGACCCGGAAGCAACCCGACGGCTTGCGATGACGCATAAGGTCATGGATTACCTGGGGGAGTGCCCGCCGGATCCCCGATCGTTCCGGGAACTTCTTGGAAGTCTCGATCTTTCAACCGATCGCACGTTTGCCGGCCGGATGAAACAGGTCTGCGCCGATAATAACCCGCAGCAGGCCGGCCGGTGCTCCCAGAAAGAGTTTGAAAAACTGATCGGGACGATGATTGCGGGCCCGGTCGATCTCAGGAGCCCGGCGGTGGAGTACCGTGCAATCATTTCTGAGGACCGGTGCTATTTCGGGAGAGTGCTCTGCACGATTGACCGCGGCGGGTATGATGCACGGAACCCCGGGAAACGGGCGTTCTTCCACCCCGGCGTGATGATGCCCCGGATGGCACGGGCGCTCGTGAACCTCTCCTGTATCCGGCCCGGCGAAATCCTGCTCGACCCGTTCTGCGGCACCGGGGGGACCCTGATCGAGGCCGGACTTTTAGGAATTGAAGCGATCGGGAGCGACTTCGACCCGGTCATGATCGGCGGGAGCCGGCAGAACCTTCCGGAAGTCCCGCTGATTGCGGCCGATGCGACAGCACTTCCCTTCAGGGATTCATCGATGGATGCGGTCGTAACTGACTTCCCGTACGGCCAGTCGGTCTGTATCCTGCGGGAGGGATCCATGGAACGGCTGTACGACCATGCGCTTGCCGAGATCCGTCGTGTTCTCCGGCCGGGCCGGCGTGCAGTCGTTGTGACCCACCGTGACATCTCCGGGATCGCCGCAGACCATATGCAGGTACTCCAGAAGCACGACCAGCGCGTCCACAAGAGCCTGACACGGCGGGTTCTTGTCCTTAAGCGTCCTTAAAAACCGGTCTGCCTCGAATCGTGCCGGTACTGTGATGCTTCAGCTGCCCGACGCCCCTGCTGATATCTTTATGTGACAATCCGGCGCACATGTCCGGGGTGAAACCATGCGGAATGCAGCTCTTCCGGCACTAATTCTCATCCTCCTTGCACTCGCATTTGCCGCCCCGGGAATTTCTGCGTATTCCGGTGCAGCGGAATCGTACTACGTTACCGGGCAGAGTCTCATCAATAGTAAGAATTACACTGAGGCGGTCAGTGAATTCGATGCCGCGCTTGCACTGGAACCTTCGTTCTATGAAGCCCTGAACGGGAAAGCGGACGCGCTCAACCGGAACGGGAATTATTCCGGAGCACTCGATGCTTCCAACAAGTCCCTAGCCCTGAACGCCTCCTATGCACAGGGCTGGATCAACCGGGGGTATATCCTCTACAATCTTGGCAGGTTTGACGAGGAACTCAAAGCCTACGACCAGGCTATAGCCATCGACCCGGAGAACGCCAATGCCTGGTTCAATCGGGGCTATGCACTCGCTGCGAGAGGACAATATGACGCAGCGCTCCAGGCTTTTGACAAGGTTGGCGCAATCGATCCGGATTACCCGTACCTTGAGGGAAACCGTCAGACCGTTGAAACCTACCGGAATGCAACCCTGCCGTTCTATGTCAGGTACTGGACCTGGATTTTGGTCTTTGTTGCAGCCCTTGTCGTGATCGGTGTCTACCTGTACGGCCTGAAAAAGAAACGACGATAAAATTTTTTCACTGTTTTTTGTTCCGGTCTCTTTCAGGGCGACAGGAGGAGGCCCGATAAGATCCCCTATGAAAAGGTCTCAGGTACCAGAAAGAGTATAATGTTCTCATCAACCGGACTGCCTGCCGTGCACACCGCGAGGTATCAGATATCGCGGTCGATACCTGATTTGGGAAGGTCATAGACCTTCGAGCGGAGCACCGGGCGGGGGCCATCATATATTTCGATTTTCCCTTGTTGGCCTCATTGAATTTTTATTGTTTCGGTGTGAGAGATAGAAGGATTCATGTCAGTTTCTATAATACACAGCCAGTAATTTCCGGCGGATTTATTACTGAAAAAAAGGTAAAGCAGGCCAGGCAGGCCGGCCGGGTCTTCTTCACTTTGCCTTGTCAAAACAGATCTGGGCCTCTTCCTTCTTGCCAAGTTTCTCAAGGATCGTTCCAATCTCGTTCCAGACCTCTTTCCTTGAGGGATCGATCTCGAGTGCCTGCTTGAACGACGTGAGCGCTTCGGAGTAGTCCTTCGTGTAGCGGAGCGCCCGTCCTCTCCGGATCCATGCATCCGTGAACTCCGGCTGGATCTCGGTCATAGAGAGATAGGAATCGGCAGCCTCCCCGTACCTGCCAAGCTCATCGAGGGCGCAGCCCCGGGTAAAGTACGCAATCGTGAACGTGGGATCGACAGTTATTGCCTTGTTGTACGCGGCAACCGCCTCGTCATACCGGCCAAGGTCGGCCAGCGCCATTCCCTTCCGGGTCCATGCCTCGGCGCTCCCGGGTGCCAGCTCCAGCGCTTTCTCGTACGCATTGAGGGCATCCCCGGACTTGCCGAGATCATAGTACGCGTTGCCTTTTCCGATGTATGCATCGGCAAATCCGCGGTTATGGTCGAGAGCCCGGTCAAACGCCTCGATCGCATCCCGGAATAACCCGAGTTCGGCGAGCGAGACTCCCTTATAGCTGAACGCGGCCGTGAAGTCGTGGTCAAGTTCGAGGGCACGGTCATAGGACCGGATCGCGTCCTGGTGCAGGTCCATTGCCGCATATGCCCGCCCCTTGAAATATTGCGCCTCGGCCATCTGCGGGTGGATCTCAAGCGCGTGATCGCACAACCGGATCGCATCGTCGAATTTGCCCAGTTCAAACGCGGTTCGCCCCTGCATGAAGAGCGCGGGGTGGCAGTCCGGCCGGATCTCGAGCGCACGCGCAAATTCCGACATTGCCTCTTCAAAGTTCCCTGCTTCAAAGAGCGCCTTCCCCTTTGCATAGAAAGCATCGGCAAAGCCGGGGTTTGCAGAAAGGGCGGAATCGAACGCCTCAACTGCCTCGTGGAGCGCACCGTAGGAGAGCAGGGCTTTCCCCTTGGCGTACAGGACATCCGGATTATCCGGCTGGATGGCAAGCGCGGAATCGAACGCGGAGATCGCATCTTCCGTCTTCCCGAGCCTGAACTGCGTGATCCCCCGGTGGTAGTGTGCATCGGCATTTGCGGGATCGAGCCGGACTGCCTCATCGAATGACCCGAGCGCCTTTGCGTAATCCTTCCTCGCCTCGAATGCAAGCCCGGCATGGTAATGGATCCGGGGACTCTTCGGTGTAAGGACCAATGCCCCGGTATATGCCTCGACTGCCTCGTCGAACCGGCCAAGGTGCGCGAGCGTGATCCCTTTCTGCAGGAAAGCCTCGGTGATCTCCGGATCGATGCTGATGGTCCGGTTGAACTCAGTGAGCGCGTCATCGAACCGGTTCAGGTTCAGGAGCGCAATGCCCTTGTACACGAGCGCTTCGGGGAATTTCCCCTCCCGCTTTTTGTTCGCCGACTCGAACGCATCTGCCGCCTCCGGGAACATGGAGAGTTCCATGAGAGCACGCCCCTTGTAGTAGAACGCATTCGCGCAGTCCGGCTTATCGGTGAGCACGGTATCGAGGTTCCGGATCGCTTCCTGGTACCGCCCAAGCGTATAATACGCAACGCCCCGGTGGTAGAACGCCGGGACCTCCTTCTTGTTGATGGAGAGCGCCTTGTTGAAGCAGCTGACCGCCTCGCTCGTGTCGCCGGAACCGTTAAGGGCGATCCCTTTTGCCACCCAGAGGGAGGCAAGGTTGGGGCGGATCCTGAGGGCCTCGTTCAGGCTCATGGCTGCCTGCGAATACCGGGCGAGGCGGATGAGTGCACGGCCTTTCTGCTCAAGGACTTCGACATTGCCCGGTTTTACGGAAAGAGCGTTGTCGTATGCTGTCACGGCCTGTTCGAACATCCCGATATGGGAGAGCGCAAGTCCTTTTTTGAGATGTGCTTCCGCATAATCCGGCCGGATCTCGAGCGCCTTGTTGAATGCTTCAATTGCGTCCTCGTAATTATTCAGCGCAAAGAGCGCGGTCCCCTTGTAGAACCATGCCTCCGGATTGGAATACTCGATCTCGAGAGCCTTGACAAACGATTCGATCGCATCGTTGTTCTTCCCGGTTTTTAAGAACACCTTACCCCGGTTGATCCAGATTGCAGTCGAGCGGGGCATCAGGTGCAGGGCGGCATCGAATGCCTCGATGGCATCGTCGTGCCTGCCGGCAATTTCAAGGGAAAGTCCCTTGTGGTACGAGGCGTCTACATTCCCGTTGTCGAGATCGAGCGCCCGGTTGAACGCGACGATGGCCTCCTCGTGCCTGCCGAGGGACTGGAGGGCGATACCTTTGTGGTAGAAGATCGCGCTGTTGCTCTTGTCGATCGACGCGGCCCGGTCAAAGGTTTTTACCGCTTCCCGGAACATGCCGAGCGCCGAAAGCGCCCGTCCCTTGTCAAAGTGGGCCTCGGCATAGTCCCTGTCGATATCCAGCGCCTTGTCAAGGGAGCGGACTGCGTCCTGGAACCTCCCGAGACGCAGGAGTGCTGCGCCCTTCTCACGCAGGGAGGGCGCATGGTGCGGTTCGATCTCCATTGCATCGTCAAAGGCAGCGACGGCTTCCTCGTCCCGGGACATCGCGGCAAGGGAACGGGCGCGGTGGTACAGGGCGTCGAAATGCCCGGGCTTAAGGGAGATGGCACGATCGAATGAGTCGACCGCATCCTCCTGCCGTTTCAGCCGGATGAGCGCAATCCCCTTCTCGTACCAGGCATCGGGATTGTCGGGAACGGTCGCGAGATAATGATCGAATGCCTGCACCGCTTCCTCGTACCGGCGGAGCAGGGTCAGGGTCGTACCAAGGAGATAATGCGCCTCGGCAAGGCCGGAATCGATCCCGATGGCAGCGGTGAATGCCCTGACAGCCTCGTCATACCGGCTTATTGAGAGGAGAGAGATCCCTTTCTCATAAAATACTGCTGCATTCCGGGGGAGATGATCGCCGGCGAGCGTGAACGCCTCCACGGCCTTGTCGTACTGGCCAAGGGCGGACAGCGTGCGCCCCTTCTCGAAGTAGGCTTCGCCATAATCGCTGCGGCCTGCAATCGCAGCATCGAATGCCGCAAGCGCTTCATCGTAACTGCCGAGCCGGAGCAGGGTAGCTCCCATTTCATAGAGCGCAGGGACGTTTGCCGGGTCCCGCTCCAGGCACAGCCTGTAGGCAGTGACCGCCTCCGGGAACCGGTTGAGCATAACGAGGCATCTTCCTTTCAGGTACCAGGGTTCCGGAAGATCCGGGGTAAGTTCGGAGAACCGTTCAAATGCCGCGGTCGCTTCGTCATACCGGTTAAGACGCATGAGCGCCCGGGCTTTTCCAAGGATAACTTCGGGATAATCGGACCGGATGGCAAGAGCCCTGTCAAAGAACCGGACCGCCTCTTCGTCCCGGGACAAACGGGCCAGTGCCTCCCCGCAATACCGGAACGCATCGGCATGGGCCGGGTCCAGTTCGCAGGTCTTCTCAAACGCCGCGACTGCGTCCCCATCCCTCCCGAGGCGGATTTCGGCCATCCCCTTATGGAACCATGCATCGGCCTGATCGGGATTGAGAGCAACAAACTGGTTGAAGGCGGCAAGCGACTCTTCATCCTTCTTCAGGGTTTCAAGGGCAAGGGCCTTCTGCAGGTACGCATCCGCAAATGCGGGATCGAGTTCAAGGGCGCGATCGAACGCTTTCACCGCGTCTTCCGGCTGGTTGAGTTCAGAAAACGCCATTCCCAGTTCGAAGTGATCGTCGCTGTGCCCGTTCTCGATCCCGATTGCATTCTGCAGGCAGGGGACGGCTTCCGAAAACCTGTCCAGCCGGATAAGGGCAAGTCCCTTCTCGTGCACTGCCCGGTAGGATTCCGGCGTCCGTGAAATGACAGTATCGAACGACGCAAGCGATTCCCCGTAGTTCTCCAGCGCGACAAGACAGAGCCCCCGTTTCAGGTACGCGTCGGTAAGAGCAGGGTCGTTTTCGATTGCGAGCGAGAACGCTTCTTTTGCCTGTAAGAAGTCCTTAAGATCGAAGAGGGCACTCCCTTTCTGGAATGCTGCTTTTACGGACTTCGGGGTGAGGGCGAGCACGGCGTCGAAGGCGGCGACCGCTTCGGTTTTACGGTCGAGCGCGACAAGCGAGAGCCCCTTGTTGTACTGGGAGTCGGCAAATGCCGGGTCAATGGCGAGAGCGTCGTTGAATGCGCCGACCGCCTCGGAGTATCGTTCAAGGTGCATGAGCGCAAGCCCCTTGTCATAGCAGGCGTTCATGTACCTGCGGTTGATGGAGAGCGCCCGGTCAAACGCGGTGACCGCGGCTTCGTACTCCCTGAGTTCCGAGAGTGCGATCGCAAGGTCGTACCACCCATTGGCATTGCGGGGTTTCAAGTTCAGCCCGGTCTTTAAGACATCGACGGCGTCCTTGTACTGCCCTAGGCTGACAAGCCCGGCACCTCTCCGAAGCCATGCCATGGCGCACGAGGTATCGAGCGCGATCACCCGTTCGTAGCATTCGAGCGCGGAGCGGATCTCGCCAAGTTCCGAGAGGACCTTCCCCTTCAGGTACAGCGCAGTGACGTTCTTTGGTTCCAGCGCAAGGGCCCGGTCAAAGGACTCTTTTGCCTTCTCATAATTCCCGAGTTCGTGCCGGATGCTCCCGGTGAGGATCCAGGCATCCGTGATGCCGGCATCCTTTGCAAGGGCAGCTTCGAGCGACGCGAGCGCCTCATCGGGACGGGAAAGGCGGGAGAGCGCTTTTCCGCGGGCAAAGAGAAGCGGCGTGTACTCCGGGGTAAATTCAAGGGCTTTGTCAAATGCCGAACATGCATCCTGGGATTTTCCGAGCCCGAGATAGGAGATCCCGATGTGGTACCAGATATCCGTGAGGTTCGGATCGTGCCGGAGGGCGTGGTTGTACGAGGAGATCGCCTTTTCATGTTTTCCGATCGCTGCAAGGGAGAGCCCCCGGTGATAGTAGGCACCGGCATGGTCAGGGACAAGCCCGAGCACGTATTCGAATGCCTTGATCGCCTCTTTGTGCGAAGTCTGCTTTGCAAGTACGCGTCCCTTCTCGAACGCGGCATCGGCGTACGACGGGGTGATTGCAAGGGCTGCGTCAAAGGCTGCCAGCGCATCGTCAGGTTTCCCGGACTGGACAAGGGCTTCCCCTTTGCGGAACGCAGCCCGCGCACAGGACCCGTCGAGCGAGAGCGTTTCCGAAAACGCTTTGATCGCATCGGGATACCGGCTGGCCTTCCCGTAAGCACGCCCAAGGACATACCATGAATCCGGCCGGCGCGGATCGAAGAGCAGCACCTGTTCGAGCACGGTAATGACATCGCCGTAATGGCCGGTCGCGTAGAGGGATCTGCCTTTCCAGTCCAGCGTACGGACATCATCGGGAGACGTTTCCAGCTCGCGATCGAATGCAGCGACCGCTTCCGCATGCCTCCCGAGCTTCGCGAGCGCAACACCTTTCTCAAAGGAGCCGCCCCGGATGCCGGGTTCCTGTTCCAGCGCGAAGTCGCAGGCAAGGACCGACTCCTCGTACTGCCCGAGGGAGTTGAGCATCATGCCCTTGTGGAGCCAGGCTATTGCGCACGCGGAATTGATGCCAAGGACCGTGTTGAATGCCGCAAGCGCTTCCTCGTCCCTGCCAAGGCTTTCAAGGGTAAGTCCCTTGTAGAACCAGCCTTCGTCATGCTGCTCGTTGTGGGTAAGCAGGCGCTCGAACATGCCCAACGCCTCGGTAAAAAGCCCGAGCCGGAAGTACGCTTTTCCCCGGTAACAGAGGGATGTTGTATTGAGCGGATCCCGCTTTAAGCCTTTCCCGAGAGTATCGACGCATTCTTTGTACCGGTGGAGCCGGTACAGCGAGAGCCCCCGGCAGGTCCACAGGGACGACCGGGCGTTGTCATATTCGATCGCCTGATCATAGGCAATGACCGCATCTTCATACCGGCCAAGCCTGAAAAATGCCTTTGCCTTGAGTTCGTACACGTCCGCATTCTCGGGAGCAACGGTAAGGACATCATCGCAGGCGGCAAGTACGTCGTCGAACCGGCTGAGCGCGAAGAGTGCCTGCCCCTTGTTGATGGACGAACGGAACCCTTCGGGATCGATACGGATGGCTTCGGAATACGCGGAGACGGCCTCTTCATAGCGCCCGAGCGCGTAGAGGGCCCGGCCTTTTTCATGGTAGGCAGGTGCCATCTTTGGATCGATCGTTCCGCACCGCTCATATGCGGCAAGGGCTGCATCGTACTGGCCGAGCGTGTAACAGTTCAGGCCTTTCTCAAAGAGGATCGCGGTGTCATCCGGAACGAGCGCAAGCGCCTTGTCAAAGACCGCGATTGCATTCGACGGGTTTCCAAGGAGTGCCTGGGCTTTTCCTTTCTGGAACAGGACCCGGCTGTCCCATGGCATCTCCGTAAGCGCATAATCGAACGATGCATCGGCCGCCGCATACTTTCCCGCCCTGATCAGGGCGAGACCCCGGTCATAGGCAACTTCCCCGAAATGCGGGTCGATTGCGAGGGCATGGTCGAATGCAGAGACTGCATCCGCCGGTCGCCCGACACGGACGAGGACCCTGCCCATATCATGGTACGCCGTTGCATAGTTCGGGTTCAAGCTGATCGCACGATTGAACGATTTCAGCGCCTCGTCGTCATTGCCCATCTCCGAAAGGACCGTGCCCCGGTCGTACCAGGCATGGGCCATGTTCGGGTTCTTTGTGAGCGCGGTATCAAATGCAGAGACCGCTTCTTCGTTCCTGCCAAGGTGGGCAAGAGCCATGCCGAGCGCGTAGGACGCATGCGGGGAGTCGGACTTGAGAGAGATTGCCTTCTCAAAGATCTCAATGGACGCGGCAAATTCCCCAATCTCGCAGAGTGCCTGCCCCTTGTGGTAGAAGGCTTCGGCGCAGTCCGGAGAGAGGGTTATGACCCGGTCAAATGCCGTGATGGCATCCGGGTACCGGGAGAGATGAAGGAGCGCCTCCCCCCTGCCGTACAGCGCACTGACATTTTCCGGTGCGAGAGCGATGGCTTTTTCGAATGCCTCCAAGGCTTCATCATACCGTTCAAGCCGGAACAGGCTCCTTCCCTTCCAGACTGCGGGCTCCGGATTTGTTGGCGTGAGCTCCAGCACCTGGTCAAACGACCGGACGGCATCGTCGAACCGTGAGAGCGCAAACAGGGACTGTCCCTGCGCATCCCATCCCCTCGCTGACGTGCTGTCGATCGCAAGCGCCTTCTCAAACGACGCAATTGCCGGGGCATGCTGGCCGAGCCCGGCAAGGGCGGCTCCCTTGTAATAATAGGCATTGCTGCAATCCGGCCGGACCCTGATGACCCTGCTGTATGCAGAGACCGCATTTTTGAATTTTTTGAGACCGTCAAGGGACCGGGCTTTGCCGTACAGGGCATCGACGTTGTCGGGGGCAAGCGAGAGCACCTTCTCGAACGCCTCCAGTGCTTCATCATACCGTTCGAGCCGGAACAGGCTCCTTCCCTTCCAGACTGCGGGCTCCGGATTTGTCGGTGTGAGCTCCAGCACCTGGTCAAACGACCGGACGGCATCGTCGAACCGTGAGAGCGCAAACAGGGACTGTCCCTGCGCGTCCCATCCCTTCGCTGACGTGCTGTCGATCGCAAGCGCCTTCTCAAATGACGCAATTGCCGGGGCATGTTGGCCGAGCCGGGCAAGGGCGCATCCCATGTAATAATAGGCATTGCTGCAATCCGGCCGGACCCGGGTAACCGCATTGTACGCGACAACCGCCTTTTCGAAATCCTTCAGGTTGTCAAGGGACCGGGCTTTGCCGTACAGGGCGCTGACATTTTCCGGTGCAAGGGAGACGGCTTTCTCAAACGCCTGCAGCGCTTCATCGTACCGTTCGAGCCGGAACAGGCTCCTTCCCTTCCAGACCTCCGGGTCCGGATCCGTCGGCGTCAGCTCCAGCACGCGGTCGAACGAGAGTACAGCTTCGTCGAACCGTGAGAGCGCAAACAGGGACTGTCCCTGCGCATCCCATCCCTTCGCTGACGTGCTGTCGATCTCGAGCGCCTTTGCAAACGATGCAATTGCCGGGGTGTGCTGGTCGAGCCGGGCAAGGGCAGTTCCCTTGTAGTAGTGGGCGCGGTCGCAGTCCGGCTGGGCCCTGATAACCTTGCTGTAAGCGGCTACGGCATTCGTGAAGTCGCCAAGATGATCGAGCGTGCGGGCTCTCCCATAGAGCGCCGGAACACAGGAACCATCTATCGTGAGCACAGCATCGAACGATTCCAGTGCGCTTTCATACCTTCCAAGTGCGGCAAGGCTCCGGGCGTTCTGGAGATGTATCTCCGGATCCCCGGGCAGGCATTCAAGTGCCCGGATAAACGCCCCGGACGCTTTCTCGTACTCCTTAAGGACAAACAGCGCGGTTCCCCGCCGGAAATGCGCTTCGCCGAAGTCAGGATCGAGTTCAAGGGCGCGGTCGAATGCTTTCACAGCATCCTCCGCGTTCAGCAGGGCAAGATGCGCCTGTCCCTTGTAGTACCAGGTATGCGGGTTGTCCGGCTCGATCTCCAGCGCATTCCCGTACGAGATGAGGGCGTCCTGGTACCGTTCGAGCGAGGCAAGGCAGATCCCGCGGATGATCCACCCGTTCGAGAGCCGTGGCTTCTTTTCGAGGACACGTGTCAGCGCCTCGACTGCTTCGGCATAGGAACCGGTCTCGGCAAGCGAGAGCCCCCGGTGGTACAGGGCATCTGTATGCCCGGGATCAAGGGCGAGGACTGCATCAAAAGCCCTGATCGCCTCCGTGTGCTGCGAGAGCTCCGCATGCGAGATGCCCTTGTGATAGTACGCTTCCGCATCCCGGGTATTGAGTTTCAGGGCATCCTCGAATGCAAGGATTGCCGCGGCATGGTCTTCGGCACCGGCGAATGCAAGGCCCTTGTAAAATGCTGCCTGCGCATTCTTCGGGTCCAGTTCCAGGGCGATGTTGAACGCGATCACCGATTCCCTGAACATCCCGCTCCGGTAGAGCGCGATTCCCTTGTGGAAGAACGCCGGCGCGTAGTTCGGGATGAACGTGAGAACCTGGTTGAAGGAGTCGATGGCTTTCTGGTACCGCTCCAGGTGGATCTCGGCGATGCCCCGGTCATAGTATGCCTCCGTATTGGAGTTGTCGTACAGGAGCGAATTGTCGAATGCCTCGACTGCGTTCTCGTGCCGGTCGAGCGCGACAAGCACGGTCCCCTTCTGGTACCATGCTGCGGCAGAGTCCGGCCGGAGGGCAAGGGTCTTTTCATAGGACGCCAGCGCTTCCTCGTACCGGGAGAGCCCCTGCAGGGCACGGCCTTTCTGGAATGCTGCATCGGCAAGGGCCGGGTCCAGTTCGAGTGCCCGGTCGAACGCACCGATGGCGTCGGTAGTCAGCCCGAGGCGGATGAGCGCAAGCCCTTTCTCGTACAGAGCCGGGGCATACTTTGGCATCAGGTCCGATGCACGGGTAAAGGCAGATACTGCGTCGTCGAAGTCTCCGGTCCTTGTGTACGCGATCCCAAGGTTATAGAAAGCGATGGCCCGGCCGGAATCGAGGGTGGTTGTCCGGACAAGCGGGGGGATTGCATCGGCATACCGCTCAAGGGCGATGAGCATGAGCCCTTTCTGGAAATAACCGTCCGTGAAACTGGTATCGATGTCGATGGCATGGTCGAACGCCTCCAGCGCTTCCAGGTACTGGTTTTCGCCGGAGAGTGCGAGGCCTTTCTGGAAATAGGCATGGAAATTACGGGGGCTCTTTGCAAGCACGCCATCGAACGCGGCAGTTGCATCGGAGAATTTATTGAGATGGTACAGGGATACCCCCATGCGCATCCGGGCATCGAGGTATTCGGGTTTTAATGCGAGCGTCTTTTCAAATGCGAGGACCGCATCGCTGTGCCGCCCGAGCTCCGCAAGTGTCCTGCCGCGGTGATAATGCGCCAGTGCATTTTCAGGATCGTAATTCAGCGCATGGTCAAAGGATTCAAGAGATTCCTCATACCGGTGGAGTTTTGCAAGCGCAATCCCCTTGTAATAGTGTGCCGCAGCGTTGCTCGCATCCTTTGAAAGATTGGTATCGAACGCATCGATTGCCTCGGCATTCCGGCCAAGCTTCAGGAGTGCAAAACCCTGCTCGAAGTAAACCTCCGCGTATGCCGGATCGAGTTCGAGGGCTTTTTTAAATATCGTGAGTGCGCCGGTGTAATCCCTCTTTTCCACGAGCGCTTTTCCCTTCATGTAGTATGCTGGAGCAAAATCCGGCGAGAGCCGGGTGACCTGGTCGAATGCCGCTATGGCATCCGCATGCCGGCCGGCAGCGGCAAGCAGCATCCCCCGGTGGTAATGGGCTTTGCCAAAACGGGGGTCGAGCTCCAGGAGCAGGTCGAAGACCAGGACTGCCTCGTCATCATGGCCGGTCTTCTCGAGCGAGAGGGCTTTGTAGTAGTAGGCGTCGATGTTACGCTGGTCGAGAGCAATCGCGCTGTCCAGCGCTTCAACCGCGTCGGAATATCTTCCCAGGTCATAGTACGCCTGTCCTTTCCGGACCCAGCCGTTCACCTGGTCCGGGTCAATATCCAGAGATTTCTCGTACGCGATCGCGGCATCGGCGGTCTTTCCGAGATCCATCAACGCGTCCCCTTTCCTCATCCAGACATCTTCGAGGGATGGGTTGATCTCGAGCGCCTTGTTGTAGGAACTGATCGCCTCGTTCAGCCGCCCGATATCCTGGAGGAGCGTTCCCTTGATCGTCCAGGCATCGGCACGGGTGGGATCCGCTTCGAGCGCTTTGGTATAAGCAGTCAGGGCTTCCGGTTTCTTCCCGTTTTCATACAATGCATGGCCTTTCCCGATCCAGGCATCGACGAACGACGGGTTGATGGAGAGGACCTGGTCGAAGGTGTCTGCCGCCTCGCTGAACCGCGAAATCCGGGAGAGGGCGTTGGCCCGGTACATGAGCGAGTCGAGCGAGGAGGGGTTAGCACCAAGGTGCCGGTCGAACGCGTGGATTGCATCTTCGTATTTCCCGAGCTGGAAGAGTGCAATTCCCGAGTACATCCAGGCGTCGGCGATGGTGGCATCGAGCTCGGTTGATTTCGCAAGGGATTCGACTGCATCCGTGTATTCCCGCAGCTGCACGAGGGCGATACCCTTGTAATAGTAGGCCATCGCATGGGTGCTTTCGCGCCGGATCGTCTCGTCGAATGCCGTTATTGCTTCGGAGTACTGGCCGCACTGGACAAGCGCAATGCCCATGTAGTAGTACGCGGAGCTGTACTCCGGGTCAATGGCAAGCGCCCGTTTGAACGCATCGATGGCTTCGGGATACCGGTCCTTCCCTGCAAGGGCGATCCCGAGGAAATAGTGCCCTTCGGCATTGTCTGGTTCCCGGGAAAGTGCGTTCTCAAACGCCCCGATTGCCTCCTCGTACCGCTCCTTCTGCGCCAGTGCGACGCCTTTCTGGAAATATGCCCGGGCATTGTCGGGCTCGATCTCCAGGACCTTGTCGTACGAGACCACGGCTTCAAGCTGGCGGCTGATCCGCAGAAGCGCATTTCCCCGCTCGAAATAGGCGCGTGCGCACCGGCGGTTGTTCTCGATCGCCCGGTCGAATGCCCGGACGGATTCCTCCGGGAGATCCAGCCGCAGGAGTGCAAGTCCCTTGTAGAACCATGCCCGGTCGTCGCCCGCGTTGATGCTGAGCGCCTTATTGAGGGAATCAACGGCTTCTTCGTCGCGTTCGAGATGTATCAGCGAGATCCCTTTCCGGGTGCCGGCTTCGGCAAGGAGCGGGTTGAGGCGGAGAGCCGTGTCATATGCGGCAATTGCGTCCTCGTGCAATTCTTCGCCGGCAAGAGCCATACCCTTGTAGAGCCAGCCCTCGGTGAGCCCCGGGTTCTGTTCGAGAGCTGCATCGAGAGATGCCACTGCCTGCGTGAAACGGTTGATCCGGAGGAGCGCGATTCCCTTTTCATAGAGAGCGGATACAAGGGACGGGGAGATGGAAAGAAGCGTATCGTACACGCCGACAGCATCTTCATAGTTCTCCATTGCCGAGAGCGCCCTGCCTTTTGCGGAGAGTGCAGGAATGTTTGCCGGATCGATTGCAAGAACCTGGTCGAACGCAGCCACGGCATCCTCGATGCGGTGAAGGGCGAGGAGCGAGAGCCCGCGGCTGTAATGGGCATTTACATAGTTCGGGTTGATATCGAGAGCCCGGTCAAATGTCTCCACCGCATCGGCATACCGCGAGAGGTTATAGAGCGCCGTCCCCTTGTCGTAATAAGCCTGCGCGAACGCGGGCTTGATGGCGATGCACCGTTCGAACGCCGTGATTGCTTCCGGAAACCGGTTCAGTTTTGCAAGGATCGTTCCTTTCTGGTGATAAGCCGGAGCAAATTCCGGGTCAAGGGATATGGTATGGTCGAATTCCCGAATCGCATCCTCATTCCGGCCAAGCCGGGACAAGGCGACCCCTTTGTGATAGACAGCCTTGGAGAACGCAGGCTGGATCGCAACGGCGCGATCGAATGCCACTATCGCGTCGGTAAATTTCCCGATGCTGACGAGGCAGGCCCCCTGCTGGTATGCGGCAGGTGCGCAGGCGGGATCGTAGAACAGTGCGGAGACGAAGGTGTCGATCGCTTCCTCATGCCTGCCAAGACGGGTGAGTGCCATCCCCCTGATGTAGTGGGAACGGGCATCTTCCTTGACGATTTCAAGGGAGGCATCAAGGGATTCCAGGGCATCTTCATACCGGTGGACCCGGTAACAGGCAATGCCCTTTTTCTGCAGGATGGCAGCGTTGCCGGGATCCTTTTCGAGCGCAAGGTCAAAATCCCCGATCGCCTCGCGGTACATGTTCTGGGCATATTTTGCAATCCCCCGCTGGAAGGCTGCAAGAGAGTTCCCGGGGTTCAATTCAAGGGCTCTGTCGAATGCCGTAACCGCTTCGGGATACTGTAAAAGCTCGTTGGCGCAGAGCCCCTTGTACAGCCATGCGTCGGCAAGTTCCGGGTTTGCCGCCAGCGCGATATCGAGCGCCTCAAATGCTTCCCGGACATGGCCGGTCCTGAAAAGGGCAATTCCCCGGATGACCTGGATCTCGGGATGATCCGGTTCCTGCGAGAGGAACCGGTCGGCAGCTGCAACCGCATCGTCGAACTGCTCTTTTTTTGCGTAGATAAAACACTTGAAATACCAGACGCCGTTGTCGCTTGGGTCCAGTGCGTACGCCCGCTCAAATGCCGCAAGTGCCGGGTCGTAGTTGCCGGTTTCGTAGAGAGAGATACCTTTGTTGTAGTACGCTTTCGAATAGTTCGGGACGGTCTCGATTGCCTTGTCGTACGAGGCGATCGCCTCTTCATGCTGCCCGAGGTCGGCAAGGGCTATGCCCTTGTTGTAATGGACTTTTGCATGCCGGGGATCGATGGTCAGGGCATGGTTGTATGCCGCTATTGCATCCGGGTATTTCCCGAGCTCGTAGAGTGCGATCCCCTTCAGGATCCAGCCCTCGGCATTGTCAAAACGGATCGCAAGGAGCTTGTCGCATGCTGCAAGCGCCTCTTCCGTCCTTCCCAGCTGGGCAAGCGTTGCTGCCTTGTTATACCAGGCATTTGCATCGGCGGGATCAATCCCGATAGCCTGGTCGTACGCGGCTATCGCGTCTTCGTACCTGCCGAGGTCATAGAATGCGATGCCCTTGAAGTAGTGTGCCTTTGCAAGGTCCGGGTATGCCTCCAGCGCCTTGTCAAAGGTCGCGATGGCTTCTGCATACCTGCCAAGATCATACAAACTGATGCCCTGGCGAAGCAGCACATCTGCATCTGTCCTGCTCATGGGCGATTATCCCTCTCTCTGGAATTGTATCATAGCGGTCATTTCTCTCGCGTGCAGGTGCGCCTGGATTTTTTTACGCACGCGTTCGTCCGATTTCTCAGTGTACAGGTTCTCCAAAATCGGTTATACTCTTTCCGGTGGTGTACTGTACTTACTGCATGGGAGAAGAATATTTTTATAGGCGCAGCATAAAATGCGCCTGAATTTTCTTTTACTGGTTGCAGAGAACGGTAAGCACGTTTCCAAGCCGGGAAATTCCGGCCCGGATCCGTTCCTCGGACGAGTTTGAAAAGTTCAGCCGGAGGGTATCCTTTCCGCCGCCATCGACATAGAACGGGATTCCCGGGAGAACCGCAACGTTCTCTTTCAGTGCTGCCTGGAAGACATCCATCGAAAAGCACCCGTCCGGAAGCGTGACCCAGGTGAACATGCCGCCCCGCGGACGCGTGAACCGTACCCCTTCCGGAAATTCGCTTTCGATCATCTCCAGCATGAACGAGCACTGCCTGCCGTAAACCTCGCAGATCCTCCGGATATGGTCATCGATATCGTTGTCCTGCAGGTACCGGAGAGCGATCTGCTGCGACAGGAAATTGGAATGGAGGTCGCTTGCCTGTTTTGCGATCACGATCTTCTCCATGATTGGAGATGGAGCGCAGATCCAGCCCAGGCGCATGCCCGGAGCGAGGATCTTGGAGAATGACCCGGTCAGGATCGTCTGCTCCGGAAGGTACTTGCAGACCGGCGGGAACGACGGCCCCGAAAAGGTCAGCTCGCCGTAGGCGTCGTCCTCGACAAAGATCGTCCCGTTCTTCCGGAACATTCCGGCAAGGTCTCTCCGGCGCTGTTCCGTATAGGTGATCCCGGACGGGTTCTGCGAGTTGGGAATCCCGTACATCAGGGGAACCTTGCCGGTATCCGTTTCTCCTGCAAGAACGTCCATGTCCGGCCCGGCATCGTCGAGAGGAACGCCCAAAAATTCCGGCTCGTACAGGGAAAATGCCTGGATTGCCCCGAGGTATCCCGGACGTTCGATCGCGATCCGGTCCCCGGGGTTGATGAGCACTTTTCCCACCAGGTCAAGGCACTGCTGCGAACCGTTCGTGATCAGGATCTCTTCCGGCGGGATTTTTACGTTAAACCGCTTCCGGTACCTGTCTGCAATGAATACCCGAAGGTCGTAATCGCCTTCCGTTGGAGCATACTGGAGTGCTCTCCGGCCGTTGTTCCTGAGAACGTGTTCTGCTGCGGCCGCTATTCCCGTTGTATCGAAGAGGGCGGGGTTGGGAAGCCCCCCGGCAAAGGAGATTATCTCGGGGCGTTCGGTAACCTTCAGGATCTCGCGGATGAACGAACGGGGAGTCTTTTCCATGCGCTGCGCGAACCGGTACGACGGGTTCTCCGGAGTTCTTTTTACCTCCTCCATTTCCTGACGTGACATGATGATCCCTGAAAAACCGGTTATAATTTTACCGGTGAGAATAAAAACTGATGGATACCGGGATCCCGGGAAATCCTACTTACCCATCTTACGGTAGACAATAAGGCCGGTCAGGGCGCAGTAAACCGAGGTAACGATGATGATGAGGGCGAGGTTGCCGATGAAATACTGGACAATGGCTCCGAGGCAGACTGCCATCCAGATGATGATGATATCCCGCCCGGACTCGATTCCTATCATAAAATGTTATCTTTTTACCATCTGCAATGGAGGATTTTAACTGTTTCGTTTGGTTGTTTTTCACAGGATTCCTGCCGTTATCAAAGAATGAAGGCAGGATAACCGGTACTGGTGCAAACAGAACCGTTTACGCGAAAAAGATTTGAAAAACGGGACGAGAGCCTATGGCGAGATTTGAACTCGCGACTTCCTCCTTACCAAGGAGGCACACTGCCGGGCTGTGTCACATAGGCCTGTGCTTGGAATCTCCGCCGGTTTTTATTTCACCCAGTGGCAGACTGCCTAATTACATTCGCAGTAATCACTATAAAACATTGCGGAAATCGTAATATGCCAACCGGCATCTTTACGTCTGGACATGATACCGTTACAATGCATTCAGCGCCCGGATGCTTGTAAGGGTGCCATCAAAGGTTGCAACCTCAAGCACCGGCACAACCCCGCTCTTCCGGATCCCCGCCATCACTTCCGGGAAATCGATTGTCCCTTTTCCCACGGGATCATGGCTGTCGTTTGTCGTATCATTGTCATGGAGATGATAGTGGCACGCAGGTATTGTGAGAAATTCCCGCAGGCAGTGGTTCTGGTGGGCATGCCCGACATCGAGCGTAAGCCCGCAGTCGCCGATCAGGGGGAGTTCATCAGGATGTTTGAGCAGGAAATACTCCCAGTTGCCCATGTTCTCGAACGAGAACGTAACGGAGAGTTCGCCAGCAATCTTCACAAGTGCGTCCCGCGATTTCACGAACTGGTCTTCTGCCTTCTTCCGCTCCTCCGCCCACGCAAAATAACCGGGATGGACGACGACATCTGCATTCACTTCGGCCGCAACGGTAAAACAGTCCCGCATCACGTCGACGCTTGCACGCCGGATCGGTTCCAGCAGGCTCGCAAGGTTCGTCCCCCGGCTTGGTGCATGGATTGAGTATCTCAGGGTATAATTTTCGAGAACCGCCGCATCGGAAAGGAAATGGAGACCCTCGTCCATCACCTCGACGTAGCCGGTGATCTGCGAGAGATGTTCCAGGGCATCCGGAAGAGGCTTGGCATGGAGGCAGAACGTCGAGATGCCGAACATGTATGGATGATATGAACGGGTGTCGATAAACCTTCCCACACCAGCGTAAAAAAATTATTTCCGCATATGGATGTCCATCTGCGGGAACGGGACCTCGATGCCTTCCTGTATGAACCGGGCGTTGATCCGGCGGTTGAAGGTATCCTTGATCTCGTCAGGCGTACTGTATAACTTTGCCCAGATCCTGATGATGAATTTCATATCGGATTCCCCGAATTCGCTGAAGAAGACCTGCGGCTTCGGGGTATCGATAAACAGCCCGGTCTCCCGAATCGCAGAGTCGGCAATTTCCGACAGGATTGCGGTGACCTTGTCGACATCCGAACCATAGGCAACGGAGACCGGGATCGTCATCTTGATCCTCGGGTCCGGTTCGGAGTAATTGATGATGATGCTGGAGGTGATCTTGTTGTTGGGGAAGGTCACAATCGTATAATCCAGCGTCTGGATCCGGGTGCTCCGGGAACCGACACTGATGATATCGCCGTAGTAGTTGTCGATCCTGACACGGTCCCCGACCTTGAACGGCTTGTCGACCGTGATGATCGCCCCGCCGAGGAAATTCGAGACGATGTCCTGGGCGGCGAGGGCTATCGCGATCCCGGCGATCCCTGCGCCGGCGAGGAACGGGGTGATGTCGATCTCAAACGTCGTGAGGAGGAGGATGAACGCGACGAACCAGATGATGTACCGGGTGATATGGACGAAGAACTCCACCAGCCGGTCATCAAGGTCTCCCTCGGTTTTTCCGGCGATGATATGACCGTAGATCGAGATGATGTCATAGAGGAACGAGGACAGGATCCAGGCGCCGATCAGGATCCAGAAACTGGTCACGACCTGCTGGCTGAGCACCCAGGAATAACTTTCAGGCAGGACGGGGAACGTGGTGAGGGCAAGGTAGATGAAGAACGCGATCACCGTGATCTGCACCGGCGTCCCGATGGCCTTGATGGCAATGTCGTCGAGCTGGGTCTCGGTCTCTTCCGATTTCGCTTTCAGCCAGTTGACGATCTTCCGGGCGACTACCGCAAGGAAGACGCCGATGAGGATCGTCCCCACGGCATACAGCATGTTCATATCCATACCTGTACTCTTATCTGATTCAGCGATTAATACTTATCAGAGTCCATGGCGACGGGAAACGAGATTATCCGGAGGATTTCAGAAGAGACTGACCGAAAACTTTCGTTCATGCATATCTGCGGGACGCATGAAGCGGCAATAGCGCGCTCCGGCCTCCGGAGCCTGCTTCCTGAAAACCTGAAGATCGTGATGGGCCCCGGCTGCCCGGTCTGCATCACGCCGCAGGGAGAGATCGATGCCGCCCTTGAACTTGCAGAAAAAGGCTGCATCATCGCCACGTACGGCGATCTGCTCCGGGTCCCCGGGTCGAAAGGATCGCTCGAGTCCTGCGGCGGGGATATCCGGGTCGTGCAGGGGATTCACAAAGCGGTCGAGATCGCGGAAAAGACTGATAAGGAAGTTGTCTTCATCTCGGTTGGTTTCGAGACGACCGCACCGACCGTTGCCGCGATGATCTTAACAAACCCTCCGGAAAATTTCTCGATCCTCTCCTGCCACCGGATCGTTCCTCCCGCAATGCAGTGGCTGCTTACGCAGGGCGAGGCAAAACTTGACGGGTTCATGCTGCCCGGCCATGTCTGCACGATCATGGGATACGAGGAGTACGAGCAGTTCCCGGTCCCGCAGGTTGTCGCGGGATTCGAGCCGGAGGATATTCTTCTCGGCCTCCTCATGCTTGTTACGCAGGTGAAGGAAGGCACGCACCGGGTTGACAACGCATATCCCCGGGCGGTCAGCCGCGAGGGAAACGTGAAGGCAAAGAAGATCATGTACGAGGTCTTCGAGCCTTCCGATGTCGA
>Ga0116171_10000156_pt1 | contig 69783 bp, 80 predicted proteins | sample AD_JPNHW2_MetaG_FD_89798 | JGI IMG/M metagenome (GOLD analysis project Ga0116171, IMG submission 89798) | Active sludge microbial communities of municipal wastewater-treating anaerobic digesters from Japan - AD_JPNHW2_MetaG | ecosystem: Engineered > Bioreactor > Anaerobic > Digestate | place...
AAAGATTTATTTGAACCCTACTTGAAGGAGACTGAGTTTCGTTTTAACCACAGAGGGCAGGATCTGTACCACATCCTCTTGAAATTGTTCCGTGATAACCCTCTGTTCTAGTCAAGACCCAAAGATATTATACTGAAATTCTGAAATTCAAACGCCTCCGCGGGTTTTTTGCGGAGGCGTTTTCTTTTCTTTGAGGTAAAAATAACGGCGCCAAGCCGTTTCGGCATTTCTTTATCTGCGCCGAAAGCCTCATATCCGCCCCTCTGTTTTTAACGCCGACAGTGCGGTGATATCAAAAATTCACGCAATATGATATTGTAAAACATTCAAGGTAAAAATAAAGTGGTTATCCCTAATGTGAAGCCGCTTACCGCTTATTCTTGTGTTTGATTTTTAAGCGGCTTCACGATATAATCTGAACGGGAAGCTTTCCGAAATCGATGCTCATTTGAACCTGAGAAATCGGAAGTATTATCGCCGCGCGCGCGTAAAGTCCCCCGCGGGGAGCAAGTTGACTTATTTTCAGGGAGAACAAAAAATTGATCAAACGATACATAAAAATGGTGCGGCATTATTGGTGGGCGCTGGGTCTCGGAACCGCCGGACTGGTCGGAGCCGCACTGATGAATCTTGTGGCTCCGGCGCTGGTGCGGAATTTGACGGCGTCTTTGACCGACGGCACTCTGACAAAAAACACATTATTGGTGATGGCGGCGATCCTGTTGGGATCGTATCTGCTGCGGGCGGTTTTCCGGTATCTGGCCATGTATTATACCCATGTGGCGGCATGGAACTTTGTCGGTGAACTGACGGCGATGGTGTACGCCAAACTCCAAAAACTCTCGATGAAATTTTATGCCGATAAACAGACCGGGCAGCTGATGAGCAGAGTTATCAACGACACCCGTCTGTTGGAAGTGCTGATGGCGCATGCCCTGCCCGACCTGGCCTCCAACCTGCTGATGTTAGTTGGTGTCACCGTCATGATCTTCTTCATCCATCCGGTGCTTGCGCTGATCACTTTGCTGCCGGTGCCGCTCGTGCTGTATGTCGGCACGTTCTTTTCAAAAAAAGTGGCTCCGCTTTTTCGCATCAATCAACGGGTGCTCGGCGAGCTGTCCGGTACTTTACAGGATCACCTCGCCGGGATGAAAGAGATCCAGGCCTTTGGAATGGAAGGCGCCGAGGATGCGGCGATGACCGAATTTTCAAAGCAATACAGTGCCGTCAACATCTATGCCAACAAGGCGAATGCGATCTTTCATCCCTCGATCGAGCTGTTGACTTCTCTCGGAACCCTGGCGGTGATCGGGTTCGGAGGAGTTGCCGCCTTGAACGGGAAGCTGACGACCGCCGATATCGTGGGATTTTTTATGTATCTGGGATTGTTTTATCAGCCGCTCACGATGTTGTCCCGCACCGTTGAGGACGTCCAGTCGGCCATGGCGGGGGGCGAGCGTGTTTTGGAGATTTTGGACGCGCCCGAAGACATCACCGATGCGCCCGATGCGGCGCCTTTGACCGACGTCACGGGAGCGCTCACGTTCGAAAACGTCAGTTTTCATTATAACCCCGAGGAACCGGTTTTGGCCGATGTGTCATTTCACGCGGCGCCGGGTCAGATGATTGCGCTCGTCGGCGCCACCGGGGTGGGAAAAACCACCATGGCTTCGCTTGTCGAGCGGTTTTATGATCCGGTGTCGGGGCGCATATTATTGGACGGGATCGATATCAAAACCGCCTCGGTCGGTTCGCTTCGCCAAAACCTTTCGCTCGTGCTCCAGGACGTCTTTTTGTTCAACGGAACGATCGCCGACAATATCGCTTTCGGCTGCCGGGATGCCGCCCGCTCACAGATCAAAGACGCCGCCGTCATCGCCTGCGCCCACGATTTCATCGCCTCCCTGCCGAACGGCTATGACACCTTAATCAGCGAGCGGGGGATGCGGCTGTCGGGAGGGCAGAAACAGCGAATCGCCATCGCAAGGGCGGTATTGCGTCAAACGCCGGTATTGATTTTGGATGAGGCGACCTCCGCGGTGGACACCGAAACCGAATCCGCCATCCAGCAAGCCATCGAAAATCTGGCGGGACGCCGTACCATGCTGGTGATCGCCCACCGGCTCTCCACCATCCGCCGTGCTGACATGATATTGGTTCTCGAGAACGGGCGGATCGCCGAACGGGGCACCCACAGCGAGCTGCTTTCGAAAAACGGGGTTTACGCCCGGCTCTGTGCCGTCCAGGCCAACAATTTCATGGTCTGAACTTATATAGAATCCACAGCCGCATCGATCGGAGGCGTATTTCATTGAGAATGGAAATCGCGTTTATTCACGAAGGGGAAAGGCCTGCCGAAAGCGCTTCGGTCGCAATGATACTCCCCGGTAACCGGTTGATTCAGCCAAAAGAACACCTGATGAAATGCCGAACGCTTTCAAAAGAGATGGGTATTCCGGTGGTGACGGCGCCTTTTGCCTATGAAGGCGGTGCGGCCATGGCCTGGATCGGCAAAGGGCAGGAAATTTTGCAGCAGGCCTGCTTTCCGGACGACGGCTTTCAAAAAGGCGGCGACGTGAACGTATTTGATACCCCCTGGGGACCCGCCGCTCTTTGCTGCGACGCGGATATTTTCCAGCCACAATACGCGCGTCTTGCGGCGTTCAAAGGTTGTAAGTGCCTGATGGCATCGACCGCGAGGATCAGGATCGACTCTGTATGCGAATATATGCCGGAGGACTTGCCGGCCTGCGGTGATCGCGGGCTCTTTTTTGTCGGACCTTGGGCTTCGGCACAGGCGAACGGGATCGCCGTCGCGGCCGCGGGCCGAACCGGCGGGGCTCTGATTCTCCCGTGCGCGTTGACGCCCCGGGGGAGCGGGCTTGGTGAGAGCGGATTTGATCCGGCGGATCTGGCAAGGGCGCATCGGGAGTTTCCGGTTTACGAGAGCATGAATCCAAAGCTCTATGAGCGTTATCGGAAGGAGCTGGAAGCATGATCCATTGGCTTGCCCGACAACTTTCCGAAAGTTTAAGACGGCGGTTATCCGAACCGAAACTGAAAAAGGCCTTTGCGGTTTTACCGGACCGTCCGGCAAAGCCGGACGTGCGTCCTTTTCAACCGAGAAGCGCCGGGGATCAAAGCCCGGTTCGCGTGTGTGCCGTTCAGGCAGAGGTGAAGCTATACAGCAGCCTTGAAAAAATGGCCGCAGACATCGACCGCTTTTTTTCCGACGCGCAAGATCACCAAACGGAGTTGATCTGCTTTCCGGAATTCTTCGGAATGCTGCCCCTTGGCCTGCTTCCGGGCGTGCGATTCGGATTACGGATGCTTAACAAATTCAAAAAGAGAACGCCGGAATCCTCTCAGGAGGCAAAAGCTAAAAGCGTCCGAAAAAATAAAGAAAAGACCGGTCCGCGGCAAATACCGCCCTTACCGGAGCTTTTGCAGCCCTTTGATTTTTTACAGAACCGGTATACCGAACTGATGGCGCGCTTCGCAAAGCGATACGGGATGTACGTCTCCTGCGGCACGCTGCTTGCGCCGGAAAACGGAAAGGTCTATAATCGCCATATTTTCTTGGGGCCTGACGGGTCGGTGCTCGGCATACAGGATAAACTCCATCTGACCGAAACAGAACGGGAACTGGGAATCTCCACGGGAGACGCGTTATCGGTCGTGCCCACTCCCATCGGAAATATCGCCCTCATGGTTTGTATGGATGCGTCATATTTCGAAACCTTTCGGATTGCCAAACATCTCGGCGCGCACTACGCGATCGTTCCGATCGGGGATATGGCGGAGTTTCAGCCGTGGCTGGCACTCCGGGGAACTCAGACAAGAGTGAGCGAAACAGGGCTTGCCGCGATCAAGTCGGCCTTGGTTTCTAAACCGTCTTTTCCGATGGTTTTTACGGGCCGCGCGGGAATTTGGTTTCCGCTCTCGAGCGGAAAGAAAAGTATTGAAGCGCCGCAGCACAACTCATCAACAGCGGTATATGGAGAAATCGATTTGGTTCCGCAGCACAAAAACGACCTTCCCGGATGCCGGACGAATCCCGCATTTGACCGCCGATACGCGGAAGAATTGATCAAAAAGAGCAAAGATTTCACAAAACAATAAATCAAGCCTCCAAAGGCTTGAATTTGTCGCATCCTGACCGGATATACCCACGACTTCGAATACGGAAGGTGAGGTAAAATAATGGCAGACACTGTTTTTGAATTCATAGGTTCTTTAGCCGACGGCGGAGCCGAAACGCTGGTGAAAGATTATGCCAAAATGTTGGATCCGACTTTATTTTGTGTCAAAGCAGTCGTGATTCATGCTGATAAATCCACGGCGAATTATAAAACGATTGCCGCAAATGATACGGAAATAATAGCGGTATATAAAAAATGGAACGTGGCGGTCAGAGCTTTCAATAAAGTTTTCGGGAAGTATTTTGTCAGCAGGAAACTGAAACGATTCATTAAGCAATACCATCCGACATGCATTCACGTCCATTTGGCGCTGTTGAAGTATTTGGTTCCCATCAGCAAAGAACTGAAAGGGATCCGACTGCTTTATACCTGCCATAGTCTGCCGGAACATTTGTTTGAAGGAAAAAACGCCGCGGAAAAAAAGGCCGCGAACTATTTAATCAAGAATCACGCGCTTCGGTTAATTTCGATTAATCCCGAAGCAAAAGATCAGCTCAACGAAATATTTCATATCGACAACACTGTTTTTATCAGAAACGGCATCGATTTTTCTCGTTTTCATAACAACGGGATCAAAAAAGAGGAGGTTCGCAAAGAACTCGGAATCCCCGAAGACGCCTTTGTCATCGGGCATGTCGGAAGATTTTCCCCGTATAAGAATCATGAATTTTTAATCGATATATTCAATGAAACAAAGAAAATCAATGATCAAGCTTTCCTGGTTATGGTGGGAACCGGAGAAACAAAGAAAGATATCATGGCGAAGGTCAGAAGACTGCGCCTGGAACAATCGACGATCGTGCTGTCAGCCCGGCCGGATATCCATCGCATCTTAAAAGCCGTTGATGCGTTTGTGTATCCCGCGAAATTTGAAGGGCTGAGAATCGTGATGATTGAAGCGCAGGTCAGCGGATTGCATTGTGTTTTGTCGGACAGCGTTGCGAAAGAAGCTTTCATCTCCCCGTTGGCAATCCCCATGAGCATTCATGAAAGCCCCGAAAAATGGGCGGAAGCAGTGATTGACATTACAAGAAGAAGCGCGATTGAAGACCGCACTTCGGAATACGATATGAAAAAAGAAATCAGACGGCTTGAAAAGCTGTATATGGGCTTGAACTCCAGCCCCTAAATTGAATCCGGAGATTTCCGAAAACTTCTCTGCGCTCATCTCCTATGCGTCGGCTGATACCCGAGAACGTAATCGGACACGGTCCGAAGACCGCGCCCTGCTTAATGTATAAATTAATTAAATTCCTAATTCTGAATTCTTAATTCTGAATTCTGAATGAAATCTCTACGCCGCGCTGCCCTCCTTTTCAATCCGCTTGTCCCTTCTCTCCCCGGCGCACAATCCCTTTTTAACGGCCGGTTTCCGCCTTTGTTTCCTCATGGGGATCAAAAGGCAGGCGATCCCGCCGCCGACGGCGCCGCCGATCAAAACGGAAAAAACCACGCCCGCGGCGGTGCTTCCGAAATCGCTCGTGACAAGCAGCGCCGTGATGATGAAAAACGTGCAGGCGGCGATAAACCCGACCGCATTCTCCGCTTTCTTCAGGCGTTTTTTCAGACCGGTCATCCCGTATAAAAAGACCCGGTCGAGCATCTCTTCGTTATATCTGTCGTTTGCATATTCTCTCATAAAAAAGAACTCCCCTCCGTGTTGTGCTTTCACTATACACGGAGGGGAGTCCGATAAAACGGACTTTACGAGGGATTTCCGAAATAGGCGCCGGCGCGGGTCCCGATGTCGTAGATATCGACGTAGGTGTCGGGCATCACGGCGTCGAATTCGATTTTGGCGAGGTTTGTATCGACGTTCGGGTCCTCGCCCGGACGCAGCGCGCGCGCGATCACAAGGAAGCGCACGTTTTTGAAATAATAGCAGCAGGAGTGCAGGGTCATAACGGTGTCGCCGTATTCAAGCGAATAGCCCGTGTTGACGACCGTTCTGGCCTCAACTTCGGTCTTGAAATTGTTGAACACCGCGGGGTCGCTGAGATCGGTCACGGCGAAATCGAAGGTAGGGCCGTCTTCCCATTTGACGTTGGCGACGACAAAACCGACGATTTTAAACTCTCTGACGTCGTTGATGCCGTAGAATTTGATGACGGGGGCTTTTTTATAGAGATCGAGCCCGTACATCAGCGCGTTGTATTTTTCGAGCGGGCCGAACATCAGGCCGTTTTTGTTGTTATGTCCGTGGATGAGTATGTTCTGGTTCGGGGCGTTCAGGTCGACCTTGTAATCGACGAACGCGGTGCCCTCTTTGGAATATTTCAAATCGAGGTTTTTGCGGTAATATTTATCGTTGTTGTCGGTCTGCACGATCGGATAACCGAAATCTTTGATGCCGTCGATGGTGATGAAGCCGACAAGCTCCGGGTTGCGCGCATAGAACGGCTTGAGCTGTTCGAGAATTCCCGCCGGGAATTCCACGTCTTTATAGGGGTCTTCGCCGGGATTGGTCACCATGGAGGGATTTTGAAACAGATTCAGATCGGAGGCCACGCGCTTCCGGTCGGCGGATTCCCGGATATAATTGTTCGCGAGCATCGCGCCGGAAAAAATCAGCGCCGCCATAAAAATCACCAGCAGCCCGTTCATCATCAGTTTCTGCTGTTTTGTCAGGGGTCTTTTCTTCTTTCGATTCTCCATATGTCCTAGCATCTCCTGTTTTCAGCCGATCTGCGTCCAGGTGACCCGGTCGGCAAGTGTTGTCGATATGATGTTGATCCAGGTCCTGCCCTGGTTGAGTGTCAGCTCATTGCCCTTTTCGTCATAGAGCATGATCCGGTCTGTCTCCCCGACGCCTTTCTGCCAGTAAATCTTCCGGCCGCCGCACATAGAGAAATAATACCCCTCTCCGGCGTTGATGTCAATGGTAACCATCGTTGCGTCGTTCGGATTCGCGTACTGTTTGGCAAAAAGCACAAGGACGTTGGTCACGCCGACCTGTTCGCCGTTGTTGAGATCGGTCTGCGCGGCGCCTGCGAGGGACCGCATGTAAAGGCCTGTCGTTTCGTCGAAATGATATTCTGCGTTCAATCCGACCGGCAGATAAACCGCTCTTGCCCGGAATGCCGGCGGAATGACCAGTTCGCCGCCGGCGGCGAATTTAAAACAGGTCTGCGGGTAATCGTCCCCGAGCGCGGTGCGCATTTTTGACGAGGAGATCACTTTGGTGAGCATTTCGCCGTTTGTCATCACCGTGTGCTCGGCGGCGCGGGTCTTTTTGAGTTCTTCGTCGCGGTAGGTCAGCTCTTTATCGGAATAATAGGCCGCGTCGAGGGTCTTGTATCCCCGCGCTTTCGCAGCGTCTTTCGTCTCCTGGTTCGCGCCCATGTAAACCATGATCGAGTCAAACGATTGGGCCAGATCGAGAAAATGCAGCCGGGCTTCGCGGATCGAGCCGATCACGGGCGCGGAGCGCCAGTCGGAATAAAACGCGAGCAGGCGGGTGATTCCGCCCTCGGCTTCGGCTTCGATCACGAGATCCGCGGCCGTAATGCCGTTTTGCGGCAGCGCTTTGACGTAGTTGTTGATAAGCACCGAGACGGGCCTTGTGCGCGCCATATAAGACGGAAGGTTGCTCTGTCCGGTCAGCGGATTGAGCGTTCCGGTAGACACATACTCGGCTCCGGCGCTTTTCGGCGTTTCGGACACTGCGGGAGGCGCCGAGGCCTCTTCGGAGGAAAGCCCCGCCCACGGGTCCGAAAACTCAGGGCCGCTGTATTCCTGCACCGTTCCGCAGCCGGCCGCCAAAAACAAAGAAAAAATCAAAAGGGCGGCGAGCGTTCTTCTCATCGGGGGCACCTCCTTCTCACAAAGACGTTTTTCAAGTCCGGTTTGTTACAAGTCTTTTTTGCCGTCGGAAAATCACGCTGCATATTACCACTAAAACGCGTTTGTGTCAAGACGATTTTCGCGCGGGAAATGCGTCCGCGAATTTCCTGCGGGAATGGATCGCGCCGGTCGGGCAGACGCCGACGCAGGCGCCGCAGCCCGTGCATTTTGCCGGGTCGATGACCGCGAGATTGTTGTCGAGTACGATGGCGCCGCTCGGGCAGGTGTTCACGCATTTGCCGCAGCCGAGGCAGCCCGCTTCACAGGTCCTGTGGGTCGTCGCGCCCTTGTCATGGCTGGAACACAGCACGATGTGCGTCGCATCGGTCCGGACCAATTTGATCAGGCCTTTCGGACAGGCCTTTGCGCAGGTGGAACACCCCGTGCATTTGCTCTGGTCGACTTTTGCCAGTCCGTGTTCGATCTTCATCGCGCCGTAGACGCAGACCGCGGCGCAGTCGCCGAGGCCCATGCAGCCGTAGGTACAGGCGCTGATTCCGCCGTAAAAGGTCGAGGCGGCGGCACAGGTCCTGATCCCGCGGTAATTCATTTTGATTTCCACTTTGTCCTTGGAGCCGCCGCAGCAGACGACGGCGGTCTTCGGCACGATCCGGATGACGCCGAGTCCGGTGATCTTGCCGATCTTTTCGGCGGTCGCCGTTCCGCCGGGCACGCACAGGTAAGCCGGCGCGTTCCCGCCCGCGACCGCGGCCGCGTATTCCGAACAGCCGGCAAATCCGCAGCCGCCGCAATTCGCGCCCGGAAGCGCGTCGCGGATCTTGGCTTCCCGTTCATCGACCGGAACGGTCATAAACACCGAGCAGGCCACGAGCAGCACGCCGCCGAACAGCGCGATGGCGGAGACGATGATAATCGGAAGAATGATGTCACTCATAAGATTATTTACCTCCGAAAAGCCCGTCGGCAAGACCGGCGAAACCGAGCAGACATAACGCCGTGATCGACGCCGCGATCAGTAATATCGGAAGTCCCCGCAGGGATTTCGGCACGTCTCCGGCTTCCACTCTCGAGCGGACTCCGGTGAACAGCACCATCGCCACGAGATAGCCGATCCCGCAGCCGAAGGAGTTGACCATCGCCTCGGCGAAGGTGTAGCCCTGGTCGATGTTCAGAATCGTCACGCCCATGATGGCGCAGTTTGTCGTGATCAGCGGCAGATAAATGCCCATCGCCTTGTACAGCGGCGGAATGTATTTTTTCAGGACCATCTCGACCAGCTGAACCAAAATCGCGATGACCAGGATGAAGATGATGGTCTGCATATAGCCGAGGCCGTTGGGGTCGAGCAGAAAGATTTGAATCGGCCAGGTGACCGCCGTCGAGAGCACCATGACGAAGGTGACCGCCGCGCTCATACCCACGGAAGTATTGAGTTTCTGAGAGACCCCGAGGAAAGAACAAATGCCGAGAAACTTCGAAAGCACGAAATTGTTGGTCAGAATCGCGGCGATGACAATGGCGAGAATTTTCGTCATTTCACTTTCACCCCCTCCGGTTCTTTGGCCGGAATCGCGTCCGCGCAGGCGTCTTTTTCGGCTTTGCCGCAGAATTCGCGCGCGCCGCAGGCCTCGCATCCGGCATTGGTCACCGGTTTGCCGGTGATTTTATTGACCAAAGCGATTAAAATGCCGTATACAAAGAAGCCGCCCGGCGGCAGTATCATAATGAGCATCGGCTCGATATGGCCCTGCGTGACGGCCATTCCGAAAATCGTGCCGTTCCCGATCAGTTCGCGGATGCTGCCCATCACGAGCAGCGCCGCCGTGAAGCCGATCCCCATTCCGATGCCGTCGAGCACCGAGGCGAGCACGGTGTTTTTGTTCGCGAACATCTCGGCGCGCGCCAGGATGATGCAGTTGACCGTGATTAACGGCAGATAGATGCCCATCTGCGCGTCGAGTTCGGGCGTATAGGCCTTGACGAGCATCTGGACGACCGTCACGAAACCGGCGATCACCGTGATGTAAGCGGGGATCCGGATTTTATCGGGGATAATTTTTCGCAGCAGCGAAATGACGAGATTCGAGCCGACCAGCACAAAAGTCGCCGCAAGCCCCATTCCGAGGGCGTTGCTCGCCATCGTGGTCAGCGCGAGGGTCGGGCAGGTGCCGAGAATCAACCTGAAAACCGGGTTTTCTTTTAATATTCCGTTGGTCAGCGTCTTCCACATCACTGCTTACCTCCGTTAAAGTGCGCAAGCACCGTATTGACCGCATCGGTGATCGCCTTTGAGGTGATCGTCGCGCCCGAAATGGCGCTGATCTGGTCATCGGATTTTGCCGTACCCCTGACAACCGAGAACTGCTTGACGTTTTTATCGGTGAATTGACCGTAAAACGCGGGGTCTTCGGCCTTTTGACCCCTGCCCGGAGTCTCGGAAGAAGCCAAAATCGAGACGCCGGCTACGACGCCGTCCGCTTTAATGCCGACCAGCAGTGTGATCGGACCGGCGTAACCCTCACTATCGATCAAATAAGCCCTTCCGAGGGCGACACCGTTGATATCCGTACAATCATAATAAGTGAATTTATTGCTGACAGTTCCGGTGTTTTTGGTTGTTCCGGGCAATAATAATTTGATGTTTTCAAGGATTTTCGTGTCTACAGCTGTATTCGATTCGGTGACCGGGACCGCAGACGAAACTTCGGATGAGACCTCAGACGCGGCCGCAGAGGTAACCGCTTGCCCACTGCCGTTAAAATGTTCTAACACGGTATTGACGGCGTCGGTGATCGCCTTTGAGGTGATCGTCGCGCCCGAAATGGCGTTGATCTGGTCGTCGGCCTTCGCGTCGCTTTTTACAACCGTGAACGAATCTGCTTTTTTATCGGCAAACTGTCCGTAAAAATCGGGGCTTTCGGCTTTTTTGCCCATCCCCGGGGTCTCGGAGGAGGAGACGATCGAAATTCCAGCGACGGTGCCGTCCGGTTTGACGCCGACCATCAGCGAGATCGGGCCGCCGTAACCTTTGGCGTCGATCAGATAAACTCTGCCGAGCGACTTTCCGTCCGAACCGGAACAATCGTAATAGGTGAACGCGTCGCACTCGGTCTCGGTGTTTTCGGTCGTGCCGGGCAGAAGCAGGGCGATGTTCTCGGTGACTTTCGCGGCATCTTCGGCAGCGATTTTTTCGGCGGTGAAATAATTGGTGACCGAGACCGCCGCGGCGACCGTGAAGCACAAAATCAACAGCACCAAAATCGGTTTCAGATAGTGTTTGTTCATGGTTTCGCCGCCTCCTTCGGGGGGCCTTTCAGACGCCTTTTGCGGTCAGTGCCGAACGGGCGCGGATAGGTCGCCATCTCGATCAACGGCGTCAATACGTTCATAATCAAAATCGAATAGGAGACGCCCTCGGGCAGATTCGACCACAGCCTTATCACGACCGTGAAAAAGCCGCAGCCGATGCCGAAAATCACTTTCGCCAAGAGATTCGTCGGGCTGGTGGCATAGTCGGTGGCCATAAAGACCGCGCCCAGAATCAGGCCTCCGGAGAGCATCTGCATCACCGGGTCCGCGCCGAATATCCGGGTGAGCAGCCCGACCGTACCGATAAAACAGAGCGGGATGACCGGCGTAATGACTTTTCGGATAAACAGATAAAGACCGCCCGCCAAAAGCAGCAGACGGCTGACTTCCCCGATGCAGCCGATCGTGTCCACATTGCCGACCAAAGCGCCTAAAATCGTCGTGCCGTCCGGGACAAGCACGGTGCCGGTCTTCATCATCGCAAGCGGCGTCGCCGAGGAGACGCCGTCATAGGCCGTCCGCCAGGCGGTCATCGCCGTCGGAAAAGAGACGAGCAAAACGATGCGCGCGGTGATCGCGGGATTCGCGAAATTCTGCCCGATACCGCCGAAGCACTGTTTGACGATGACGATGGCGGTGAAAGCGCCGATCACGGCCATCCAGACCGGGAATTTCGGCGGGAGGTTATAAGCGAGCAAAAGCCCGGTCACGACCGCTGAGAGGTCGCCGACCGAGTTTTCGCGTTTGGTGAGTTTCCTGAAAAGATATTCAAACACAACAGCCGCAGCCACCGTCGACACGATCAGCACGGCGCTGTACCACCCGAACATCACGCACCCCGCGATTCCCGCGGGCAGCAGCGCGATGATCACGTCGAGCATAATGCGCCGCGTGGACGAAGCGGTGGTCATGTGCGGCGAGGAGGTGACGATAAACCGTTTTTCCATCATCTTTTCCCTCCCTGCTTTTTGGCGTAGACCTTGCCGAGCCGCATCATCTGGGTCAGCTGCCGCCTGGCCGGGCAGATATAAGAGCAGCACCCGCACTCGACGCAGTCCATCACGCCTTTTTTCTCCAAATCCGCGGCGTCGCCGCGCAGGTAGGCCTTATATAATTCATACGGCGCGAGGTTCATCGGGCAGGTATTCGCGCAGCGGCCGCAGCGGATGCAGGGTTGCTCGGGTTCCTTTTCCCCGCCCGCTCCGGCAAAAATCAGAATCGCGTTGTTTTGTTTGAGCACCGGTTGTTCGTCGGTGTAGACGCAGATGCCCATCATCGGGCCGCCCATGATGATGCGGTTGGCGTCCGGCGCGTAGCCGCCGCAGAACTCCACGATGTCTTTGATCCGGGTTCCGATGGTCACGCGCAGGTTGCCGGGGTTTTTGACGCCGTTGCCGTCAATGGTCATCCGGCGGGCGACGAGCGGCATCCCGTCTTTGAGATATCGGCTGATAAACGCCGTGGAGGTGATGTTCATCACAACGCAGCCGACGTCGGACGGCAGTTTTCCCGCAGGGACTCTGCGTCCGGTGGTGCTGTAAATCAACATTTTTTCCGCGCCCTGGGGATATCGGGTCGGGATGGACTGCACGCGGATCCGATGTCCTTCGGTCGTGCAGGTCTTTGCGACTTTGGTCAGCTCCGCGATGGCGATGGGCTTGTCGTTTTCGATGGCGATCACGATCTCTTTGGCGTTGAAGTGTTCGGCCGTGACCATAATGCCGTTCATGATGTCCCAGGTGTTTTCGCGGCTCTCGCGGTTGTCGGAGGTTATGTAGGGCTCGCATTCGGCGCCGTTGATGATGAGCGTGTCAATGCAGTTTTGTTTGTAAAGCGCGAATTTGACGTGCGCCGGGAAACCCGCGCCGCCGAGGCCCACAAGGCCGGACGCGCGCACCGCGGTCACCAAATCCTCTTTGCCGTGGACGTGGGGAGGGGTGACGCCGCCGAAAACGCGGTGTTGGCCGTCGTTTTCGATTTCGACGGCGGCCGTTTTCGTGCCGCCCGGGAGGATGATCTCGCTGATTGCGAGGACTTTTCCGCTCACGCCCGAATGAATCGGCGCGCAGATCTGTGCGGTGCTGTCGCCGATGATCTGACCGATTTCCACGCGGTCGCCTTTTGCGACCGTGGGAATACAGGGCGCCCCGATATGCTGGAGCATGGAGACAACCACCCTCTCCGGCGCGGGCATTTCGACCGTCGCGCACTCCACGGTGTTCTTGCAGTGCGGCGGATGAACGCCTCTTTCCATGCCGAAAAGAGCGGAGATTCGTCCGTTTAGTCCCATCGACTCATCCCTTCCTTGGTTCTGCCGTAATTTTAACATAAATGAATTTTGGTGTCAACGGGAAATGGTGTCAACTTTACCCCCAAGAGTCAGTATATATAGGGAAGCGTTGTTCCCGTTGGGGAAATCAATGCTTCACGATACAAGCCGTTTAAACCGCCCGACCATTCGGAAAAGAGGATTAAATGAGCGAAAAGCGCCGCGGCGTCACCGCCGTTTTCATTTTCATCATTTGCGCCGCCTGCCTGGGCCTTCTTGCCGCGTTTCCGCGGCAGACGGCGGCCGGCATTTCGCACGGGCTGACGCTGGCGGCGGGCCTGTTCATCCCCGCGATGCTCCCGATGTATTTTCTCGTCTTTTTCATCGCCGGGACTCCCGCCGAGGCGGTGCTTCGCAAACTGCTCTCCCCGCTCTGCCGGTTTTTCCGGGTAAGTGACGGCGGCGCCATCGTGCTCGTATCGGGTTTTCTGGGCGGTTATCCGTCGGGCGCGATCGCCGCGAAAAAACAGCTCGAACGGGGCGCGTTAAGCCCGGAAGAAGCCGGACGGTTGATGATTTTCTGCATCAACCCGGGTCCGTCTTTCGTGATCGGCGCGGTCGGCGGAACTCTTTTCAACAGCGTCAAAGCGGGCTTTTTATTGATGTTTTCGGGCTGGGCGGCCTCCGCGGTGCTCGCGCTTGTCAGCCGCGTCAAAACCCTGAAAGTTTTCCCGAAGCAAAGCAAAGAGGCCTATGAACCTCTGTCGGCCGTCTTCTGCGACGCCGTCTCGGGCGCGGCGGGCGCGTCTTTGACCGCCTGCGCGGCGATCGCGCTTTCCTGCGCGGCCGTCTCCGTGCTCTCGGAGATTTTCGGCGGCGGTACGATGATTTTATCGCCGTTATTCGAAGTCACCGGCGGCGTCGGCGCACTCAGCCGAACCGGCTCGCTGCCCTTTTGCGCGGCAGCGCTCGGTTTCGGCGGCGTCTCGGTCATAATTCAGATCGTCTCGTTCAGCGCACGGTTTTTCGGTTTGAAAAAACTCTTTTTCTTCCGATTCGCCCACGCTGCGCTCTCCGCCGGTTTCGCGGCTGTGCTCACGCTGATTTTCCCGGTCGAAATACATGAAGTCACAGCCGAGACCCTTGCGGCCGTTCGGGAAAACCAAGTGCCGGCGGCGCTGCTGCTCGTGTTCTGCGGATTCGCACTCTCGCTTGCAAATTTGCTCCGAAAGCGGTATAATGAGAACGGTCTTTAAAAGCCGCGAATGAATCTGACAGCAGCTCTTTATTTTTGATGCGATAAAGGATATCGATTATGAAAAATACCGAGGATAAGAAAATCACGCCCGCCTGCGCCTATTGCACACTCGGCATCGGGAAATCCGAATGCCGCAGACGCGCCGAAACGCGGGGCAAAACCGCCTGTTTCCGCTTTAAATACGACCCTTTGCTGCGCGTTCCGAAACCGCCGCGTGTTCTTGCCGAACACTCGGAGAACGAGTTCAAGCTATAAAACATAAAATCAGCCGCCGGATTGCTCCGACGGCTTTTTGATTGCTTATGATTGATTTGCCAGTCGCTCGAACAACCGGTAATCCGCATCTTCATAGATCAGTTTATACCCGGCGTCATGCGGCAGACAGGTGTATAAAACATCGCCTTTCGGCACCAAAAGGTGCGTAAAATCATATCTGCTCAAAAAATCCTGATAATAGATCCGTCCCCTCTGGAGGTCATAATACTCCCGCATGATGTCTTTTTTGCCGTTGTTATTTTTGACAAAGACCTCCGCCCTGGGGTCAATGTAACACCTGAACCCCATATATTCGGCATAACCGCCGACGTCATAAGAAGTATATACGACAGCGGTATCGGGATCGGCATGCTCCAGAAGATAACCCACCGCGTCCGCTCCGTCGGGTTTGGAAGCGAATCGAACCGATTTCTGATATTTATCCGCGAGCCCGAAAACGAGCGCCGCGCAAACGGCAGCGATTAATAAAATTCTGATCAAAACCTGCCGTTTCGGAGAAGACGGCGTTTTTTCTTTTATTTTTGCCTCCCGTAAAAAGTAACTGAGCGGGAAAAGGCCGCAGATCGAAAAGAACAAAAATCCCCGCATCGAAGAAAGCGCGAGAAATGCCGTTCCGAGCGTCAGCAAGACATAGCGGAGTTTTGTGTTCCCTTTTTTATAAAGTATATATGTCAGTGTCACCGCCAGGAGAGTTCCGAAAATCCACTTTCCGAAACCGACATTGATGTCGGCGGGCAGCATCTCCTGCACCATATAGCTGATTTCGGGGTACCCGTAAGATTTGAACAGATAGGTCATCGCGTCAAACCCGTAAGGATTCGCGAATCCCGCCGCAAACATCAGGATTGAAACGATCAAAAACGATATTTTCGGATATCCCTGCCCCTTGATAAACAGAAAGCGGAACTTGAAAGCATCGATCCAATACGGGATTAAAATCACAAACAACATCGGCCACATCGCGGCGTGAAAATTTATTTCCAACGCCGATAAAACGGGCAGAATATACAGGTATTCCTTTTTCCCCCTGATAATATAACTCTCGAGGCAAAAAATCTCCAGTACAATCAAAAGTGTGGAAATGATATACGGCCTTGTCACCATGAACGGCGTGATCAATGCGCCGGTCAGCATCGTTATCCCGTAAGAGACAATGAAATTGTTTTCCGAGACCAGCATGCTGATTTTATAGAGGATAAAAACGATCAGGCAGTAAAAAATCATGACCAAAGCGAACAGGCCGAAGACGCCGAGCTTTGCGTACACCGTCCAAAACAGCGACGAAGTCAGCCATTGCTGCATCACAAACGAAAGGCCCTCATGAACCGTGAACGGCTCCGTGACGGGAAATCCGTTATGAAGAACGTATCTTCCGCTGTTCAATAAAAACCAGACGTCGTTGTCAAGCGCCTGACTGATCAGCAGACACGGGATAAAAATCAGGAAAAAAAGGCCTTTTTGCGCTTTTTGATTTTGATTCGATTTGATATTTTCCAAAATTCCACCGGCTTTCCCCAAGAAATCCGATTTTTCGTTCGGGATTATTATAACATTCCTTTCGGGATATTACAATAATAAGCATATGAGGCACTCTTTTACCAAATTTGTACGGAGCTTCCGCCATCGAATAAAAACGGGCATTTTGCAGATAATGATTGGGAAATGTCGCAACATGCGGCAAAAAATCTGCAAATTCGGAGGAATTTCATATATGAAGGCAACAGGAATCGTCAGGAGAATCGACGATTTGGGCCGGGTGGTCATTCCAAAGGAAATAAGGCGCACCATGCGCATCCGGGAGGGCGACCCGCTCGAAATTTTCACGAACGCCGACGGAGAGGTCATCTTTAAAAAGTATTCGCCCATCGGCGAACTGACCGAAGTTTCAAGCATCTACGCGGAGGTCATGTTCAAAAACAGCACCGACCCCGTCATCATCTGCGACCGCGACCATGTGATCGCGGCGTCGGGGGTCTCGAAAAAGGAAGTGCTGGAACGGAGGGTCTCGCCTCTGCTCGAGGAAGTGATGGAGCAGCGCAAGCCGTTTGTCGCGAAACCGGGCCTGAAACATCTGGCGGCCATCGAAGGCATTGAGCGCACCGCGTCCATCGCGATCCCGATTCTGGCGGCGGGCGACGTCTGCGGCGCGGTGATGATGATGTCGGACGAAAACAGCACCGTCCCGAAAGACAGCGACGTCAAGATGATCAACGTCGCGGCCGCGTTTTTGGGCCGCCAGCTCGAAGGGTAAATGTCGGTTTGAGTAAAACAGCGTCGTGATTTGACGCAATAAAGAATGCCACGCTATTTAGCGATTGAAATGGTATTTATCTGACTGCCCGCACAAACGCGCGGGCAGTCACAAATTTATTATAATGTAAAACATACATACAAAATTATCTTGTTTTACCTGAATGAAAAGATGTATAATTTAACCATCTTGATTTTAGAGGAGATATAAATGGAGTTTCAACATATCTGGGATAATATCTTAAAGCACGAAGGTGCAGAATTTTATACGAAAACGCATTTACCTTTTACATATAAAATAAAAGGCGGATGTGTTGTTCCTAACAGAACTAATTACCCTTTGGCAAAGATAAATTTTGAAAAAGCAGCTAAGATGCTTCCGCTGGAAGGTCCGGGGCAGATTAATAGTATGGTCATGGGTCCATCATATGTTTATTCATTGTTGACTGATAAACGCATTATTGGTTAACATCGATTAATTGTGTCCTAACCACCTTATCTTTGGATTATACATAAAAAACGCTTGCAATCCCTTTTAAACTGTGATATAATCCTTAAGCATTTGTTTCCGGCTGTTCCGGCCGGGGGTTGATGACAAAAACATTAACGCAGGTATTCCTCTGGCGGCGCATTGTATGCGCGAGACCATGAATGCCGGTAAAATACGGAGGGTAAAAACATCATGGATCTCATTAAAACAATGACGGATTCCTGCCTCAAGGCCGAGCCGCCCAAGTTCTCCATCGGCGACACCGTTCGCGTGTCGGTTAAGATCAAAGAGGGCGAGCGCGAGAGAATCCAGGCCTTTGAAGGCACGGTCATCGCCCGCAAAAACAGCGGCATCTCCGAGACGTTCACGGTTCGCCGCATCTCTTACGGCGTCGGCGTCGAGCGCGTGTTCCCGATTCACAGCCCGAACATCGCGGGAGTCGAAGTCGTCCGCAAAGGCACCGTCCGCCGCGGCAAGCTCTACTATCTGCGTACCCGTGTGGGCAAGTCCGCAAAGATCAAAGAAAAACTTTAAAAACAAACACTGCGGGGACGTCGTCTCCGCAGTTGTCATATTCGGCTGTTTTACGGTACTGTCGGCCGAAATCCTTGAAGGGAACCGGACAAAACGATGAACGACGACGCCAAAAGCGAACCGAGATACGGATTTTCCTACAACTTAGCCGATTTCATGCTCAGCATGGTCAAAGTCACCGCCGTGCTGGTGGTGGTGTTGATGCTGCTGTTTCGCTACGCGGTCGTGGACGGCGACTCCATGGTCCCGACTTTCGAAAACCGCGACCGCGTCTTTGCCGCCAACATCTTTTATGAACCGCAGCGGCTCGACGTCGTGGCGGTCTTTGAGGTAAACACGCTCCACAAACCGCTGATCAAACGCGTCATCGGCATTGCCGGCGACAAAATCGTCGTCGACGCCGCGGCCGGAAAGGTCTACGTCAATGATATCGCGCTCGAAGACGCCTACGTGTCGGGCCCGACCAACGAGGCGGGCAGCGTCAGTTACCCCGTCATCGTGCCCGAGGGATACATTTTCGTCATGGGCGACAACCGCAATTACTCCTACGACAGCCGCTATACCGAGATCGGAATGATCAAACTGAGCGCGGTCATCGGAAAAGTCGTTTTGCGGTTTTACCCCGTTGACAAAGTGACTTCACAGTTCTCATGACACCCGATATCCAATGGTACCCGGGTCACATGACCAGGACCCGCCGCGAGATCGAAGCGCAGCTCAAAATCGTCGATCTGGTGGCGGAAGTGCTCGACGCGCGTCTGCCGCTGTCATCGCGCAATCCCGACATCGATTCCATCGCAGCCGGAAAACCCCGGCTGATTCTTTTGAATAAATCCGATCTCGCCAATCGGAAAATCACCCTCGCCTGGGCCGAAAAATTCCGGTCGCAGGGTCTCGGCGTGGTCATCACCGACTGCAAGAGCGGCTACGGCATCAACAGCATCAAGCCGGCCGCGTTCTCGCTGCTCGCCGAAAAGCGCGCGAGAGACGCGGCAAGAGGTATGACGAAGGCCGTCCGGATGATGGTCTGCGGCATTCCGAACGTCGGCAAATCGGCGCTGATCAACCGGCTCGCCGGCACGAAAAAAGTCCGCGTCGAAGACCGTCCCGGCGTCACCCGCGCCCGTCAGTGGGTCACGGTCGACAGTGAATTCGAACTCATGGACACCGCGGGCGTGCTCTGGCCGAAATTCGAAGACAAAGAAGCCGCCGTCCGCCTTGCGCTGACCGGCGCGATCAAAGACGCGGTGCTCGATACCGCCGGGCTTGCGCTGAAAATGCTCGAATACCTCTCCCAAACCGAACCCGAAGCGCTGAAAGCGCGTTATGAAGTTGATCTCTCCGGCACGCCGCTGGAACTCTTCGACCGCATCTGCAAAAAGCGCGGCATGATAATCCGGGGCGGCGAGCCCGATTACGAGCGCTGCGCGGTGATGCTGCTCGACGAACTGCGCGGGGGTAAACTCGGCCCCGTCTCTTTCGAAAAGCCATGACGCTCTATGAATTCGACAAAGCGGTCTGCGGCGAGGGTTTCCCCGTCGTCTGCGGGCTCGACGAAGCGGGCAGAGGCCCGCTGGCGGGTCGGGTCTATGCCGCCGCGTGCGTGCTTCCGGCCGGATTCGAGCCGGAATTTTTAAACGACTCCAAAAAACTGACCGCCAAACGGCGGGAGGTTTTATATGACGAGATCACCGCGAACGCCCTCGACTGGGCGGTCGCTTTTTCCGATGAAAAAGAGATCGACGCGATGAACATCCTCGAGGCCTCGCTGCTCGCGATGCGCCGCGCCGCCGCGCAGTTGTCGGTCATTCCCGACATCTATTTGGTCGACGGCAACCGCCATCCGAAGATCGCGGGGGTCTGCCGCATGGTCGTGCAGGGAGACGGCAAATCGGCCTCGGTCGCGGCGGCCTCGATCCTGGCCAAGGTCAGCCGTGACCGCTATATGACCGCGATGGCGGAAAAATACCCGGGCTATGGATTCGAGCAGCATTTCGGCTATCCGGTCAAGGCGCATTACGACGCCCTCGCCGATCTCGGCCCCTGCGAACTCCACCGCAGGACCTTTTTAAAGAATTTGGAAGAAAAGCACCCCGCCGCAAGCAAAGGCGCCAAAGGCGCCGCCGTAAGCAAAGGCGCAAAAGGCGCCACCGTGAGAGGCGCCTTGGGCGAAGACGCGGCGGCCGTCTTTCTCGAACACAGCGGTTTTCGGATTTTATCCCGCAATTTCAAAGTCACCGAGGGCGAGCTGGACATCGTCGCAGAGCGCAACGCCCTCGTACATATCGTCGAAGTCAAACAGCGCGCCGCCGACTCTATCGAGCGCCCCGCGGCTTTTGTCACTCCGGCAAAGCAAAACCGCCTCAAAACAGCCGCCATGCGCTGGCTGTCCCAAAGCGGCTGCAAAATGCCGTTTTGTTTCGACATCGTCGAAATTTTAGGCGACGAAATCACCCTGATCGAAAACGCGTTCTGAATTGCCGGCATGATGCCGGTTCTTAAAAAACGACAGGAGGAATTCCGATGAACCAAATCATCAGAAGACCTGCCGCGCAATCCTGGCCGCTGAAAAACGGTTTCGGGAATCACCGGCTGATTGTGCGGGTATCAAAGGCCGCGGATTATGTCATGGCAGAGGCTCAGTGGAGGAGACGGGACGCTGAACCATGGAAGATCGGTGTACGGATCAAACACCTCGTTACGGATGCGGAAATTACGGATATCAAAATTCTAGGGAACACAAGAGAAAACTGCAGGATCGTATTCAGGGCGCCGATGACGGGTGAATACGGCATATACTTTATGCCGTTTGTCATTGAAGGAAGGCACTGGTATACTCCGTTTGTGCGATATATGCCGGCTGAGGATTTAAAGGCGGACAAAAGCTGGGCCTCTTCCCTGCCGGATTGCCCGGAACGCGCTGAGGCACTTGCCATAGAGAGCCGTACGGCGTTTGATCTGTTCGGTTCAATGGAAGTGATCGCTTCGGAACAAGAGACAAATGAGCTGATTGAACTCCATCGTGAGAAGGATTTTTTAATATTTACCGAAGACAGGCAAAACCCCGTCATGATGTTTTATGACCTCCCGCAAAAATGGATTACGCGGGAAGGGGTAAAAAGTCATTTCAACGGCAGCGCTTTTTCAGACGAATACTATGTCTTTCAGGCCGCGGTTTACGCGCTGAAAGACATTGAATGCCTGAAAGCGGAATTTGAAAGCGATACGTTTGACACCGGCAGGCTGACCTGTTTTAATACGCACGGCACCGACTGGCTGGGAAGAAGGTTTTCCAAAACCCTGTCCGTTCGAAAAGGGGAGATCCTGCCGCTCTGGGTCGGCGTTGACATCCCGAAATATACGGATGAGGCCGGGTTTACGGATAAAATATGTTTTGATGTTTCGATCGGCACCGGTCGTGCATCAAAAGAAAAAATATCGGTTGAGCTGGACATCAGCAGGGAAAATCTGCCTCGGCGCGGAGATGCCGATCTTTGGCGGCTGTCGCGTCTGAGGTGGTTGAACTCCGGAATCGGGCTGGAAGAAAGCACCGTCAAGCCATACACGCCGGTCGTTGTCAGGGGCGACACAGTCACCTGCCTCGGCAGAAGCGTGACATTCGGCGCAAACGCATTGCCGTTGTCGATCAAAACATATTATAACAACAACGCCACGGACATCACCGAACGGGCAAGAGACGTGATTTCCGAACCAATCGGGTTTTCAGTCGCTGCCGGCGGAAAAGTCCTTCCTTTTATACAGGAAAAATACAGTGTCAAGAGCATCAATGATACCAAAGCCGAAGCAGCCGCGGAACTGAATTGCGGCAATATATCAATGAAAACAAAAACGGTTATGGAGTATGACGGACACGCGGAAACATATATTACGCTCGTCTCGTCCGAAGACATCCTCATAGATGATGGCGGTCTGCATATCGCCATGCCCGGGGATGCCGCCAAATACATGGCCGGTATGGGATACGAGGGCGGTCTTACCGCGCAGGAATGGGATTACAGGTGGGACGAACAATACGCGAACAATTTTTTGTGGGTCGGAAACGTGTATGCCGGGTTGTCGCTTAAATTGAAGCACAACGAAGACGTCTGGGAGTTGTATAATTTCAAAAAACAAGGCGTTCCCGCTTCGTGGGCCAACGGCGGAAACGGCGGGGTCAGGTTGGAAAAAACAGGCGGCAACCCGACGATCCATGCGTTTACCGGCGGATTTACGTTAAAAGCCGGAATGCCTGTTCTGTTCCGTTTTTCGCTTCTCATCACACCGCTAAAACCGATCGACACCGACATGCACTGGCAGCACAGGTATTACCACAAAGATACATGGAATAACGAAATACCCGATATCGAAGAGGCGAAAGAAGTCGGTGCCGCGATCATAAATCTGCACCAGGGCGGGCCTTTGAATCCGTTCATCAACTATCCCTTCGAACAGTCGGACAACCTTTCCCTGCAGACAAAGCAAGCGCACGATACCGGCCTGAGGTATAAGATTTATTACACCGTGAGGGAACTGACCAATCACGCCGCGGAACTGCCCGTGCTTCGCGCGCTGGGCAGCGAGATTTTGATGGACAGCCCGAATTTCCGCATCGCGGACCATTTTACCGATTCCCCCGACGAGCGGATGACCGGCGCGCCCTGGCTCTGCGAGCACCTGACCGAGGGTTTCGTTCCGGCATGGCAGGCGCTGCTGCCGAACGGCGAATACGACAGTGCGATTGCTGCGACAGGGCTGTCCAGATGGCACAACTATTATCTTGAAGGACTTTCATGGCTGATAAAGGTAAATGATTTCGATGGTATCTATCTCGACGGTGTCGGATACGATCGTCAAATTATGAAGCGGGTGCGCAGAACGCTGGATCAGGCCAAGCCGGGCTGCCTGATTGATTTCCATTCGGGCAATAACTATAATCCGCTGTACGGGCTGGCGAATCCGATCATTCAGTATTTGGAACTGATGCCGGGCATCGACAGTCTCTGGCTGGGCGAAGGTTATGACTACGAAAATACCTCTCCGGAATACTGGCTTGCGGAAGTCAGCGGCATACCCTTCGGCCTGATGGGTGACATGCTTTCGGCCGGCGGCAACCGCTGGCGCGGCATGGTCTTCGGTATGACGGCGCGGTACGGTTGGCAGCAGGGAGGGAACCCTGTGCCGGTGTGGGAATTGTGGAAGCGGTTTGGCATGCAGGGCACAAAAATGCTGGGATGGTGGGATGAAGACTGCCCTGTCAAAACAAACAGTGACAGGCTTAAGGCGACCGCCTTCGTCGGGGAAGACCGCTGCATGATTGCTGTCGCATCATGGGAAAAAGAATCGGCCGCTGTCCGTTTTGATATCGATTGGGCAAAACTCAACGTATCCGAATCCGACCGCATCACAATTCCGTTTATTCAAGATTATCAGGATGAAGAACCGTTCGACTTCAGCAAACCGCTCGGCATTGAACCGAATAAAGGGAAGATCATCATCATCCGAAAAGGATGACCGCCGCTTTCAAATTCATTATTTCAATTTCTCATTCCATCAGCGCTTTGGATAACGGCTTCGCGAGCGCCGCGCAGCAGCCGCCATGCGCCGGCTGTCCCAAAGCTGCCGCAAAATGCCGTTTTGTTTCGACATCGTCGAGATTTTAGGCGACGAAATCACCCTGATCGAAAACGCTTTTTGAATATGTAGGGGTCGGCATCCTTGACGACCCGTAAGCAACAGTTATCGCTTTTAAAAAAGGACCTTACTATAATCCAATTGCATTTGCGTTATATTAATTGTTGCAAAACTGAATGCTCTCAAATCTGCATTGCCTGATGACAGGCTTGATATATAAACCTCATCCTTATAAAGCAGTATTACATTATAATCGCCGTCACTCCAAAATGTTTCCACATTTGGCCCTTTTTCTTCAACTCTGTTAAGCAAACTCATTATGTATTCTGCATTTTGAATACTCAGCTTTTTCTTTCCCGTAAAATCGGTTGAAATCAGAGATTCCTTGGAACGTATATCACGACTATTCATACATTGACCTTTTGCATATTGTAAAACCCCGTTACTCTCCAGTAAATAATAATATGTCGGATAACTTGCGCCGGATGTTATGGTCATTTTGAAAACAACATTATGAAAGGGACTGTACCACAGTGTTTTGAATGAGCTGAAATAGATCTTCCATGTACATGCTCCGATGATCAGTAATAACGATAATATGATTGCCGTAATTTTAATTGGCTTTTTCATAAAATGATGAACCCTCCGTTTATGGTATATATTACCATCGAAGTAGAGTTTCGTCAAGATCATACCTATAAACAAAAGCGGACGGAAGCTCAAAGCTCCGCCCGCTCAATTTTTCTTACGCCTGCGCGGTGGCCGTGCAGACATTCTTGCCTCCCTTGTATTCAGTAACGGCTGCGCCGTTCCCGCAGGAATGGGGGCAGAATTGCTATGCAATTCATCTTCCGCCTGAAGCGGTGGTTGGATTCATATTTGTAGGGAAGCGAAATCCGCGCGGCGGGACAAGGTTGCCGACCCCTGCAACTCGGACGGCCAATGGCCGCCCCTACGCCATAATTCTTGATTTTGAATTCTGAATTCCGAATTTCCCTACTCCATCAGCGCTTTGGATAACGGTTTTGCGAGCGCCGCGCAGGCAGCCGCCGCGATCACGATGCCCGGAATCATATAGAGCGCGTTATAGGCCGCCGAATAGAGCCAGACCGTCGGCGTGTGCATAAACCAGACCTTCGGCGCCGCGAAGCTCGCGTAAAAGACCACGCCGCTGACGATGTGGACGAGCCATCGCGCGAATCCGCCGATGACCGCGCCGAGCGCCCAGCCGCCCGCGCTCTTTTTGAGCATCATCAGCCCCGCCAGCCCGACCATCATATACGCGAGCGGATAATCCATGATGAGCGACCAGATGTTGACCGCGTACCCCTCGTTGAAATATTGGATCATACCGGCCACCGCGCCCGCCATGAGCCCCGAAAAAACCCCGCGCCGCAGCGCGTAGATCATCAACGGAATCATCGCGAAGTCGATGGAGCCGCCCTCGGGGCCGACCGGGATGCGCAGCAAACTCAGCACCGCCGACAGCGCGACCATGACGGCGCCTTCGGCAAGCACGAGCAGCTTTTTGTTTCTGATTTTTTGCATTGCCATAGGAAACATCCTTTCAAACTTTCAACCGCATTCCGTGATCATGTTGATAAATGAATAAACAAAACCGCCGATAAAATATCGACGGCTTACAAGTCATTGCGTTGAGCATGTACCTCCGTCGGCATTATCCGAATCAGGTTCAAGGCCGTAAATTTACGGCCTATGGGTTTCGGGCAAGGGACCCGCTCTCAGCCGACCCGTTCGTCGGCACCCCAATGCAGTTGTAAATTCATTTTATCACAATCCGTAAAAATGTCAACCCAACATTTTTCGCAGAGACGTCAATAACTTTTTTTCGCGGCGCGAGACCTGCACCTGGGTCATTTTCAACCGTTTCGCCGCCTGGGTCTGGGTCAGCATGCAAAAATAACGCAGCCGGAGCAGTTCGCGGTCGTCTTCTTCAAGCTCCTTCATCGCCTTGATCAGCGACAGGCGGTCGGTCAGCTGTTCCTCCTCGAACGGCACGGGGATGTCCAGCTGGCTCTCCTCGTCCTCCTCGTTGCTGACCGTCAGTGAGATCGTCGGCGCGGCGGCCTGAATCGCGTCTGCCGCCGTCTCGGGCTCCACGCCGAGCAAAACCGCGAGTTCCGACACCGTCGGCTCGCAGCCGTTTTCGCGGCAATATTCCTCGCGCGCACGCAGCGCGTTCATCGAAAGCTGCTTTAAAGCCCGTCCGATTTTGATTGAACCGCCGTCCCGGAACTGGCGTTTGATCTCTCCCAGAATCGCGGGCACCGCGTAAGTCGAGAATCGCAGCCCCCGCTCGGACTCGAATCCGTCCGCCGCTTTGCATAATCCCACGCATCCGGCCTGGAACAGATCGTCATAATCGATTCCGCGCCCCCGAAAACGGTACGCGGCCGCCCGGACAAGGCCGAGATTTTCGGTAATCAGCAGCTCGCGCTGCGGCGACCGGAACTTTTCGTTTGCCCTGCTCTTCAATTTTTCCGACCCTGCCACCTAACGCCCTTTCCTGTCGGACTTCTTTTCGGCGTCCGGACTGATCAGCCGTTTCTTTAAGGTCACGGAAGTCCCTCTGCCGGGCTTGGAGCGTACAGCGACGCCGTCGGAAAACTGCTGCATCACCGTGAACCCGAGTCCCGAGCGCTCACCGCTTGTCGACGTGGTAAACAGCGGCTCCATCGCCTGCCTGACGTCGGCGATGCCGCGCCCCTTGTCCGAGATCTTTATGTAAAGCACCCCGTCCGAAGTCAGTTTGGCCGCCATGACGATCTCACCCGAACTGCTCGGATAGGCGTGAACGATGCAGTTGGTCACTGCCTCGCTCACCGCCGTTTTGACGTCCGAAATGACGTCGCAGGGCGGATCGGCCTGCGCCGCGAAGCAGCCGGCAATCGCTCTCAAAAAACTCTCGTTAACCGACTTGGCCGGAACCGTCAGACGCATTTTGTTGATCACTTTCATTGGTATTATCCCCTTTCTCACTTTCCCGAAATTCCGCGATCCGATCCAGCCCCGCCAGTTTCATCACCCTTTTTTGGCGCGCTGTCAGCCCGCTGACAGCCACTTTGCCGCCCCACGCCTCGATCACGCGAAACCGCCCCATCACCAGTCCGATGGCCGAACTGTCGATGAAGGTCACGTCGGAAAAATCCAGCTCCACTTCCGCGGGGCGTTTGCGCATCAGCGCGTCGTCGATTTGCGGCCGAAGCCGCGCGGCCTCGTGGTGGTCAATTTCCCCGCTCAGATAGACAGTCACCCTATCGAGCGCAATTTTAATCAGCATCTCTATCTCCCTTTCTTTGTTTCGGAGGTGCTTCGCCTGTCGATTACCGCATCACGGCACTTCAAAAGGCGAAACTTCCTCTCGCTCGCCGATTGATTTGATAAAAGCATACCGCAGCCCGCGCGAAAAACTTGTCGAAATCCGAATCCCCGAAAGCGGGTATTTTGCTTTTCTCGCTCGGCGAAAACCCGATTATTTTGCCTTTTTAAAATCAAAACACTTGCAAAAAAAAGGGCGGTATGTTATAATAGCGCTTGCGCCTTTTATAAGGAAGCATCAACAGATAGGAGAATTTTCATGAGCGTTTTTGAATATGTCATCGGCGGGTTGCTGCTGGTGGTGTCCATTGTGCTCACCGTCGTAATTTTGCTCCAAAAAGAGAGAGCAAGCACCTCCAACAATGCGTTCGAGGCGGATACATCCGACAGCTATTACAGCAAAAACAGCAGCCGCACCAAAGAAGCCGCGCTCAGCCGGATCACCAAGATCCTTTCGGTCGCGATGTTCGTGCTTGCGATCGCCATCAATATTTTCATCAATGTGTCCAACAACTCCAAAAACACTTCCAGCTCCGCGAGCAGCGCCGCGTCCGGCACTGTTTCCTCGGCCTCCGGAGACACCGCGCTCGAGTCCACCCTCAGCGCCGTGTTCGCTTCTTCAACCGCGGCCTCGGCTCCGGCCTCCGTTGAAAGCGCCGCGAGTTCGGTTCCGACCGCTTCGAGCCAGGGTTAGTCCGTTCATAAAAAGTGCCGCCGCAGCGGGCCTGCCCGCTGCGGCGCTTTTACAGTAAATTGAATTTGAGTGTCACAGCTCGCAGAATGAGATTCCTTTATAATAGGTCTTCAGAATCTGCGAATAGGTCTTCCCCGCTTTTGCAAGCGCGCCCGCCCCGTATTGGCTCATTCCGACGCCGTGCCCCCAGCCCTTGACCGAAAAGGTGAATTCGCTGTTTTTATATGCCACCTCAAAGCAGGCCGAACGCAGCCCGAAGAGTTCCCGCAGCTGCAGCCCCGTCAGCGAAATCCCGCCGATTTTCGCGGCGCTGACATACCCGGCAGGCGTCCGAAGAAGTTCTTCAAACCACTTTTTCTGATCCGAGGGCAGTTCGCATCCCGCTTTTTCAAGCGCTGTTTTCACCTCATCCGTTGAAAGCATCACTTTTGACAGATAATCGGGCGACTGCTCGTCCCCGGAACTGTCGACTCCGACCAGATACGGCGAATAGGCGCCCCAGATATTCTGCGCGCTCTCGGTCTTGCCGCAGCTGATGGCATGATAAGTCGCCACAATCGGCTCGCCCTCGTAAACCATGATCAGATCACCCACCTCTTCAACCAGTTTGTCAAGGCGTGCGATCTGCTCCTCCCAGTCATCGGGATACAGTTTTTTGATCTCCTCATCGCCGATGTACGCCTGTCCGACTGCCGGGTCGTCGGAGATATCGGCGCCGGCAAGCGAAGCCGTAGGGCTGCTGCGCTCGCGGATCTTGTAACTCACCGCATAGGTATGCGCCGCGACAATCTGGGCTTTCAGAGCTTCATCCGGGTATTCGAGCGGCATTTCGGCGGCAGCCGCGCCGCGCAGATATGCCTTCGGGGTCAGAGCGATCACCTTTCCGCTCGCCGACAAAAAGACTTTGTACTCCGACTCGTCGCCCGAAGCGGGTGAGGCATTCAGGGAACTCGAACCGGCATAAATCGCGTCAAAGAACTGCGACATCGTGGGAATATCGGATGCCGTCGTCATTTCCGAAGAACTCATCTTTCCGGCCGGCTCCTCCATTTTCGAAACTGCCTGCGCGAGCAGCGGAGCCGCGACCATGCAGATTACTGCAAGCGCAATGCCCGTTTTCAGCTTTTTCATTTTGATTTTCTTCCTCCCCGCACGGTTTTCCCGGAAATTGCGGATCGGCTCCGACACGATGTCGCCGCGCCGACCACAAAATAAAGATATTCACAACCTGTCCGCGGTATGCGCGGAGTTTCTCATCGAAAGGAGACGTCCGGTTTGAAAAAAAACACCATGACCTTCGCGGTCTGCCTCGTCTTTGCAGCGCTGCTGACTGCCGTCAACACCTACGGCGCCGTCGGCACTTCGCAGGTCATGCTGCGCGACGGCATGGGGTATATCTACGCGCTCCTCGCAGTCGGGGCGCTGCTCTGGTTGTTTTTCACCGGCAAAAAACGCTTCCGGACCGAACCGGGGTGGCTCAACACCGGCAAACCGGAATTTTTCTTTTTCGGCGCCGCGGTTTTGACGGTTTCGCTCGTTTCTCTTTCCGAATTTTTACCGCAGCTCGGAAATTTTGACCCGGTCCTCCAGGGCCCGTTTTTGATGACCCGTACGGCTTTCTCCTGCCTCGGCCTCGCGGCCGGCCCGCTGCTTTTTATCGCGGGCGCTTCGAAAAAAGCCGGGCTCAAAGGCCTTTCAACCGCCTTCGCTGCGATTTGGAGCTTTGCCTTTGTGGTTTCGGAATGCACCTTTTTCATTCCTCTGCCCGATATCTCACTCTATCTTCCGCGGCTCGGAACCGCGGTTTTCGCGACGCTGACTTTCTGTTATCTGACAATGGCCGGAAAAGCCGGCCTTCGCCGAAACGCCGCGGGACTTCGCACCTGCGCCGGGGCGCTGATGATGTTCTCGGTTTCGGACATCGTATTCTGGATGGTTTATCACAACAACGCCTTCCGCTCGATGCCCGTTTCGAGTTTTCTGTTCGCGGTTTTCTTCGCGTTATATTCCGTATGGTTTTCTTTTACGCTGGACCGCAGGTTTATATCCCATGACCCGTCGGCGGAGGTGGCGGCCGTTGAACTATGAAATCGTAAATTTTTCGGGCGGTTTTGAACTTCTGAAGCCCGCTTCCGCTTTCCTGAAAAGCGCCGGAGCGCTCTCTTTGAAGGTTCTTTTTGCCCTGCTCACCGAAGGCGGCGGTTCGTCGGAGGCGATGGCCGCGCGATTCGGATGCGAAGACAAAGAGATCCGGGATGCGCTTGCCTACTGGATCGACTGCGGCCTTTTTTCGCGCTGCGGCGGAAAACTCGCCTTTGCCGAACTGCCCGAGCAGAAGAAAACAGTTCAAAAACCGCTCCCGGCCAGCATCGCGGCGGTTCCGGCCATGACTTCGGACGAAGCCGCGAAACGCATCCGCGAAAATGAGGAATTGAAATTTCTGATCGAGCAGATGCAGCGGTGTTTCGGCCGGCTGCTCACTCAGAACGAGGTCTCCCAGACCATCTCGGTATGCGACTATTCGGGGCTTCCCGTCGACGTGATGATTTTGCTCGTCGGCTACAGCGCCTCGGTCGGAAAGACCTCGATGGCTTACATCAAGAAAGTCGCGATGGATTGGGGAGAGCGCGGCATCGTCACCCAGCAGCAGGCCGACGAACAGCTCAAAGCCCTTGCCTCTCAGTCGAGAGCCGACGAGATTGTCGCGAAGGCGCTCGACGTCACCGGCAGAAATCTCGTCGCCCGCGAGCGCGAATACGCAAACGACTGGGTCGCCGTCCTCGGTTTTGACGGCGATATGCTCGCAGAGGCCTATTCCCAGTGCGCGCTCGCGACCGGAAAAAGGGATTTTCGATACATTGATAAGATTTTACATAACTGGAGCGAGAACGGAATCGCCACCCTTGAGCAGGCGAAAACCTTCAAACAGAGCCGTTTTTCGAAGACCTCCCGCAAAAAGGCGGACGAAGAGGCGAACGGCGAATTTTTGAAAAACGCCTTGTCTATTAAGGACGTTTGATGTAAAATAGAGCTTGGGGGTGCGAACGATGAACGAGGAGATCCTGCGCAAAGCGGCGGACGAACTCGCCGCCGTCCGCGAACGGAATCTGCGCGAGCAGCAGCGGCGTTTTGAGGAATGCCGTCGGCTGAATTCGCGCTTTTTTGATATCTCCGCCGAAAATTGTGAGCTTGCCGCCGCCATGGTGCGGGTCGCTTTATCCGGCAACACCGACAATCTCCCCCCGCTGAAAGACCGGTCCTTGGCGCTTCGCGCCGAACAGGAGAAACTTTTAAAAGCCCTCGGAAAACCCGAAAACTGGCTTGATGCGATCTTTTCCTGCCCCGTCTGCAAAGACACCGGCATCACCGACGGGAAGCGCTGCGGCTGCGTTCAGAAGCTGATCGCCGAAATCAACACCAAAACTCTGAACGCCCGCTCACCGATGAAGTTACATACCTTTGAGGAATTCGACCTCTCTTATTACGACGATAAACCCGACCCGAAACTCGGAGAGTCGCCGCGCGCAAGAATGACCCAGATTTATAACAAACTGCGCGGTTATGCCGCCAACTTTTCTCCGGCTTCCAGGAGCTTATTGCTCTGGGGCCAGCCGGGACTCGGAAAGACCCATCTTGCCCTCTCGGTCGCATCGGTCGTATTATCCCGCGGTTTCTCGGTCGCCTATATCCCCGCAAACGACCTGTTTTCTCAACTTGACCGTGAGCGTTTTTCAAACGACGAGGAGAACGAAACGCTCAAAACCGCTTTAAACTGCGACTTATTAATCCTCGACGACCTCGGCACCGAATACCTCAACGCCTTTATCCAGTCGCAGTTATACACCATCGTCAATGACCGGCTGCTCGCCCGAAAACCCACGATCATCAGCACCAACCTCGAACCCGGCGAACTCGACGAACGTTACCCGCGCCGGCTGGTCTCGCGCGTCATGGGTGAATACGCCGATTTTCTGCTCACCGGAAAAGATGTCCGAATCATCAAAAAATATAAATGAAATCTTTCAATGTGAAAGGAAGGTCAACTTTATGAACCTCACCAAACAGGAGATCTCCGCGCTGCAAACACTCGCCAAAAGAACCCACGAGGCCGCCTGCGACCCCGTCAATATCGAGCGCGAAAAGGGCTGGAGAGCGCTGAACGGCCTCAAGCCGATCCGCCCGATGGTCATCATCGACCAGCTGCCCTGGAACGAATTCCCCCAGGAAGAACTGACCGGCGCCGTCACCTCCGACCCCTATTGGCAGCGGGCCGAAAAGATGATGCAGCGGATGTTATTCCGCTTCAAATATATCCCCGGCGACGCGATCATCAAAGACGTTTTCACCGTCACCAAGGAGATTTCCGGCATCCACGATTTCGGCCTCAGAGTCAACGAGGACACCGCGAGCATCGAAGAGAGCAGCGAAGTCCGCGGACATTATTATCATGACCAGCTCGAGACCGACGAGATCGTCGACGCTCTGACCCCTAAGCCCATCGTCTATAACGAAGAATCGACCCTGAAGCATCTCGCCGAGGCACATGAGCTGTTCGACGGGATTCTTCCGGTCGCTTTGAACGGCGTCAACCCGCCGAACGACATCTGGGACCACCTGTCGATGTACCGCGGCGTCGAAAACCCGCTGTACGACATGGCGGAGCGCCCGGAGTTCGTTCATAAAATCATGCGCAAATTCACCGACATGTATATCGGCAACCTGCTCGAGCTTGAACGGCGCGGACTGCTCGGACACAGCCAGGAGACCATCCACTGCACCCAGGCGTTCGTCGACGAACTGCCCAAGCCCGGTTTTGATCCGAATCACGTGCGCGCCTGCGACACCTGGGCTTACGGCCTCGCGCAGATGCTCTCGACCGTCTCCCCGGCGATGTTTGAGGAGTTTGAAGTCGACTACTGCAAAGAGTGGGCAAAACACCTCGGCCTGGTTTATTACGGCTGCTGCGACCCGCTCGACCGCAAGATGGCGCAGGTCCGCAAGATCCCGAACGTCCGCAAAGTCAGCATGAGCCCGTGGACCACCCCGGAAGTCGGCGCCGCCGCCATCGCGGGTGACTATGTGTTCTCCTCGAAACCCAACCCCGCGCATCTCGCGGCCCCGACCTTCGACGGCGATATGGTCCGCGCTTATCTGACAAACATCCGCAAAGCCGCCGAGAGCAATAAGTGCCCGGTCGAATTCATCCTCAAAGACGTCAGCACCGTCAAGCATGACTTCAAGCGTCTGGTCGAATGGGAAAAGATCGCGATGGAGGTCGCGAAAGCTTAGTTTAAACATTAACCCGAACTGAAAATTGAATACGCGTGAGGAAAGCTTGATAATCAGTTTTCAGACCAAATTATGAAAAGGATGGCTGTTATTATGATGAAGCTCAACTACAAACGCACGATTCTGATCGGTCTGGCCTTTATGTCCATCTGCGCGTTCTGGCAGATGTACGACAGCGTCATCCCCTTGATTCTGAAAAATACGTTTGGCATCGGCGACGGCCCTTCAGGCATCATCATGGCCGCGGACAACGTGCTCGCGCTGTTTTTGCTGCCGCTGTTCGGCGCGCTTTCCGACCGCGTAAACACCAAAATCGGCCGCAGAATGCCGTTCGTCCTGATCGGAACGGCGCTCGCGGTCATTTTGATGAACTTTTTGCCCTTCTTTGACAACAGCTACTTTGCCGCGCCCACCAATCATCTCAAGCTCTTTTTCATCATCGCGCTCGGCTTGCTGCTCATTTCGATGGGCCTCTACCGTTCGCCCGCAGTCGCTCTGATGCCCGACCTGACCGTCAAACCGCTGCGCAGCAAAGGCAACGCGGTCATCAATCTGATGGGCGCGGTCGGCGGCGTCATCTATCTGATTCTGACCACCTTCCTCTATTCCAAAAAGCGCACCGAAGGCCTTGCGCACATCAATTATCAGCTCCTGTTCATCATCGTCTCGGCCATCATGGTCGTCTCGGTGGCGATTTTGTTCTTCACCATCCGCGAGCCGAAACTCTATGCCGAGACCAAGGCCTACGAAGATCTGCACCCCGAGGAAAACCTGACCGTCACCGACGAAAAGACCGGAAAGGTCCGGCTCCCCGGAGACGTCAGGCGCAGCATGGGCTTCCTTCTGTCGTCCATCGCGCTGTGGTTCATGGGCTATAACGCCATCACGACGGCGTTCACCAAATACGCCGCGCAGGAATGGAACATGTCGCTCGGCAGCGCGAGTCTGTGCCTGACCATCGCGACGGTCGGCGCCATCGTCTCCTATATCCCCATCGGCATGCTCGCCACCAAAATCGGCCGGAAAAAGACGATTATGGGTGGCATCGTGCTGCTGGCCTCCTGCTTCTTCGGCGGTTATGTCTTCACTTTGATCACAGATCAGTTCTCCCCGGTGCTTTACGGGCTCTTTTTGCTGATCGGCCTGGCCTGGGCGGCCATCAACGTCAACTCGCTTCCGATGGTCGTCGAAATGTGCAAGGGCTCGGACATCGGCCAATTCACGGGTTATTATTACACCTTCTCGATGGCGGCGCAGACGATTACCCCGATCGCCTCGGGCTATCTGCTCCAATATGTCGGCTACCGGACGCTGTTCCCCTACGGCGCATTCTTTGTGGCGCTGTCGTTCGTCACGATGATCTTTGTCAGACACGGCGACAACAAACCCGCGCCCGCGAAAGAAAAGCTCGAAATGCTCGACGTCGGGGACTGAAATTTGAAAATTAAATATTCAATTTAAAAAAAGGACGGCTCATGGAATGCCCGTATTGTTAAAAATCCTGATTATTCTTCTTGCGGTTGGTTTGTTTTTATTTGTTCTTGTCTTATATATGATCGCTCCGAATAAAAAGCGGGACTGCTCCAAATTTCGCGGCAGAAAATATGCCCACCGCGGCCTGCACGGCGACGGCATTCCCGAGAATTCACTTTCGGCATTCAAGGCTGCAAAGGAAGCCAACCTCGGTGTCGAGCTCGATGTCCAGTTCACAAAGGACAAGCAGATCGTCGTCATGCACGACGGAAACTTGAAGCGCCTGTTCGGTGTCGACCGAAAAATTCTTGATCTGACATATGATGAACTCAAACAATACCGGTTCGGCGGCACCGATGAGCACATTCCGCTGTTGTCCGAAGTGCTTGAAGTCCTCGGCGGCGTTCCGATTATCTGTGAGATCAAACCCTATTCGGGCAACCGTTGCCCCGAGCTCTGCGAAAAGACCTGCGCTTTCTTTGACAACTATCAGGGCGACTGGTGCATAGAATCCTTCAGCCCGTTTCTCGTTCAATGGTTTCGCAAGAACCGTCCCGACGTCATCCGGGGACAGCTCTCTGCCGGCATGCTGATTTTTAAAGGCCTAAACGCCTTCAGCCTCTTCGGTCTTCGCCATCTGTTGATCAATGTCTTATCCCGCCCCGATTTTATCGCCTATCGGTTTATTGACCTTTCACCTTTGGGTTTCCGGCTCTGCCGTCTATTTTATAAACCTTTTATGGTCGGCTGGACAGCCCGCGGGGACAAACAATTCGCCCAGGCGCAAAAGAATTTTGATACTATTATTTTTGAAACCTATGAAAGGGAACTCGGAATTGACGAATGATATTTAAAACGCAGCGTTTTAATTGTCATCCTGCACGCGGTCGAAGGATCTCGGACCGATCAAAGCAATCGGCAGCAATTTAAAATTTCATCTTCACTCAATCGAAAGGAGTGGACATATGCCTGATCTCCAAAATGCCGCATTTTTTAAACTCAGTTACGGCCTCTATTTGTTAAGTTCCGGAAACGGCCAGAAACAAAACGGCAGCATCAACAATACGGTCATTCAGATCACTGATACGCCGAAGCAGCTGGCCGTCACGGTCAACAAAAACTCTCTGACCCATGAGCTGATCGCCGAAACGGGTCTGTTCAACGTCTCGGTGCTCACGACCGACGCCCCGTTTGAACTTTACAAGCGTTTCGGTTATCAAAGCGGCCGCACCGCCGATAAATTCGCCGGTTTTCCCGAAGTCGAGCGCTCGGAAAACGGATTGCTCTATCTGACCAAATACGCCAACGCCCTGCTCTCGGGCAAGGTCACCTTCTCCAAGGACCTCGGCACCCACACCCTGTTTGTCGCCGACACCACCGATGCGCGGATTCTCTCGGACGGCGAATCGGTCACATATCAATATTATTTCGACCATATCAAGCCCAAACCGGAAGCGGCAAATAGGAAAAAGGGCTACGTCTGCAAAATCTGCGGCTGGATTTATGAGGGCGATCCTCTGCCGCCGGACATCATCTGCCCCATTTGCGGCCACGGCGCCGCCGATTTTGAACCCTTGCAATAAACCAACCCATAGGGGCGTCACGGGCTGCAGCCCGCCGTGGCGCCCGCCTTGTAATCGCCATGTAGGGCGCGGCTTCCCAGTCCCCATCACATGGATTGCGCGCCGCCCCTACGGTATATAAATCCCGCCGCGCGGTACCTTTCTTCTTCCCTATTCACTCTTCACTCTTCACTTTTATTTATTACCCAATTCCCCCTCGGGTCGTCGGGGACGCCGACCCCTACGGAACGATTTTACGCTGTTTCCACAGAGAGTCAAAAATAGATTAACCCTTTTAAATAACGGAGGTTTTTTCATGACAAGACGGGACCGCCTGATGGCGACATTGCGGGGAGAAAAGACCGACCGCCCGCCGGTTTGTTTTTATGAACTCAACGGCATAGACGAAGATATTCACAACCCCGATCCCTTCAATATCTATAACGACCCGTCATGGCGGCCGCTTTTAGAGTTGGCCCGGGACAGAACGGACCGGATCGCCATGAGAACGGTGGCGTTTCATCATGAGCCAAACGCCGTCGATCAGCTGACAAGCACAAAGATCTATTACGATGAGAACGGCAGCCGCCACAATATTACCGAAATAAAAGCCGGGGACAGGGTGCTTCGGCAGCACACACGGCGTGATAAAGACATCAATACGGTCTGGGCTTTAGAGCATTTTGTCAAGGACGAGGACGACCTTCGCGCATGGATCGATCTGCCGCACGACGGCAATGTGGGAATCCCGGACTGCCGTCCGGTGCTTGAGGCGGAAAAAGTCCTCGGTGACACGGGGATCGCGCTCATTGACTCAAGCGATGCCCTTTGCGAGATCGCTGCGCTGATGAGCATGGAAGATTATACGGTCATCGCCATGACCGCGCCCGAGCTGTTTGAGCAGGCGCTGAATATCGCTCAGGTTTTAATTGAGAAAAAAGTTGAAATTCTCTCTAAAGAACTGCCCGGCCGGCTTTGGAGAATTTACGGGCCGGAGTACGCCACTCCGCCCTATCTGCCGCCGGCTCTCTATGAGCGCTATGTGGTGAATTACGACCGCCCGCTCACAAAACTGATCAAAAGCACGGGGGGCTTCCCGCGCCTGCATGAGCACGGGCGGATGAAAGCCGTGCTGGACCTGATTTTGAAGACGGGCTGCACCGCCGTTGACCCGATTGAACCGGCCCCCCAGGGCGATGTGACGCTGGCGGAGGTTCGGGAGAAAACCGGCGGTAAGCTGGTGCTGTTCGGGAACCTGGAGATCAGCGACATTGAGCAGCTTTCCCCTGATGAGATGGAAAAGAAGGTGCTGACGGCGATACAAGAGAGCGGAGGCAGCCGGTTTGTGCTGATGCCGTCGGCCTCGCCGTACGGAAGGAAGCTGTCCCCGCTCACCTTGGCAAATTACACCCGCATCGTTGAGACCGTAGAAAACTATAGATACTAAAGGTGTGAAAAACAATCCCGCCGGGTTCTGTAAACAATGCGGCAAGGCGGATCGTATGTCATGCCCGATATCGTTTATACAGTGTCCAAAGACATGGTTTACAGGTTTTAAAGTAATCAGAGGCAAAAAGGAACGCTAAAAGAAGAACACGCCTTCCTGCTGTTTGAATAATCCGGCTTTACCGTTGACAAAACATTCGGTACAAATGTCATTATAAGAAAGGGCTTCAGGCCGTGATCACACTCACCAATTTACAGGCAAGACAATTTTTATTACTGAAACACGGCTTGATCGGCGAATACCGCTTTATCGGTAAAGAGGGCGCGTTCGATTTTGTCAAACAGTCCGGCTGCATCCAGTTTGACCCGGTCGACGTCTGCGGCAAAAACGCCGAACTGGTGCTCCAGTCCCGCGTCAAAAACTTTACAAAGCGTACTCTCGAGGAGCTTTTATACAAAGATCGACTGCTTCTCGACTATCCCGACAAAAATCTCTCGATCATCCCCTCTGAAGAATGGCCGTATTTCACGCGCTTTAAAGAGGCCGCACGCCGCAACGTCAGCCGCTATCCCGAAATGCGCGCGCTGCTGGATACCGTCTATCAAAAGGTGCTGAAAGACGGCGCCGTTTGTTCCGACGATCTCGGCCTCAAGGGCGATTTTTACTGGCAGTCGGCCATCCACTGGAGCGCGGGGCATAATCTCTCCCGCTCGGTGCTCGAACAGCTTTATTCGACCGGCGACCTGATCATCCACCACAAAAACGGCTCGCGCAAATATTACGACGCCGCCGAAAAGTACTTTCCATCGGATTTGCTGCACGCACCCGAGCCGCTCCCGGACGATTTCGAGTTCTTGAAATGGCGGATTCTGCGCCGCATCGGCGCGGTCGGCATGCTCTGGGACCGCCCTTCGGACGCCTGGCTGAATATCTGGAACTTGACAGCCGGCGAGCGCAGCCGCGCGTTTACCGCCCTGCTTGCCGAGGGCAAACTGCTCGAACTCACCGTCGAAGGCATTAAATCACCCTTGTATTGCCGTTGCGAGGATATCTCAATCATAAACACCGTACTGCAAAATCCGGAGCTCAAACCCCGCTGCGAATTCATCGCTCCGCTCGATAATTTTTTATGGGATCGTAAACTCGTCAAGACCATATTCGGCTTTTACTACTCCTGGGAAATTTACACGCCGCCCGAAAAACGCAAATACGGGCACTATGTGCTGCCCATTATATACGGCAGCCGCTTTATCGGCCGGATCGAAGCCGTCTGCGACCGCAAAAACAAGTGTCTCGCGGTCAATCGCTTCTGGCCCGAAGACGGCGTAAAAATGACCAAGGCGCTGACAAACACCGTCAACGCCCGCCTCGCCCGCTTCGCGAAATTCAACGAAATGTCGAATTATGATCAATTATCCGTTTCGTAATAAAGCCGCAAAAAAATCGACTGTCTGAGTTACCATAAACGAAAATACCGCCTCAATATAAACCAAACCGGGTCTAAACCGCCCGGTTTTGGCTTTTAGGGCCTTTCTCACAAAAAATACACGAAATCCCATTTAATTTGCCATAAACTGTATGGTACAATGGATGTGTCACCATCGGTTAACATTGTCATATTCGATTTTTGATCTTTTGTTTTTCGTTTTTAACATCGGAAAGGGGAACACGGGTTATGAAACCGTTAAAAATCGGGGAGTCTCTATTATTTGCCGCCGTTTTGCTTCTGACTGCCTGCGCATCAACGCCTTCAACCTCGCTGCCGGATGCCCTGAAAGCGCAAAAGGGATACTACCCCAAATCCGTCGATATCTTCGCGTCCGATTTCTTCAAAGCGACCGGAGACGTAAACGGTGAAGAGGCCAGGCAGAAATGGACGGATGAGATGTCGCGGCGGTACGGCGTCGACATTCAAGTCAACCCGAAAAGGGAAACGAACAGCACAACCATTTCGGGCCTGTACTCAATCCAATCCTATGAAACCGATGCCATCGGCAGCTATTGTCTGCCTCTGGACGACTATCTTGCCGACAATCCTGTCTGGAACGCCCTGCCCGAGGACTTCAAATCCCTTTTCGAAGCGGACGGTCACATCTATGCGATCCCGGCTTCTGTTTCCGTGGGCGTGCAAAAAGCCCGCATCATCCATAATGAGGCGATAATAGATACCGGAATCACCGTGACCGATCTCGAATCATTTCGTGAATTCGCCTTGGCTTATTTCAAAAAAACGGCATATCCCGCAGGCAGCTGTGGGATATCTGACGTAACGGATATTTTGAACGCTTTCGGCCTTTACAAGGGAGATAGTTCATACGCTCCGTTCAGCTACGATCCGAAAGAAGATTGTCTCGTGGACTGGCTGACCAAGCCCGCCGCAGTCAGCGCACTGGAGTATCTGCGGAATCTTTACTATCTCAAGGCCCTGAATTATACGAGCAGTGATTCGGCTTCATCGGCATTTGATTACGGCCTTTTGGCCTCGGAATACGTTCCTTATAATGATGACAGCAATTGCACCGAACTGCTCACCCTGAATCCCGAATACCCGCAGGTCATATTCACGAACACACGCGGGTTTGCACTGGGCAAAGATACCCCGCAGCCGCAGGAGACCGTCAATCTTCTGATTGATATGCTGTTCGGCTCGGAGCAAAGTTACCTCAATTGTTGGCTGGGCTCGCCGGACAACTACATTTTAAACAGCGACGGCTCGCTCACGATCAAGATGGCCAAAGATTCCCAAGGCAAATCCGTGCAGCCCTGCACGCCGAATCTGACAAGCGGCCTTTCGCAGCTCTTCCCCTTTTCGGACGAAAATATCATCTACTGTCCGGCCGATGACACTGGCACGGATCGGGCTGCCCTCATCACCAAAAACAAAGCGCGCATCAAAATGTTCGACGATTCACTCCGAAACGGCTCGCTCGTTGAAATTCCGGCGGAATTTCAAAGGATCCGGTCGGATACTTTCGGTCAATATTACCGGGATGTAGGCAATTTAAATTTTAAATGCTGCCGCGATGCAATCATTGATCCCACTCAAACGGTGCAGCAGGTTTTGGACGATTACAAAGCAAAAATGCTCGCACTCGGCGGGAATCAAATGCTCGACGAGATGAACACCGCCATCGGCAAGAAAACCGCGTATTATTACGGATAAAATGCTCGACGGATCATACTGTCGAATAACGAAAAAACAACAACGAAGGTGCAATCAAGTGAAACAATTGATTCAATTAATAAACTTCAGCATCTTGCTGATCATGTTTTCTTGCACAGCTTGCAGCCCGGCAAGTACCGTTTCCCATCCCACCGGCGACGAACAAAGTAAAATTTACAGTCCGGCAAATACCGGTACCGACCACATCGGCGACGAACAAAGTAATATTTACAGTCCGGCAAGTACCGGTTCCGATCCCCCCGGTGATGATGATTGGAACTGGTGTTCGCATACAAAAGAAGAAAAATCCTGGATTCATGATATCGGCAGTGAATTTCATTTATATGTCGGCACCAGAGAATTCGAGCGGCTTGACGCGCAGATGGTACAGCTGACAAAAAATATGACGGATGAGGAAATGTGGGAGTTTACGACACTTCCCCAACTCTTCAGGAGTGCTGAATTAAAGCTGCAAGAGGTCATCGCAGTAATAGACGCCATTAACGCAAATGACGTCAATGCGAGACATATGGATCAAGGACGAATCTCTGAGCAGGAAAAGCAAAAAGTGCTGAACGAGCTTTTTGGAGATGACGTAAAACCTGCCGATTCGGTTGTAAACGCCGTTTTTCCGGTTGAATACGGTGCCGGGCTTTTATTCGGAACGGAACCGATTTCGAATATGGAGGCGTTGAACGCCACTGCTGAAAATTCACTGCCCTTTGGGGTTGTTGGTTATGTCGGCGTCCGGCACTACAATGAATGGGCTGCAAGTGTAACCAGAAAAGATTACAATATCAAAAATTTTTTAACGACTTTCGAGATTCCCGCCGAGATTTTTGATCGCGCAATAGAAGCACAGATCAGCATCAGGGGTAAAACGATTTATACGAAAGAATATTACGATAGAGTTCGTCTGGCGGTATATGGTGAAACAAAAGCACTGTCTGTTTTTAATTAATTACGATCATTCATAAAATTTACGTTTGTACATAGAAAGGAAGGTATTGTATGAAGTTGCTAAAGCCCATTATGTTACTGTTTATTTGCATCATGCTTATGTTATCCGCCTGCGGGACGTCATCAACTTCCCTGCCGGGCGCGCTTCGCGCGTCGAATACCGACTATCCCAAGAGCGTCAGCATCCTCGCACCCAGCTTTTTTCCGTCTGCATCCGCCGAAACCAAGCAGCAGTGGTTAGATAAGATTGCCGGGCGGTACGGTGTGACCTTGAACATCCTCTCGGATCAATACACAAATTCGGATGCGGATCGTTCCGCTTCGAGCAAAATGCAGGATGTTTTGAAAGGTGATACGTCGTATCAGGGTCTGTTTTTGATTTCCGATAACGGTACTGGCAAATCCGATTTGAGTACAGGCATCGCTACCGACTCTTTGGTCTCTCTCGAGGACTACCTCGCCGACAACCCGATCTGGAACGCCTTGCCTGAGGACTTCAAATCTCTCTTTGAGGTCGACGGTCATATCTATGCGATTCCGACTTCTTTTTTCCGGACACTGAACATCCGCGTCATCCATAATGAAGCGTCAGAGAAGATCGGGATTCCCGTAACCGATCTCAACTCCTTTCGCGATTTCGCTCTTGCATATACAAAAGAAACCGAATACCCCGCCATTGGCAGCACCGCTGCCTCCGATTTGACGGATATCCTGAACGCTTACGGTCTTTACCCCGGAAACAGTGAGTATGTCCCGTTTGCCTATGACCCGAAAGAGGACTGCTATGTGGATTTTATGACCAAAGGCGCTGCCGTTGAAGCTTTTGAATACCTGCGGGAACTGTACAAAGGCGGTGCGATATCCACGAAAAACTACGGGATAAAATCCGTTGACCTGATCGCTTCGAATTATCGAGGATACAGCGATTATGACAAGTACACCGAAATATTCACCCTGAACCCTGAATACCCGAAGGTTGCCGCCACATACAGGCGGGGTTTCGCCATGACCAATGACACCCCGCAGCCCCAAGAGACCGTCAATTTTATAGTCAATATGCTGTTCGGCTCCGAGCAGAACTATCTCGAGTGCTGGCTGGGCACCCCGGACCATTACATTCTGAACAGTGACGGTTCGATTACATTTAAGTTGGTGAAGGATACCAAGGGAAACTATATCCATCCCGGCATGCCGAATCTGGCGGGCGGATTGTCGGATATTTTCCCTTATTCGGACGCGAATATCTTTTACAGTCAAGATGGCGTTATCGACATGGAAACGACCACCTCTTACGGAAAATACAATTCGATTTTGAAACAACAAAATGATTTATTCAAAAGCGGGGCAGTTGTTGAAATTCCGTTGAAATACTTCGTTTTGCACTCGAAAGCATATGATGCGAGAAAAACCGACATCGGTTTGTTGTATTCGGAATATTTTGAAAAGGCCATCACAAGTTCCGACCAAACGGTGCAGCAGATCCTTGATGAATACAAAGCAAAAATGTTCAATCTCGGAGGCAACCAAATGCTCGACCAGATGAACGCCGCCATCGGTAAAAAAACCGCATATTATTACGGGTAATCCTTCTTGCCTCCCGCCGTGACGCTTGTGTCACGGTGTACTCATCAACGGTGCGCCGTTGACGCGGGAGGGAAGGAATTGCTTGCAATTCTTCTTGACGAATTATTTCATAATTCGTCTGACGTCTTGCAACGGTGGTGGGATTCTTGCTCAGATAACAGTAGATATTTTAAAACGTAAAGTGACATATGAAAGGGGAACAATCATGAAAAAACCGATCAAACTCGCCGTTTCACTCATCATCTGCGGCATGATGTTTTTATCCGGCTGCGCATCGGCACCCAACACCTCGCTGCCGGGTGAACTGCTCGGGAAAGAAACCGGTTATCCCCAAACCCTGAACATCATCGCACCCTATTTCTTTTGGGACGGGAACGCGGCCGGTGAAAATGCCCGGACCGCCGGGCAGCAATGGCTGGACGAAATGTCGGCCCGCTACGGCGTGAATATCAACGTCATTTCGAATTCTTTTGCCGAAGACGGTACTTTTAAATCCGCGTTTTCCGGTGTGGATAAAAAGACATTTTCGGGTTTGGCTCAAGCGGAATCGATCGCTTACCTTCAGGAGATCGTCAATTCCGATTTAGCGCTTCCGCTGGACGAATACCTTGCCGATAACGCAGTTTGGAATGCTCTGCCCGAGGAGCTCAAATCCACATTTAAAGTGAACGGGCATATTTATGCCGTCCCCGCGAACGTTGAAGATTATATGTACTCCCGCGTTTTTCAAAAAGACGCGGTTGACCGGACGGGGATCACCGTCACCGATCTCCAATCGCTGAAAGAGTTTGCCGCCGCTTATGCAAAAGCGTCGGGAAACTATACGATCATTGCCAATGGCAATAACGATATTACCGACATTTTAAATGCCTTCGGATTATATTACGGCGAGGGCCCCAAAAACCCAATCGGTTATGATCCGTCGGAAGACTGCTTTACGGACTTTTTAACCAAGGGCAATGCCGTCGGCGCGCTGGAGTATTTGAGAGAGCTCTATACCGCGGGCGGATTGAAATGCGGTTTCAATGAGTATAAACCCAAAGATTCCGACGAACCGAAACCCGTTTCAACAAAGTCTTTGTTCGGTTATAATAATTCCGATGATTCCGTTGAAGCGCTGACCTTGAATCCGCAGTATCCGCAAGTCCTTTTTAATCAGGTTTTCGGATTTTATATGACAAAGAGCACGGTACAGCCCAAAGAGACCATTAACTTCTTTGTCGACATGATGTATGGTTCCGAGCAAAGTTATCTCGATTGCTGGCTGGGCTCGTCTTCCGGATATACGCTCAACAGCGACGGAACGATTACGGTGAAAATGGCGCAAAATTCCGACGGGAGTTATGTCGTCCCCGCAGCGCCGAATCTGACCGGCGGGTTTTCGGGCGTCTTCCCGCATTCGGACGCCGATGTCCTGTACAGTCAAAACGGCATAGTCACCGAAGCTTCCGGGACCGAAGCCGGAAAGAAAAATAAGGCCTATAAAGGCCTCAGGGATGCGCTAGACAAAGGTGTCGCCGTCAGGGTTCCCCCGGCATATTCCATGATAAACTGCCCTGCCTATTACTCAAATTACATTGCTTTTTGCAGTCTTTACGAGACCTGTATCCAAGATGCCGTCACTTCCGCAAATTTCACGGTGCAGCAGATCATCGATGATTATAAAAAAGAGATGCTGAACCTCGGCGGCAATCAAATGCTCGATGAAATGAACGCCGCCATCGGCAAAAAAACCGCGTATTATTACGGATAACCGACTGAAGGAGAGCAAACTCCGCACGGGCCACGGCCCGCACGGGCTTCGGCCCGGCGCTCTGTCAAATTTCCAATTAAGGAGGCATTCGAAAATGGCATCCTTAAAACCTTGTCCGATCTGCGGCCGGGAAGCCGCGCTATACGAGGCCGAAGCGGAACGCGTCGGTTTTTACTGCGAATGTTCGGTATGCGCGAAATCCACCGACGAATTCGCGGCCGAAAGCGAAGCGGAAGAAATGTGGAACCGAAGTGAGGCAAAAGATTTAAAAGACACCAACCGGCGGGGCATGTATGCCATCGTCATAAAACCCTTTCATACCTGGGCTCATGTTTTCTGGCGCCTTTTTCAGTTGTTAGGCCCTGTCGCTGCCGTAACCGTCATATGCACGTTCAAATTGTACATGAACACCGCGCTTTATATCGGTACGGTTCTTGGCGGCTTGTTATGCCTTGCGGTGGCGCTGTACTTTTCCTTTCAGTATTTCCTCCGTCTTCACGGCATACTCCGCCGCCTGCCCGCGAAGGAACGCAGAAAACACCTCATCGCCGCGGCGCTCGCCTTTTTCACCGTATTGAGTGCCTATATCGCCCTCATCTTTTTTGCCCTCATACCGTTGATCGGGTTCTGCCGCGGCGGGAAGGCGTTTTTAAACTGAAAGCCGATCGCCGCGTTTTGAAAAGGAGAACGTTATGAATCATCATTATAAACCCTTAGTCTCTTTATTTGTCAGCTGTCTGCTGTTCCTTGCAGCCTGCGCACCGTCGTCAACTTCTCTGCCGGATGAGCTTCGGGCGAAGAACATCAACTATCCCGAATCCGTCAGCATCATCGCGCCCGATTTTTTTAAAGCGACCGGCGCGATCAATACCGATCGAATCAGGCAGCAATGGCTTGATGAAACATCCGCACGGTACGGTATCACCCTTCACATCTATCCGAATTATAACGCCTATGTAAACAACACCGGTTATGAGGCGTTTCCCAAAAAGCCCGATTATAATACCGACGGTCCTCCGCGGGTATCCAAAGACGTGGAACCTGCCCCGACTCCGGCGCCCAAACCGGAATATGTCGGTTTAACGCAAATCGGCTCCGTCGAAGCCCTGAAAAAAGCCGTTACCGGGTCCGATTCATATATGCCTCTGGACGATTACCTCGCCGATAACCCGGTTTGGAAGGCCCTGCCCGAAGATTTTAAATCCATTTACGAAATCAACGGCCGTATCTATGCGATTCCGACTTCTGTTTCCCTGATCCAAAACGCCCGTATCATCCATAATGAAGCGCTTCAAAAGACCGGGATTGCGGTGACCGATCTCGATTCATTCCGTAATTTTGCATTGAACTATATACAGAACGCTAAAAAAGCCACCGACAGCGCCACTGTCTCCGAAGTTGCGGACATTCTGACCGCTTTCGGCCTTTACTCGGGAAAAGATGGCTCAGTTCAATTTAATTATGATCCGACGGCAGATTGTTTTGTGGACTGGATGACGAAACCCGCCGCCGTCGACGCACTGACGTATTTGCGGGAACTCACGAATGCCGGGGCGCTTTCTTACCGGCATGCAACCAAAACCGATTTTTTTAAAATGGGGCTTTGGGCTTCGAAATATGCGCCGTATTTCGATTATGCCGACTGCACCGAAGTACTGACTTTGAATCCCGAATTCCCGCAGGTCGCATTCACCGATGTGAAGGGTTTTGCCATGACCAAAGACACGCCGCAGCCCCAAGAGACCCTCAATTTTTTCATCGATCTGCTGTTCGGTTCCGAACAAAGCTATCTCGAGTGTTGGCTGGGTTCATCAAACACATTCGTTAAAAACAGCGATGGCTCGATCACGGTGGCGATGATGCAAGACTTGGATGACAATTTTATTGTTCCTGCCATGCCGAATTTAACGGGCGGTCTTACGGAGATCTTCCCTTATTCGTACATGGATATTATATACAGCCAAAACGGGACTGCCGCCACAACTTCGGAGATTGAAAATCACAAAGCGCAGATGAACCTGCTGAATGATTTCCTCCAAAACGGCTCCGTAGTCCAATTGCCTCCGGAATATCAAATCATAAAATCGGCAACTTATAACGGTTATACGGCGAATAGCAGTAGTTATTATAATAAGCTTTATTCCATGTATATGAGTTACTTTTCGGCTGCGGTTACACGTTCCGATTTTACAGTGCAGCAGATTGTCGACCAATACAAAAAAGCACTGCTCAACATGGGCGGAAATCAAATGCTCGACGAAATGAACGCCGCCATCGGCAAGAAAACCGCGTATTATTACGGGTAATAAATATCGCATTTAAGTGAGAATAAAATATGCGGAAACATTCTGCGAATCACTTTACACTTATAAACCGTGAACTGCGCTCTGCCTTGTCGCTTTACACTTCACACTAAACTTGCTTCATCCCTTGATATAGGCAACCCCGTTTGCTTTGCAATACTCGGCCGCGTACTCGCCGTAACAGACCGCGGTGAGGTTTTCGCACTCCTCAAAAGCGTTTTCTCCGATCTTGGTGACGCTCGCCGGAATCGCGATGTGCGATAGCGCGTTGCATTTATAAAACGCGTCGTATTCGATTTCGGTGACGCCGGCCGGTATGTCGATGCTCGTCAAAACCTTGCAGCCCGCGAAGGTGTTGAACTCGATCTTTTTGAGCGAAGCGGGCAGCTGAATGCTTTTTAACGCGCTGCACTCGGAAAACGCGCCGTACCCGATGACCGCCACGCCTTCCGGGATTTTAATTTCTTCGAGCGCGCAGCAGTTTGAAAAAGCGTATTTTTCGATAACGGTCAGGTTTTTCGGCAAGGTGATTTTCAAGAGCGCTTCCGACTCGGAAAAAGCGCCCCATCCGATGGAGGTCACCGTATCCGGAAGCGTCGCTTCGGAGATTTCCAAACCCGAAAATGCCCATTCGCCGATGCTGACCACAGGTTTTCCGTCGATCTCAGCCGGCACCGTGACCATTAACTCTGTGCCGTTATATTTTATAATTTCTATGCCGCCTTCGACCGTCTGATATTCATACTCGGATATTTCGGAAACCGCTGCCTTTGAGGAAATCGCCGAATTCCCGGAAGCAGACGGCGCCTCCTGCGCCGGAGCGCATGTGGCGGCAAAGATCAAAAAAGATAATACCATCGCAATGCGCGTCAATTGCATCTTCATACACGGAATTCTCCTTTCCGCGAATCAAAGTGATTATAATCCATCCGAAGTATTGACAGGAATATTTTCATAAAACAAAGGACCGCCGTTCAGGCGGTCCTTTCTTTTATTTGTTATACCAGTTCGATGATGGCCATTTCGGCAGCGTCACCGCGGCGGGGACCGGTCTTGATCACACGGGTATATCCGCCGTTTTTGCTTTCATATTTCGGCGAGATCTCGTTAAACAGCTTTGCCGCAACGCTCTCTTTGGTGACGAACGCGAATACCTGCCGTTTTGCATGCAGCGTGTTCTGTTTTCCGAGCGTTATCATCTCATCGGCCAGCGCGCGCACTTCTTTTGCGCGTGTGACAGTCGTCTCAATCTTGCCTTTTTCCAGCAGGAAAGTGACCATCGCCCGCAGCATGGCGGTTCTCTGGTCAGTCGTCCTGCCGAGTTTTCTGGTTCCGGGCATTGTTTCTACACTCCTTAATCAAAGCCGTTGCCGGCATTATTCGTCGTCGCTTTTGAGCGAGAGACCCAAAGAGGCCAGTTTTCCGATGACCTCGTCGAGGGATTTCCGACCGAGGTTGCGGACCTTGATCATCTCTTCTTCGCTCTTGTTGATCAGGTCTTCGACGGTATTCAGACCCGCGCGTTTGAGGCAGTTGAACGACCGAACCGAGAGTTCAAGATCGTCGATTGCCATCTCAAGCACCTTTTCCTTGCTCTTCTCGCTGCGCTCGACCAGGATATCGCTGTCGACCGCGCCTTCGGAGAGCGAGATGAAAAGCACCAGCAGTTCGCCCAGAATCTTCGCGCCCAATGATACGGAATCACGGGCGGAAATCGTGCCGTCCGTCCATACCTCGAGCGTGAGCTTGTCGTAGTCCGTCACATTGCCGACACGGGTGTTTTCAACCGCGTAGTTGACTTTGATGACGGGTGTGTAAATAGAGTCGACGGGAATAACGCCGATCACGGAAGAGTTGTCCCGGTTTTTCTCGGCGGAGACATAACCTCTGCCCTTGTCCAGAACGATTTCCATGTTCAGCTTTGCACCCGCGCTCAATGAAGCGATGTGCATCGACGGATTTAAAACTTCCACTTCCGCGTCAGCTTTGATGCTGCCCGCGGTGACTTCGCACTCGTCCTGCGCTTCGATGTAGACCGTTTTGGGTCCTTCGGAGAAGAGCTTGACCGTGAGTCCCTTGATATTCAGGATGATCTCGGTCACGTCTTCCTTGACGCCGGGGATGGTGGAAAACTCATGCTGTACGCCGTCTATTTTTACCGACGTCACCGCCACGCCGGGCAGTGACGAGAGTAAAACTCTTCTCAGGCTGTTCCCTAATGTCGTGCCGTAGCCGCGCTCAAGCGGCTCGACGACGAACTTGCCGTAGGAACCGTCTGCCTTCATTTCGCTGATCTCTATTTTGGGCTTTTGAATCTCCAACAATTAAAACCCTCCTTTTTTCCGTAAACACGCGGCTCTCACAAACCGCGCAGCCAAACGATATCTCCTTTTTTAACCGCCATCCGGGCGGACATTGATACGGAAATACCGGATTATTTCGAGTACAACTCGACGATCAGACGCTCTTCGACCTGCAGGTCGATTTCTTCGCGTGTGGGAAGAGCTGCGACATTCGCGGTCATGTTCGCCTTGTCGGCGGACAGCCACGCGGGAATGGGTTTCGCATTGCTTTCGAACTGATCTTTGAATGTCTCGACAGAGCGGCTGGATTCCTTCATCGCAATCACATCGCCTGCTTTGCAGAGATAGGAGGGGATGTTGACGATCGAACCGTTGACGGTAAAATGGCGGTGCAGAACCATCTGTCTGGCCTCTTTGCGCGAAGACGCGAAACCGAGGCGGTAGATGATGTTGTCAAGCCGGCTCTCCAAAATGCGGAGCAGGTTTTCACCCGAGACGCCGGGCTGTTTGATCGCCATGTCGAAATATTTGCGGAACTGGCTCTCCAGGACGCCGTAGTAGCGTTTTGCTTTCTGTTTTGAACGCATCTGGATGCCGTATTCACTGGTCTTTTTTCTGCCCTGTCCGTGCTGTCCGGGGACCCCGGGTCTGCGGGACACGGCGCACTTGTCGGTATAGCAGCGATCGCCTTTCAAAAAGAGCTTTTGGCCCTCTCTGCGGCAGAGGCGGCACACCGAATCGGTATATCTTGCCATTTCTTAACCCTCCATTAAACTATACGCGTCTTCTTTTCGGCGGACGGCAGCCGTTGTGCGGAATGGGCGTAACGTCTTTGATCAGCGTGATGTCCAGGCCGGTCGCCTGAAGCGCTCTGATCGCGGCTTCGCGTCCCGAACCGGGGCCTTTGACGAAGACGTCGACGGTTTTCATGCCGTGGTCCATAGCGAGTTTTGCCGCCGCTTCAGCCGCTGTCTGCGCCGCAAACGGCGTGGACTTCTTGGAGCCGCGGAATCCCATCTCGCCCGAGCTCGCCCATGAGATGACGTTGCCCTGGGTATCGGAAATAGTGACGATGGTGTTATTGAAACTCGATTGAATGTGTGCGACGCCGCGGTCGATATTCTTGCGCTCTTTGCGGCGGCGCGTCGTAGCGGTTGCTTTTTTCGCGTTTGTCGTAGTAGCCATTTTTTGTGATGCCCTCCCCGCTTACTTCTTCTTGTTTGCGATGGTACGCTTCGGACCCTTGCGGGTTCTGGCGTTGGTCTTGGAGCGCTGACCGCGCACCGGAAGACCCTTGCGATGACGGGTTCCGCGATAGGAGCCGATCTCGACCAGTCGCTTGATGTTGAGCTGCACTTCGCGGTGCAGATCGCCTTCGACCCGGTAGCTCTTGTCGATGCATTCCCTGATCTTGGAGACGTCCTCTTCGGTCAGATCCTTGACGCGGGTATCGGGATTTACGCCCGTCTGGGCGAGGATGTCGTTAGAGAGTTTGCGGCCGATCCCAAAAATATAGGTCAGCCCGATCTCGACCCGTTTCTCACGGGGCAGATCAATACCGGCAATTCGTGCCAAACAAATACACCTCCGTTTAGTTTGTCAGTTCTAACCCTGGCGCTGCTTGTGTTTGGGATTCTCGCAAATAACCATAACCTTGCCTTTGCGTTTAATCACCTTGCACTTTTCGCACATAGGTCTCACTGAAGGTCTCACTTTCATCTTTGATTACCTCCTGTTATGCTCACTTTGAGCGCCATGTTATTCTGCCTTTGGACAAATCGTAGGGAGAGATCTCCACCGTGACCTTGTCTCCGGGCAATATGCGGATAAAATTCATCCGCAGTTTTCCTGAAATGTACGCCAGAAGTTTGTGTCCGTTCGCGAGCTGAACGGTGAACTGGGCGTTCGGAAGGGCTTCCAAAATCACGCCTTCCAATTCGATGACATCATCTTTCGACAAGCAACTACCTCCCTCAATCAGCTGTCGTCAGCGGTTTCCCGCCGTCGGCCGTAATCAAAACGGTGTGTTCGAAATGCGCGGATTTTTTACCGTCCGTTGTGACCACTGTCCAGTTGTTGTCGAGGACGTCGATCTCCCAGCCGCCGGCGTTGACCATCGGCTCGATTGCGATCGTCATACCCTCGACAAGCCGCGGGCCGTGTCCGGGACTTCCGAAGTTGGGGACTTCGGGATCCTCGTGGAGTTTTTCGCCGACACCGTGCCCCACGTAGTCGCGCACCACCGAGAATCCGGCGCTCTCAACCACAGTCTGCACCGCGTTCGAAATATCTCCGATTCTGTTTCCGGCTTTGGCGGCAGCCATTCCCGCGGACAGCGCGTTTTTCGTGACCTCCAGCAGCCGCCGGTCCTCGGGATCGCACGCTCCGACCGGAAATGTCCCCGCCGTATCCCCGTGGAAACCCTCAAAAAAGGCGCCCACGTCGATACCGACGATATCTCCTTTACACAGTTTCCGTCCGCCGGGAATCCCGTGGATGACTTCGTCATTGACCGAGATGCAGGCGGAAGCCGGAAAACCGTTATATCCCAAAAAGCTGGGTTTGGCCGATTGGGAGAATATATATTTTTTGATTGCGGCATCGATGTGGGCGGTCGTTACCCCTTCCCCGATCTCTGCCGCGCCCACTGCCAGCGCGTTAGCGGCAATTCTGCAGGCGTTTCGCATCGCGGCCAGCTGGGCGGCATTTTTCACAGCGATCATTGTCCCAATACCCCGAGGATATCCTTAGTCACGAGCGAGGAGTCTTTCTCGCCGTCCACTTCGAACAAAAGACCTTTTTCGGCGTAAAACCGTTCGAGCGGTTTGGTTTGGGAACGATAGACCTGAAGTCTTTTTTGAACGGTCTGCGGTTCGTCGTCGCTTCGGATGACGAGTTTTTCGCCACAGTTGTCGCACAGATTATCGCTCTTCGGCTTCTTGTGCTCGATGTGAAACACAGCGCCGCAGGCCGGGCAGCTTCTTCTGCCGCCGATGCGCCGGATGATCAGATCGTCGGAAGCCCGGATGTTGATCACCCGGTCAATGGTGACGCCCATTTGATCAAGTGCCTCCGCCTGAGCAATCGTGCGGGGAAATCCGTCAAACAAAAACCCGTTTTTGCAGTCATCCTCCCTGATGCGCGCCTTGACGATGCCGATGATGACGTCGTCCGGGACGAGCTGACCGCTCTCGATGAAGGACTTCGCCGATAGACCGAGCGGAGTTCCCTCTTTCATCGCGGCTTTGAGGATATTGCCCGTGGAGATTGCGGGGATATTCAGGGCCTTGCAGACCGCTTCTGCCTGCGTGCCCTTGCCGGCGCCCGGCGCCCCGAGTAAAATGACTCTCATGATAACAGATTATTCAAGGAATCCCTTGTAATGCCGCATGAGCATCTGGGATTCAAGCGTTCTGGCCGTCTCGATTGCGACGCCGACGACGATGATGATGGTCGTTCCGCCGAGAGCCAAATTGATGTTGGTCAGCGAGCCGGTGAGCATCGGGACCAAAACGACGATGGACAGCGCCAAAGCGCCGATCAGAATAATCCTTGACAAAACGCGGGAGATATAATCCGAAGTGGGTTTGCCGGGACGGATTCCGGGGATGGTTCCGCTGTTTTTACGCAGGTTATTCGCCATTTCGACCGGATTGTAGGTGATCGAGATGTAGAAGTACGCAAACGCGACGATCAGGACGATATACAAGATCATGTATGCGGCGCCCTGGTAGCTGAACCATTTCAGGAAGTTGCCGAAGCCAGTAAACGCGCTCGGATTTCCGCTGGAATCATATGCGGTAACACCCACGCCGAAGCCGAGCAGCATGGTCGGCAGCGACAGAAGGGAGTTGGCGAAGATGACCGGGAGGACGTTCGCCATGTTGACTTTCAGCGGCATATTGGTGTTCTGGCCGCCGTAGACCTTTCTGCCGACGACACGTTTGGCGTACTGAACCGGCAGGCGGCGCTCCGCGGCGTCCATATAGACGACGAAGTAAATCTCAACCAACAGCAGGACTGCAAGCAGCGGCACGATGCCGTAATAGATCGGCTTTTCCGGCGCGTAATTCTTCCAGGCGCTGGTGAGTGAGCTGATGATTGAGTCGAAATTCGCGACGATACCGGCAAACAGCAGTAAGGAGACGCCGTTGCCGATGCCCTTTTTGTTGATCTGCTCGCCGAGCCACATCATCAGAGTCGCGCCCGCGATATAGCTGGCGATGATGACGACCGCGCTGAAGATGCCCTGAAATCCGTCTTTATAGATGACCGCATCCGACAGGGCAGCGGTATTGCGCAGATACATGAAGTACGAGAAGCCTTCGATCAGCGCCATGATGACCGTGCCGGCACGGGTGACCTGGCCGAGTTTTTTCCTGCCCTCTTCGCCCTCTTTCTGCATGCGCTCCCAGGACGGGATCGCGACGGTCAGCAATTGGACGATAATCGAGGATGTGATATACGGCGAAATCGAGAGTGCGAACAAGGTGCCTTTTTCGAAGCCGCCGCCGGTGAACAGGTTGATATAACTCAGATATTGGTTGCCTGCGGCAGCGGTGAGCGCCGCCGGATCCACGAACGGAACCGTGACCATGACCGCGCCGATGCGGAAAATCGCGATGATGAGGAATGTGTAAAAGATCTTCTTGCGCAGTTCGGGAATAGCGAACGCGTTACGAATTGTCTTAAACATCATACCACCTCTGCTGTTCCGCCGACCGCTTCAATCTTCTGTTTGGCGCTCTCGCTGAATGCGGCCGCTTTGACGGTGAGCTTCTTGGTCAGATTCCCGCTGCCGAGAATCTTGAGCCCGTCGCCCGTCTTGCGGATGATCCGTTTTTCGAGGAGTGCCTTGCTGTCGACCACTGCGCCGTTATCGAATTTTTCAAGTGCGCTGACGTTGACGCCGACGTATATTTTTGCAAAGATGTTGGTAAAACCGCGCTTCGGGAGGCGGCGGCTCAGCGGCATCTGGCCGCCTTCGAAACCGGGACGGACACCGCCGCCGGTGCGGGCTTTCTGGCCTTTATGGCCTTTGCCGGCCGTCTTGCCGTTGCCGGAGCCGATGCCTCTGCCCTTGCGTTTGGGTTCGAAACTGGAACCCGGCGCGGGTGAAAGTTCGTTGAGCTTCATTTCTGCACCTCCACGTCGACAAGATAACTGATTTTTTCAAGCTTGCCCCGGGTCTGGACGTTGTCCGGCTGAACGGTTGCGTCGCCGATCTTGCGCAGTCCGAGGGAGTTGGCGGTGTCGATATGTTTCTGATACCGGCCGATCAAGCTCTTGGTAAGCGTTATTTTGAGGTCTGCCATTTTATGCTTCCCCCTTATTCGAAAATCTCTTTGACAGATTTGCCGCGTGCGTTTGCGACCTGTTTTGCGTTGCGCAGAGACATCAGGCCCGCCATCGTGGCTCTGACCACGTTGCAGGGGTTGTTGGAGCGCAATGCCTTGGTTCTGATATCACTGATGCCGGCCGCTTCTACCACCGCGCGCACCGCACCGCCGGCGATAACGCCGGTACCGGGTGCCGCCGGTTTCAAGAGCACTCTGCCGGCTCCGAATTCACCGATAACTTCATGAGGGATCGTAGTGCCGCGAAGGCAGACCTCATGCATGTTGTTTCTGGCGTCCGCGACGCCTTTGCGGATTGCATCCGGAACTTCGCCCGCTTTGCCGAGTCCGAATCCGACTTTGCCCTTGCCGTCGCCGATGACGACGAGCGCCGAAAACTTCATGATACGGCCGCCCTTAACGGTTTTGGAAACACGGTTGATGGCAACCACTTTTTCTAAGAATTCGCTCTGTTCGCGGCCGCGGCCGCCTCTTTCGTTCTGTGCCAAATTCAACCCTCCCTTAGAAATTGAGTCCGCCCTCGCGGGCGCCGTCTGCAAGTTCCTGAATACGTCCGTGATAGACGTATCCGCCGCGATCAAAGACGACGTCTTTGATGCCTTTTTTCGCCGCCGCTTCGGCGACCAGTTTGCCGACCTTGCGGGCGGCGTCTTTGTTTCCGCCGTACCCCTCGAAGTCCTTGGACAATGTGGATGCGGACGCCAGAGTGACGCCGTTCACATCGTCGATGACCTGAGCGTAGATGTGCTTTGCGGAACGAAACACGCACAGACGCGGGCACTCCGGGGTTCCGGAGATCTTCGCGCGAACGCGGGCGTGTCTCTTCGCCCTTGCTTGATTGCTGTCGGGCTTGTTAACCATGCTCTCTCCTCCTGTGTTTTTGAGATATAGGTTCGGCTTCTCTCAAATAGTTCGTCTTAACCCGTAAGTTCAGCCCAAAGAGATAAACTTGCCTGATTTCCGAAAGAATCCGATTGAAGCCGCAAGTTCAGCTCGTAAGAGGTAAACTTGCCGCTTCTTTTGGCTCTGCCAAAAGAAGCTGTACCCTCGACAGCCGGTGGCGAATGAACGCTTTAAACCGGCTGCGTTTGCCATTATTTATGCCGGTAATTCGATTACTTCTTGCCGGCTTTGCCTTCCTTGTGGCGGACATGTTCGCCCAGATAGCGAATGCCTTTGCCCACGTTATAGTGGTCGGGCTCACGCTTTTCGCGGATTTCGGCCGCGCTCTGTCCGACGGACTCCTTATCGGGGCCCGAGACGAGAATGTGGTTCTGCTGCGCGCCGATGATGGAAAGGGTGATGCCGTCGGCCGCTTTGTAAAGAATCTGATGCGAATAACCGAGGTTGAGCAATAAATCTTTGCCCTGCATCGCCGCACGGTATCCTACGCCGACGACCTCGAGTTCTTTTGAATACCCGTTGGTAACGCCCTCGACCATGTTGTGGATCAGCGCGCGGGTCAAACCGTGCAGCGCGCGGGTCTCTTTTTCATCGTCGGCGCGTTCAATGACGACGTGGCCGTCTTCCAGCTTGATCGTCATCTGCGGGTTGAATGTCTTTGTCAACGTTCCCTTCGGGCCCTCCGCGGTGACTTTGCAGCCGTCGATGACGACTTTTGTGCCCGCGGGGACTGCGACAGGTTTTCTACCAATTCGTGACATGATGATTTATTCCTTTCCTGCGCTTACCAAACGTAGGCAAGCACTTCGCCGCCGACGTTCTGTTTGCGCGCCTCTTTATCGGTCATAACACCCTTTGAAGTCGAGACGACCGCAATGCCGAGGCCTTTCATGACCTTGGGCATTTCTTCGCAGCTGGCATAAATGCGCAGACCCGGTTTGGAGACACGGCGGAGCCCTGTGAGCGCCGCGGTCTTGATCTTGCCCGAGCCGTATTTGAGCGTCACGCGAATGACGCCCTGAACGCCGTCGTCGATGGTCTCATATGCGTTGATATAGCCCTCGTCAAGCAGAATCTTGGCGATGCTGACTTTCATGTTGGAAGCGGGGATGTCAACGCTTGAATGCTTTGCCGAGCTCGCGTTGCGGATTCTGGTGAGCATATCGGCGATGCTGTCTGTAACCTGCATTGTATTTCCTCCTCCTACTTACCAACTGGCTTTTTTCACGCCCGGAATCTGGCCTTTATAAGCCAGGTTGCGGAAGCAGATACGGCAGACGCCGAACTTGCTGAGGTAGGCGTGAGGCCGGCCGCAAATTTTGCAGCGGGTGTATGCGCGCGTACTGAACTTGGCAGGTCTGGATTGACGGACCTTTTGAGATGTTTTAGCCACGGTCTTTCCTCCTTGCTTATCTCGCGAACGGAGCGCCGAGCGCTGCAAGCAGCTCGCGGGCCTCTTCGTCTGTCTTGGCTGTGGTAACGAAGCAGATATCCATGCCGCGCACCGCGTCGATTTTGTCGAATTCGATCTCAGGGAAGATCAGCTGTTCTTTGACGCCGCAGGAATAGTTTCCGCGGCCGTCGAAGGAGTTGGGGCTGATGCCTCTGAAGTCACGCACGCGCGGAAGCGCCGCGTTGAAGAACCGGTCGATGAAGTCATACATCCGTTCGCCGCGCAGGGTGACCTTTGCGCCGATGACGTTGCCCTGACGAACTTTGAAGTTCGCAACCGATTTCTTGGCCATGCAGGGAATGCCCTTCTGGCCGGTGATGGCGGATAGATCGCCGATGATGGCGTCAAGCACCTTGGTGTTGTCTTTGCAGTCGCCGCAGGCGACGTTGACAACGACCTTTTCCATCTTGGGGATCTGCATGACGCTCTTATAGTTGAACTTTTTCATCAGTTCGCCGGCAATCTCATTGGTGTACTTAATTTTTAATCTTGACATAATTTTTCGTACCCCTTAAAACATATTGCCGCATTTGGGCTGCCGGCACACGCGAACCTTGTTGCCGTTCTTGTCGACGCCGTGGCCGACTCTGGTTGCGACGCCGCATTTGGGACAGATCAGCATGACCTTGGAGGCATACAGCGCGCTCTCGCCCTTGATGATGCCGCCCGCTTCGCCCTCTTTTTTGGGTTTGACGTGTTTGGATACGAGGCGGACTTTTTCGACGATGACTTTGCCCTCGTCGGGACTGACCGCGATGACCTTGCCCTTTTTGCCCTTGTCGGTGCCGGAGATGACCATGACGTTGTCACCGGTTTTAATATGCATCTTGCTCATAAGTCAGTACCTCTCTTAAAGGACTTCGGGAGCAAGCGAGAGGATTTTCATATAATCCTTTTCGCGCAGCTCTCTTGCGACCGGTCCGAAGATACGGGTCCCCTTGGGGTTCTTATCTTCCTTGATGATGACCGCGGCGTTTTCGTCGAACTTGATGTAGGTGCCGTCTTCTCTGCGCAGTCCGGAGACCGTGCGTACGACGACCGCCCTGACAACCTCGCCCTTTTTGACCACGCCGCCGGGTGTCGCTTTTTTAACCGAAGCGACGATGACGTCGCCGATGTTGGCATACTTTCTGCGGGTTCCGCCGAGGACTCTGATGCACATCAGTTCCTTGGCGCCCGTGTTGTCGGCGACTTTCAGGTAGGTTTGCTGCTGAATCACGATTTTTCCTCCCTTACTTGGCTCTCTCGAGGATCTCGGAGACGCGCCATCTCTTGTCCTTGGACAGCGGACGGGTCTCGGTGATCTCGACGGTATCGCCGATCTTGCATTCGTTATTCTCGTCGTGCGCTTTGAACTTCGCGGTGCGTTTGACGATCTTCTTATAAAGCGGATTCTGAACGCTGTCGATTACTTCAACGACGACGGTCTTATCCATCTTGTCGCTGACGACCTTGCCGGTCCTGGTTTTTCTCAAATTTCTATCGGTTTCCATAGCGTTTCCCCTCCTATGCGTTCGTGCTCTCGCTGCTCTTGATGGTCATCTGGGTCTTGACCCGTGCGATGTCCTTGCGCAGCTGCGGCAGGCGATTGGGGTTTTCAAGCTGATTGATGGAGTGCTGGAAGCGCAGGTTGAAAAGTTCCTGTTTGAGGTCTGTGAGCTTGGTTTCGAGTTCAGCCATGCTCAGTTCCTTGATCTCGCTCATTTTCATTCTGCGTCACCGCCGTTCTCTTTACTGACGAATTTGGTCTTGATCGGCAGCTTGTGTCCGGCAAGGCGGACGGCCTCACGGGCTGTCGCCTCATCGATGCCGCTGATCTCAAACATAACTCTGCCCGGCTTGACGACCGCTACCCAGTATTCGGGCGAGCCTTTGCCGGAACCCATGCGGGTCTCGGCCGGCTTCTCGGTCACGGGCTTGTCGGGGAATACTTTAATCCATACCTGACCGCCTCTTTTGATGTAGCGAGTCATGGCAATACGCGCCGCTTCGATCTGGTTGGATTTGACCCAACCCGGTTCGAGAGCCATCATACCGAAGTCGCCGTAGGTGACTTTGGTTCCGCGGGTCGCGACGCCTTTCATACGGCCGCGCTGGACGCGGCGGTATTTCACGCGTTTAGGCATCAACATTGCCTTTTCCTCCTTCATTGCGGTCTGCATTCGTGCGCGGAGGGCGATTGTCACGCGGTCTGCGGTCGCTCTCGCCGCCGCGATTGCCGCCTCTGTTGTCGCGGGGACCTCTGCTGTCGCGGTCGTCTCTGCGCGGACGTCTTGTATCCACAAGGATCTCGCCGCGGTAAATCCACACTTTGCAGCCGATGCGGCCGTAGGTGGTCTTTGCCTCTGCGAAGCCGTAATCAATGTCGGCGCGCAGGGTCTGCAGCGGGATGGTGCCCTCGTGATAATTTTCTCTTCTGGCGATTTCGGCGCCGCCCAGACGTCCGGAAACACTGGTCTTGATGCCTCTTGCGCCGGCTCTGGTGGAATTGAACATCGCCTGTTTCATCGCGCGGCGGAAGGCCATACGGCGCTCCAGGCAGCTGGCGATCTCCTCAGCGACGAGCTGAGCGTTCTGGTTGGGGGCTCTGACTTCGATGATGTCGATCTGAACCGGCTCACCCATCATCTGCTTGCACTTGGTACGCAGATTTTCAAGGTCCATGCCGCCCTTGCCGATGATCTTGCCCGGGCGCGCGCAGTGGATCTTGATAAAGATCTTGCCGGTCTTGCGCTCGATCTCGATGGTCGGAATGCCCGCCGAATAAAGTTCCTTCTTCAGGAATTCACGCAGTTTATAGTCGCCGACCAGTTTATCGGCGAAACCCTTTTTGGAGGAATACCATCTGGAATCCCAGTCGCGAATGACGCCGACTCTCAAGCCGTTGGGGTTTACTTTCTGACCCATATTCTCGCTTTTCCTCCTTATTCTTTCTCCGCAACCGCGATCGTGATGTGCGATGTGCGTTTTAAGATTCTGACTCCGCGTCCTTTGGACTGCGGGCGCATCCGCTTCTGCACCGGGCCGGGGGCTACGAAGCATTGGCTTACGATGAGCTTGCCGCGGTCCATGCCGTTGTTGTTCTCTGCATTGGCGACTGCGGAATTGAGCAGTTTCAGGCACAGCGGGCTGGCGGCCTTGGGGGTGTATTTCAGTATTGCGGACGCTTCACTCACCGGCTTGTTGCGGATCAGGTCCAGTACGATGCAGACCTTGCGCGGTGAGATTCGGACGTGCCGAAGATATGCTTTCGCTTCCATGTCGATTCTCTCCTTTGCCGCTACGATTTACTGGGACCGCTGCCGGTGCTTGCGGTACCGGAGTTGGTGGTCTTAGAACCACTGTGGCCGCGGAATATACGTGTCGGTGCGAACTCTCCGAGACGGTGTCCGACCATGTCTTCGGTGATGTAGACCGGAACATGTTTCTTCCCGTCGTGGACGGCGATGGTGTGCCCGACGAAATCGGGGAAAATCGTCGACGCGCGGCTCCAGGTCTTGAGGACCCGCTTTTCACCGGCCTGATTCATTTTACGGATCCGCTCAAGCAAAACGGTCTGCACAAACGGTCCTTTTTTAACGCTTCTACCCATTTAAAACAGTCCTCCTTACTTGATGTTGCGGCGCTTGATAATAAACTTATCGGTGCGCGCGTGCTTGTCTCTGGTCTTATATCCGAGTGTCGGCTTGCCCCAGGGAGTGACGGGACCGGGCCGGCCGATCGGGGATTTGCCTTCGCCGCCGCCGTGCGGGTGGTCGTTCGGGTTCATGACCGAGCCGCGGACGGTCGGGCGCCAGCCCATGTGGCGTTTTCTGCCCGCTTTGCCGTAGTTGACGTTTTCGTGGTCGATATTGCTGACCTGACCGATGGTCGCGTAGCAGTTCTGAGGGATGTTGCGGATCTCACCGGAGGGAAGACGAATCAGCGCGTAGCCGTTTTCTTTGGCCATCAGCTGAGCCATGCTGCCCGCTGCCCGGACGAGCTGTGCGCCTTTTCCGTAGTTCAGTTCAACGTTGTGAACAAACGTACCGACAGGGATTGACGCGAGCGGAAGGGCGTTGCCGGGTTTGATGTCAGCGGTCTCACCGCTCAGGATAACGTCGCCGACTTTGAGATCCTGCGGCGCGATGATGTAATTCACAACGCCGTCTTCGTATTCGACGAGCGCGATGAACGCGCTGCGGTTGGGGTCGTATTCGACGGTCTTGACGGTGGCGGGCATATTGTATCTGTCGCGTTTGAAATCGATGATGCGATATTTGACGCGATAGCCGCCGCCGCGGTGTCTGACCGTGATTCTTCCGGTGTTGTTTCTGCCGGAATTCTTTTTGATGGTCTTCGTTAAGCTCTTTTCGGGAGCTGTTTTGGTAAGCTGGGAATAATCCGTGACTGTCATCCCGCGGCGCGAGGGCGTTGTGGGACGATAGCTCTTGATAGCCATTTTTATTCACACTCCTCAATCGGTTTTGCGGGCGCCCGGCAACTGCGCCCATACTTTCCACAATGGGACGTTTGAACTTTATCAGTTCATGCCTTCGAAGAACTCGATGCCCTTCGAATCGGGTTTCAGAGTAACGATCGCCTTTTTCCAGGACGATGTGTACCCGGGTTCCATACGGACTCTCTTCATGCGTCCGCGGACATGCAGGGTATTGACCTTGGCGACCTTTACGCTGAACAGTTCTTCGACCGCCTTGGCGATTTCGCGCTTGTCGGCGTTTTTATCGACTTCAAAGGCGTACTTTTTCTGTTTCATTCCCGCCATGGAGGATTCGGTCACAACCGGGCGGAGAATGATATCCTGTGCCGTTTTGGACATTACGCGTACACCTCCTCGAGTTTTTCGACCGCCGCTTTGACGATGATCATCTGGTTGTTGTTGAGTATGTCATAGACATTGATCTCGCCGGTGATGGCAGGTGTGAGGCCTTCGATGTTTCGGGCGCTCAGAATCACCTTTTCATTGACTTCCGGCATGACCAGCAGGGCCTTGTTTTTGAAACCGACGGCGGAGAGGATCTCTGCCATGGTCTTGGTTTTGATTTCTTCGAGCGCCAGCGTGTCGAGCACGATGATCGAGCCCTCGGCTGCTTTGGAAGACAGCGCGGACTTCATCGCGAGGCGCTTGAGCTTTTTGTTGAGCGAGTACCGGTAATCACGCGGCTTCGGGCCGAACGCGATACCGCCGTGTCTGAAATGCGGAGCGCGGGTAGAACCCTGTCTTGCGCGGCCGGTGCCCTTTTGACGCCACGGCTTTTTGCCGCCGCCGCTGACTTCGGCACGTGTCTTGGTCGACTGGGTGCCCTGACGCTGATTGGCGAGGTAATTGACCACGACGGCATGCATCGCGGTGGTGTTGGGCGTGATGCCGAACACCGCATCGGAGAGTTCCATCTTGCCGACTTCTTCGCCTTTGATATTGATAACGTTTACTGTAGGCATTGTAGTTCCTCCTCCCGCGTTACGCCTTGACCGTGTCCTTGAGGAACACGACAGAGCCGTTCGGGCCCGGGATGGCGCCCTTGATCGCGATGAGATTATTCTCTGCATCGATCTTGACGACCGAGAGATTCTGAATGGTGACCTGTTCGCCGCCGAGGCGTCCGGGCATCTTCTTGCCCTTGACGACGCGGGACGGGTCGGTGTTTGCGCCGTTGGAACCGCCGTGTCTGGCAACCGGGCCGGAGCCGTGGGTCATCTTCAAACGGGAGAAGTTCCATCTCTTGATGACACCGGCAAAACCTTTGCCTTTGCTGATGCCGGTGACGTCGCAGCGGTCGCCCGCTGTGAAGACGTCGGCTTTGACGATGTCCCCGACGTTGTATCCCGAGCAGTCCTCGAAGCGGAATTCCTTGATCACGCGTTTGGGCGCGACGCCCGCTTTTGTGAACTGACCTTTGAGCGGTTTGCTGACCAGCTTATCTTTGATGTCGCCGAAGCCGAACACGACGGACTCATATCCCTCGTTGGCGGTTGTTTTACGGGCGATGACGGTGCAGGGGCCCGCGACCACGACGGTCACCGGGATGACCTTGCCGCTCTCATCGAACAGCTGAGACATACCGACTTTTTTTCCGATAATGCCTTTTTTCATTTATTTTTTTCTCCTTTTCAGGTTATTGGTTGGCTCTCGCCAACATGACCTCGTCTAATCGTATCAGATCCTGATCTCGATTTCGACGCCGGCGGGAAGTTCGAGGTTCTTCAGAGCTTCCAGAGTCTTGCCGTTGGGCTTGATCACGTCGATCATGCGCTTGTGAGTTTGAAATTCAAACTGCTCACGGGAATCCTTATACTTGTGAGGGGAGCGCAGGACGGTGATGATCTCGCGGTCGGTGGGCAGCGGTACGGGTCCGCTGATCTTGGCGCCGGTTCTCGTGACGGCTTCGACGATTTTCGCCGCGGACGCGTCGACCAGAGAGTGTTCATAGCCCTTGATTCTGATTCTGATTTTTTCGCTGACTGCCAATTTAATCGCCTCCTAAAATATTTGTGCGATCCGCTCAATTGTACACCCTTCCGCGTGTTTCGCAAAGTTCCCGTTAAAATCGCCGGATCGTTTTTCCTGACTTTATCCGGCGACGCCCTTTACGTAATTTAAACGTATATGGTGTACCATTGATTTCGCCCGGTTCATAGACCGGACATACTCCGCAGAAATTCCCCTGAGCGGTTTTAAGACGCTTTTCGCGTCTTTACGCCGGAAGCCGGAACTGGTGATTCCGACCGGCCACCTTCTGCATCTTCGCACGCTGCAAAACAGTCATAACCTTTGTTTTGGACAAAGGACACCCGTCCTTCAGACAGGCGCTTTGAAAGTATATCACAAAGAAAACCCCATTGCAAGCACTTTTTTAAATAAATTTCAGCATTTTCGGCATGGTAAAATTTCACTCGGAAAACCGGTTTTTATTGTGCCCGTTATTGATGTATATAGTGTATAGGTCATCACAATGTAGGAGCGAACATTGTTCGCCCGTCAAATAAATGCGTATAAATACGAAACGAAATGCATTCGCAAAAAATTCCTCTCTGTGGAGCGGTGGTCATTTTTAAGATGACAACCAAAGCCATCCCCTTTTGATGCAAATTTAAACAGAAGAGAGTTTACGGATCTGTCACTTTACACTTTACTCTTAGCTTTCTTGAGCGGGCGATAAAAATTGCGCTTCCGGCGTGAAAAAGCCCCGCATGAACCGTAAAGTTCACTCGGGGCTCATTCAATTTTAACTTGGACTTAAATTCTGGCGACGCCGGACTTTCTGGCGGCTTCGCGGACGGCTTGTGCGACAGCGCCGCCGACTCTCGGGTCAAACGGGGCCGGGATGATGTATTCGGGGTTCAGTTCATCGGCTGTGATGAGGCCGGCAATCGCCTTGGCGGCGGCAATCTTCATCTCGTCGTTGATGTCGCCGGAGCGGACATCCAGAGCGCCTCTGAAAATACCCGGGAAAGCCAGAACATTGTTGATTTGGTTGGGGAAGTCGGAACGGCCTGTGCCGACAACCTTGGCGCCGGCAGCCAGCGCATCGGAAGGCATGATTTCCGGGGTCGGGTTCGCCATGGCGAAAATGATCGGGTCTTTTGCCATCGTCCTGACCATTTCCTGTGTGACCATGCCCGGGGCGGACAGTCCGATGAAGACGTCGGCGCCGACGATGACTTCTTTGAGGGAACCGGTTTTCTTTTCAAGGTTGGAAATCTTGGCCATTTCGGCTTTTGCGGCGTTGAGATTGTCCCTGCCTTCGTAAATGGCGCCTTTTGTGTCGCAGAGGATCACCCTCCTGAGGCCCATGCTCATCAAAAGCTTTGTTACGGCGATACCGGCGGCACCGGAGCCGTTCACAACGACAGAGACGTCGTCGATCTGTTTTTTGACAATTTTTAAACCGTTGAGCATCGCGGCAAGCACGACAACAGCTGTGCCGTGCTGGTCGTCATGGAAAATCGGAATATCGCAGGTTTCCTTTAAACGTCTTTCAATCTCAAAGCAACGCGGAGCGGCAATATCCTCGAGGTTGATGCCGCCGAAGCTGCCCGCCAGCAGAGTGACCGTTTTGACGATTTCATCGACATCTTTGGAACGAATGCACAGCGGAATCGCGTCGACGTCGCCGAATGTTTTAAACAGGACACACTTGCCCTCCATGACCGGCATGCCGGCTTCGGGGCCGATATCGCCAAGGCCCAAAACGGCGGTTCCGTCGGTGACGACGGCGACAAGGTTGCCTCTTCTGGTCAGGGTATAGGATAAGTCAACGTCCTTTTGGATTTCAAGACAGGGCTGTGCGACGCCCGGGGTATAAGCCAGTGAGAGATCCTGTTTGTTCTTGACCGGTACGCGGCTGATGACCTCAATTTTCCCTTTCCACTCACCATGGAGCTTCAAGGACTCTTTTGCATAATCCATTGCATTTTCCTCTTTTCTGTATTCGTTCGCGTCTTTCGCGTGTGCCGTTAAAGCATGTGCTTGAAATTTTCTAAAAATGCCTTGATTTGCGCCGCGGAATTTTGCAGAAGCTCGATTTCCTTGTCGTTGAGGCTGACATCAAAAATCTTTTCCGCCCCGTTTGCGCCGACGATGGCCGGCAGGGAGAGCGCGACGTCATCAATACCGTACTTCCAGTTGTTGATAATGGTACTGACCGTTCGAATGGTTTTTAGATTTTTCAAAATGGTCTCTAACAATGAACAAATGACAACAGCGATGGAATAATAGGTCGCGCCTTTGTTCTTGATGGTCTGCGCACCCGCCGTGCTGGTTTCCCGGGCGATAAAGGCTTTTTCTTCTTCGCTCAAAAAAGCGCCTGTGCCCGGGATCAATATTTCGTCGATGCTTGTGCCGACGATGGTGGTTTTGGACCAAACCGGGAACTGGCTGTCTCCGTGTTCTCCGATGATGTAACCGTGAATGTTATGCACATCCACGTCAAATTTTCTGCTGAGCAGATAACGGAAACGTAAACTGTCAAGGGTCGTGCCGGTTCCGAAGACACGGCCGTTTTCGAGGCCGGACCACTTCTGAATCATATAGGTCATGATGTCCAACGGGTTGGAGACGACTAAAATGACGCCGCCGTTGTAATATTTCATCACCTCGGTGATGATATCTTTTGCAATCGGGACGTTTTTATTGGCCAAATCAAGTCTGGTCTCGCCCGGTTTTCTGCCTAATCCCGCTGTAATGACGATGACGTCACAGTCGGCGCAATCACTGTAATCGCCCGCATAGACTTCCATCTGACCCAAAAATGCCAGGCCGTGGTTGATATCCATGGCCTCGCCGATTGCTTTTTCTTTATTGACGTCTATGATGACCAGCTCACTGGCTATCTGTTTGAGTGAGATCGCAAACGCAACGGACGCGCCGACAAAACCGGCGCCGATGATTGCAACTTTGAATTTCCTCTGGGTTTACTCATATAAATCCTCGCTTGTTCTTTATTGGGCCGTTTTTTACTGTCGAAAGGATAAATTCCGACTTCGCAATATACTAACAAATCACAAAACAAATTGCAATATAAAATGGCTTTTAAATGTAAAATACAAAATTAAATCCCCGCAGGCTTATTGCATATGAAAAATTCAAAAAGGACAGCCGAAACCGTCCTCTTGATTTCGTATGACCCCTCCAAAGGGGAATTTCCGGAACTGTCATTTAACAATTTTAACTGCCAACTGTTAAACTGATCAGTGATTTTACACTTTGATTTTACGCTTTACCCTTGGATTTCTTGAGCGCGCTCACTTTGATCGGCAGGCCGAACAGGTTGATGAACCCGGCGGCGTCGGCCTGGTTGTAGACCTCATCCTGCCCGAAAGTCGCGGTTGCCTCGTCGTACAACGAATACGGGGACTTGACGCCCGCATTGATCAGGTTGCCCTTATACAGCTTTAATTTGACCGTGCCGGTGACCGTCTCCTGTGTCTTGTCGACAAATGCGGCGAGCGATTCGCGCAGCGGGGTAAACCACTGGCCGAAATAGACCAGTTCCGCGTATTTGGATGCGATGAGCTCTTTATAGTGCAGTGTGTCGCGGTCGAGGCAGAGGGTTTCCAGCACTTTATGCGCGCGGTATAAAATCGTGCCGCCGGGGGTCTCGTAAACGCCCCTCGACTTCATGCCGACCAGCCGGTTTTCGACCAGATCGACAAGCCCGATGCCGTTTTCGCCGCCGAGCTTATTCAAGGTTTCGAGCAGTTCTACCGGCGCCAGCTTTCTGCCGTTCACCGCGGCCGGAGCGCCTTTATCAAAATCAATTGTGACGTAAGTCGGCCTGTCGGGCGCAAGTTCCGGACAGGTACCCATCTCTAAGAATCCGGGCTTTTTATACTGCGGCTCGTTGGCGGGGTCTTCAAGGTCCATGCCCTCGTGCGACAGATGCCAGAGGTTTTTATCTTTTGAATAGTTGGTTTCGCGGTTAATTTTCAGCGGAATATGGTGCGCCTCGGCATAATCGATCTCCTCGTCGCGGGACTTGATGTCCCATTCGCGCCATGGGGCGATGATCTTCATTTGCGGCGCGAACGCTTTGATGGTCAGCTCAAAGCGCACCTGGTCGTTGCCCTTGCCGGTGCAGCCGTGGCAGATCGCGTCGGCGCCCTCTTTGAGCGCGATCTCGACGACGCGTTTTGCGATGATCGGCCTTGCAAACGATGTGCCGAGCAGATATTCGCCCTCATAAACCGCGCCCGCCTTGAGCGTCGGATAGATATAATCGGTGATAAAAGATTCTTTTAAATCCTCGATATAGAGTTTTGAGGCGCCGGTGGCCAGAGCCTTTTTCTCCAGTCCGTCCAGCTCGGTACCCTGCCCCACATCGCCCGAGACCGCGATGACTTCGCAGTTGTCGTAATGCTCTTTGAGCCATGGGATGATGATCGACGTATCCAAACCGCCCGAATAAGCCAATACGACTTTTTTGATTTGATTTGATTTCCTGGCTGCCATAAGAATCCCCCTTACGTGGTATACCGTATATTATACACATAATCAGGGGTTTGTCAAGGGTTTGTATGTAATTTTATTCAATTATAGTGAATATTTATTCAGTTTTACGTTCATTGTCTATTCAAACGCCCGCTGCTGCGTCCGCACAGACCGCATTCCGCGGACAATGATAAACGCCAGACCGACGGCGAGAAGGACATCGCCGATGCTGGCAAATCCGCCGAATACGGGTACATAGATGATGTCTCCGAAAAACGGAAAAACGGTTTTCGGCGTCATCAGCGTATATCGGAAAATCTCATTTTTCGAGAGCGCGCCGACATATCCCGCCATCTCTCCCTGTGTATCCAGATAAAGGTTTTCCGCAACCGGCATCCTAAAACCGTTAAACGAGATTACCAGAAAATTCATCAGTGTACCGGCGCCGAACAGGCAAAACTCAAAGCGGAATAAATTCAGGATGATGAAGACAAATAGCACGATATATTGCGCGGTGATTAAAATCCAGCTGTACGGGACAAAGGCGGGCCATATTTCAGCCAATTGAGCGCCGCCCGCATCCATGATGTAAGCGATGATCGGAAGCCACAAAGCCCGGATTTCGGTGTGGAGCAGGCCTTTGACCCTGCCACCGCAGATATATCCGAGCAAAACACCGAAGACCACTACCGTCAGCGCTAACATAGTTCTTGTTCTCCGGGTTCTTTTTCCAATTCGGTGACCGGCTCTCCGCGTTCAAGCTGCCCTCGTTTGATTTTCAAAAATGCCTTCGCGACTTCGGGATGGAACTGCTCTCCCATGCTCTCCTCAATAATCTGAAGGGCTTTCTCGGGCGAGAAGCCCTTCCTGTAAGGCCGGTCGCTGGTCATGGCGTCATAGGCGTCCGCGACGCCGAGGATAAACGATTCAAGCGGCACTTCTTCTCCCTCGTCCACGTCGGGATAACCGCAGCCGTTGAACCATTTGTGATGATATTTTACGTACTGCACCATCTTGGGATTGACGTTGATCTCTTTTAAAATCTTGACGCCGATGGCGGGGTGAGTCGTGATCACCATAAATTCGTCGTCGGTCAGCCGGCCCGGTTTGCCCAAAATCGTGTCGCCGATGCCGATTTTCCCGATATCATGTAAAAGCGCCGCGATCTTGACAATCTCGGTCTGTGCCATCGGCATTCTCATCGTCATGCAGATTTCCTCCGCATAGGCCTCGACGCGCTGGGAGTG
>Ga0116171_10000158_pt1 | contig 69716 bp, 54 predicted proteins | sample AD_JPNHW2_MetaG_FD_89798 | JGI IMG/M metagenome (GOLD analysis project Ga0116171, IMG submission 89798) | Active sludge microbial communities of municipal wastewater-treating anaerobic digesters from Japan - AD_JPNHW2_MetaG | ecosystem: Engineered > Bioreactor > Anaerobic > Digestate | place...
ACGTATACTTCGTCAATACCGTCGTCCCATCCGTATCATATTCATAACCTATCACCTTACGGCTTAACGACGGATTCTTCGGATCCGCATAACTCGCTACCGCATATCCGTTAACCGTTTGATACTTCGTCGTTCCTGTATAATACGCATAATCGTACGCTATCGCTCCCGTTGTATCCGCAGCCGACATGATCTTCTTGTCCATTATAATTGTGGTCGAATCCGTATAATGGTAGTAGATATTCCCGAACGTATCCGCGGCAGCCAACGTCTTTGATTCCAAATTACCGCTCGTATAATAGGTGTACTTCACAGACAAATCCCCGTCTGCCTCATATTCATAGCAAAGCACCTGGTTTGTAAGTTTGGGATCGCCAGGGGTGGAATAATCAGCGTTCGCATAACCCACCATTTTACTTATTACATTCGTTGTCCCAAAATATTCATAGTAATACGCGATAGCTCCCGCGCTGTCCGTGGTCGCCATTACTTTTCGATCCATACGGGAAGAAGCCTCGTCTTTATAATGATAGTAAACGTTTCCGGACGCGTCCGCTATGGATAATATCTTAGATTCAATCCCATTCAATTCACTATTATAATATGTGTATTTTGTTCCATAGAACCAGTTGGAAAATTTTTCCATATCCTCATCCGTAAGCTGAAGATCGCCGGATGATGGATATGCGTTATCCTGCCAGTAAAGTCCTCCCATATAACCGGCCGCCGCCAGCATATTCAATCTTTCCGCGGCATCAGGATCGTCGGAACTGAAATATTGCGGATCCAATTCGCCGATAAGGACCGGTTTCCCTCCGAATATAGTGCTGTCCGCCAGATAAGACAATTCATCGAAACTATAGCTGTAGTATTTGGCATAATAATGTATCTGCACTATATCAACATCGTCCGTTCCGCTGCCATCCACAAAATTGCTCCAATAATTAACCAACGTCTCTTTATTAGCAAAACCTATCGTAACCTGTTTACCAGGATCACTGGTTTTTGTAGCGGCAATAAGTTCCTGTAAAAAAGTCCTCATCTCATCGGTCGTTACCGTAGACATAGTTCCGTTCTGATTTCCCCACGGAGAAGCACTGGTCCCATAATACGGTTCATTCATCATATCCCACATCGATATTTCGGTTCTTCCTTGATAGTGTTTAATAAACTCACTGATAAGACTTATCAGCTGTGCTCTTTTAGTAGCATCCTTTATAACCTCAGGATGGCCAGAATCCCCGCTTGTCGAACCATAGGCGAGCCAATAATCGAACAATACCGGCATTATTTTTGTTCCAGTCTGGGCGGCCGCATCAAGGAGGGCGTCCATATCCGCATATAACTTTTCCTCATCATAGAATTTAAGCGTATCTCCCGAAAAATCTATGACATCACGAAGATCGTTAAATAGGAAAACTCTTACAGTATCTCCGGAAAACTCCTGCAGCGCGTTTATAAGAGCCGCTTCATTTGTCCCCGCGCTGAAACCATCACTGGAAGACTTTGATCCAATATCATGGCCATAATACATCCACGGCAGGTTTATCCCTTTTATAAAATCACCAGACGATTCTATTTTGGAAGCCATTCTATTATTGTCATCGTTAAAATATTTGATTTGTTCCTGCAAAACGCCGTATTCACTGAAGGATGAACTGATCAACATTTTACTGAATGCCGGAGCGGTTATACTTGAATAATTCGCTACTGCATATCCTTTAATGGATTTTACATTGTTCGTTCCCGCATAGTATTCATACTCATAACCGGTAGCACCGATACTATCTACTGTCCCTAAAACCTTTTTATCCATAAGATTCAGTTCGGTATCCGCATAGTGATAATACACATTCCCCGCACTGTCCGCAGTCGACATGGTCTTGGACTCAAGCCTATTCGCCGCGTTGTTGTAATAGCTGTATTTGGTCGTTACTGTAGTACCATCAGCAGCGTATTCATACACTCGAACCTTACTGGATAAAGACGGATTTTTCGGGTCCGAATAATCCGCTGACGCGTATCCGGTAACTTTTTTATACTTGCTTGTCCCATCGTAATATTCATAACTATACGCGATAGCGCCGTCTGCATCAGACTTACCCATCACCTTTTTATCCATCAGATTAGCGGCTGTATTCGTATAGTGATAATAAATATTCCCGTCTTTATCCGCACTGGCTAAAGTCTTTGACTCAAGATACCCTGTATCGGAATAATACGTATATTTCACAGCGACATTTCCGGACTCGTCATATTCAAGGACCACTACGATCCCTGTAAAATCAGGATTCGTCGGATCGGCATAATCGGCATTTTTATATCCAACCACCTTACTGACCTTGCTTGTTCCGCTGAAATACTCATAGTAATAACCCGTGGCACCAAAAGAATCAGCCGAGGCTAAAACCTTTTTGTCTAATAGGTTAAGAGTCGTATCCGCGTAATGATAGTAGATATTCCCCGCGGAGTCCGCGGTATTGTACGTTTTGGATTCCAACCGGTTGTTCGCATTATTGTAATAGGTATATTTGCCAACCATGGTAGTCCCATCAGTGGCATATTCATACGTAACGATCCTATTTGAAAAAACCGGTGCCAGAACATTGGAATAATCCGCACTCGCGTATCCGGTAACCGTCTTATATTTATTTGTGCCGTCATAATATACATATTCATATCCGGTCGCACCAAAAGAATCTGCGGCAGCAAGAACCTTTTTGTCCATCAGATTTAAAGCGGTATTTGAAAAATGATAATAAACATTCCCGCCGGCATCCGCTGTCTTCAGCGTTTTGGACTCCATGCGATTATCCGCATCGTTATAATAGGTATATTTTGTAGCCACCGTGGTCCCGTCAGCGGCATATTCATATGTTCTGACTTTTCTGGTAAAAGACGGATTCTTAGGATCGGCATAATCCGCAATTGCGTATCCGTCCACGGTCTTATACTTATTAGTCGCCGTATAAGTGTAGAAATACGCGATAGCCCCTTCCGAATCAGCCGCGGATAACACCTTTCTATCCATAAGACTGGAAGAACCGTTAATATAATGATAATAGACGTTACCATATGTATCCGCGGTAAGCAAAGTAGTGGATTCCAAATATCCGGTATCGGCATAATATGTGTATTTTGTAGTCACCGCACCTGCCGCGCTATATTCATACACAACTACAATGTTCTCCTTCAACAGGTCCGGATTAGACGGATTTGAGTAATCCGCTTTCTTATACCCTACTTCTTTTTTCTTTGTGCTTGTCCCTGCGTAGTATTCATAATAATAAGCATATGCACCCATACTGTCACTAGACGCCATAACCTTCTTATCCATAAGATTCAACGAATCGTCAGCATAGTGGTAATAAAAATTCCCGGACGCATCCGCCGTGCTGTACGTTTTCGACTCGAGTCTGTTATTAGCATTATTATAATATGTATATTTTCCTATTACAGTAGTCCCGTCCGTGTCAAACTCATATGTAATTATCCTAGTCGAAAATACCGGATTTGTAGCGTCAGAATAATCCGCCACAGCATATCCGGTCGATTTTTTGCAAGCGCTGGTTCCGGCATAGTACTCGTAATCGTACCCGGTAGCTCCAAGTTTATCTGCAACGGCAAGCACTTTTTTACTCAAAAGGCTGCTGGCATCATCCGCGTAGAAATAATAGACATTCCCGTACGTATCCGCTGTCCGCAATGTCTTGGACTGTAAATAATTATTCGCGTTGTTATAATAGGTATATTTAACGTCGATCGTCGTCCCGTCTGTCGCATATTCATAAGCAACCAATTTTATCGTGAAAGCGGGATTCTTCGGATCCGAATAATCCCCTGACGCATATCCGATAACTTTCTTGTATTTCGTCGTCCCGCTGTAATATTCATATGAATAGGCAATCACACCCTGACTGTCCGCGGATGCAAGAACTTTTTTATCCATCGCGCTGCCAGTGCCGTTCACATAATGATAATATATGTTTCCAGTCGTATCCGCAGTGACCAGAGTCTTAGACTCGATATATCCGGTATCGGAGTAATAAGTATATTTTGCGGTCATCTTCCCGGTCGTATCATACTCGATGGTAACAATAGCAGTTTTGAACTTAGGATTTGATGGATCCGCGTAATTTGCCCCGAGATATCCCGTTGCTTTACTTTTCACGGAAGTACCCTCGTAATACTCATAATAATATCCATACGCTCCAAAACTATCCGCGCTTGATCTTGCAACCCAGTCTACCAAAGCTGAAGTGCTGTCGATATAATGGTAATAAATATTACCGTTCGCATCAGCGGTCATAAGCGTCTTGGATTCTATATTCCCCGTACCATAATAATAGGTAATCTTGGAGACCAATTGCCCAGCCGTATCATATTCATAAGTGAATAACAATTTATCCGAACTCAGCTGATATTCATTTTTGGATTTCACTACATTTTCGTTCGGCGAGCTGTAATATTCGTATGTATAATACTTATCGGACGAAACATAATAATCGAGCTCAAGTCTGCCGGTCCCGTCATAAACATAGGCCTCAAGCATTGTAACGCCATCAGTGTCATAAACTATTTTCTGCCTTAATATCCATCCATTGCTACTGGTCTGTATATTAACTTGTTCATTTTTGTGGTCATATATATAGGTATATCTCTTTTCCACGGCGTTGACGTCACTGGCGGCATCACTACCATAGACCGGGACGTAAGTACCCGCATATTCCTCCACAAGAACCTGTGACGCGTCCCAAATATACGTTGAATATTTACCTAAAGCCGGATCATAATACAATGAAACCCTGCCGAATCCTTGACTGTTCCAATTCTCGTCAAAATACTCTTTTATAACCGAGGTGGTAGCGTTCTTTTCCCTTTTGATATTCCCGCTGGTGTATTTTTCGATTATATTCCCGACTGGCGTGAATTTTATCAAAGACCCGTCAGTCGCATAATTATATGTGCCGACCAGCACGGTCATCGCCACATCTGAATACGAATATACATATTCCGCCTGCGCGCCATTCGGTGACGCGTAATATGTGTATTTAAACGCTATTTCACCTTTACTGCTAAACGCCGCTAATCTGGCATAATCAACACGTCCATATCCCAGGCTATTAAAATTTTCATTAGCATAATGGTAGTATATTATTCCGTTGGCATCGGCTGCCGACAGAGTTTTGCTTTCAAGATAGTTCGTCGCATCGTTATAATAAGTGAACACCTGTCCATCTGCCAACGTCTTTTTAATGAGCTTTCCCGTTGTATCGTTCCCTGAATATTCATAAGTAGCTATCAGATTTGTAAAATCGTTATTGGCATATGCATATTTTATCGTAACTCTATCTGTGTTCAATGTGCTGATCTGTGTAAGCGTGGAATTGTTGGTATACGTGAACACCCCGCCTGTTCCATAGTCCAATACAAGATCATCCTTTCCATCCCCATCCAGATCTGCGACCTTAATCGAAGTAGGGCCACTGCTTTTGATCAGTACCATTGCAGAATTATTCATGTACTTATAGAGACCTGCCGTGCCATAGTTTATTATAATATCCGCTTGTCCGTTACCATCAAGATCAGCTATCTGCATATCAGACGGGCTGGCACTCCCGATTTTTACCATTGTGCTGTTATTCATATATTTGAAAAGCCCAGTTGTCCCGTAATTTACTATCAAATCGTCCTGTCCATTACCGTCTATATCACCTACAAGCAAAGAGGTCGCGCTGCTACTGCCGATTTTTATCATGCTTGAGTTGTTCATATACTTATACAACCCTACCGATGATCCATAATCCAAAATCACATCATCACATCCATTGCCATCCAAATCACCTATTTTGATCGTAACCGGGCATGCACTTCCTATCTTAGTCATTGTGGAATTGTTCACATATTTAAAAAGACCTGCCGATCCATAGTTTATAATTAAATCACTCTGCCCATTATTATCCAGATCCCCTACATCAATCGTATCCGGGCTAGTAGCGCCAATTTTAACCATCGTAGAGTTATTCATGTACTTATAAAAACCTGCCGTACCATAGTCTATCAATATATCCGACTGTCCGTTCCCATCCAGATCCGCAACAGCTAAATTTTCAGCACTCGTATTGCTGATCTTAGTCATCGTGCCGTTGTTCGCATATTTGTATATCCCTTTTGACGCGTAATTAAGAATAACATCGTCTTTACCATTGTTGTCCAGATCCCCTACAACCATTGAGCTTATGGTATTAGTGCCAATTTGGATGAAAGTGTTATTGATAAATTTGTATAACCCTGCAGATCCAAAATCTATAACAAGATCGTCTTTACCATCACCGTTTATGTCTCCAACCACTATTAAATTTTGGGCAGGATAACTGTAAGAATAAGACAGCGCCCCATCAGATCCGGCGGTCGTCCTAACCTCTTGGTCAACTCGTCCATAACCTAAGCTATTCCAATTCTCATCCACGTAATGTAAAAATGAGATGAAATTTTGTGGGGGATCATACGTAACAGATTTTAGCCGTTTTGATACCGAGTAGTAATCATAGGTGTCGGCCAAACAATAGTTTGGCAACAAAATCGCGATACCCAAAAGTAATAATGTTTTGATTGCGACTGTAGGTAAGTTTTTCATAACACCTTCTCCTCTATTTATATGCATTGTTAGACCAATTAACAGTTATTAGAGCACATTAATATGATATCACCACTGGAAAATAAAGCAACGTCAAATAGGTTACTTTTTTATATTTAACGGTATTCACTCCACCACATAATCCATATGTGCGACCATAAAGTATATATCGAACATTTTACTACAAATTATTTGAATTTTGAACTATTTCCGATAGAAGAACTCTACAGCGGGACTTTATTCACTTTCTGATTTTATTTAAAATGCTAAAAACAAAAAGGACTACTCGATAAGGTAAAAAGGATAACATATACGCCAATGTCCCTTTAAAAGTCACCCGTTTACATCGTCTTACTATTTCCCGTACATCTTCAAACCGTCCATTTTTCAAACATTCCGAAGCTGTTTCCAACTCTTTTTTTTCAATATATCTCTCTACAAACGGAACTATATCCCCGTTAATTTTACTGTTTTTTATCAAAATATCCAGCGTTTCCGTTACTTTTCTTTTGCCGATATGAACCGGTATATTACTTACACGATTTTTCGCATTTTTATAATATCGGCTCCCGGGATATGTACTATATGCAATTTGATACTTTACTGCCAGCCTTCCCCACATATCCAAGTCGCCGCCTTTACACACCCCAACAGGGAAAAAACCAACATTATAAAACACGTTTTTATGAATCGCTATCGAGGATGAAAAAAAAGGAGGGGCAGAGAGTGCCGCCAAAAAATAATTCTCAATGATCCCTTCCCATGCCCCGACGGGGATCCCCTTATGTTTATACTGGATGGTCTTACCTTTTTCATTGATCACTTCATACGCGGTAGCACACGCCCCTGCTTCCGGGAACATTTCATGTAATTTCAAAATCGTTTCAAGAAATCTAGGATTATACGCATCATCGGCATCGAGGAAAGAAACCATTTCGCTGTTCGCCTCGACAATACCTTTATTTCTGGCCGCGCACTCACCGCAATTTTCTTGATCAATGACACGGATCCTTTCGTCATGGAAATTTTTTATTTTATCCGTACTGCCATCGGTAGACCCATCGTTAACGATAATAAGTTCAAAATCAGCAACGGTTTGAGCGAGCACTGACAAAATAGCGCGCTCAATATACTGTTCGGCGTTGTACATGGGAATCACAACTGTCATCATTTGGTCCGCTACCTCATTTTAACGATATCTGCAACCGCATTTTTGCTAATATAAAACGCTATTATCACCAAATAAACATAGCATTTCCCATTGATCGGATTTTTCTTAATAGCCTTAATAAAATTTCCGAAAGCTTCTTCCCATTTTTTCAATCTTACGTTTATCACACCAAGGCGCACTTCCATATTGCTGCTTGCCTCTTTATGCGCAATATACAGGCTCTGCCACTTTGTGTATATATAGTTATAGTCCAACTTTTTATTTACGAGCGATATTGAATTCGTTAAATTTTGACGGTGGATATAATAGACCAACAATATTTTTTCAGAAAAAATAAAATCCGCCGCCTGGGCAAGCCTTATCCTAAGCTCCCAATCACTTCCACTAGTGAGATGCTCGTCAAATAATCCTATTTTTTTCAAAATATCGGCCTTATACAACATATTACTACCGCTCCCCATACAATCCTTAGATAATATTTGTTTGAGAACATTCTCTCTTAAAATTATTCCCTGATTATATGTCCTACCGTTGATCAGATCCACAACCTGGCTACCACAACCGACACAACCTAATTTCGGATTATTCGATCCTTCAAATATATTTAATTGTGTTTCCAACTTCATATCAAACCATTCGTCGTCCGAATCAAGCATTCCAACATAGACTCCGCTAGCCTTTCCTATCGCATAATTTTTTGCGCGCGCCGATCCTTTGTGATCGATATAAAAATATCTGATTCTGTCATCACGGCTAACAAACTCAGCGACCACTTGTCTCGTATGGTCTGTAGAGCCATCGTCCACAATAATTAACTCAAAAGTACTATACGTTTGCCGCAACACGCTTTCGATCGCGCGCGGAAGCAATTCAGCCCTATTGTAAGTGGAAATAATTACCGATACGAGTTTTTTCATTTGCGTTTGCTCTTTGGCCTTAAATATTTCCTTATTAATTTCACGATATTTTCACCCAAGATTTTTTTTATCTTTTTTTTCCACAGACCTTTTCTCACTACTAATTTATAGTAAATCTCATTCACCTCAGACGCTCGCAAATAACGTGTGGCCGGAAGCACTATGTTTTCAAATGAATATTCGTCAAGTTTATCCTCTATTATTTCGCGGTACATAGCCGAATCCGGGACCGCCCATACGCGGTTATAAAATTTAACATCCAAATTCATTTTTTGCGATTTTCTGTAGTTCTCTTCTATTGAATGTTTGTCATCGAACGGAAAGCCCATCATAAAGCCCCCTCCCGTTTTAATGCCCTCACGGCTGCAAATATCGAGCGTCTTTTCAATTTGTTTCATTGTGATATTTTTGCCGATTTTTCTTAAAATCACATCGTCAGTCGACTCTATACCGAACCATATCGCCCTGCATCCGGCGCCTGCCATCTGCCTTACCGTATCTTGATCCAGGGTATCCGCTCGCGACTCACACATCCAGCTGATATTCTGATCTTTTATTTTTTTGCAAAATTCCAAAAGCCGCGCTTTATTTGACGTGAAATTATCTTCCCTGAAATAAATTCCCCGAGTCCCATATCTCCGCTTCATATAACTAATTTCTCCGATCACGCTATCCACAGACCGGCAAATATATTGCCGCCCCCAAATAACACAGGAAGAGCAAAAATAGCAATCAAAGGGGCACCCGCGGCTGCTACATATCGTATCTACAGGATATATATCGCCTAAATAAGCCGATTCCTTCCGCCGATATTCATTAATATCTATCTTTTCACGCGCCGGATATTTGAGCGCGTCTAATTGTTCTACCCGGAACGGCTCAGGATTCACATATGTCAAACCATGTTTTGCAAATCCAAATTTTGCCAGATCATTCAGATTTTCCAAAACTTTATCGAATACAAGATCAGCGGCCCCGCGAAAAATAACGTTGAAATCATTAATATATTTTCCCCAGTTCACAGTGGCATTAGGACCGCCATACAGCGTAGTTTTACCGATACCCATTAATTTGCGTGAAAGCGATCTCGCCTGTTTTATTTCAAAGATCGTACCGCTAAAACCAACAACATCATAATTTTTTAAAATATCATACAATTTCTCATCCGTATATCTTTTCACCCTATTATCTATAAAATCGATATTCTGAGCGGAATTCCCAATGATATACAGGACTCCTAACGGCGGCAATGTTTTTTCAGACCGTGAAGTAATATTTGTGGCGGCATTGAAGAACTCAGGCAACGCCATTGTATCCGGATAAACCAGGCAAATCTTTGTCTGTTGCATATCATTTCTTCCCGTTGCTCAATACAAGCTCTATAACCGTACAGTTATCGCCCATATCGTGATAACCCTTGTAAACGACACTAAATCCAAAACGGCTGATTTCTCCGAGTAATTCTTTCTCATTATATTCATATAAGTGATAAATGTTACCGGAACCCTGTTCTTCGTCTTTTCGCAAAGGGGTAGTAATGATCAAAAAGCCGCCACCCTTAAGTATCCGCCGCGTTTCTCCCAAAAACTTTTGCCCGTCTGAAAACGAAATATGTTCAATCCCCTCAAGACAAGTAACGGTATCAAAGATATCATCCGGGAAATCTATATCAACCATACTCCCTACACGGAAATTTATCCATTTATACCGCCGTGAGGCCTCTTCTATCGCCGCTCTGTCAATATCGATGCCATACAATTCTTTGCACCCTTTTAAAAGTGAAGTTCCCCATCCCATCCCACAAGGGATATCCAAAACTACTTTATTTTTCACGTAAGCGTTACAAAACGTGTACCTTCTAAAGAATTTCTCTCTATTCCGATTCCGCAGTAATCCGAACCATCTTGGCCTAAAACTGACATGATCGGGATGGGCGCGTTCTAGCATTTTCATCCTTTCTTTTTTGCCTGGAACATATATCTTCCGATAAAACTACAATCTGAAAACCCTTTTTTTTCAAAAAGATTTTTTATTGTATCTTGCCCGTGAAAAGCAACATGTAATGTATTCTTGTCATTTAACTTACAATTCAATTCTTTATTCGGAAAAAACGAAGAAGCGATTACCCGCCCATTCCCGTTAAGTTTACGCGCCATCCCTTCAACATATCTTTCCAGCAAAGGGTACGGAAGATGCTCCATCACCTCATAGGACAAAATGATGTCAAAGTTCCCATCTAACCTATCCAATTCGGCCACTGACCATTGTTTAAAACACAGATTTTCTGATCTCCAGTGCGTACTAGCGAATTCCACGGAGGATTTATCATTATCCACGCCTAAAACACTTGCGGCATCTTCACTTATAAGATAACTGCCCCATCCAAGCCCGCAACCTGAATCCAATACTTTTTTCCCTTTTATATACCCACACCCGTAAAGATATCTGGCCATCATGTATTTATACCACCCGTTATTCAAATACCGTTCAAATCCCGGCAATGCGTTATTTTCCGGATCATATTTAATACAAGACTTTACGTGATTCTCATCATATTTGATTATTTCCGCGATTTTGCGGCTATGCGTATGATACCGCCGGGAATAAAACGACAATATATATATGAACGATAATTTGTCCCAAATTTTTTTCATCATATTTTCGCACCCATACTGGACAACCTCCTGCTGTATATCGCGTCAACAACCATTATGCAACCGATATGCACAATAACGGTGGACACAAAAACCCCTATGTATCCCATTAAATATATACAAACACAATCCATTATAACATTTAAAATACCCCCGATAACCGTAGCACGCGCTATAAGCCGCGCTTCGCCAGTAGCCACTATGAAAGCCTGCGTTTGATATACACCCCATATTTTGATCGGCAGTACAAATATCAGTATCGAAAAAGCCTGCAACATCTCCGGGGTGCTGTATTTCTTATAAACCACATCCAAAATACAAGGCAATATTAAATATATGGCCAGCGTGAATACCACTGCAAAAGGTATCATCATCCTAGATTTCTTATGTTTCGCTACGATCACATCGATCTTTCGCTGTGCCATTAATCCTGTAACTACAGGGGCCATGACTTGTGCAAGTATTCTGAACGGTAACAGTGTTAATAAAAAAATTTGGTTCACAATTTCATAATAACTCACTTCTTTGACAAAACCAAACTGTCCCAGTATGATCACATCCATCCTCGTATACAGATAATATGCGACATTTGAAACTCCCAGCACAAAGGAATATTTTGATATTTCCTTTATGACACCAATGTCGAATATCGCCAGAAACTCCTTGTGTTTTATGAAAAGCACGGCAAACAGTATAAAATAGAAAAAACCTTGTGAGAACAAAGCCCCATTCACGCCCCAAATCTTAACAAAAAATACCATCAAGACAGCCGATACCGTTCCAACAACTATTGTGATAATCGACAGCTCTTTAAATCGTTGCATCCCGCGATATATACCGTCATACAGCGCCGTCAGAGGATAAAATATCACCAGCGGGATAGCGAACAATAAATATTTTGAGTTTTCAGGGAACCATACTCGGAAGACGGCTATTGTCACGATTAAAACGATTGTCGACAGTAACAGCACCAAGATCACGCCATTGAAAATAAAAATTTTAAATCTATCCGGATCGATCGCCTTCCACTCAGCCACATATTTACCGGTAGCGGTGGAAATCCCAAAATCGCAAAAAATCATCAGAAAAAAAATACCGGCCAATATATAGTTATATTTACCGAATTCCAGAGGGGTTAAGAGCCGAGAGCACACCGTGAACACCAGAAAAACAACAATTTGTTTTCCACATATTTGCAATACCCGCCATAAAAAATTTTCAATAACATTTTTGTGAGCAGTGTATTTTTTATGTATCATACTCATATAAATATGTTTTCCCATATCCCTGTCGTGATGCTCTCGTTTTTATCGTCCCCCCTCGGACAATATGACCACCCTTATTGTTTTCAATATAATTAGAAAATCCATAAAGAAAGACATGTTTTTAATGTAAAATAGATCATATTTCAATTTCTCCAACGCGCCTTCTTTAGAGTCCCCGTAGCGATAATTGACCTGCGCCCAACCGGTTATACCCGGTGTCACCAAATAGCGCAATGTATAAAATGGAATATCTTTCTTTAACCATTCGACAAATTCAGGTCTCTCCGGCCGGGGGCCTATAAAGCTCATGTCCCCTTTCAGAACATTCCATAATTGCGGCAATTCATCTAACCGTGTTTTTCTTAAAAAACCACCTATTTTGGTGATACGCGGGTCATCTTTTTTCGCCCATACCGGCTGATCCGGCGATTCTGCATTATGGATCATCGACCTCAACTTCAGGATCTTAAATATCTTTCCATTTAACCCCACTCTCTCTTGCGTAAAAAATATCGTCCCGGGCGACGTACAGCCTATCATCGCCATGATCATCAAAACTATTGGTGCGAACACGATAATTCCCGCTAACGCCAACAATATATCAAACAACCGTTTCCCGTGTGCCGCATATAGGTTCTGACTTATCCCTGAAAACGGCGTACATATTATCCATTCCGGGGCCAGATACTCGACCGGTAATTTCTTTTTGACATACTCATAAAATCTGGGCATATCGTATATGTCAACACCCTGCGCCTTCACATTCAACAAAATATTAAATAGACTGGAACCCTTATCGCAATGTTTAAGATCAACGATAACCGCATCTATAAGCTTTTGTTCCGCCAGTGAGATCAGTTTATTATGTTCATTTTCTATCTCCTGCGTCTCAGGCTTTCCACCCTTAGCTGGCATCTCATAATTCAATGTATACTTCAGCAAATAATTTGAGTTCGTTTCCAAAACATCCTTTATCATACGCACAGCGTTGTCGGAGCCAATCACCGCAACAAAAGCAGGTTTTAAAGAATGATTGAAGATCTTTTGAAATGCGGTCCGCCAGTAAAATATGAATATTGAGACAAATAGCGAATTAAGGAACCACAAACCGCGTCCGATCTTGAGACCCGGAAAAAAATAAAATAATACCGTAACAAATAACGTCCCGAAAATCACCGCTGTAAGCAATCTAGTCAGAAAATATGTTCCAGAATATTTAAGATCAAGATTATATAGATCAAATATGTAAAAGCTGGCTATATATATTGCCGGCACAAAGCATGCTCCATAAAAATACCTGTAAGAAACGTCATCAATGCCTGAGAAACGGATCAAAACCGAAAGAAATTCTGCAAGAACTATCAGAGACAGATCTCCGACGAACAATATACTCTCTTTAAACAACTTCGGGTTTTTTCTCATCATCGTCCCGTTTTAGGTTTTCCTTAAACATTGATAGGCCATTCGCCTTATACTCCCAGGAACCATTCTTATCACAAAACGGCCCATAACACCAAACACAAATTGATAAAATCCTATATGCCCTATTTTGTACAAGAACATTAAATTTGAATACTCATATTTAAAATATGCCAACCCGCCTCTCCTATCTAAAAACGATTCGCCGGTTCTAACATAGACCAAAATTTCGGATATATTCTCAAATAGATATCCGCCGCGCATCATTTTGGCCCATAAATTATAATCCTGTAATTTCACCATATCATTTGAATACCCGCCCACAGATAACACATCGGAACGTTTATAGATGACCGAAACATGGTTCATCGGGCTTCGCCATTTGGAATATTTTACAATACCATCCTGTGTCACCGGGACTCGCCTGACGCCAAAAGCTATTTCCATATTCTCGTTGTATTCCTCAATAAATCCGCCCAAAACACTTACGCCGGGATTGTTAATTAGATATTCTCTTTGTTTCTCAAATCTATTGCTCACAGAGATATCATCGGAATCCATCCTGGCGACCCAGTCACAGGTGCAATTTTGCAAACCGATGTTCAATGCTTTTGCCAGCCCGACCCTTGAACCCGTTTTTACCCTTCGGACTATATCTTTCTCTTTGGTTTGCCACATTTCCAGGATTCCAGTCAAATCCCAGGTCAATTCACCGTCCTCAACGATCACCAGTTCATTCGGACAAACAGTCTGTCTGATCACACTGTCTATAGCCTTGTCCAAATAAGCCGGACGTTCCCCGCCCCAAACCGTCATTAATACAGAAAATTTGAATTTATCATCCATAATCATGCGCTTTTATTTAAACAAAAATACCGTTTTAGTGTAATAATGACTTTTTCAAAAAATCTTATCCAGCCGATCCTCACTATATGATTTATAAGTATGTCCGGGGCAAGATTGTACGAGACTTCATACCTTTGCTTCAATCGTACTTTTTCCTTCCATGTCATACACTCGCTGTTCGCCAATATTAAATCTCCGCATTTTTTATAAATAAGATCTTTCTTTACGATCTCGTTATATAACATAGATCCCGGGATCCCTATAAATGGATTAAAATATACTATTTCGGGTTTGATCCGTTTCAAAAAAGCCAGCGTTTCAGCGTTTTCTTCCATTGTCTGCCCGGGGATGCCAAGCATAACCGACACTATACTTTTGATCCCATGTTTTTTGCATAGGGCGACCGCCGTTTCGATCTGTTTAAGATTAATTTTTTTATTAAGAAAATCAATCACTCGTTGCGTCCCGCTTTCTACGCCAAAATAAATAGCAGTATTGCCAGCCTTTTTCATTACCGCCAAGATACTGTCGTCCACAGTATCAACGCGGCTTTCGCACATCCATTCCATCTTAAGATCATTTTTTACGATCAGGTCACATATTTCTAATACCCTTTTCCGGTCAACCGTAAAATTGTCCTCTCTGAACTGGATCGCGTTTATACCAAAATCTTTTTTCAGACGGATCATTTCCCGGACAACGCGCTCTGCCCCCATCGTCCTGTATTCATTCCCCCACACATAAATATTTGAGCAAAAACTACAATTCCACGGACACCCTCTGCTTGTATTTAACCACATTAACGGTTTTGCTGACATTTCAGGTATCCCCTTGGAATACTGCTCATAGGGGAACAACTCCAGCGGAATAAACGGCAATTTGTCTAAATTTTTTATTTTCTCCCGCACATCGGTCCTCACCACGCGTTCGTTATCACTAAAAACCACACCTTTAACGGACAGCATATTTTTGCAGCCAGTCTGTAATTTATCGGCGATCTCAAGTATTGTCTCTTCCCCTTCACCTATTACAGCAAGATCGGCTCAGGACTCCAACAAGGTTTTTTCAGGCGCAACCGTAATTTGCGGACCACCTAGAACGACATATTCTCCTTTGTCGGTCAATAAATTAGTCAGACTATACGTATTTTGCGTGGACGCAACATTTACAGATATCCCAACAAATAAAGGATCAGATTTTTCCACGATATCCAAAATCTCAGCATCCGCATATTTGTGCAGATAGCAATCAATTATTCGCACCTTAAAACCCTTTTCTTTCAAAACACCTGCTATAAAACCCAGTCCTAACGGCACATAGGGGGGCAATTTCCCGAATGGATATCCGTTATCAATATCCGGCCTGATCAGAATGATATTTCGCATATCCCACATTCTCCAATATATAGTTAACTATTTTCTCCTGCGAATAACTGTCTAAAAACAGTTTTTGCCCCGTTGCGATCATTTTTTCCCTTAGGGCATCATCTTCCATGATTTTACACATTCCTTCATAACACGCATGGGGATTTTTCACATCCACAACTATCGCATTGCATCCGTCTACGAGCTCCGGCAAATACTTATTGAAACGCGTTGATACGATTGGCAGACCGAATGCCCAGGCTTCAATAATCGCACGAGGGAATCCTTCGCTTAACGAGGTAAACACCAGCATATCGTGGCTATAATAAGCTTTCTTCAGCTCTTCCCATGCAATAAACCCTAAAAATTCAACCTTATCATCAAGCTTACAGGCTGATATCCTATCCTGAATGGGGCGCATGTGCTTTTGTTCTATCCTGCCGATTATGGTCAATTTCGAATTATTATATTTGCGATTAAACATGCTGAACGCCTCTATCAACGATTCATAATCTTTGCTGGGCCTGGTTGTTCCCACAGTCAATATTTTGATCCCGGATGCTGAAATTTTTCTCTCTTTTTTAACAACTTCCTTGCTGCTCACCGCCGATGATACCACCTTATATACATGCTTGTTATATTTACAATATCTGCTATGAGCACCAGAACCGCAGACAAAGGTCATACGCGAATGCTTTATCATTATTTTTATCGATAGATCCAATATGCGCGCAAGAACACGTGCCGCACTGCGCACAAAAATATTCCCCACAAACAAAGAATTCGGGGATTCCAGAATATTATTCTTTACATACAATATAATGTTCCCATGCTTCTTTAATTTGCAGCAGATAAAAATAAAAAAAGCGGCAAAAGACGGACCTCGGATTATAACAAATCTTGCCCTCCCTATCTCTCTTGATATTTTGGGCAGGTTCATCGCAAAACGATGTATTTTTTTAAAAAATCCCGCAAGCGTATCCCATCCGGGATATATCGGCAAAATGTTCTCCGCTTTAATTTCGTTGCATTCAACCAACCCCGGCTCCGGCTTAAACTCTAAAATAGGTATAATTAATTTATATATCCCGAACGCCTCGCCTAACTTTACGGCAAACCTATGCCAGGACACATTTCCGTAAAATTGTCCGTCTTTTTCATATATACCTTCATCGGTATATATTAGTACGTCTAAGCATTGTGCCATTATCGTCCCTCAGCTGATACGATGCGTTCCGCTCATCCGCGCATATATCTCTCATAACAAGCAAAATCGCCATAATTATCCAAAAAAACGGGGTTTTATACATATTGATAAAAAAGATCCTGACGGTCATAACGATCAAGCATGCGCTTATTCCGTTCAAAATCCACCCAACTTCAGGCGCCAACGCGCCGCTTTTCTTTTTAAATATAATTGCATAAAAAGCATACAATATCATAATAAAAACCAAAAAACCCATTATCCCCAGTTCGGCCAAAATATCCACATAATCGTTATGGCTCACCCGCCCCCCGCTATAGATCATAAAGCTACCGATCCCACTTCCTAAAAACGGGTATTGCGATAATATTTGCCAGCTCATTTCAAAATAATTAAAACGTCCATAATCACCCGCGAACATAAATTCGTCATGATTGAGCAACGACGCAAATCGCCCTGACACATAGGTATTAATATTTTGATCTCCCAGTACTAGCAATAACACAAAAAATGCGAACATGCCACTCAATAACGTATAGAACGGGAACCGCGATATTTTTCTTCGATAGACCCATATCAAATAAAGAGCGCCACCGGTCGTCGCGATCCAGGCCCCGCGAGACCCGGTATAAATCAGCGCCAACAAAAATATAGTAAAACCGCATATGGACAACAGAAGTTTTTTCTTTTCGAGCAGCAAACTTATGATAAACGGATAGAATATCGCGATGTACGTGCTTAATTGATTCCTGTGGGCTTTTCTATCCTCCTCAAAATATCCTCCTAAGGATTTTGAATGGAATATAAAAAAATATTTATATATCAACGCGCCCAAAAATACCACGGATGACAACAAAATGATCCGCATAAAAATACCCGCGAATCTCTTATCATCAGGGAAGCACAGCATGAAAATACAAAAGATAAAAATGCCTGACATTATTTTAACCATGTCCTGTGTCCCAAAATTGAAATCACTGTGGGCTATCGAACTTGTCCCGATAATCAGTAAGAACAGGGCCAAAAACATTAAAACATAAAGCATCCCTTTTCTAAACCGCTTGGGCTGTAATTCAGCGCGGAATAAACATATATCCAAAAAAACTATCACCAGATTTATACACACCGGGACAGGCAGCGAAACATCTACATATTCCCCGAAACTTATATCCGGCCTCCAATATGGAACCGCGAACAGCGGGAAAGAAAGCGCCATGCACATCCATAAAGCCCTTATGAATCTATTCCCGTTCCTAGGCACAACCTTGATATTATCGTTCATGCGTGGTTATCCCACCCCGGTTGATCGTTACATGCTCAAACATCTCGGAAGTCGGATCCAGCCTGTATCCTTTTTCGATCTCTTCTGTTATCACATTCTTTGTAATAACATTCAACGGCTGTCCCAATAGTTCAAGTGTCAATGCATAGGCTATATGGTATTTTGATTCAAGGGGGCAAATATTAATACACCTTTTAATATCATTTATTTGTTCCGGCACATTATTCTGCCCGCCAAGTTCTTTAATTATTTGATATTGCAGATAAATGATATCGTCACGCAACGGGACTATTCGCTCTGCGAGCCGTAAAAGCACCATGTCTTTTTCGGGATCGACGCAGCCCTGTTTATTATGCTCATAACCGATATTATACAGGCGATCGCCCAAAAAAATCTGAGCCGTAACAACCGAATATAAAATTCCGATCGTAAATATTAAAATTTTAGTTATACGCATCTTTTCTATCTTCATCGTTTAAATTGTTTCTCTTCCGACAAATCTCTTAAACATCTTCTTATCCTGCCGATATACCAAAAAAAGAATATCCCTAAAAATAACGCTCCTACGGATCCGTTTTCCGAAAAATACTGTAAATAATCATTGTGCGCGTACCGCAAGAAACCATGCTTGCCGGGAAAGGTCCGATATGCCGGAAAAATACGATAAAACGTACCTAACCCGGTACCGGCAACAGGATAGTCTTTAATTATTTGCACGGTATCCTTCCAAAACTTTGGTCTCAACTCGTTCATTATCGGTTTTTCTTTAATGATAAAAGTTATGACTTTCTGCAAACTTTGGTACCTCGAAACAGCTTCTTCCGGACCTGCCCATATGAACATAATCCCGGCAACAAACATGATAACAAGCAAAGTCCCGATAATCCGCATCCTTCTGCCTCTGCGTGCCGAACATATCACTCCGCCAAAGAAAATCCCCATAGCCGCTAAAAAACTCAGTATCCCGCCCCGTGATGTGCTCATAAATAACGACGTGATCATCACAACTGTCATAATAAAGCTTGTCAGAACGGCATTCGCCTCTTTTGTGGAAAACCACACTAACTTATCTTTGATATTGCGGATATAAAATATACCCGAAACCCTGATAAGCCCTGTTAGGCGCGCCACAGCAATGCATGTACACATCTCCATAAATCCGGCGAAATGATCATAATTTACATATGGTCCGAAGTTCCCGCCAACTTTCTTAAAGATCCAGAACATTTTCCCATTCCAGCTGAATTTCTGTATGATAGCAAATAACGCTATCGCAGATCCTATTGAAACGATAAAGTTGACCATTCTGGAAACATACGCCGCATTGACATGGTTTTTTTTATCAAACGATAATCCGGCAACCAACGACAGCATTACCACAAAATATAAAGCATTCGCAGGTATGTGCAGATTAAAATCCGTCAGGCTATGGAACGCCATAGCCATACACGCTGATACCGCCCCGGCGAAGACATAACTATTCAATCTATTTATCCGGACATCAGGAGTTTGAGGACAATCGTGAATATTCATCCGGGAAAGTACATATAAAAAAACAAAAAAATATGCTATGATGCGCATGATATAGGTGATAGTAATATAAGGGAACACGCTTAAAAACATATATTTTGCCGGCTCGGTCATATAATCGTTCCGTATCAAATACGCATTCGGGCTTATCATCTTTAATATAGCCGGTGTTATTGGAATGACATAAACTATCTGAAAAATTATAAAAACAATCGCAAAAACAACCTCTTTTCTTTTAATCAATTGCAGCAAATTGGCAGGATTACGTAAAAAATGGATCATAAATATCATCGTCGAGAACAAACACAGTAAAGAATAGGCCCAGGCGTGAACACTCCCAAAAGCCATCGGCGAAAAAAACATAAGAATCAGCAGGATGCTGTCTTCAATAGGGAAGATATGTTTACTTTGAATAGGTTTCAAGATGCAACTGATCTTTGTGTTTTACGATCGTTCCCGTATCCATATTTACCATAATAGTAATAATAGCCGCCTGATATGCCGTTTTTATCCGCCATATTCAAGACAACTCCCATCAACTGATTTGACCCGACCGTGTTAATTAGTTCAACCACACGAACAAGAGCTTTTTTTTCAGTTTCCGAGCTTTTAACCACAACAATTACCCCGTCGACTTTGCTGGATAACACCACCGGATCGGTAGCCGCAAGCACCGGCGGAGAATCTATAATAACACGATCATATCGTTCAAGAAAAGTTTTAAACACAGTCCCGACATTTTCCGCCCCCAAAAGCTCGGATGGATTAGGCGGGATAGTCCCACACGCAATTATGTCCAGATTTTTTATTCCGCTTTGAAAAATATATTTTCCCACAGCGTCGATACTCACCCTGCCAGCCAAAAGATCACTGAAACCATACTCCGTTTTTATCCCAAAAACCTCCTCGATCCTGGGACGACGGAGATCCGCATCGATCAATAAAGTTCTTTCTCCCGCCTGAGCCATAACAATCGACAGATTTATCGAAGTCGTCGTTTTGCCTTCCTGCGGACATGAACTGGTAACCAAAATGGTCTTTCTGGCATGCTGAACACCGGAAAACAATATACTGGTCCTTAACGAACGATACCCCTCGGCAATAGGAGAATTCGTCATATCCCTCGTTACAAATTCGATAGGCGCGGATGTCCCGTCCTCTTTTCTTTCCGGGAGCTGTATCGTTCCCAAAAGCGGCATATCAAACAACGCCTTAATGTCATTCGGGGTTTTTATTCTCTGGTCGAGCTCTTCCAAAATCAGCGCAAATACCCCGCCGCCTAAAAGCCCTATAATGAACGCGATGATAAAATTCAGTTTCTTTTTGGGTTTTGACGGTTTAGCCGGGACCTGGGCCTTGTCAATAACACTGACGTTTGTGGTTCTAAGCTGTCCGGACACTTCGGTTTCGCTCATTCTCTTAAGCAGAGAATCGTACATATTTCTGGCGGTATCGACGTCCCTTTTCAGAAGGCTATACTGCACTTCCTTGTCTTTATATACTAATTCCGTATCCTTTTCAGCCTCGATCCTCTTGTTCACCGATTCAATCTCGGATCTTATACCGATAATTTCCGGATGTTTATCTTTGTAATACTCCAATTTATGGGACAGATCTACTTCCAATTCCGATTTTTGGGCCAAAAGCGAATCGATCATATTCACCTTATTCGCTGTATCCGCGCCAAGAACTATCTTGTTCTCCTTACGATAATCCTGAAGCTTTCTCTCGGCAGAACGAAGATTATCCTTGGCTTCCAACATCTTTGTCTCAAGCCATCCCGACGCGCTCTGGGTGGCATTAAACCTGGCTTCCATCATATAGTCGATATAACTGTCCGCCCATGTATTCGCGATCTTCGCCGCTTTATTTGGATCGATATCTTCCGCTACGATTTCAACAAGCTCCGTATTCAGCACGGGTTTTATTCTCACATGAGACATAACCGCCTCGATCCCCTCAGCCTCGCTGACATCCTTTCTGCCGGATCTACCGCGCCATTTGTTCCAAGGAGTATACCCTCCCAGCTTTTCATATACTTTTTTGGCCACAGCGCGGCTATTCAAGATCTTGCATTGTGTCAGATACGAATCTCTCCCGGAATAATCCGTGGAAACGACTTCGTCGACATTGATGACTTTCGGAGCCTCTTTCTGAATTAAGAGTTTTGTCGAGCTCTCATAAACCGGCTTCATCAGAAAAGAATAGAAAATGGATAACACGCATGCGACCGTCATCGAGGCGAATATTATCCACCGGCGAGCGTATAAAATGTCCGCGTATTTTTTAAGATCTATTTCCGTCTCTAAATGTCTATTCATCTTTCATCGCCTTAGAAAAAACTTTCCGGGACAGTAACTATATCCCCGGCTTTGACAATCACATCTTCTTCCTGTTTACCGCCGTTTATTATATCGTTCGCCTTGACGTTGATCGCAGCTTTCGAACCGTCATCGTTCGTGCGTATTACCTTAACATCGTTCGGAGCGGCTATTTTAGTGAATCCACCGGCAAGAGAAATAAGTTCTATTACGGTCATCTTCCCTTTTAGGGGATATACCCCGGGTTTATTTACCTGTCCCAGGATCGAAACATTGCTGTATTCTTCGATAAATACGGAAACCTGCGGATTTACAAGATAGTCTTTTTCAAGAAGCTCACGAAGTTTATTCTCCAAGGAAGATACAGTCAACCCTTTCACTTCTACTTCGCCAAGAAGTGGAAAGTTCATTTTTCCGGACGGCGAAACTCGTACCTTACGGGAAAGGTTCATATCCTTCCCATAATACACATCTATGACCAGCACATTCTCCGGCCCTATTTGGTAATCATCCGATACTTTTACTTTGGAGTTGTTCCCGGACGTATCGCAATACACACAGTTACATGCCGTTACGATCGCAAAAAACATCGCCGCTTTTGTGATAAAACACAGTTTTTTCAGCATCATAGTAAGTTTATTGTACCTATCGGTTCGAGGTTGTCAACGATATAAAAAACAAAGGGGCAAGTTACTGCCTTTTGCCCCTTCAGTCCCTGATAATTGTTTATATGTTTTTTAGAACTTAAACATCACATCGCTGCTTACAACGTTCTCATCATAAGTACGCAAGGTAATAGTCGAATGTCTCTGATGGAATTTATACTCAATCCCTACCACTATCCACTCTTTCCAGGCGTATTCAAGCCGGGGGCCAACGGCCCATTCGTCATCCCGTCTTTTTTTAGTTTCGCCTGATCCCACATTCGGATAATCGTTATGGAAATACATGCCTTCCGTCTTAAATAAAAAACCGTTCCCGAACCTGTAATTATAAGCGCCAAGAAAATGGTCACCGATGTAATAGTTGTTGTTGCTATACGTCGACTCGAACGGTTCCCTTGTATAAGAAAACGTGGTATCCATTTTGTCGTTGATGGCGTATACAAGGGCGATCTCTGCCGCCGCGTTTGAATAATCTTCCATCGTAGAATTCTCATACGCTTTGTACTTATAACCCGCTTTGGCGATACCCGTCAGTTTGGCCGTTATGTCACCTTTTACACCGGCCATACCCCTGTACGCGTTACCATTCCTACCGCTGGCGTCGGGATATTGCAAATTTGTATAAGTGAACTCCAAAAGGCCTTTGGTCTTTGGAGCTATCTCGATATAGCCGGTAATAAAACCCGTGTTCTCATATCTATTGAAACCATCAAGAACATCGCTTAAAAAATTCACAATATAAAATTGGTAGCCCGTATCAAAACTGAATTTATTGAAATTCCACCCCACAACGGCGTTCAATGTATCTATTTTTCGCAAGGTTCTGTTTTCAAACTCCGTGCCGGCCCTGTCTGAAGTGAACTGAAAACGGTTATTCACATCGACCGTATATTTGTCCATATCCAGGAATATGCCGCCTTGAGCATCATGGTTTCCATAGTTCTGCTCATCATATTTTCCAAAGATACCCATTTCACAAAGATATTTTGTCCAAATTTTATGTTTTTTCCCCACCCCAAAACCATATTCACCGGCTATCCCGGGCGTAAGTATCGTTATAAAATCGTGTTGCGGGTCGTCATGATCGTAGAAAACGTTACTGTCCCACTGTTCCTGTGTTTTAAAGAAAGAATCAACCTTGACCGCGCCCTTTTCCCATGCGAAACCGGTATCAGGCGAGATCATGCCTATCCCCACTATCAACGCGACAACTGATCTGATTAGATATTTTCTCATTAGTCTTGGCTCCCTTTTATTTTTATCGTGACGGACTTATCTCTTTTTGTGCCTGTATATCTTTTGTATCCAATATCTCGTTATCATTCGCCATGTCTTCTTCCAAAGACTTTAGGTCTTTATCCGCCGAACCTGTTTTACTTGACGTACCTTTCGCGGCTTCTTCCGCTCTTTCTGCCTCATATGATTTGTCAGCTAACACCTTTCTTGCCGACAATGCCGCTAATGCCGCTTTTTCGGCTTCTTCTTCAGCTAATTTTGCCTCTGCTTCTAATTTTTTTATCTCCGCTAACCTATCAGCCTCTTCCTGCTGGAATTTTTTTGCTTCTGCTTTATACTCTTCAAGGGATGCTGTATTCCTTGTGATCACCAGATCGGTTGCACGATTGGTGTTCCCTCTTTTATTTTCTTTTTCCTTAACTTCTTTTGCCGCCTCTAACTTTCTTGCTATTTCCTTTGCATCGTTTGTCTTTTGTTCTGCCGCTAACTTGGCTTCTTCCGCCGCTTTTTTATTCGCTTTTATTTTTGCCACGGCTTCGGCTGCTTTTTCTACCGCCAAAGCGGCGGCTTTTTCCGTCGCCTTAACATTGTCTTTTGCTTCGCTAACTTCCTTTTTCGCTTTTTCCGCCGCTGCCGCTTTTTCCGTCGCTGTTTTTTCTCCTGTAGCCCCGACTGTAAGGGCTTTTACCGCTTTAGCGGCGTCTATCGCCTCTTTTTCAGCTTTATCCGCCGCTTCTTTAGTTTCCTCTGCCGTCTTTTCAGCTTTCTCTGTCGCCTCTTTTGCCGCGGCAACTTTCGCTTCCGCTTCTTTTAGAGCTCCCTTATATTTTTGATCCCCCTCCCTAGCTACACCAAAGAGTAGAAATCGCGTTGCGGAGTCCATACTTTCCAATTTCTTCAATTCGCTTTCCGCCTCGGCTTGCGCCTTTTCCGCCGCGGTTAACGCGACAGAAGCTTTAGCCTTCTCTACTACGGCTTTTTCCGCGGCTGAATACTTCTCTGCGGCTGCTTTATCTGCCGCGGCTTTATCTGCTGCTGCCTTATCTGCCGCCGCTTTATCCGCTGCTGCTTTTTCTGCTGCCGACTTCTCACCTGGTTGCTGGTACTTGGTACTAAAGGCTTGTTGTTTCGCATCAGTTGAACCCAACGCATTTTTTATTGCCGAGGAATCCGCCTTAGTCAAGGCGGCACCTGGATCATATTTTTTCTTATCTTTACCAAAATTTTTCAGCTGATTCAGTGCTGCCTCCGCCGCCGCTGATTTCTGAGACGTAGTTTTCGTAGTAGCCCCATCGTTTTGATCAGATACACCCGCTGCTGCTTTATACGTTGCCGCTTGATCTGATACTGTTACTGCTGCTGCGGCTGCGGCTATTACCGCTTTATCCGCTGCAGCGGTTGATTTCGCACCTGCTCCTGATGATGGTACTACTCCACCACCTCCTCCGGCTCCAGACGCTGCGGCTATTCCAGCAGCTACTGCGGCTACTCCACTGGAAATGCCTGCAAGCTTTCCACTTGTTAGTCCAGCAGCTGCGGATCCACCTGCGCCTGCACCCGCGCGAACATTTGCGCCAGAAGCTCCTTTTTTTGTCTCGTCTTTTGATGCCGCGCCTGTCCCTGATCCTGTTGTCAAGTTAGAATTCCCCGGAGTGATTATATTTTTTGATTCATCGGCCACACTGACATCCGAAGCCGTACAACATATAATGTTCATCAGAAAAAAACAGGCAATGCTAATGGTAAGTTTTTTCATAAGCTCCTCAAATTGTTGTTGCAAAGATTCATCTTCACCGCTTCCTTTCCGTCAGAATATCTTTACAACAGTACCACACATTATTCCGCATATCAAAATTAAAACGTATAATTATTCGTTCCCTCGTCTTTTAAAACCATATCCTTTATCGTGACGGACTTATCTCGTTTTGTGCCTGTTTTTGCGCCTGTATATCTTTTGTATCCAATATCTCGTTATCATTCGCCATGTCATCTTTCAGAGACTTTAGATCGTTATTAGCGGATTGATTTTCCCCCTTATCGTTATTTTTCGATGTCGCTTTTTCGCGCTCGGTGGCGTCAGCTACCGCCCTATCCGCCGCCGCCGCTGCGGCTTTCGCAGCTGATAAAGCCTTTGCCGCTTTTTCTATTTCTTCTTCCGCTGATTTTATCGCGCGGTCCAAGGATGCGGCTTTGACCATATGATCTTTCACCTTTTGTTTCGGTCCGGCAGTTTCTTTAGCTACTCTATCCGCTTCCTGTGCTGCCAGATCTGCTCGCCGTTTAGCAGCTGCTTCATCACTAGTTCCTTTTTTCTTTTCAGCTTCTTCTTTCAGCCTTTGCGCCTCTCTGGCATAATCTTCCGCCCTTTTTTCAAAATCATCCGCTGTCTTTTTCGCTGCTTCTATTTCAAGCGAGTTTGTCTCGGCGTCCGCTTTATTTGTTTTTACTTTTTCTATCGCTTTTTCTAGCGCCTTTTTCGCAGCGGCGACGGAATTTTTTGCTTTTTTGGCTTCTTCTTCAGCCTGACTTACCGTTTTATCCCCCGACGATATTCCGGCGGCTTTCTCTAATTCCGCGGCTTTTTCCGCCGCTTCCCTTGCCTCTTTTTCAGCTGCTTCCGCCGCTTTTGCCGCGTCTTCTGCGGCTTTTTTCGCCGCGTTCTCTTCTGTAGACTTTTCCTGTTTGTATTTCTCTCTTACTTTCACAACATCGTCCATGGTATTTTGTGTACCCGAAGGAATCCCTTCTTTTTTCGCCTTTTCGACTGCACTTTTTGTTCCGCTTAATCTTCTATCCGCATGTTCCCTTATCACGGTGGCAGATTTTGCGTCAGCGGCGGCTTTTGCCGCCAAAACCGCGGCTTTTTCCGCCGCAGCCTGTTTTTCCGCCGCTAGAGCTTTTGCGTCAGTGGCTGCCTTCTGAGCAGCGGCTTTTTCAGCTGCCGCTTTTTCCGCTGCTGCCTTATCTGCTGCTGCTTTATCCGCTGCCGTTTTTCCCGCTGTGGCGTTTCCAACGATCAATTGTTTCGCGTCTGTCAAATTTCTCTCCTGCGCCGCCTCAGGTGCTTTACCCACATTGTTTAGCATTATCTGTGTTTTGGAAGCCTCTGTCTTTGGCTTACTGTAACCGGATCCTTGTTTTGTTCCCTCATAAAAGCCCGCTTGGGAGGCCTTTTCCCCTTTATCTTGGGTCTCGGCGGTATAGTCTTTATACTTGTCTCTAAAGGTTGCACCCGTCGGCCTTTTAAGTGCCGAGGAATTCGCCTGAGTCAAGTTTGCACCGTAATCAATCGTATCCTCTCTTTTACTATAGTTTTCAATCTGCTTTTTCACTGCCGCCGCCTCCGCTTTCTTCATCTTGGCAAACTCGGATATACTTGATTCACCTGCTGCCGCTTTATCTGCTGCCGCTTTATCTGCTGCCGCTTTATCTGCTGCCGCTTTACCACCTGTTCCCTGGTACGCGGCACTCGGATCATACTTCTCAGTATCTCCCAAATGCTTCAGCGCTTCCGCCGCCATCGCTGATCTCTTAAGCGTAGTTTTCGCAGTAGCCGCATCGCGTGAATTTGATTCATCCACCGCATACGCAGTAACGCTCCCGGTAGTAAAATAAATTACATTCGCCAGAAAAAAGAAGATCAAAGCCACGGTTATTTTTTTCATATAGTCCTTTTCCCTCTTATTTTGTTTTACCATGCACGCGTCTATCCGAATTTTACTACACAAAGTCCGCAGATTATCTTACACGTAAACACGGGATTCAACAAACAATTCTTCAGTTTTTCCATCATTCCGCCGTTAACAATTCAAACTATGCGCTATACTGTGACCACCCTGTATTTTTATTTGTCGTGTCCCGACGGACTGATCTCGGGTTGTGGTGACGTGCCTCCCTTTTTATCCGCTATATCTTTCGTATCCAATATTTCGTTCTCATCTGCGGCGTCTTTCTCAATTTTATTTAGATCTTTTTTCTTATTTCCCGCTTGATCGCTCTTAGAGCCGGCCCCCTTTGTAACCTTCGTCACCCACTTATCCCATATTCCACGTTCCCTTTCGTCAAATTCGGAGGGAGGGGTAATATTGCCTCCTCTTACCTGAACCATCCATGCCTCGGGAACGGTCACTTGCGCCGACACCTGGGTCCCGTTCTTATCAAAACCCGTGACATATACCTTGTCTTCGAACGCGTAAACTTCAGTTATCTCAGCAATATGTTCAATCCCCATACCGGAACCCCTTATAGCGCAGGCCGCAATCGGGGTTTTAACAACGAATTGCGATCCTTTTTTCAAATTATCGAATTTTACAAGCACCGCGCCTTCCGGCAGATCCATCTCCGATGATCTTATGACTATCTCACTTTCAGATTTAATGTTAACTACGTTTAAACCCTCAGCGTCATACACGATATCCGCTTCGGATCCCCGTCCTGTTTTAAGTTTAGCCCCTACCTTAAGCCTCATACCGACCTTAGCCTGTACCCAGTTATTATCGGCTTTCATATCGATCTGAACATCGCCATTTACGGAAATAATGGCCGCCTCGAATTCGGCGTCAACACCGGCTTCCGCCTTAATGATCCCGATGAACATAACCGCCACAGCGACGATCCACATCAAAAAACTTCTTCTCATATTATCCTCCTATAAACACATATGTTTACTATATATTACAGTTTTTATTCAAAAGTTAGGTTATCACATAAAAAATACCCAGTCAACCATCTCATGCAATTTAAAAAATGCCACCAAATCCGACACGAATGTCAGATCAGAACCTTATCATGCGCATCTTTTCACACCAGTAAATGTTGATCCATTTGTTCTTTCTGCATAGCTATGGAAGTAATCACCCATTAGTTGACTTGGCGAAACGAGAAGGAATGGAGTGAATACGATTTCCCGGAGAAGTTTATGACTATTTTGAAAAGAACAGAAAAATACATGCACCTTAAAACACTTTTCCCACAATCCGCCTGTTTGGAAGTTCGAGCACTTGAGAAAAATACCCGCAAAAGATAAAAATATTTTACGCTTCAGCGAAGCATCAAACGCCTGGAGATCAAAAATAACAGGGTATTTTTCTAAAGGGCGCAGAACTTCCGAACAGTCGGAGGGAAATACCCGGAAGAAAGAACACAAACTTCTCCGAAGTGATCGAATATGACAATTCAATCCAACAGCATCATTAACGAAAATGACGCGCTTTTAGTTTATCGCCTTCTTCGAACACAATCGCCCCTCTTTCATATGTCGTGCAGATCTCCGCCCCCTGCATAGACAAAATACGCATGATCTCCTTATTGACGTACTTCTTGTCATTGTTCGATACCACAACATATTTACTTTGTGTAGTCTCCAGAAAATATTCTATCGTCTTTAACTCTCCTACATTCCCGCCGTGATGCGGGATTTTTACGACATCCGACACAAGCATTTTCTGATACCCCGCGACATCCTTTAAAGCCTCACCCATAACATCTGCGCAAAAAAGAACGCTATTGCCTTTATCTGTCACGGCCTTAAGCACCACCGACATCTCATTATATCCCGTATCCTTCTTTTTGCCATCCGGCCCCAAAACGTATAAACCTACCCCGGGGATACCGGAAACAACAGCTCCGGCCGAAACCGGTTTACATGATATTTTTTTCTTCTTCGCCTTGTTGACCATGTCGGAGAATCCCCCATCCACATCAAACGCCTGAGGCGGGGATATCATCATCTCCACATCGAAATTATCAAGGATGTAGTCCATGCCCCCATAATGATCGTCATGCGGATGGGTCACAACGACACAATCTACGGAACGTATCCCATGTTTCCGAAGGTACGGCGCTATAATGTTCCTTCCCGCGTCGCCCTTTTCACCGCCGGGCCCCGCATCAATAAGCACAACCCCTCCTTTAGCCGTTTCGATAAGCGCGGCATCCCCCTTCCCGACGTCAAAGAAGGTGATCCTCGTATTTTCAGGCGGGCCTGAAACAAAAATTTCTTTCCATAAAAAAAGATTGCACGCGAAAAGGATAAAGATTATAGCGATCCTTTTTCGACCGGATCCGGCGTAAATAACGGCACACCCGCACAGTAAAAGATAATATGCCGCTATCAAACCGGCTCCCGGGGAAGATATCTGCGTACTTGAGAACGGTACACTATCGAATATCCGCAATGAATAAATAAAAAAATTTATCACCCAAACCACTACCGTGCCTAACGCGGCGGACAGAAAACTCATTACACCGATCGATCCCGCACAAATAAGTGCCCCTCCGAGTATCAAAATAACGAAAAAAACTGGAACAGCTATTAAGTTAGCGAGAACCACGACCGGCGTTACCAGATTAAAATAAAAAGCTATGATCGGCATCATGCCTATCCACACGGCAAGAGACAACGAGAAAGACCTTCGCGCGCCAACCCATATTTTCCCGGGCAGGTCCGTAACTTTCTCGCTTGGAATATTTAAAAGCCTGTCACTGTACGGAACAAGCCATAAAATAGCTAGCACCGCCGCGTATGAAAGTATAAAACCCGGCTGAAAAAGTTGCCCTGGAGAGACGAAGCAAATAATGAACGCCGACAAAAATAATGCGTGTATCAACGGGACATTCCGCCCGATAGCCTTCGTTAAAAAAGCTAATGATGTCATTATCGCCGCGCGCAAGCTCGACGGGGCCCATCCCGTAAACACCGCGTAAAGACACACTCCCATCGACGATATTATGTACACCATTTTCCACGGAACATTTATGCCCCTCAGACACCACAGCAGCACAAGACCAACGATACATGTGTGGAGGCCGCTCACCGCGAGTATATGCAAAGTCCCGGTCCTTATGAACAAATCATTCAGCTCAGGAGGGATGTCAGTTCTGGCGCCGATAATAATGGAAACTATGATACTTCGCGCCATATCATCGGGCACATATTGTTCCACTATTTTTTTAGCTTTTTCACGCGCGAAAAACAGCACTCGAACGATCCCCATCGCAAAAGCATTTGAAGTACCGACTTTCATATACCGGTCGAGATCCCTTGAACGCAAAACACCGCTTATACCAACGCTACGCATATATTCTCTCTGATCGAACCCTCCCGGATTCCGAACATTCGCAGGGGACACAAGCTCTCCCCCGATAACGATCTTGTCACTCGCTGATATCGAAAAAACACCGTATCGTTTTACCATGATCTTTCCTTCAACCCTGACAAATTCACCGTTTACCGCGATCTTATCGACAGTCAGAGGAAAAACATGATATTCTGAAAACCGGCCTTTTCTGATCTCGGGATAGCCCGACACCGTACCATAGATCAAAGTTTTTTCCGGTATATCGTGAATATACCGCGATATATGGTCACTTCCATATTCCATTGAGACCATATATCTGGAAAAACCTAAAAGAAAGAATGATGTACATACGATCAGATAAAACCATCTATTTATCCGAAACAAAACAACCTGCAAAACGATAAGCACCGATAAGATCAAAAAGATCATCAGGGGCTCCGACAGACATCGGAAAACCGAAAAACATTTAACCGCTATTATCCCCATCAGAAAAGAGATAAACGGGCATATCAATAAATATTTTTTCATTGGAACTTCAGAAAAGGCCGTATTACCTCAAGCTTTTTCTCTCCTATCCCTTTGACCGACTTTAGATCCTCGGGTGACCTGAATTTTCCGACAAGTTCCCTGTATTCGACAATACGTCGGGCAAGTCCCGGACCTACTCCGGGCAATAGTTCAATGTCGGCTATCGAGGCGGTATTCATATTAATTTTTCTTTTTTCGTCCAGGATCCGTTCCACCTCAATCAATGACAACATGCGGGATATCCCCCCCTCTATAACTTCTATTCTATTTTCAGTGGCCCTGAGACGCACCGCAAAGAGAACCGTGCCGGCGAACAACAAGATCGTCAGTATCATTATCGCGGCTTTCTCTGTTTTCCCAATATCCATACTCATTCGTATATTTCCTTTTTATCAATATTTATTTTATAATTAATCAACATCTCACATATTAAAAAAGGCGGACACCCGCCTCCGCCAAAGATTCGGGCGAACGATGTTCGCCCCTACGTTATCATCGAATTTCGAATCTCGAATTTCTCAACCCTGTCATCCCCGAACGCTTTTATCGGGGATCTGTAAAATTAAAATATTTCATATCATAGATTCCCACTAAAGACATGCGGGAATGACAATTTTGTTTTCTGCTTCATGACACCTGACACATGACACTCTGGCACAATTCCCCCACCCCTACTCGACCAATTCTACCTGATACAAATCGGACCTTGTCCCCGTTATCCAAAAACTTTTCCCGTCCCATGCTATCCCCGTAGCGTCATTCATCGGTGTCTCAAAAAAACCCAGTATTTCGTAAGTGTCGGGATCCAGCTTGTACGCTTTTTTATCGCACCAGCTGGTTATCCATAGATTCTTCCCGTCCCATGTCAACTGCGACGGTTCATTGATCTCCTTTAGCCTGTCGACCCGGATAATATTCCCTTCACCGTCCATTTTAAGGATATCGTATGTGCCTTCAGGCCCCCGGCCCCACAAAATCACGAAAATATATTGCCCGGTCCACACAACACCCGCGGGGTACATCTGTCCCAGCCTGTACTCTTTTTCGGCGATCGTAATATCGGCCGAAATATGCACAAGATACAATGCCCCTTCTCGCCAATCCGTAACCCAATATTTATTCCCGGACACCCATGATATTCCTTCAGAAAAACTCCCTATCGGTTTAATATCGCGAAGTTTAGTTCCAGTCGAAACATCTATCACCCATGTTTCCCCTTCTTCTCCGTTATTCACCCATATCTCGCCACCTGAAAGAAGAAGCCCCTCATGATATCCCTTTGGTATCTCTATTTGTCTTATTATTTTTGTCGCGATCTCTTTCACCTGAGATATAGAATGGTTTTCCCTAGCAGAGAACTCCTCGGAAAATAGTTCCTCATGAAAAGCCGTTAAAATCAATGCCGTACAAAGCACCCTGCTGAATCTGAACAACATTATGTATCCCCCTTTCAGGATCCGCTTTGTAAGATATATATCTTTCTGCCGTAAAAAGCAAGACCGTTTACGTATGCACCGGGAAATAGTGTTTTATCACGCGGTAAGGTCCCAATGAACATTTTTTTCGGTGAGGATCAGATCGGCGTTCACTGTTCGGCCGTCATAATATGTTACTTCACCCAGCGATTCACCTTTAGAGAGTATCTCCGACATGGCATGTGCATACTTTCCTGCCGTAAGATATTTTTTAGCCCTTTTATGAGCTTTTTCCCCACGTAGAGATAGCAAGACATATTTACCACTGTTTTTACACTTCCGTGCCAAGATCTTCATATGTCCCCCTCATGGGTTATGATCTTACCCCCTAAATTTCACCTATTATTATATCACTTTTGGTGATTATGTCAATGTGATAAAAAACCACTTTATGTGTTGACTCGACCCACCTTGTCATGTACACTTTTAGTTGTACATTAACACAAAGGACGGTACAGATAACTATGAGTTTTGCCGAGAATCTTAGACAGATACGCCTTGAAAAAAAACTGACCCAGCAGGAACTGGCTGCGATACTGGAAGTACGCCAGTCTGCCGTGGGGATGTGGGAAACGGGACGTCGGACGCCTAAACTTCATGAACTGCGCCGTATGGCCCTGGTCCTCAATATAACAGTGGAACGCCTTATAAGTGATAATCAGCAGAAAGTAGAGATAACGAACGATGCCCTGTACGTCGACGGACAAAAGGTGGAAGAACTCGACGTCAAGGACATTCAACAAATCGTTAAGCTGGTGAACTCCTTAAAATCCGAAAAAAAATCGAAACCCTCCGGAATAGACAGAAAATCCGGATCAAAACCTAAAAAAATACTCATCATAGACGATGAACAGGAAATTTGTGAAACACTTTACTCCTACCTTGTCCCCCACAACTATAAAGTATTCCTGACTTTTAACGGGCAGATGGGGCTAGAGTACTTCAACGAGATAAAACCCGACGTCATACTTCTTGACCTTACCATGCCGGATATAGACGGGATAGAGGTCCTGAAAATAATCCGTAAAGTCAGCAATGTCCCGGTACTGATAATAACCGGGCATCCCGAAGACGTGGTGGATATACACTTGAACGAACTGCACATAGAGGGATATATAGAAAAACCCTTTGCGTTGGAGCAGATCTTGAACACACTAAAACACTTGATCGGAGAATAATTATGAAAGAACGGAGAAAAGAAAAAAGAGCTTTAAAATACTTCGCCGTCAACATAGTCTCGGTCGACACTAACGGCAAAAGTCTTCGTTTCGATAATATAAAAAGGCATCCGAAGTTTTATGACGAATCCGGCCTTGATTTTTCTCCGGACGGCGTAAAGATCATGTGCTCAAAAACACTTCCGCCAGAATCGAAGATCCAGATGAAGATGCTCATCCCGGACGATACCGGACTCAATCTGATGAAAGCCAACGGAACTATAAAATGGTTCAAACAGGTAAAAGGCAAATACAAAAAATATTTTATACTTGGGGTTCATTTCCGCGACATGAACGAAAAAGATAAAGACACTTTGGTCGAACTCTGGAAAAAATACAGCGAATAAAACCTATTTCCCCTCATTCACTATTTTTCTTAATATCGTGCATGCCTGCCTATCAGGGGCCAGCCCTGCCCTGTCATATTCCGCGGATATTTCGGATAACGCCCATGCTTTATAAAAATCATCTTCGATCGCATCGGCGGCTTTTATGGCCTTGCAGAATATTTCCTGCGCTTTTTCTTTATTATCTGACTTTGAAAAATTCACCGCTGTTCTGGCCAATGCACGCGGTTTATTATAATCGTCCTTCATGCTTTCAGAAACCGAAAGTTCAGACTCAAAATCTCCAAGCCCCGCATAGCTATCGGCTATATCCGCCATTACGTTAGCCTGCGCATAAACGGAACGTATCCCTTTTGTATTCCCCAAAGCCGCCATCAATATCTTATTCGCCTCCTCTTTATTCCCGGTCGAAGCGCAATAAGAAGCCACTTCCGCCAGCGCGCGCGGCCCGTAATTCTTGTCTGAAATAGACTCGGCGATAATAATAGCCTGATCTATTTCGCCAAGTTCCGCGTACACCGCGCTTATGCGAGATAATAGTTCCGGCTTCAGATATTTTGAATCTATTTTCTCGGATATATCGAAAGCCTCTCCGACAAAACCAAGCGCTTTTGCTTTGTCGCCCTTGGCCAGATACACGCGAGATATCTCAACATATGCGTTAGAAGTATCTATCCTGTCTTCTATATTTTTTGCCACGGTCTCGGCCTCGGCTAAAACGATGTCTCCCTGTTTTGCGTCGTTCTTACGGTAAAACGCAACTGATACCTTACACCGCGCCTCGGTTTTTTTTGCGCCGCTATTTATTTTTTCAGAAACCGAAACGGCCTCGTCAAGTCCGTCCGCATTCACAAAAGCCGATACTGTTTCAAGAAGCGCGACATCCATGTTCTGATCCGTACTGCCTTCCGTCGTTCTAAGCCCGACCGTCAGGACATCGCGCGCCTCTTTGGCCTTGCCCCCTTCGACATATAAACGCGATATCAGACAATAAGTTTTAACCCTCGGCAACAGCGCCTCTATACTACCGGCGATATTCAAAGCCTTTTCGAACTCTCCGGTTTTGGCATATCCGCGGGCGACCTCAAGCAAGGCATCAGATCGGTATGATGCGTTGTCCAGTCCCCGTGCTATTTTTTCCGCGTCGGAAAGCACCTCCGGGATCACCGCACTGTCTTTTGTCCCTAGAAATTTCAGGACTACTTCTGAAAGCATCCACGGCTTATAATAAATATCCGTTATTCTATATGCTAGAAGAAGCGCGCATTTTCTCGGATCTTTGCTGGCTTCTTCACGCGAAATATTCACGGCGGCGATAGCCGACGACGATAAACAAAATATTAACATCATACATATTAAACCCTTTTTATCCACAGTGTACCCCTCTCTATTTCTCTTTAGCGCCGTTAACCGCCAGAAATATGTTTTATACGGCAAATCGTGAAAAATACGCGTCTTTACCGGACATTTGCTGGATATCCACTTATTTCAGTTTCTTTTTTATGTAGTAATTCATCATAGCTTCAAAGGATTCCGTCGATATAAGGAATTCCTCATCTATCGCGTTAGCATAATGCTCGCCGTCTTTTATTCTTTCCAAAAGCCCCCGTAATCCGGACCATCCCCATTTATTTATCACAAAACTTACGGCGAAATAAGAACCTTCGTAACTCAGCCCCAAGATCCTTACCTCTTTGCTGGAAAAACCCGTTTCAAGTTTCGCGAGTTCCACACGTTCCCCGGACGCAAGAAAGGCCCTGACAAAACCGCTGTTAACCGGCATATACTTACTTTGCTCGTATGTCGCGATCCCTTCATGAAGCCATACGGGGCAATGATTATTTGTCATCATCGAAAGAACGGCATGCGTATATTCATGCGCCATCAGACCGGGGAAATTCGGATCGTCTATTCCGGAAGAAAGGAACATCCTTATCTTACCGTCATAGAATGCCCTTACTATGCCGCTCTGATTAAATATTTTCCGGAAATCATCCTCGGAATAAAATATCGCACCGGTATCAGTTGCCGGAAAATAATCCAGATCATCGCCGACCCCGTTATATATCCTTACAAATATTTCGTCAAGTTTAGCGGCATCGATGTCATAATCACGATAAAACTGTATCTTGAAATGCGCCGTATCCATCCCTATCATTTCACTTTTGATATTTCTCTCTTTGTATACTTTATCAAGTTTATCCTTCACCTCTGTATTGCCCGGTTTCATTTTAAGAGCTTTCTCCCAGTAGAATTCGGCCTTGTCCAGCTTCCCAATATCGTAAAAATACTGTCCCAGCATATAATGTGTCTCGAACCTGTTCACCAGCAAATGTGACGCCGTCAGGAACATAAACGCGGCTTTCTGATCACGCCGGTTATACGCCTCCACTGACGAATTAAAAAGAAACGCTGATACGTTCTCTCTCGGCTTTTTGAATTCGAGCACCATTCCAACGGCCTGTTTCAAAAGCTCCATAGCTCGCGTATAATCGCCATTTTCCGTCTCGTTTACGGCTTTTTTGCATATGAGAACCGCTAAATTATTCGAAACCACCATGTTTGAAGGTTCCATCTCATACGCCATCGAAAGATAATCTATGGCCTTATCCAACTCACCGTCACTCTCAAGAACTTCGGCATATTTCAAATATCCATAAAAAAGGTTTTCGGCGATATCCTTACTGTCCGGGGCTTCTTCGTATGCCTTATGTAGAAGCATAAGCCCTTTTTGGTATTTTCCTTCTTCTATGAACTTCTGCCCTTTACGCACATATTCAAATAAACCAACCTCGCGACGGCCGCAGGCGCTTACACAAAACATCACCGCTAAACATATCGCACTGATACGGATCATATTATATTTTAAAAAACCGACCATTGTTCTCCCAATTGTCATCTCACGACAAAACGCAAATAGCACCCGCTCTCACTCCGATAAATTATACCTTAAAAAGCGTGATTTGACTTCCCGCCGGACAAGATATAGACTGTTAGTAATATCATAACTTTAAAACGAAAGGACAAAATCATGGCAAAACTTCTATCTTTTTTTATCATGTTTTCACTCACGCTCGCCCCTTCTGCGGCCTTTTCAGCCCCTTCAAAAGGCGAAAATGTGAATTTTGAGCCGGCGCACAAAGCCAAACAAACGGCGCCCGCCGCGAAAGAGGAAGCAAAACCGGCTCAGACCGAAACCCCGGCCGTGACACCGATCGAGAAGAAATTCGACAAAAACAAAAACGGCTCGCTTAACCTGGATGAGATCAAACTGTTACTGCAACATAAGAACTCACTTATTCACGCCAGAGGCAAAGCAAAAGTTGAGTCAGTTCACGAGAAAAAATTCGATACAAACAATGACGGAATGCTGGATCTGCAGGAATCGCAGGAGATCGAAGAAAGTCTTTAAAAACACCAAACAAAAGGGGCGGCGCACATCTTTTGATGTCCTCCGCCCCTTCGATACATATATTTTTCGCGTATGCGTGAACTACGCGCGTATCGCAATCTCTCTGGCCCTCTCGTATATCTCATGAAGCTGCTCAACGTTGATCGGCATTATCGGAAGTAACCTTATTAATTTATTCAAAGACCTGACCATTACATCAATATTCCCCAAGGCGATATTAACGATATCTTCTTTCGTCAGATCAAAATTTTCCGCCGTTTCACCTTGAGATAAGCACAAGTCCATGTACTGCGCTAAAGTATATTCTACGAAATGACTGTCACTATCAAGATTCTTCCTGGCAATCTCCGACAACCGAAATCCAAGCATAACACTCCTCGCCAGTCCCGCAGCGTCATAGTTAAACCCGACAGGCGCGATAATGGTTTCGCCCGGTTTGACAACACCCCATCTGGCATTAACCAAACTCTCCGGCAAGGACTCCCCTTTAAATACCGGGAAAATGGTGATCGTATTGGATTTACTTCTGTTCCCTTCTTGAAGAGATGCCGGAAGTGCCTTTTTAACTAGTCCCATATTTTTATACACATTTTCCGAGATCTCCCCCGGATTCTCAGTCGAGAAAAGCTCTACATATCCACGGCCTGTTTGTATCGCCTGCAAAAATCCAACTACATTTTCCTTTCCTATCGAACTTATCGATTCAACAGATACACGTATAAGTTTATCCTGTCCTGTTTTTTCGTCAAAAAGCTCTTTAATAAAAGTACCGTTATCATCCAAAAACGCCAGTACACCTTCCACTTTATCCATATAACCCTTATCCGGAACCGGTTGTTCCGAATCGATCATTTTTTTTGCTTCATCCTCGATGATCAACGGGCTAGAAGGTCCCTTTTTGGGGGATACCAAACTTTTATTATAAGCATCGGCAAACCCTTCGACAAAAGCGTTCAATTTTTCCATCGAAGTTAATTGTTCGGCATAAATTTTTACAAGCGAATAATTCGCAGCCAACTCCGGAAGAATCTCCTCAGTCAGGCTTAACCATTCTGTGTTATTATCATCTTCCGGCCTTGTCTTCACAATAAATGATTGGCCACCGATCAAAGCACCTAAATACGGGGCCCTAGCATGTTCCTCAACAACCTTTTTCATAGCAGCTATGTTTTCCGGCGTAAAATCCATATGCGGGTTAAATTTTTTTGCCATTTCAGGAGATAACTTTATCGAAAAATCGTAGAAACGAAGACCTCCTTTATTTATAAAATAATCCACGTAGCCCGGCAAAGCCACACACCAGTCACCGGCCTCAACCTCAAAACATTTCTTATCCACGATATTACCGGACATATCATATCGCACGCAGACTTGTATCCCTTTTCCTTCGGGCACATATTTAATATCTAATTTGTCGGCCTGAAAATGCCCGGCACCAGTACTTGTGGTTTGAACAAAACCCGGCAACTTGTCATTAATAAAAGCAGTATAATGTATTGTACTGACATCTCCGTCATCAGTAGCTTTTCTGAGTCCGTGCGGGACTTTTATAAAGCCATGATCCATTAAATACATAACGACTTTTTCTTTCGCCTTTTTAAAAATATTGTCATCAATCATTAATAACTTGCAAATATTATCTGCTAATTTCTTTATTTTCTCGATACCTCGCCAGAAAAGGCCTATCTTTCCTTCTTTCTGCGTATGCGACAATCCTACCGGCAGGGCATTCGTATCTATACTGATAAAACCTTTTCCATATTTATCGTTGGCGATCATTTTATTCTCTTCGGCTGAAACACGCATATTCTCAGCCTCTGGAACGCCATCTTTCATCCATGAAATTATGGTCAAAGTCTGGCCGGCCAAAACCTGGAGATTTTGAGATACCTTCTTCTGGTTTTCGTCTTCTTCGGCCATATTAACGCTCTGCGCAATAACAGCCTTTAAAAATCTGATAATATACTCGCCCGTAGCCTTATCGCCTTTATACGCTTCTATCAATTTATCAAATATTTCTGCGACGGTACTCAAATTTTCATCTGCTCCTTGGAATGACGCCGAAGTAAAAAACAACATCAGGGCTGACTCTATCTGTCCATACAAAACATCCTTCGCAATATTACGTATCGCATACCCCCTTGGTTCGTCTTTTTGATTTGTAAATAACTGCGCCAACAGCGTCTTTCTTGCCCTCTGCATATCCTCCAACTCCTTTATCTTCTCACCTATCTTTTTCTTTGTCTCTTTTCTGCTGACGGCATAACTGAACTGCCTGAGATATTCAGCCGATGTCAAACGCGCGTCAAGAACACGACTTAAACGCACCGATGTCGCTTGATACGCCTTTAATTGTTTTACCTGATATATTTTTAAAAGGATCACATATGCGTGCAAATATCCCTTGGCACTAAGCTCTTTAGGTAATATCGTATTACCGCGCCCCGGAGCATCCCCAAGATACTCCAAAATCTGTTCGTCTGTCAATTGATCCAATTCTTCTATACTCAATTCTCCAAGTCTACCGAGATCCATCAACATGCCCTGCGCCTGAAGTAACCCCTCACCAACACCGTTATTATCAGTTCGCAATGTACAGACCTCTATCCCACCACAGTCAGCCATATCACACTCCGTAAAACCCGCAGCCTCGCTTTTAGGATATGAATCTTGGACCTGAACATCCGAAGCAGCTAAAAGTTTTCGTTGATCATCCTGACTAAAACGAGGCACAAAAATACACCGACCGGGGTATTTCATAGATCTCATATCATCGATAAATTTGATCATGTCTTTCTGAATTCGCCTACTTAACTCATGTTTTGTCTGAACATTCGCATACAAAACAATTTGTGCTCCGCGTTTAAGCGCTTCTTCAATCGCATAATGATCAAAGGCCCCTCTTCCATCGGTACCCGTAACAATGTATTCTCTAAAATCCATACCCATACCGACTTTTTCAGGAACACCCCTTCCGGAATATGTAATTACCATTTGATTGGGATCTAGTATAGTACACATACCTTCTTCATCTACTTCAAAATCATGTGTCGAATAAAAAGTTCCTTTCGCAAGTTTCAGTTGTTTTTTTGCTTCTCTCTTTTCACCAAATATCTGCTCTCCTGTAGGCTGTTCTACATCGACTTGACTACCGAAAAGTTTATTTAATATATCCCTGAAATATCTGGCCGTCAGGGCCCGATGATCCCCATTGGAAACAGCTGTAACATTTACTTCAATGTCATATCCATTAACTTGTGCTTTCAATTGATTGGCAATATCGTTATACGGATCATTAATCCACTCATCCCAGATAGCGACGTCATCTCTGTGCGCTCTTGCTACCGCGCCCTGCCAATCCGCCGTTCTTAAACCACCGGATGCCATATCATATCTATACCCGCCCTGTTTATAATTCACAAACAACCCTCGATATTTGGAAGGAATATCCATAAAACTCATTATCCCTTCGCTGTAATCGTTTGCCCCACCCTCAAGAGAATACTCTTTACGGTTCGCGTATGTATGGGTTGTAAAACACATGACCATATCGTCTAAAACCGGGTTAACTATGTATGAGTTGTCTTTTTCAGCTTTTTCTATTTCTTTATCCAACTCTATCTTGGCATACACCGAGACTAACGCCACCTGCGAATCGTTTAAATGGACCACAGGGGCCTTCCATTTAAGATCTGTTTTTCTTTCTTTGTTCTCCTGTCTTTCTATAAACTTGAGAGCCGCTTTCGAATAAAAAACAGAGAACTCTTCCCAGGTCGGGATATTGGCGTGATTACCCCATGGAGAAGCATCGGAATAGTTGTATAACGAATGAGTATAATAACTTGTTCCATCATCCTGTATATCTCTAATAAGGTATACTTCTATCCCCAGATCATTGATCCCGCGGCTTACTACCACCTTAACCTCACGCCCTCCAACGTTTACATAAAAACTATCCACTTCCTCCAACGACTGTATCGGATGTGTTATATCTTTCCTATAATCGAACGGAGATGCGTTTCCAAAAGCATCTATACGGTTCTGATAGTGCGGTTCCAATTGCCTAAATCGTATATTCGATTCACTGATGAGTGCCCTCATTTCAGCGCCATGATACTGCATAACCCTCGCGAGTCCTCCCGCTTCATGCCATATTTCGGGAGACACTTCCCATATGGAACGACCTTCTAAATTAGCGGCATTGTTCTTTATCCAATCTTTCAAATATTCAAATTCATTATCGACGAGCATAAGAAAAATCTCGTCAACAAGTATAAGATTTCTGTATTCTTTCGCTTCTTCGCTTTCCAGCGCATTCAAAAGTTTATTCTGCTCATCACGCGACAAAAGCGCGACGGCTTGCTTGAATGGATACCGGCTTTCTAACGGGGCGGTATATAAACTAAGTGCCGAATTATTCGCGATAAATATCGTTTTTAAAAGACTCTTTGTATCATTCTGGCTAATGTGCTTTTCCAAAAGCCCTTTTATAAAATACACATCTCTATTCATCATCGCCTGACGTATCTCCACTAACTGCGCGTCTTTTACGACCCCGGCTACTTTATTCAGCCTGTCCTTATATGCATTTTCGTCACCATGATCCAAACCACGCAAATGACGCAGCTCGTCTTCTTCTATTATGCTGTGCCACAATGAATTATTCTCTTCTTTCAATGCCTCGGACAAAAGTAAACTCCCTATATATATCGCCTTATCTCGTACGGCCGCATGGCCTATGATCGAATGATCCACGTCATCCCTCCAGCCTAGCGCGATATCTCCCATTATCACCCTGAATTTTACGGGAGAACCTCTTACATAATTGGATCTTATCCAGTTCTCAAGTTTGGCAATCTCTTTTTCCGTAAACAACTGTCTCAGATCCACATCCTGTCCGCGATAAATGTCGGCCGGGGTTCTTATAGGAGCGTAATCTTTTGTAAGTTTTATACGATTTGCTTTAAGATGCCCCGTTTGACTATCCGGATAAACTTCCACTACTTGCCCACGTTTGATCAACTCTAATATTTCGGGATCTGTGGACGGAGCATATGTGCCTTTAAAATCTTTTTCTCCATTAGCACCTTTCTCCTGATACTCTCTGATACTGATAGAATACTCACCGATAGTGGACCAAGTCATATCTTTTGCGGGGTATGCATATAATTCGCTAGTTTTACAAATCAACGCTTCTTTCAGTTTAAACTTTTCCTCAAATTTGATACTAACTATGCCGTTTTCTATTTTTATATCATTAAGATCGAATACCTGCCCCTCAAGTAAACGTATCGCCTGTTCCGATTCTTCAACATTAAAACCCTCCCTAAGAACTTTACGAAGACCAGCCGCGTTTTTTACACCTTTCACATCACCCAGATAATACTTTGCTATTTCTTCGGCGAGCGCAGTGAAAGATATGCTGTAACTTGTCACCTGCTGTGCCGCTTCTCCTTCGGGCGTAAGAGGTTTTGCGCCAAAACGATAATCCGTAGAAATATCCTGCGAATTGAGTAAACTTGAGGTATCAAGACCATAACAAGAATTTGTTGATGTAAAAACGATGATTATAATCGCGCTTACATACCGTTTAAGTGAAGAGAACATTACTTCTCCTTTCGTTGCAGCAAATTTAAGATGCTATTTTGTTAACAATACGCTCGATTATGGAAACATTTTATCACAGTACTACTGTTAATTCAAGAAAAAGGTTGTTGTTTTTTTCAACCCTTTCTTTAAATATCCGATATGATAATACAAATGGGGCTTTAATGCAAATTGCATTTATTGTTGCGCTGATTCACATCCACCATATTTTGCCGCTTGTGTTTTATGTTTTGAGGAGATATAATTTATAAAAATCTTAACTATTGAAAGGATCCTGCAATGAAACGTTCCGGAACTGCGTTAGCCTTGGCCATGTGTCTGATCATATCATCATTTGGATTATCCGGCTGCGTCTCCTATCCGGAAAGTTTCAGTGACGTCCTTGGAATAAGCCTGTCGGATCTCGAAAAAACACGCGATAAAGGGATAAAAAAAGAACTCGATATGCCCATCAAAGACGCATTCGACAAGATCGTAAATATATTGCAAGGTAACGATATCATGATATATCGCAAAAGTCTCGCAAAAGGTTATATCGTATCGATGGATTATCCCAAGCAGACCAACACCACACAAGTGGGTTTCTTTTTTGCCGCTTCAAGCGACAGCAAAACCGTTATGACCATATGTTCGGCAAGCGCGACAGCACTCCAAAAAGCCGAAAAGATCATAAATGACGGACTTGCCGGAAAGATCCCGTCTTCGGTAGCGGTGGGGACCATTAAACTAACTGAAAATAAATAATTCCCATTTTGCTTTACCTTGCGAACGAGACGTTCTGTCCTAGGCGATTTCCTTTTTCGGAGAAGTTTGTGTTCTTTCTACCGTGGACGCTCGCCCTATTTCATTCCGAATGTTTCTATCGGGCACCAACCGTTGTGGGGACGTCCTCCGAAGCCAAATAGTATGAAGTAATTTGGCGCAGGAGGAAGCAATCTCTACAAAATATATACTTTCTATCTCTTAGATGTCGCGCGTCATTCACGGATTCACCCCATACTAAACCTTAAAAACGTTTTCCCGTCGATCCGCCTATTCGGAATGTTCGAGCACTTAAGAAAAATACCCGCAAAAGATAAAATTATTTTACGCTTCAGCGAAGCATCAAACGCCTGGAGATCAAAAATAACAGGGTATTTTTCTAAAGCGCGCAGAACTTCCGAACAGGCAGGTCCGGAAACATCATGGGAGGGACTGTTCCTCGGCGCCAAAATTGTCAGAAAATTCTCCGAATGAAGCTCTCCGCTCAAAACACCAGATTCCACGCGTCTTGAGAATATTTTATCAGAACAAGTTCTTTTATCGAGGATAGGTCGTGGCTGAAAAGTTTATACTCACCGTCAACAGGCCAGATAGACAGGATCATTTCTTTTATTTCGTTTTCGGATAACCCGATATTATCCATAAAGGCCCCATGTTCTCTACCTTTTCTGTATATCGGTTCCTTAGGTGGATGTTTAAGATATAGAGTGGCTTTATTTATATCAAAATCGAGCAGAAAGGTCCCATGTTGCAGAAAAAAATCTTTTTTCCGGGCCTGAGCGTTACCTGAAAATTTCTTTCCTGACACCGCAAGGTCTGATACAGGAAAGAATTCCGCGTCAATGCCTTTATCTTTTAAAGCGCCTATAATTTTTCCAAGTACCGCCTCGAAAGATGAACGGATCTCTCGCGAATTTATATTTTTATTGGAAAGTATGAGCGAATAATTGAGGCACCCCGGCCCCTGAAGAACAGTCCCCCCGCCGGATATACGCCTTATCACCGGGATGCCGTCAGATTTACAACGCTCCAAAAAACATTCTTCACCGGCTTTCCCGGAACGCCCGAGCACCACAAAATATTTTTTGGATCCCCAGAACCTGAGAGTCTCTCCCATGTCCCCGCTCTCGGCCTTCGTAAGAATATATTCGTCCGCGGCGATCAATTCTTCCGGCGATAATATATCGGCAGTGATTATCTTCATTTATTGATTCTGATCAAGACAGGCAAGATCCATATCCCTGGCGGCTTTAAACTCGTCAACTCGCCCAACTGGGGTAGTCGCCGGGAAATCCTTGAATACCGCCGGATCTGAATCGGCCAATTTAGCGAGATCTATCATTATATCGATGAACTTATCAAGCGTTTCTTTCGATTCCGTCTCGGTCGGTTCGACCATGATAGCTTCTTTGACTATCAAAGGAAAATATACCGTAGGCGGATGTATCTTTTTATCTATCAGGGCTTTCGCGACATCTATCGCGTGAACGCCCTTTTGCGCCTGTTTGTCCGCGGAGATAACGAATTCATGCATGCAATTCTCAGCGTACGGCACGTCGTAATATTTTTCCAGCCGTTTTTTTATGTAATTCGCGTTCAGTACCGCGTTCTCTCCGGCTTCTATCAACCCTTCTTTTCCTAAAAGCAGGACATACGCGTATGCCTTAAGAAGAACCAGAAAACTCCCGTAGAACTGAGAAATATAACCGATCGAAAGCGGTCTGTCATAATCAAGAAAGAACGTACCGTCTTTCCTTTTCACGATACGCGACGTCGGCATAAAAGGCGCAAGTTCCTTTTTCACTCCCACCGGACCTGCCCCGGGTCCGCCGCCACCATGAGGCGTGGCGAATGATTTATGAACATTGATATGTACAACATCAAAACCCAGATCCCCCGGACGGGCCTTACCTAAAATCGCGTTTAGATTCGCTCCGTCGTAATACATAAGCGCGCCATGCGAATGAGCGAGATCGGCTATCGCTTTTATGTTGGTTTCGAATATACCCAACGTATTCGGACACGTCAGCATAACGGCCGCGACTTCGTCGTTCATAAGCCTTTTAATATCCTCCATGTCCACACAACCACGGGGATCACTTTTGACTGACAGGACTTCATACCCGGCTATAGCCGCAGATGCCGGATTTGTCCCGTGCCCCGAATCCGGGATAAGCACATATTTTCTTCTGTTCCCTTTGTTGCGATGATAAGCCGCTATCAGCATAACACCCGTAAGCTCGCCGTGCGCCCCCGCCATAGGCTGAGTGGTAAACTCATCCATCCCAGTTATTTCCGCAAGCACGGATTCAAGATTGAAAATTATTTCAAGTGCCCCCTGCGTCAGCATAGCCCCTTTAATAAGCTGCGGCTGAAGCGGATGCAACGACGTAAAACATTCTAGATTAGCTATCTTTTCAAGAAATTTAGGATTATATTTCATCGTACACGAACCGAGCGGATAAAAATTAGAATCTACTCCGAAATTCTGCTGCGAAAGATTTGTGAAATGCCTTACGACATCAAGTTCTGAAAGATCAGGAAGTGCGGCTGACTTATCCCTCAAAAATTTTTTATCAAGCTGTTTCGCTTCCGGGACATCGCTTACCGGAAGCTTGAAAGCCCTTCTCCCCTTTTTAGATCTTTCGAATATCAACTCCATAACGCGTCCTCCAAAGCATCGGCAAACATGATGATCTCATGTTTCGTCCTTTTCTCAGTAACGGCCACAAGAAGATACTCTTCCATTTCGGGATAATATCTTCCAAGCGGGAACCCCGCAGCAATACCTTTGTCTATAAGTTTTCCTATGACCTCATTCGAATCTTTCGGAAGCTTCACCGTGAACTCGTTGAACGTTGGCGAACTTCTCTTAACCTCTACTCCCTTTATTTCGCTTAAACGATTTTTAGCGAATTCCGTTTTATCGTAACAGAGTTTAGCCAGATCGATAAGCCCTTCGTCCCCGATCAGCGACATATAGATAAGAGCGCGAAGCGCGCATAACGCCTGATTTGAACAAATATTCGATGTCGCCTTTTCTCGCCTGATATGCTGTTCTCTGGCCTGTAACGTAAGAACAAAAGCCCGGCGGCCTTTGTTATCCACGGTAGCGCCAACTATCCTTCCCGGCATTTTCCTTACATGTTCTTTTGTCGTAGCCATAAAACCCAGATATGGGCCCCCAAAAGAAAGCGGGATACCGAGACTTTGTCCTTCTCCGGTTACTATATCTATTCCCATCTCCCTCGGACTTTTCAAAATACCAAGCGCTATCGGATAGACACTGCCGATAACAAGCACACCCTTTTTGTGGCACATCGCCGTAATATCCGAAAAATCATCCACGGCGCCGAAAAAGTTCGGATTTTGCGTTATAACCGCGGCCGTATCTTCATCAATATATTTTTCTATCTCTTTACGATTACTCTGTCCGTGGCTTACTGGTATCTCTACAAAATCTATCGACAGATTACTTGTGTAACAATACATCATTTTCCGGTATATCGGGCTTACTCCACCGTCCATAATTATTTTTCTCCGGCCCGTTATACGTATCGCCATCATCGCAGCCTCATAAAGAGCGGTTCCGCCGTCATACAAAGACGCATTCGCGACATCCATCCCTGTAAGCCGCGATATGCAACTCTGGTACTCATATATGGCCTGTAATGTTCCCTGCGAAGCCTCCGGCTGATACGGTGTGTATGCGGTATAAAATTCCGAACGCGAAACTAAAGCATCTACCGCCGAAGGGATATAATGATCATAAAAACCTCCGCCTACAAAATAGATGAGATCAGTCACATTCTTTTCCCCGAGCGAACGCAGATATTTTTCCACCTCGAATTCGGATCTGCCGGAAGGGATATTGAAAGATTTTGTTCTGAGCGCCGCAGGGATAAATTTAAACAGTTCGTCAATGTTCCCCGATTTTATGCCGATAACATCCAGCATTTCTTTTTTATCCTGAGCGGTATTAGATACGTAATTCACTTTATTTAAGACCTTTCAGATATGATTCGTACGCAGCGGCGTCCATAAGATGCGACATGTCTACGGACTGAACGGAAATTTTACATATCCATCCATCTCCATACGGTGATTTATTGATAATTTCCGGAGCGCCGTTAAGCGCATCGTTAACCGATGTTATTTTGCCTGTCACCGGCGCGTAAATATCGCTGGCGGCCTTAACAGACTCTACCGTCGATATACTATCCCCGGATTTTACGTCCCGCCCTTTTTTCGGGAGATCTATGAACGTTATATCTCCCAGAGCCGACTGAGCGTGATCAGTTATACCCATAACGGCTTCCTGCCCTTCGATCTTCACCCATTCATGTTCTTTCGAATATTTAAGATTTGCCGGGACCATATTTTCTCCTTTTCATGCCTTCTGAACGAAAGGCGGCTTTTTAATTTTAGCATTTATAATTATTTTACCGTCGGTATCGCCAAGCTGAATATCGGTTCCCTCAGCCGACAATTCCTTCTTTATATAGCAAAGCCCGATACCCAATTTTAAACACGGCGAGAAAACACCGCTCGTCACTCTTCCTGATATTTTTCCATCGCGAATAACATTAAAATTATCACGCGCGGCACGCCGCCCTTCACATATAAATCCGGACAGGATATTTTCTGTACCCTTTTCTTTTTGCGTAAGAAGCGCCGGTTTACCTATAAAATCTTTTCCATAATGGACAAACCTCTCAAGGCCCGCTTCGACAGGCGTCCGTTTATCATCTATATCATGCCCATATAACGAATATCCCATCTCGAGCCGGAGAGAATCCCTGGCACCAAGACCGGCAGGTTTTAGGTCTCCGAACTCTAAAAGACGTTCCCAGACTTTTTTCACTCCGGGAGCCGGCATAAAAAGTTCATACCCTTTTTCACCGGTATATCCCGTGCAACTTATCAAGAGATCTACGCCTTCCCATTTATCATATCTGAACGAAAAACGTTTTATCCCTGATACATCCTGCAGTTTTAATGCTTCCTGTACTATCCCGGTCGATAACGGACCCTGCACGTCTATCTTACCCGTACTTTCCGACTCATTACGAAAGTGTGTCCCTGAAGATAACTGCGACTCCACCCATTCAGCGTCTTTGTCTATAGTTCCGCCGTTCACGACCAGCATATAATCATTTTTAGACAACCTGAACACTATCAGATCGTCAATGATCGCGCCTTTTTCGTTCAGCAAAAAACCGTATCTTGCTTTTCCGTCCGGAAGATCATCTATACGGCATGTAACAATCCTGTTCACGTCATCGAACGCCGCTGGCCCTCCGATAATGAACTCACCCATGTGGCAGATATCAAAGATACTGGCTTTGGTTCGGGTATGCAGATGCTCCTCGATGATGCCTTGTGGATACTGCACCGGCATTTCCCATCCGGCGAACGGTACCATGCGCGCGTTAAGCTTTACATGCTCTTCGTAAAGCGGAGTCCTTTTTAGATCTGCATTATCATGTGACGACATTTGTATGCCTGTTCGTTAATTTTTTAAAAACAATACGCTTAATATATCACACCTTTTATTCTAAAAAAAAGGTTTTTTTGTCCTTGGGCACCTCAAAGAGAAGTTTGTGTTCTTTCTGCCGGGGATCCACCTTCGCCGAACTATTTTATATTATTTGGCTACGGCGGACAGGCTGCTTGAAATCCCCTGCGACCGAGGACGAAATGTCCGAGGGAGTGCCGAGGCCACCGGACGAGGCCGAATTTCTTCGCTCAACGTTCGGCCTCGCTCTCCGGCGTCGCCAAAAATGTCATCCCCGCACGCTTTAGGCGGGGATCCATACAATTAAAATAAATGTCGCTCCGCCGGAACCGTGCCCGCTCGGCCTCCCGATGCCCCCGCACGAAAGAACACAAACTTCTCTTTCCACGCCACAGCGAGGAGCAAAGCAACGACTATTCCTCCGAAGCCAAATAATATAAAGTAATTTGACGTAGGATGAAGCATCTCTTAGCTGTCATTGCGAGCGAAGCGAAGCAATCTATGCGTAATGCTCTATTCGCTACCCAAAGATTGCTTCGTCGCTTCGCTCCTCGCAATGACGCCGTAGATTCCCGCTTCCTCCTTCGCTCCCATATTAAAAGCGCGCAGAACTTCCGAACAGGCGGATCGGAAAGCATACACTATCCTTCATTTAGACTCTGGCTAAGAATGGGCCGTCGGTAAGTTTTGGAATGAATACGATTTCCCGGAGAATTTTATGACTATTTTGGGGAGGCTTGGAATGTGAATGACAAGGCCGCCGAGGACTGTTTGAGCTTTAACGTGGCATACGTTCTGGTAAAGAACGGATGTCACGTTAAGGCGAGTTCCGCAAGCGCCAAAATTGTCAGAAAATTCTCCGAAAAAGGAAATCGTCTGAACGACAAAACTTGCCGATTGCCCATTTCTTAACTATATCCTAAAAGTAGTATCGCACATGTTCCCACAGCCGAATTATTACTCGACATCCGTCTCAGACACATCGAACTGACGGAGTTCTTTCTTTTCGGAATTTATTTTTTTATCCCTGAGCATTTTTTCTTTTGCCCGTTTCGATCTTTTCCTTTTTTGGCGCCTGATCTTCTCTATCGCTCGCCGTTCCTCAGACGCTCTTCCAAGTACCATGGATTCTATTTTTTCGGCGAGCATCCTCCGCGCCAGAAAACGGTTCAAAGACTGCGAGCGGTCTTTTTGGCATTTCACTTCGATACCCGTAGGGCCATGCTTTAAATAAACACAGGACGACGTCTTGTTCACATGTTGCCCGCCTTTGCCGCCTGAAAGAATGAATTTTTCCTCGATATCGTTTTCCTTGATCCCGAGAGAATCCATCTTTTTTTTCAACGCCTCTTCTTTTTCCATGCTTACACTAAATCTCATAACCCTCCACCCTGCCCTACCCCCTTCACCCTCGACCCTACAACCTATATTTCCTCCCTTACTATCTCTCCCAAAAGCCCCTTTTGAAAATAATGTATCCGCTGATCGAAGATCACATCTTCCCGAAGTATGGGACGTTTCAAAGTGATCCCCTGAAGCGCCGTACATCTGCTAAGAGCCACATATACCTGTCCGTGCGCGAACGCGCCTTTGCCCAATTCTATGATCACCTTATCGAATGTCTGCCCCTGACTTTTATGAATAGTGATGGCCCAGGCAAGTTTTATAGGATATTGCGAGAACGTTCCGACGATCTCCTCATCCACTTTATCCTCAAGACGGTTATAAACATATCTTATTTTGTTCCATATCACAGGTGATACTTCATATTTCTCGCCATTAATGTTCACCTCAATAGATCGCTCGGTCAATGCCGTTATTTCCGCTATAGTCCCATTCACCCATCTTTTCCCGGGGTCATTCCGGATGAGCATCACTTGCGCGCCTTTTTTAAGCATAAGAGACGATTCGGTAGGATAAGATTTTTCTTCAAACTCACCGGTAACGGTGGCTTTATACTCAAACTGTTCGCTTTTTATTTCAGAAAGCCTTTTCGCGTTTATCGCCCCGGCGACGCTGTTCGTGGCCGTAAGAATGACCGTTCCATCTTTCCTGTCATCCGCGGTCCGGTCTACCCTTTCATTAAGCCGCTCGATATCCTCTTTTGTATTACCGTTATCCCTGAATCTATTAAGCATTTCAATAAATTTTTTATCGGACTGTCTGTACACTTTCTGAAGCTCAAAAAAACGTAACGATAATCCTTTGAACACATCGGCGCTGAAAAAATACGGGCTTTTGTACTGTTCCTCCATAAGCTCCCGTGATTCCCTGTCTATAACGGGTGAAAGCTGATAAAGATCCCCGAAAAATATCATCTGTGCACCGCCGAATTTTTTACCGGGCTCGTCCCTGTTAACCCGCAGCGCCTGATCTATCCCATCCATAAGATCCGCTCTTACCATAGACACCTCGTCTATCACGACAGCGTCTAATTTTTCCATGAGATTTCTCCCTCGAACCTTACGGACGCTTCTGACATCTATGTATTTCGGCGGGAAGCCGAAAAAAGAATGAATAGTCTGTCCATCGATGTTGACAGCGGCAACCCCGGTGGGCGCAAGAACAACCACTTTCTTTTTTGTATTTTCTTTAAAGAACCTCAATAGCGTGGATTTTCCGGTACCGGCCTTGCCGGTGACAAAAACGTGGTTTTTCGTATATTCCATTTCGGCAAACGCCGCGCTGAAATCCTCATTAAATTCTATTTTTTCGTTCTTTTCGGTTCCCATATTGCAATCAGTTATCTCTTTCGTTCGATACTTCATTCTCAGAATAAACATAACCTTTGTTGATATGGATTTTAGCACACATAACTAGGCTCACGAAACATAAAACGTTCCGATCATTGTTATGACCACAACAACTACTACTCTAAATCAAAACTTTGAGCTTTTTGTTGACGTTCTGGTTTTTTTGTGGATAATATCTTTAGTTAAGTTAGTAAAAGCTTACTTTTTTAAAATAACCCAAGGAGATAAAGATGAAAAAATTACTTAGTGTTTTGGTCATAATAGCGAGCGTTTTTTGTTTCGCAGGCATCTCAATGGCTGCAGACTGGACATGGAGCGGCGCAGAAGATACCACCGGAAGAAACGGCGATAGTCTTGTAAACACCATTGGCATGTGGTGGATGTCCGGAGACAAATTCGCAGATCCGTTTTTCACAAACAATTCAGCATGGACAAATCAGAACCTCTCAGATACAAACGCTTTTTTTACAGGAACTTCTACCTATGATAACATAAATTACACTTTAAATTTCTCCGGTTCGAATTATTCAAGCACCTTACTCTATGAAACGTCCAATAATTCCGATATCATGGGGCGTTGGCTGGTAACTTTTTCAAATGCCGGCGGACTATCTTTTAATGCATTAACAGATACCCAGTGGAATGAATACCGCGGCATTAGTTCAACTACACCTGAGCCGATCTCCTCCGCGCTTTTTGTTCTCGGCGGAGGTATCTTAGCTTTCGCAAGACGAAAAAAATAATTCTCTTTTTGATCGAAAAATAAAAAAGGCGCTTTGTAAGCGCCTTTTTTATTTTAGTATTTCCCTAAAGCCACATGATACTCTACCTGTCTATTTTTTAAAGTAACAAACAAAATCCCCATCAAAATGTTTAAAAACAACGCGCTCATATTCCTCTTTATGGAACCATCCTGACGACACGCGGAGGAAAGCATCTTCAATATATGGAAACACAAAAACACTGTCGGTCTGAAATCCCTGCGGGACATCATTTGTAATATCTCTGTTCTTTAATTCTGTTTTACTGTTCCGCCTCAAACATTCCGTTATCTCGGCAGTATGGAATATACGTCCCGTATCGATCAAAATAAAATAGCAATTATCCCTATGCGCTATATTCTTTAAAAAGGCCGGAACCCCGCCCCCCATTGCTTCAGCGTTCATAACCGGGTCGCCGACTATAACGATGTTCGAATCGACCGACGTATGTGCGGTGATCGCGGCTATCATTGCGTTGTTTTGCAGCCCTCTTTCCGCCACAATGCTGCCCCGGAAATATGCGTGCCCAAGCCGCGGCAAAGCCACCATTACCACAAGCATGATAAATAATACTTTTGTGAACTTGTTTATGCCACGGTTCACGATGATCTCTCTGAGTAAATATGTGACGGCAAATGAAAAAGCCAGAAAAGCCGGAAGCCACCATCTTTGGCGTATCCCCGTCCCGCTATACATTATAAATTGCGGCACAACAAACAGAAGAAAGAATAAAATAAGCGGCATCACTTTTCTTTTTGCATCATGCCAAAGTCTATGCCCGTCATAAGACGCCTGCAATATAAGAAAACAGCCAAAAATGATCACAAAAAACGTAACAGTCTCCAGTAGCACAAAAAACGAAAGGTTGAAATTCCTAAGCATGTTAATCAAAGTTTTAACAACCCCGGTGCCGACCTCGATATTCACCGTGGCCAAAAGCTCGCTCTTTGTCCCGATATGCCGTAAGATATATGTAACTTCCCATACCATAAGGGACATCATTAATATCACCGGCAAAATATTTCCGAAAAACGCCTTTAAAAAACTTTTCTCGTTAAGATACGCATCGATCCATATCTTTAAAAAAAGAACCGCCGGGATCACAATAATAAAACTCTCTTTCGAGAAAGACCCTCCTATTAACCCAACCATAAAAATCATGTCAAATAGCATCTTCTGTCGCGTCCTAGCAGCCATTGCAAGCGCATAAAACGCAATACTTAGGAATACCATCCCCATAAGCTCGGCAGTCCCCATCCACCACCAACATTCAGCCTGCTGTCCTGTCAGTGTAAAAAGCGCAAAAAATACAGACTGCCATCTGGTAAACCCTATCGTTTCTGCAAACCGATATAAAAGAAAACTGCACAATACAAGCAGAAAACACATATAAAGATAGTACCTGTACGGGACCAGCCCGAAAAACCAGGATCTTAAAGTCATATCGATCTCCCGCATAGGCACAAATCGAGCCTTTAATGTTATCCCTATGCGTTCATCAATCGTTTTCACAAGACCTTTTTTGTTCAAACTCTCAACAAAACCGAATTTTGGATAATCATAAAGATGAAAACCGGAGAACAGAAATTTCGTGGAGATAAAGAATATCAAAAAATACGCCGCAAATAATAAAATCACTCTAACATGTCCTCGCACAGTACCTCCTCACTTTGCCCCCGGGATACATCCCGCCCGGGATTCTATATCACAAACAACTTTTATCCTTCCCGTTACTTATACGGTATTATCGGATGACGTTTTATTAACCCTGTTTTTTTGGCGATTTCCGACAATTCAAAATCGGCATTACCAATAAAGAAATGTCGCAAAAAATACAACTCGCTCAATTTGCCCATTAAAAACTTATTTCGAAAAATACGCGGGATATATTTGCCGTACTCCATCATTATTATTTTACGTTCCCGAGCTCTGACCTCCTGCAATGTACAATTCTTTGAAAACGCATGATACCTAAAGCCTGCCACATGCTGGTTCATATATCTAAACTTCGCACCGTTAACGGCGAAACGCGAAAAAAGTTCGAGATCTAAAGCAAAATTATACTTGGTGTCCAAAAACCCGTACTTATCATGAAGTTCCTTTTTCCAGAACATAGTGGTCTGGAACGTCCAATATCCACCATATATGAAAAACGCTAAACCCATCATTTCCGGGAAAGGCAGCCCCCTATTTTCCCCTATTATCATATCTTTCGTATCTACCACATACTCATTGGCGTGCACTATATCAGCTCCGCTTTTCTCAAAAAAGCCCGCCACATTTTTCAAAACACCGCTTAAATAAAAATCATCCGAATTAAGCCATGACACATATACCCCGGTGGCCTTCGCAAGCCCCTGATTGATAGCATCCGCCTGACCGTTATCAGGTTTACTTTGCCAGTACGAAATATATCGTTCATATTTTTTTATGATATTGATCGTATCATCCGTAGACCCACCATCGATAATAATAAATTCCAAATTTGGATAATTCTGATTAAGAATGCTTAGTATGGCTCTTTCAATAAAAGCACCCTGGTTATAAGTCGGCATGATCACGGACATTCTCGGATATCGCGTATCGTGTTTAGATATAACATCCATGTTGTATTCAGACCGGATTTTAAATCTATATCCAACTTTTAAAATTTTGCGATGTTCTTTCTCGCTCGATTTTCCTGGCAAATTATCGGCGAAAGTCATTTCATCCTCAATAATATCGAATGGTTTCCCTCCCCTTTTCACAGACACGAACCATCCGAACAGTCTCCCCATCATATATTGGATCATCCACTTAATTGCACCAGCATCCATCTTCCAATCCTTATCCCATGACCGGATAGTCTTACTCCGTATATCTTCGTCTCTATGAGCTGCCTTTTCGTTCAGATAGGCCGAGATACGGTCTAATTCAGTCACGTACGGTAAGTAAATATGTTTCCGCAGTACTCCATTTTTATGGGCATTGTACATCTCAAGCCCGGTAGCATAAACCCCCTGCTTTATTTCCTCAAGGCGGTGAAAATGAAAAAAAATAAGCGGAATATCATCTATGAACACTTCCCCGTGCCATTCCGATAATTCATAATTCATCACGTTCCACGGAGCCAGTCCTGCACCTTTATGCCGAAGAACAGTTACCCTCCCGAACCTTTCACACCAATCATCCAGATATTTTTGGTCGGCAAATTTCCCGTCTTCCACTCTATCATGGCACCATTCTATACACCTCTCCTGCCACCATTTGAGGCATCTAAACCCGATATCGTCCCTCCTGAAGCAAAGAATGCTGACATTATACTTGCCGAACTTATCCATTCCAGTCCGCCATTTGGGGAACCGATGTTCAATGATCAAAATCGAATTATTCCCCAATTCTTTGAATATCGGGGTTACATCGGAAAAAAAGAAAAGATCGGCGTCAACATACGTTAACAGATCTACACTTTCATCTTTTTTGAATACATATGCCGGCCAGAAAGGCGAACAGGTGAAATAATATTCTATCTTCGTCCTGGAATTTTTAATATCGGAAAGCTCTTTGTTCTCCCGCTCGAAATCCGTCAGGGAAACGGGTTTCACTCCCGGCAAATCCAGTTCTTTCAATATCCTGTATGCCAGGTCATCAAAACATAAGACCCAAAGTATGAAAGGCGACGCGAACCGCTTAAGGGATCTGTACAAAGCGATCCCTTTGGACAAATAGTTTGAGTCAAAATATGTACAAAAATGTCTCATTTCAGTTTTTTCCTAATTACATCGCACACTGTTCCGGCCTCATCCAAAGAGAGTTCCGGATATATCGGCAGGCTCAATATTTCGGAGCATATTTTTTCCGTCGCGTTCATTTTTCCGAAATATTTTATTCTTTTAAAATAGGCCGGCTGCAGATGTACCGGAACGGGATAATGTATCAAAGTATCTATACCTTCCGTCTTAAGAGATTCCCGCACTTTATCCCTGTCTTTTACGCGAACGACATACTGATGATAAACATGAATGCTGTCTTTTTTCTGAACCGGCAATATAATATCTGATCCGGATAATCCGGAATTATATACCTCGGATATATTCCGCCGTTTTTTATTATCGTTATCAAGCCCCCGCAATTTTACCCCTAAAATGGCGGCCTGTATCGCATCCAATCTTGTATTCAAGCCGGGAATACTGCTTATATATCTTTCTTCCCATCCATATTCACGCAACGCTTTCGCTTTTTCGGCCAGCGTTTTATCATCCGTGATCAGCATCCCCGCATCGCCTATCGCCCCAAGATTTTTCGTGGGATAAAAACTGAACGCGGACATATCCCCGAACGATCCGGTTTTTTTATTTTTATAGACCGCTCCGTGAGATTGAGCGCAATCCTCAATCACCTTCAGCCCATTACGACGGGCAAAAGCCATTACACGATCCATTTCCACGGGATGACCATACAGATGTACCGGGATTATAGCCTTAGTCCGGGACGTGACCGCTTTTTCCATCATATCAAGATCCATCGTATATGTTACGGGATCTACGTCGACAAGCACCGGTAACGCTCCGGCGAGTTCGATAGCCGCCACAGTCGCTACCGCGGTATGCGATACGGTAATAACCTCGTCTCCCTGCCCTATAGCCAATGTCCGAAGAGCCAATTGAATGGCATCCGTGCCACTACCAACCCCTATCCCGTATTTGACCTCTATGTAGGAAGAGAAGTCCTTTTCAAATTTTTCCACTTCCCCGCCCAGTATATATCTGCCGGCCTCTAATACCCTTTTTATAGCCTTTTCTATCTCTTCCCTGTAAAAAAGGTAGTTGGCTTTCGGATCGCATTGAGGTATTTTTTTTGCCATTATCCTCTCCCGCTATTTAACCGTTCTCGAGTAAAGAACGAACTCGCCCCTTCCCCAAAAATATCCGCTTCTCTTGTACTGCGCAAATATATCGGCATTCCGAGCAACCGGCGCAAAACCGCTCTCGGCGTTAGGCATTATGATAATAAAATCATAATCTCCTTTGTTCACCGTTTTAACCGTATTGTTCCCGAACACTTCCCGGAATGATTTCGACACCATTTCCACAAAGTCCGGTCTGAGTTCGGCGCCGCGATCGGTACCCACCTCAAAAAAACTTATTTTTTTCACATCCCCGTAAAAACTGAAATATTTCACTAGGGCTACCGACCATTCATAATTTACGATAGGATCCCCGACAACCAGTATCTTAGGATCATGTATATCCCCCGACAGAACCGCCCGAAATAGATCCCGTGTCGCTAAACCTTCGGACGCGAAATCCTTCGCTCTCGAGACCGCGTGCTCAACACGCGGTATAAACGCGATGATGATCAACACCAAAAAGACCCGTTTCCCGAAAAAAGAGATTTCTTTCGATTTCGATATGGTTTTTAATAGATATACGGCCGCTATAGAAAAAGCCAAAAACGCCGGCAACCAATACCTTGTTTGCATTCCAGATTTATCATAGAGAATAACCTGCGGAATAAATATCATCGCGAAAACAAACCCGAATAAAGACATTTTGCGAATGATCCGCAGAAATTCGTCTTTTTTCTCCGACAAAGCATTCATTATTAAAAAAATACCGAATAATATCACCCCGAAAGTATACATGTCTAAAAGCACCCATATATCCACCTTAAGCCGCATTAAGAACATATGCGGGTCTTTCAATAACCCTATCAAGGGCATTTGCCCGTCGATACCGTTATATCCTTCAGTCGTGGTCTTTACGACATATAATATCACCCATAGATCGAACAGCATAACGATCAAAAGCGTAACCGACGGTAACAACGCTTTAAAAAAAATGTTCGCCATGTCAGGTTTCATCTTACCGTAGCACAAAAGCGCCCACCACATAACCACCGCGGCCGGAATGAACAATATGAAACTTTCTTTACATAACGTGCTCAACGCTATGCTGACAACAAAACCGGTTACAGAGAGGATATCCCCTTCCCGTTGTGACGCCTTCGCCATCAGGTACATGGCTAAAGACACAAAGAACATCGCGATCGGTTCGGCGGTACAAAGCATCCACCATGTCAGCATCTGCTGCCCCAACAAAGTAAAGAACGGGAAAAACACGGATTGCCAGAACGTAGCCCCTATCTTCCTGGCGAATCCGTAAAGGAAAAAACATGTCGGCACAAAAATAAATATCTGGCTTAAAAACCATAAAGAAAAATTATCCCCGAACAATTTCGCCCTGACCACATACTGAACGCTGTTAAGCGGATTAAACCGTCTGCTCGTGTTTTCAGATATCTGCTTGGCCATCTCCTTAAAGAATGGTTGCTCCCTGAATCCCGAGATAATGTTCAGTGTTTTAAAATCGTCTGTAAGATGAAAACCGGAAAAATATACTTTCGCGCCGAAAAGAACGGCTAAAAAAAACACCGTAAAAAACATCACGGCGATAATATTTTCTTTCATGCATCTTTTCATGCTCATAAAACCATCCTGTCGAAACTAAACATATTTCACTATATGTTCCTTATAATACGCGATTATCCGTTTCAGTCCCTCGCCCAGAGAGACTCCGGGCTTCCAGCCGAAAGTTTTTCTAAAAAGGCCGTCATCAGAGTAATAGTCCCCTATATCGATAGATCGCCTCTCTTCAGGAAAATCTTTTATGACATATTTCCCTCCACCGTTGGCCTTGATACAAAGATCCGCGAGTACTTTCAATTTAATTACCTTGTCCCCTCCTATATTGAAAATTTTTCCGTCCGATCGTTTGTCCGACGCGGCGGTCACGAACGCATTGACGGCGTCATCTACATAAGTGAAATCACGGAGCTGTTCCCCGCCCCACACCTCAAAAGGCTTCCCCTCAACCAGCATTTTTACCCATATACCCAAGAACGTCTGGCGCGCGTCTTTTATACGCATGCACGGCCCGATGGTATTCGTAAGTCTCAATACCGTAGAACGAATCCCATAAACATTGTTATATAAGATATGGTACATCTCCCCCGACAATTTATTTATCCCGTTAACATCCACCGGATTGACCGGATGCTTCTCATCCACCGGCAAATACTGCGGTTTCCCGTATAATTGCCTCGTACTGGCGAAAACTATTTTTATTTTAGAATTATACTTACGGCATGCTTCCAGAATGGACAACTGCGCTTTTGCGTTTATCTCCAAATCGACATACGGATCACTCATGGAATCCATATGGCTTGTCTGCCCTGCGAGATTAAAAAGATAATCATGCCCCTGTATCAGATATTTCATGCTATGCTCGTCACGCACATCCGATATATTTACGGTCACCTTATCCTCTATGCCTTTTATGTTGAACAGGTTGCCTCCATACTCGGGGATAAGGCTGTCTATAATAAAAACTCGCGCGCCCATATTCACCAGGGTACGGGCGAGATTCGATCCTATAAAACCTAATCCACCGGTAATAACAACCTTACTGTCCCGGAACGTTTCTTTGGCCATAAGTTTCTCCTCTTATCGGATATACTCTTATTTACGCAACATGTTAAGGAATCTTCTGCCGATCCCTATGTTCAGGGCGGAAAGAACATTCTTTTTCATGTGCATATATTCCCCGTCTTCCCCGAAAAACTTCCCATATTCGCATACAACATCGAACGCGAAACCGAACTGGCCATCCAACATCGCGAATATCCACAAAAGGATATACGACCGTTTATCCGGCCGATTTAATGATAACCGATCCAATGTCCGCAAATATCTGGCTTCACACCATGCCGGAGAGGCTTTGACATTCTTCTGAATATTTAATACCGCTTTATCCGGAGACTCCATATGATTGACCGAGGTCCGTTTAATGCGTACGGTTTTACCTATACGCATATCCGACAGCCAAAACCCGTTCTTCGTAAGATACTCATGCGTGGCCGTAAAAAGATCCTCTCCCTTGTAAGCGTCTATCAGTCCGGGCTCCACGTCAAGAGCCAATACCTTTTCTCTCGTCTCGTCGTTGAGACTTTTGAATATCCTGAGATCCGTGCCCTGCGTGTCGATCTTCAGCCAATCTATACCGCCAAGCGATATCTCTTTTATCACTTCATTCAATGTGACGGATCCGACTTCGGCCTTACCTAAAACTTTAAAATAATCGGCAAAACCATAATTATCCAGCGCGGCGGAATCCGGCTCCAAAGTACTGGAACAATACGGGTATTTCGTTAAATAAAAGGATGTTTTTTGTTTAACTTCGGCGGAAACAGCTTTATTTATTATGATGGACTTATAGAACGCCCCGTCGGATATTTCTTTGATCTCTCTCGCGTCCGGATCAAAACCGACATACACCGATCGTTTTGCTATCTTTTTCCAAATATGCGGAGTGCCACCTGCCGCCCCGACATCAAAAAGAACCGGTTTTATATCGGTTTTTTTCAGGATATCCGACATTGCGTCGCGTTTATACATATATCACCTCAGCCCCCTGATCTTAAGCCGTATCCCGTCAAGCCACACTTCGATCGCCACAAATAAAAATTCGCAAAAACGGCAGAATTTGTCGGCTATCGCATTTTTAGCGGCTAATCCCCCGAATAAACGCGTCATAAATATCTCGTACGCTTTACTCACATTTATCATTGTTTTTTCCACAACTACGGCTTTTTTATTTAATACCTTCTCTTTTTCCTTATTATACTCTTCCAGTATCTTCTGATACATCCGCATTAACTCCGCGTCGCTCATTTTTGATAAATTAACCACATACTGAAACTCTTTTCTACTTTTAAAATATATATCATAAAATTCCCGGTCGTCTTTTAATAAACCTGTTTTGAATATATGCTCATATAGGGCTGACCCCGGAAACGGCGTCGTGACCGTGAACGCATACTGTATGTTATGATTATTTCTTACCGACTCTCGCATCAGATCGATCGACATTTCGACATCCTCCACGGTCTCGGTGTATTGCCCTACCATTATTGATACCGTCGGTAAGATCCCTGCCTTTTTAAGCCGATCCAATCCTTCCCGTATAATATTCGCGGGATATCTTTTTCCTATTATCTGCAGAATACGGTCCGATCCGGATTCTATTCCAAGCCCCATTATCCGACATCCCGCGTCTTTCATTTCCCGAAGCACCGCATCGTCTATTCTGCTTAAGATATCGAAACGGCACGACACCGAAAACTCTATGCGCCGGGGCAAATTTCTTATACCGTCTATCATTTCCCTTACACGTTTCGGGGAAGCGAGCGCGGTCTCGTCCGAAAAATAGAGCATGTTACCGTTAAATCTCTCTAACGCTTCCCGGGCTTCATCCATCACGACGCCCATGGATCTATATCTGGGCTTACTATGGTGATAACAAAAATTACATGTGTACGGACAGCCTCTTCCGGAATGGGCGTTTATCACCCTGTCGTCAAAATGCCAATGAGGTTGCTGATGATATCGCGTATACCATCGGCCTATATTAAGCCACTCTTTTTCCGGGAAAAATTCATACGGTATTTTCGGAAGTTTATCCAGATCCGGGATCACCTCTCCCGGTCCTGTCAAAAAAACCTCGTTTCCCTCTCTGACCGCCAACCCCTTTACTTCTTTTATGTTACTTCCTTCCCTCAGGGCCTTTACTACATTGTGCAAAATTATTTCACCTTCACCTATTACTCCTATATCCGCCCCGGTAATACGCACCGCAAATTCCGGTATGGGAGATACCATTTGCCCGCCGATAACTATCGGAAATTTTCGTCCCGCATTATCCAGACATTTTATAAACGCCGATATTTCTTTCAACTCTGGATATAAATTCCCGAACCCTACCAATACCGGATTCATACCGATTATCTCTTTGGCAAAATCTTCAGCTTTATCGACCGTGGGCCTAAAGAGGATTTTTACTTCCTCTCCCTGTTCTTTCAAATACCCCGCAAGGTACGCATACGACAGCGGGAACGTATACTTTATAGGACGAGAAACCAAAACAACCGGCCCTGTCACATTGCCTGAGATAATTCTCATGCTGTTCCCTTCTTAAAAAATAAAAACCCCGAATACTCGTTTTGTTCCGGGGCGTTTAAAATAGGCAATTCATATCCATACGTGAATTCCCTGACTAATTCCAGCCCGAGGTCTTTCGCGCACGAAAGAAATTCTTTCTTATTCAGACACCACCCCAGATACTCCGTGTTATAACCGTATTTATAAGGGCGCTGTATGAACACGAACGATTTTTCTTTCGGAACAACCGGCAGCTGCGCGATGTATACATAACCCGACGCTACGCTGACCAGATCCCTGAGCAGTTCCTTCCATTCCGTTTTATACTGGACCGAGGCGCTCGCCATGACAAAATCATACTTATTCTTTATCCACGAATCATCCGAGTAAAATAAAGCGTTGGGCGTATTTTCGTTCGCATGTTTAACGAACACATCCATATCACGACAACTATATTGTATATCAACCCCGGGAAGTATGGCCTTGGCAAATAAAGAATAAAATCCGATCCCGCCCCCCCAATCAAACAGTGATAGCGACTTCTTTCCGCCGGCCGCGGTCAAAACAGAATACGCGAACGACATTATCACATTATGGCCTTTTACCCGGGTATTTATATCACTACTATAAGGAGCGGCTGGATTGCTGTATAAGGGCGCGGTGGAGCTCGTCATCGACAAATATTTAGGCCATTCTTTTTTATAAACCTCTAAGATCGACTTTTCATTCCACCCATCCATTGCGCCGGGCTTAGCGACATACGACCACCCTTCCGGTATATACTCAAATTCCGTTTTGCCGCGATCCGCAAAATATTTTTTCACTTTATCTAACAAAATTATAAAGATCGGCGGAACTACCGCTTTTACGAACCGCTTTATATTATTCAATTTCTTATTTCCCATCGATAGTCTCCTTGACAATAAACACCAATTCTTCCATACGATTGTAGTACGTATGCTCCCTCAATGTCCTCGACTGCCCCGCGATAGCGATCTTTTTCCGTTCCTCCTCATGGCTCAAATAATATTCAATAAATTCCGAGCAGTCCTCCGCCGAGTTATAGCACACGACCTCTTTCCCCGGTTCAAACATATCGGACATGTTTTTTTTGCTGTCAGTCATTAGCAAACTCCCGCATCCGGTCGTTTCAAATAAACGCATATTGTTCGCATAATCCCCAGCCATATCTATGTGACAATTCAACACTATCTTTGACGCCTTAAGTATCCTGAACATCTCCTTGCCCCAGGCGACCCCGTGATAATGCTGATATCCCCGAATATCACCTTCACCCCAAATATGCACCGGTATCTTTTTATTTATCTTATCCAACCATTTTTTTCGTGTCTCGTGAGCTGAAGATACACTGCCAATAAATGAAACCTGATACTCGTCCTTAACCTCCCCCAGCTTTTCAAGAACCGTTTCTTCGAAACCTAACCTCCACAAACGGCTTTTAACCCCTTCTCGCTGGAAATACTGCACAAGGTTCGGTAAAGACGATAGTAGCAGGTCATATTCTTTAATGTCACATTTTTTTGACATAGGAGAAGCGTGCTGCCCTATCAACAATTTATAATATGGCTTTGTACTTCTCCAAAAATTCCCCGATATCGTAATATCATGGCTCAATATTATATCCGGCCTATAATATTTTATCTGCTCGGCTAATATTCCCATTAACACTTTCTTTTTAGCGCCGCCGGAACAGAAAAGCTTTTTCAGAACGCTCTCTTTAGGATCAAAACCTTGCTCCTTGGCCCATGCTGTCTGTAAAGGAACATTGTTCGCGTGAATATCAATGGCTTCGTGCCCTAATTTTTTAAGGTTCGTCGAATAAAAATCCGCGGTCCCGAACAGGCTATCGTTCCTGACACGCATTTGTTCCTCGTAAGACTTACCGGCTAATCTATCCTCCCGCCCGTAAAGCCACTTCAGGAAACCGTCATAATCCGTGTTCACCAGAAGAAACTTCATTTTAAAAAGCCCCTTTGCAGATAGATCACCTTATACATAAGTCTGAGAAACAATCGATAGATGCCATTTTTCAGCCACCCCGTTTTTCGCCGGTTAGTTTTTTGTATGATCCCTACCAGCCATTTATAGTGTTTTATCACGCTGAACGTTTTTGGATCCAACCACATCGGACATCCCATTTTCTCAAGGTCAAAGGCCTCCGCCCATTTTTCAAGGGTAAGATCCCGGTCTCTCTCCGATGCGTCTTGAAAACACTGTCTGAATATCTGCGTACCCGGAGTAGGTATTAAAAAAGGCGAATCACAAATAGCCTTTTTATTATCCAGGACCAAACGAATAAGCAATAGATAAGTATCCAGCATGTCCTTGCCGGTTTCCGTCGGGAACCCACGGATCGTAACATAGTGCGGGGAGATATTCACTCTGTTTAAATTCAAATTTGTCTTTATTACATGCTCTTGAGTGGCATGTTTACTTATCATTTTCAGTATCCGCTCCGACCCGGACTCGGCACCGAATGTCAGCATACAACATCCCGCTTTCTCAAGTTTTTGCAGAAATTCAGGCGTTGCCCTGGACATATAATCCGTGCGGATGTTCGTATACCATCTGATACCAAGATCCTCTTTCGCCAAAAGATCTATCAGATCTTCACCACGTTTTATATTTCCGAAAAGGTTATCATCAATAAAGGTGTAATTATATATCCCGTACTTCTCAATATAGTACTTTATGTCGTTGATAACTCGTTCCGGAGGAAGGGAGCGCCATTTCTTCTTCCTGACGGATTCGGTGCAAAAAGAACACCTAAAAGGACATCCGCGACTCGTTTCCATCGGGATAAGGCCGCGGCCGATTGTCCATGGATCCTTAGATTCATACCTGTCAAAATCAACAAGATGATATGGTATATACGGTATTTTAGAGATATCCGCGGGGGACGATAGCTCCGTAAGCACGACCTTACCGTCGCTATCCTTGAAACCTATTCCGTTGATCTTACTTAGATCGCAATTGGGATCTTTAAGTGCTTCCAAAAGTTCCTGGAATGTTTCCTCGCCATCGTCTCTAACGATAATATCCACCAGCGGATGTCGAATGGTAGATTCGGGTTCAAGAGAAGGATGCACCCCACCCCAAACAACCGGCACATCTGAATTTTCTTTGACAAGTTTACTAACACGCAACGCACCCGCTATGTGGCGGCCGCTCATTGAACTAATACCGACACAAATTGGATTTTTCTTGAGTTCTGCTACAAGCTTAGAATCAAAATCCTCTCTATCCGCCCTCTCATCAAGAAGGCATACCTCAACCCCTTTTTCCACAAGAGGGGCCGCAATCGTCAAAAGGCCAAGCGGCGGACGATCAGGTTTTCCGATCTCCCCTATGTATGCCGGATATACAAGAAGTACTCGACCGCGTTTAACATCATTCATGAACCATGCCCTCTGTCTGCTTTCCCTATAAAATTATTTTCCATTCTTCACAAAACCAGCATTTAACTCCGTTTCGTATAGAAAACCCCGTCACAATATCCTTTGTCCTTAAAGATAAGGTTGTAGTATGTTTTGGCGACAAGTTCATATATTTCATTTTCAAGGTATGTTTACTCTTCCTCTTTAAACACTTCCCTGATTCCACATAGATCGGAATGTTCCACGATAACACATTTGGGACGGTATTTATTCCAATCCATACATGATATCTTCACCTTCCAAAGCATACGCCCATTTGCATCTCTTCCAATTACAGATCACGTAAACCCTGGCAATAATCCCACCAAACGCGTCTGATAACATTTTTCTTGTATTATAATTCTCTGTCTTTCTAACACATCCGGACATTTTGCCCCTCTCCTTATTGTTACATTCAATAAGTTCCCGCCGTAATCTTAAAATTTCATTACTCAACGGCTTCCTCGACCTCTATACCCCCGATCGGGCACATCGGATGTTTTTCATATAGCGGTTTAAGCTGTACGCCTCTTTTAAAAAAGAACGATGTTACACATGTAAATCCATTGATCGGAGTAAATCCAGACATATCTACTTCTATAAGTCCTTCTGACCTCAAAAAAGCAGAAGTTTTTTGATTATGATCAGAATTGTCCAAAATGATAAAACCATCGTCTGCTATCCTCTTAACGGATTCTTTCGCACACGCCATCCTATATTTCCCGTCGATCGCAATAATATCGATCTTATCCGTTACAGTATTTAAATAATTAACGTACTCCAATCTTTCTTTTATATACTGGCATTTGGCATTGGTCGGGAGAAGTGCATTGACCTTATCATACCAACTTTTATCATCTTCAACAGAAACAAGACGCCTACATCGTTTAGCGAAAAATCTTGTCGAGCCACCCGCCCCATACTCAAAAATGGTTTTATCTTTCAGGTCCATTTGTTTTAAATATTCTATCGCCGGATATGTATACCAAGGCACCGGCTCACCCGAAGCATCAATACTTTCTTTTGCCCGCATGGATCTATACTGCCCGTACCGGACACTAAGTATCTTGTAATTATCGAACGTCTTCATTATCTCCGACGGAACAAGTTTATAAAGATTAACTTTCGACATATATCTTCTTTCCCCTTATCTTTTTTTACATACGCCGGGATCCAAAACTCTTCGGATGTACCAAATTAACTATACTTCCCGCCCGGCCATTTTGCGAAAATCAGGGCTTTTTTCAAGCAACTCGTGATATTTCCCTTTAGCGACAAGAGTCCCGTTATTTATAAAAAAAATGACGTCACAATGCTCAATAGTTGTTAACCTGTGCGCAATGATCAATATGGTTTTGGCTCCGCTGAGTGTTTTAACGGCCTCCATAAATGCACGTTCGGTCTCGTTATCAAGCGCGGCCGTCGCCTCGTCCATTACAAGAACTCCCGGATCATAATAAAGCGCCCTTGCTATGCCGATGCGTTGCTTTTGCCCGCCGGATAGACGTATACCACGTTCCCCCACCATTGTATTCATTCCGTCCGGAAGGCTATTTATAAAATCCTCGAGCTGGGATAATTTTATAGCACGTCTGACTTTTTCGTCATCAATATCCTCGTCAAATAAACCAAAAGCGATATTATCTCTTATAGAACCATCCATCAGGTATATCGTCTGCGGAATATATCCGATCTGTCTTTGCCAGGAAGATACGTTTGTCTGAATATCTTTACCGTCGACGAGTATCCTTCCGGAATTTGGCATCATCAGCCCGATCAAAAGATCAACAAGAGTCGTTTTCCCCGCACCGGAAGAACCGGCAAACCCAACTGTATTGTTTTTGTTTATTTCCAATGATATTTTATTCAGCAAAAATTTGCTGTTGTTCCCGTAACTGTATGTCATATCCTCTACTGTTATTTTATCCGCGAAAGTTATCGCCCCCTCATTCCCGCACCGAGTGACCCGCTCTTCTTCCGAGCGCACGATCAACAATTCATTGTATACCGTATCAAGGCTTGGCAGATAAAATCGTATCGACGTCATGCAGGAGCCCATGCGATATATCGACGGCATCATTCTTACGGCGGCCACGCAGAAAAAAGACAATGTAAAAAGCACCACCTGAGGATTATCGCCTCTCCTTAGAAAATAGATCATAACCCCCATCACCATGATCATGGTAACCGTCTCAATATAATACCTTGGAATCTCGGTTATAACCTTCTGCCAGTGAAGCGTTTTTACGAGTTGTTTCTGATGAGAGGAGTATTGTAAATCAAAAAATTGTTCTCTTTTAAAGATTTTGGTTTCTTTAATACTTCCCAAACCT
>Ga0116171_10000159_pt1 | contig 69437 bp, 62 predicted proteins | sample AD_JPNHW2_MetaG_FD_89798 | JGI IMG/M metagenome (GOLD analysis project Ga0116171, IMG submission 89798) | Active sludge microbial communities of municipal wastewater-treating anaerobic digesters from Japan - AD_JPNHW2_MetaG | ecosystem: Engineered > Bioreactor > Anaerobic > Digestate | place...
GCAGCAGAGAGCGAAAATCCGATGAACGCCCATACCTGTGCACCGACTGCGCTTACACCTGTGAATAAAAAATAAAACAGGATATAGAGAACTGCGAGAATCGGGATTGAGGCCATGGCTCTCATCATCGCTTTCGCCAATAAAACAATAAATCGCATGATATACTCACCTTCCTGATGGCGATATCATTGTATCACTCGGCTGCAGGATTGTAAATCCCTGTAAGAAGTCAAACAGATAATGAGATATCGATATATAACGTATTGACTAAAATTGAAAACATGTTATAGTAAACAGTATACAGATTGGAGTGATTTTTGTGACCGAAAAGGAGATATCCGTCACTACCTTAAGAAGATTGCCGGTTTATCTGCATTATTTAAACTCAATCAAAGGCGACCGAAAGAATATCTCCTCCGTTACCATTGCCGCAGCGTTCGGGCTCAACGAGGTCCAGGTGCGCAAAGACCTGGGTGCCGTGAGCGGTTCCGGACGGCCCAAAACCGGATACGACGTGGAACAGCTCATCGGACAGATTGAGCAATGTCTGGGGTACGGCAGCGAGACCAAAACCATTTTAGTCGGCGCAGGCAATCTCGGAAAAGCGCTTCTTTCTTATCACGGCTTCTCGGATTACGGTTTAGATATCATCGCAGCTTTTGATCTGTGTGAAGCTGTGGTAGGAACGATAATCAACGGAAAACCCGTACTCCCGCTTCAGGATGTTGAGGTCGTTTGTCAAAACAAAAATATCAAACTGGGCATCATCACCACACCTGTAAAGGTAGCGCAAGAGATTTGTGACCGCCTGATTGCTTGTGGGATTAAAGCAATTTGGAATTTTGCGCCCACCATTCTTCGAGTTCCCGATAATGTATTGATCGAAAACGAAAATCTAGCTTCGTCGCTCGCAATCCTCTCCAAGCATCTGCGGGAGGATTATCCGGAGGACTGCGAATGAACCTGCTGCATTTGAAATATGCCGTCGAAATCGCCGAGACCAACTCCATGACCAAAGCCGCCGAGCGGCTTTATACCTCCCAACCGAACTTGAGCCGGGCGATCCGAGAACTCGAGGATACTCTCGGCGTCACCCTGTTTAAGCGCACGCCGAAAGGCATCTACCCGACGCCGGAGGGCGACGAGTTTTTAGGGTATGCGAGAAAAGTACTCACACAGGTGGACGAGATCGAATCCATGTACCAAAAAGGCGATAAACCCGCGCGGCAGTTTTCCATCTCGGTTCCGAGAGCCAGTTATATCTGTTGCGCTTTTACCGAGTTTATTAAAAAGCTGGACAGGACTTCGAGCGCAGAGTTGACTTTCCGCGAGACGAGCGCCCAGCGCGCCATCAGCAATATGCTGAACGCGGATTATAAACTCGGCATCGTACGGTATCAGTCGATTTATGAAAAGAATTATAAAGAGATGTTTCGGGAAAAGGAACTCGCCTTTGAAGTCATTTATGAGTTCACCCCGGTGCTTTTAATGTCAGCGAAGCATCCGCTTGCCGAAAAGAATGAACTTTCGATCCGCGACCTGACCCCGTTTGTCGAACTGGGGCACGCTGACCCCTATGTGCCGTCGCTGTCGATGAGCACCGTCCGCAAAAACGAAGCAATCGGCGCGGCCGACGGCAAGGCCGATAAACATATCTATCTGTTCGAGCGCGGCAGCCAGATGGATTTGCTTTCAGAAGTCTCCGATACTTACATATGGGGCTCCCCTGTTCCGAAGCGTATGCTTGAACGCTATTTGCTTGTGCAGCGCACCTGCGCCGAAAACGACCGGAAATACCGCGATGTTTTGATTTACAAGCAGGACTATCGCCTCTCCCCCATCGACAAGGCCTTTTTAGATGAATTGACAAAAATTAAACGATCTTTGTTTTAGTTTTATTAGATATTGTCATATCGATATTGTTATATCGATATTCAACTTAAGCATTTCACAAACCCGATTCCCGATGTTATGATTAAGCCATAAACATCAGGAGGGGTTCGTATGAAGGCAATCACTTATCCGATCATCGACAGCGTAGAGAAACTGGAACAGCGTCTGGCTGAAGTGCGTGCGGCACAAAAACGCTTTGCACTTTATTCTCAAGAACAGGTCGACCGGATTTTTCTCGCTGCGGCTTTGGCGGCAAACAAGGCGCGCATTCCGCTGGCAAAGCTGGCTGTTGAAGAAACTGGGATGGGCATCGCAGAAGACAAAGTCATCAAGAATAATTACGCGTCCGAATATATCTACAACGCTTATAAAAACACAAAAACCTGCGGTGTCATTGAAGAGGACGCCGCTTTCGGCATGAAAAAAATCGCCGAGCCGATCGGTGTCATCGCCGCGGTCATCCCGACGACAAATCCGACTTCCACCGCGATCTTCAAGGCACTGATCGCTTTGAAAACCCGCAACGGGATCATTTTCAGCCCACACCCGAGAGCTAAAAAGTCCACCATTGAAGCGGCCCGCATTGTCCTTGAAGCAGCCGTGGAAGCCGGAGCGCCCGAAAACATCATCGCATGGATTGACGCACCGAGTTTGGACATGACCAACCTCGTGATGAAAGAGGCCGATATTATCCTCGCAACCGGCGGCCCCGGCATGGTCAAAGCCGCCTATTCTTCGGGCAAACCCGCACTCGGCGTCGGCCCGGGCAACACGCCCGCCGTTATCGACGATACCGGCGATCTCGTGCTGGCTGTAAACTCGATTATTCATTCCAAGACCTTCGACAACGGTATGATCTGCGCTTCCGAGCAATCGGTCATCGTCCTCGATAAAGTCTATACACAGGTCAAAAAGGAATTTGCCGACCGCGGTTGCTATTTTCTGAACAAAGAAGAGACCGAAAAAGTCCGCAAGGTCATTTTGATCAACGGTGCACTCAATGCGAAAATCGTTGGTCAGACCGCTTATAAAATTGCTGCTCTGGCGAATGTCGAAGTGCCCGAAAAGACCAAGATTTTAATCGGTGAAGTCGAGAGTGTGGACTTATCCGAAGAATTCGCACACGAAAAGCTGTCCCCCGTGCTGGCCATGTACCGCGCCAAGAATATCGACGATGCGTTTGACAAAGCCGATCACCTAATTGCGGACGGCGGCTACGGACACACTGCTTCGATTTATCTGAATGCCTTGACCGAAACCGAAAAACTCGCGCGTTTTTCCGAACGCATGAAAACCTGTCGCATTCTCGTCAACACTCCGTCGGCGCAAGGCGGTATCGGCGACTTGTACAATTTCAAACTCGCACCGTCGCTGACGCTGGGCTGCGGAAGCTGGGGCGGCAACTCCGTCTCGGAAAACGTGGGCGTCAAACATCTGCTCAACATCAAAACCGTCGCCGAGAGGAGAGAGAATATGCTCTGGTTCCGTACACCTGAAAAGGTCTATATCAAAAAAGGCTGCCTGCCCGTCGCACTCGACGAACTCGGCAATGTCCTACACAAGAAAAAGGCCTTTATTGTCACCGACAGTTTCTTATATTCCAACGGTTACACCAAACCCATCGAGAAAAAACTCGACGAGATGGGCCTGATGCACACGACGTTTTCCCATGTCGAACCCGATCCGACACTGGCTTGCGCCAAAGAGGGCGCGGCGCTGATGACCGCCTTTTCACCCGATGTGATCATCGCGGTTGGCGGCGGTTCGGCGATGGACGCAGCCAAGATCATGTGGGTGCTGTATGAACATCCCGAGGCAGACTTTATGGACATGGCCATGCGCTTTATGGACATCCGCAAGCGGGTTTATACCTTCCCGAGAATGGGTGAAAAAGCCTATTTTATCGCGGTTCCGACCTCTGCGGGTACCGGCTCCGAGGTCACGCCGTTTGCCGTGATCACCGACGAAAAGACCGGCGTCAAATATCCGCTTGCCGATTATGAGCTGATGCCCAAAATGGCAATTGTCGACGCGGACATGATGATGAACGCACCGCGCGGTCTGACCAGCGCCTCCGGCATCGACGCGGTATCGCATGCGCTCGAGGCCTTTGCCTCCATGCTGGCGACCGATTTCACCGACGGGCTCGCGCTCAAAGCGCTTGAGATGATTTTCGAATACCTGCCGCGTGCTTATGACAGCGCCTGCTCCGGCACACCCGACCCTGTGGCACGCGAGAAAATGGCCAATGCCGCAACCATGGCCGGTATGGCATTCGCCAACGCCTTCTTGGGCGTGATGCACTCGATGGCCCACAAGCTGGGTTCATTCCACCACATCCCGCACGGCGTCGCAAACGCGCTGATGATGGACGAAGTGTTGCGTTATAACGCGGTCGATGTCCCGGTTAAAATGGGCACGTTTTCGCAGTATGATCACCCGCACACCCTCGCACGCTATGCCAAAATCGCCGATTACCTGGGTATTAAGGGTAAGACCGATACCGACAAGCTGAACGGACTGATCGCAAAGATCGACGAATTGAAAGCCTATATCGGCATCAAACCGACGATCAAAGATTACGTTGCGAACGAAGATGACTTTTTGGCGCGGCTTGATGCAATGACCGAGCAGGCCTTTGACGACCAGTGCACCTCGGCCAACCCGCGTTACCCGCTGATGAGCGAGATCAAGCAGATGTATTTGAACGCCTTTTACGGTGAACATAAAGATATCTGAACAATTTAATTAATATAAGGAGGAACATGGGATGAGTATCAACGCCGACAAAATCATCGCCGTCAGGACGGGAAAAACCGTCTACCGGGACGGCGAAACCGTGCTCAAGGTATTCGATGCGGACTATTCGAAATCCGACATTCTCAACGAAGCACTGAATCAGGCGCGCATCGAGGAGACGGGTTTGAATGTGCCGAAAATCATCGAGGTTATGAAACTCGACGGCAAATGGGCGATCCGCTCCGAATTTATCGAGGGCAAGACGCTCCAGCAGCAGATGGACGAAAACCCGAAGGATTTCGACCGCTATTTGGATCTGTTCATCGACATCCAGACGGAGATCTTCTCCCACGAGGCCCCTCTGCTCAATAAACTCAAGGACAAAATGAATCGAAAAATCAGCGAAAGCACCTTGGACGCCACCACCCGCTATGAACTGCACACTCGTCTGGACGCAATGCCGACGCATAAAAAAATCTGCCACGGGGATTTTAATCCGTCCAACATCATCATCAAACCCGACGGCGCGCATTATATTCTCGACTGGTCACACGTCACACAGGGCAACGCATCCGCCGATGCTGCTCGCACTTATCTGTTGTTTTGGCTGGCTGGAGACATCGACGGCGCCGAGAAATATCTGAATCTGTTTTGCAAAAAGACCGATACTGCTCGGCAATATGTGCAGAAGTGGATGCCGATCGTGGCCGCGTCGCAGTCGGTCAAGGGCAGACCGCAGGAGCGCGAATTCCTGCTGCGGTGGGTCAACGTCGTGGATTATGAATAATAAAACGGAGGCTGTAATCATGAAAATCACCGTTTGCATCGGCAGTTCCTGCCATATCAAAGGTTCCCGCCAGGTGGTGGAACAACTTCAATATTTGATTGCGGAAAACAATCTCAAAGACCAGATTGATCTTGCGGGCACTTTCTGCATGGGCAAATGCCAAAGCGGCGTCAACGTCACGATCGACGAAGAGAGCTTTTCGGTCTCCCCTGAGACAACAAAAGCATTTTTCGAACAGGAAGTTATGAAAAGATTGAAGCTGAATAAATCATGACCGAATTTTTGAAATTTCAAAAATCAAACTGCAAAAACTGCTATAAATGCATCCGTAATTGTCCGGTCAAATCGATCCGATTTTCGGGCAATCAGGCCAACGTCATCGCCGATGAGTGCATTTTGTGCGGCCGTTGTTATGTCGTCTGCCCGCAAAACGCCAAAAAGGTGGCCGACGAAACCGAGATTGTGGGCGTGCTTTTAAAAGAGGACGCTCCGGTGATTGCCAGTATCGCACCCTCCTTCGCCGCCTATTACGAAGGCTGCGGGATTTCGGCACTGCAAAAAGCACTGAAGAAGCTCGGTTTCTTCGATGCTGAGGAAACCGCAATCGGCGCGACGATGGTCAAGCGCGAATATGAGAAACTGGCGCTCTCGGGTGAACGGGATATCATCATCACTTCCTGCTGCCACACAATCAACCTGCTCGTAGAAAAGTATTATCCGCAGCTCGCAGGAACTCTGGCGCCCGTCGTGACGCCGATGCAGGCACACTGCGCCGACATCAAGCGTCGGTATCCGAATGCCAAGACCGTATTTATCGGCCCCTGCCTTTCCAAAAAGGATGAAGCTGCCCTCAGCTCCGTCGACGCCGCACTCACCTTCGATGAACTCACGTTCATGTTGGAAAAGGCGGAAATTGAACTGGAACGCGGGGATGACCGGGACGGCAAAGGTTTGGCGCGGTTATTCCCGACCACAGGCGGCATCTTAAAGACACTGCTGAAAAAGAACTCCGCTTATACCTATCTCAGCATCGACGGCATTGAAAACTGCAAGAGCGTCTTGAATGACATCGCCGCCGGCAGTATTCATCATTGTTTTATTGAGATGTCTTCCTGCATCGGAAGCTGCATCGGCGGCCCGATCATGGAAAAATACCGCAATTCCCCGCTGCGTCACTATCAGGCAATCACAAAATATGCAGGCACAGAGGACTTTGACGTCGAACAGCCGGAAAGCTGTCTGCTGTCGGAAGAACACGCCTGCATTGAGGTGAAAAAGCTCTGCCCGAGTGAGGCCGAAATCAATGAAATCCTGAAAAAGATGGGGAAACTTTCACCAGACGACGAACTCAACTGCGGCACCTGCGGCTATGACACCTGCCGCGATAAAGCGATCGCCGTCTATCAGGGCAAGGCCGAAATCAACATGTGCCTGCCTTATCTGATGGAGAAATCTGAGCGGTTTTCCAACAACATTCTCGACAATACCCCCAACGGCATCATGGTCGTCAACGAGGCCTGCGAAATCCAGCAGATCAATCCCGCGGCCATGAGGATGCTGAATATCAATACCCGCTCCGATGTGCTCGGCGGTCCCGTGATTCGCGTGATGGATCCGTCGGTATTTATTGATACACTTAATAAAGGCAAACACGTTGTCAACAAACGCGATTACTACGCCGAGTTCGACCGTTATCTGGAACTCACCATCGTACCCGACAAAAAATCCGGAAATTTAATTTCAATTTTCCGGGATGTCACCGACGAGGAGAACGAACGCAGGAGCAAAGAAGCGCTCAGCCAACAGACGGTTGAAACGGCCGACCGGGTTGTGGACAAGCAGATGCGAATCGTTCAGGAAATTGCCTCGCTGCTGGGTGAAACGGCCGCCGAAACCAAAATCGCGCTGACCAAGCTGAAGGAGTCGATCTCGTATGACGGCAAATAATCTCTGTGCCGATATCGGATATCTCGCCGTCAACCACACAGGTGAACAGCTGTGCGGCGACCACATCGAAATTGTGGAACCCGATGACGGCAACTCCACAATCATCGTGCTTGCGGACGGACTCGGCAGTGGCGTCAAGGCCAATATTCTGTCGACTCTGACTTCCAAAATCATCTCCACAATGCTTGCTGCCGGATTGAAACTGGAGGATGCCGTGGAGACCGTCGTAGCCACCCTGCCCGTCTGCTCGACCCGGGGAATTGCCTATTCGACTTTCACCGTAATTCGCATCGTCAACAATCAAAAAGCCGAGATTATCCAATACGACAACCCCAAGGTGGTTATGCTTCGTGACGGGAAAAACCGTGAGCTGCCGTTCAATGAGATCAGTATTGCGGATAAAAAGATCATTAAAACCGAGACGGACCTCTGCGAAAACGACGTGTTCCTCGCCTTTTCGGACGGTGTAGAACATGCGGGCGTGGGGCTGAGCTACAATTTCGGTTGGAGCCGAAACGACATCATCGACTATATGACCACCTTCTGGCATGTCGGTTTCACGGCCAAAACCCTCTCCACCATCTTGATTGATGAGACCAATAAACTGTACGAGGGACAGCCGGGCGACGACGCGACGGTCTGTACCGTCCGTATCCGAAAACGCGAACCCGTCAACCTAATCATCGGACCGCCCGCCAACCGTGACGACTGCAAAAGGATGATGTCGCTGTTTTTTGCCAAAGAGGGAAAGCATATCGTCTGCGGCGGCACGACTTCACTGCTCGCGGCGGATTATCTGCATAAGCAACTGCATCCGAGCTTGTCGTTCGACGATCCCGAAATCCCGCCCGTTGCGCAGCTCGACGGCGCCGATCTGGTCACCGAAGGTGTTGTCACCATCAACCGCGTGCTTGAATACTCGAAAAACTATCTCGATGACAACAAGTCCTTCGAGCAGTGGTGCTATAAAAAAGACGGCGCTTCGATGATTGCCCGAATGCTGTTTGAAGATGCGACCGACATCAATTTCTTTGTCGGAAAAGCGGTCAATCCCGCCCATCAAAACTCCGATCTGCCGATCACTTTCACGATCAAGATGCAGCTTGTCAAAGAACTGGCCGATTGTTTAGAGAAAATGGGTAAGAAAATCAAGACGAGTTATTTTTAGGGGGTGAAATCCTTGCAGAAGTTTGACACCAAAGTTCAATATTTGAAGTACAGTGTGCTCAAAGAGGTCGCCCGGCATGCCTGGGACGACGATTTGCTTGAGCATATCACGACCATTCCCAAGGAAATTATCCCGGGGAAAACCCCCACCATGCGCTGCTGTGTTTATAAAGAACGCGCCATTCTCTCCGAACGCGTTCGGCTGGCTATGGGCGGCGATAAAAACAACGCCAACGTCATCGAGGTTATCGACATCGCCTGCGACGACTGCCCCGCCGGCGGCTATGTCGTCACCGACGCCTGCAGGGGCTGCCTTGCACACCGGTGTGAGGAGATCTGCCCCAAAAACGCCATCACCTATGACGAGCATCAAAAAGCCCGGATTGACAAGTCCAAATGCGTCAACTGCGGAAAATGCGCACAGGTCTGTCCCTATTTTGCCATCGTCAACCGCAAGCGTCCCTGTGAAAACTCCTGCAAACTGAAGGCCATCAGCGCCAATGACGACGGCAGCGCCAAAATTGACAACGGAAAATGCGTCTCCTGCGGGGCGTGTGTATACCAATGCCCGTTCGGTGCAATTTCCGATAAATCGTTCATTCTGAACGTAATTGATCTGATCAAAAAAAGTGATCACAATCGGAAATATAAGGTCTACGCCGTCGTTGCACCGAGTATCTCCAGTCAATTTGTCTATGCGAAACTGGGACAGGTGATTGCGGCAATTAAAAAACTCGGCTTTTTCCACGTCGTTGAAGCCGCTCTCGGCGCGGATATGGTCGCTTTTTCCGAGGCGAGAGAATTAAATGAAAAGGGTTTTTTGACAAGCTCCTGCTGTCCCGCTTTCGTTGGTGTTATTCGTAGTCAATTCCCCGATCTTGCACAGCATATCTCTCATAACCTCTCACCCATGGCGACCATCGCCAAGTTCATCAAGGAAAAAGACCCGGCTTCGAAAATTGTATTCATCGGCCCCTGCTCCGCCAAAAAGATGGAATTTCAGCAAAAGCAAATCCGTCCGTATGTGGACAGCGTGATCACTTTTGAAGAGCTTCAGGCGCTGTTCGACAGCCGCTATTTCGACATCACCTCGTTTGAGGAAGATGTATTGGACAACGCCTCCTATTTCGGACGCATCTTTGCACGCAGCGGCGGTCTTTCGGATGCGGTCGCACAAGCATCGCTCGAACAGGGACTGGCGGAATTTGAGTTGAAACCTGTTTGCTGCGACGGCATCGAGGAATGCCGTATTGCGCTGCTCAAAGCCCAGAAAAACAAAACCGACGGTAATTTCATCGAGGGGATGGCCTGTGTCGGAGGCTGTATCAACGGCGCCGGCTGCCTGACCCACGGCGACAAAAACAGAGCCGATGTCGATAAATACGGCAAAGAGGCCATGGAAAAAACCATTGCCGCTGCCATTTCCGTTTTAAACATATAAGCCCAAGCGTCTTGTTTCCTCGCCGCCCAGTTATTTACATAATCAAATCCCCGCTTTTAAAAAGCGGGGATTTGAAAATTTATAGAATCAAAAATGGTTTTGTCCGCTGAGAAGAATATCTGTTACTCTATTGCCATACTTGATATAGTCAAAATTTTGGTTATGCATTTCGTCTTTTATGCCTGCATGAAAAAACGACCATGTGACATTCTCCATCATGCGGACAACCTTTAAATCCTGCAGTATATGCCACATGTCCAAATCAAAATATCCGAAGTAACAGGTTAATATCAATTTTTCTTCTTCAAATGTTGTATTTACTAAACACGGAATCTGAGCAAGATCACTGAAAGCATCGCTGTAACCGCAGGTTTCCCAGTCGATGATACAAATATTTTCCCCGTCAAACAACATGTTGTTTTGCCATATATCATTATGACAAAAGACCTTGCCGTATTGGCTGTCATCCATTCTCGCCTGTTTGATTTTTTCGTATTTTGCAATGATTTTATGATAATCAAGCGGCAGCGGTACGCTTGAATGGTAAATCAAATAAATATACCTGTCAATCAGATCAAAGATGCTGAAATGCCTGTCTACATGAACATGGGTGTGGATTTGTTTGATGGCAGATACATATTTTTTGATAATCTCCGGATTGCGTGCTTCCTCTTTTGACAAACATCTCCCGTAAAAGAAGTCGGTGATCAGGTAATCATTTGCGTTTTCACAGTTATGTACAGCCGGGGCTACCAACATCCTGCTCGCCTGTTGGCATGCCTCGGCTTCTTTGACGGGGTCCGTGCCTAAATATGAGGACTGACTTCCGTTTATTCGGACGAAATAAACCTTATCTTCACAACTGACTTTATAAGCTTTATTCACATTCCCGCCTGTCACCGGTTCAAAAGATACAGGTTTATTTTGAAACAACTCGTCGTTTTTTAGGATATCCTCAATTGTTAACATAAAATCTCCGTTTCATAAAAAGTAATGAGACGACTTGGAAGATTATATAACTTTACCGTCAAATTGTAAATGAAAAAGGCAGAGATTTTACCTCTGCCTTTCGTTATTACTGCATTTTATTACTTCAACGCTTCTTCGACTGCGACCGCGCAGGCCACCGTCGCGCCGACCATCGGGTTGTTGCCCATGCCGATCAGGCCCATCATCTCGACGTGCGCCGGAACCGAGGAAGAACCCGCGAACTGGGCGTCGCCGTGCATTCTGCCCATCGAGTCGGTCAGGCCGTAAGAAGCCGGGCCTGCGCCCATGTTGTCGGGGTGCAGAGTTCTGCCTGTGCCGCCGCCGGACGCGACCGAGAAGTACTTCTTGCCGTTCTCGACGCACCACTTCTTGTATGTACCCGCGACGAGATGCTGGAAGCGGGTCGGGTTGGTGGAGTTGCCGGTGATGGAGACGTCGACACCCTCCTGCCGCATGATGTCGACACCCTCGACCACATCGTCTGCGCCGAAGCAGCGAACCTTCGCTTTATCGCCGTCGGAAAACGGGATGACTTCGACGATCTTGGCTTTGCCGGTTTCGTAGTTCATCTCGGTGCGGCAATAGGTAAAGCCGTTCACGCGGGAGATGATGTACGCAGCGTCTTTTCCGAGACCGTTCAAGATAACCTTGAGCGGTTCTTTACGGACTTTATTCGCGGTTTTTGCTATGGCGATAGCACCTTCCGCTGCCGCAAACGATTCATGGCCCGCAAGGAAGCAGAAGCACTTGGTTTCTTCGCGCAGCAACATACCGCCCAGATTGCCGTGACCGATGCCGACGTCGCGCTGTTCGGCGACCGAACCGGGGATGCAGAACGCCTGCAGACCGATACCGATGGCTTCGGAAGCGTCCGCCGCTTTTTTGCAGTTTTTCTTCACGGCGATTGCGACGCCAAGCGTATAAGCCCAGACCGCGTTGTCAAATGCGATGGGCTGTGCGCCTTTGACGATTTTATCTACGTCAATGCCGTTGCTGGTGCAGAGGTCTCTCGCCTCTTCAAGGGTTTTGAATCCGTATTCTTTCAAGCAGGCCTCGATACCGGCCATTCTCCTTGCTTTTCCTTCAAATTCCGCCATATCAAGCACCTCCTTATTCTTGACGGGGGTCAATTTTTTTGACCGCCTCGTCATATCTTCCGTATTGTCCGACGTTGTCCTCATAGGCCTTTTTCGGATCGACGCCCTTGCGGATGGCTTCGAGCATCTTTCCGAGTTTCACAAATTTATAGCCGATGATCTCGCTGTTTTTATCGAGTCCGATGGAGAGAACATAGCCCTCTGCCATCTCGAGATAACGCGGGCCTTTTTCGAGGGTTCCGAACATCGTGCCGATCTGGGAGCGCAAGCCTTTTCCGAGGTCTTCGAGTGAAGCGCCGATCGGAAGTCCGTTTTCGGAGAATGCGGTCTGGGTGCGGCCGTAAACCAGCTGTTTAAAGATCTCTCGCATGGCGACGTTGATTGCGTCGCAGACCAGGTCGGTATTGAGCGCCTCCAGAATCGTCTTGCCCGGCAGAATCTCGGACGCCATCGCTGCCGAATGGGTCATGCCCGAGCAGCCCAGCGTCTCGACGAGCGCCTCCTGAATGATGCCGTTTTTGACGTTCAGGGTCAGTTTGCAAGCGCCCTGCTGCGGTGCGCACCAGCCGATACCGTGCGAGAGGCCGCTGATATCCTTGATTTCATAGGCCCTTACCCATCGCCCCTCTTCGGGAATGGGCGCGGGGCCGTGATTGCAGCCCTTTTTCACATAGCTCATGCATTGTACTTCATGAGAACATTCCATATTGTTGCCATCCTTTCGATACATCAAAATTTCGGGCTTGAAAAAGAAGATCCCTAAATAATTAATTTCTATTTATGTACTATTTCAACAAAACCCGACAGCGACAACCGTTTGGAAAGCGGGTCGGCGCTTTTATGATTTTACCATTTTTCCGCAGTATTTTCAAGCGCTCACAGGATTTTGAGAAGAAATATTACGGGTTCGTTTGTTGCAATTCGAACACGGGCCTGATACAATCTTGATATAAAAACCTGTTATGGATTTTGTTCTAAGGGAGACAAGTTATCTTTATGAATTTATTGACCATTCGCCTTTGGGATCAACATCTGCATGAAGATGTGTTATGTGAGCTTTTACAACTTTTAAAAAACAACCGCCCTGCCTGCGACGAGGTATGGCTGACCACCGAAATGGGCTTCCCGCCGAGAGAAGTGCATTCCGTTGATGCCGTTAAAATGGGAGAAGCGGCGGAGAAATTCCGGCAGCTCGGCATCATCGCGAGTTTACAGATTTCCAACACCATCGGACATGGGGATTATCTGAGACATCTGGATTTCTGCGGCATGAAGTGGCGGAAGATGGTGGGGCCTGACGGTACAGTCGCCGCTTATTCGAGCTGCCCGCGGGACCCCAAATTTTTACGCTATATTTACGATACCACAAAAGAGTACAGCCGCTGGAAGCCCGACACGGTTTGGGTGGATGATGATCTGCGCATGGCCAATCACAAGCCGGTGGATAACGGCTGCTTCTGCGATTCCTGCCTCGAAGAGTTTTCACAATTGACCGGCAGGAAGTGGACGCGGACGGAACTGGCTGAGAAAATCAATGACCCCGAAGACTGGACCTGGCGCAGGCGCTGGGCCGTATTCGGCAGCAGCAGTTTGGATAAAGTGATGGAAGCGGTGGTCAAGGCGACTTTATCCGTCTCGCCCGACTCTCGGTTCGGCTTGCAGCACGCAAGTTGGGACTGGGCGGCATATGGCGGAAAGTATTATCAGACGTTGGCCGATGTGGTGATGAAGCTGACCGGCAAAAAGCTGAAATACCGCCCGGGCGCGGGATATTATAACGACAGCAATCCCATGCAGATGATCGGAAAAGGCATGATCGTCAATCTCTGCACGATGCTGACCCGCGGCCTTTCCGACGACATCCGCCCCGAGATCGAGAGTTTTCCGCATACCGCGTTGAATAAGACCGCTCACGGGCTTGCGATTGAGACCTCACTCTATTTGGCGCAGGGCAGCGACGCGATGACTTATGCGATCATGGTGGTTCCGAACGAGCGCCCCGGTTATTTTCACGAGACCCTGCAAACGCTCGGCAAATGGCGCCTCTTCTGGCTGAGATATCTCGAACACAATACAGACACCAAGCCCGCCGGTCTCGGCTTATGTTTCACGCCAGACCACGCGCTACGGCCCCTTACCGATAAAGATAAAAAATTCGCGTGGTCCCGTCTTTTACAACTCAGCGCCTACGGTCTGACCGCTTTCGGGCTTCCGATTTCCTATTATAAAGGGCAGCCGGGGATGCTGCTCCATCCCGATATGGCAAGAAGCCTGACAGAAAAAGAACTCACCGCTCTCTTTGCCGGAGGTGTACTGACCGATGGTTCGTCGATTGAGATATTAAACGAACGTGGTTTACAGCATCTGACGGGTGTGAAAACGGAATCGGCTCCGATTGTCAACGGCGCGGAAAAACTGACCGATCATCCCCTGAACGGACCCTATGCGGGCCGCCAATGGATTCAATATCTGATCTCCGGTCTGACCGGAATGCACACTCTCTTCTGCGAAAATCCGGATACCGGGATCATCGGAAACTATATTATCAACGACGGAAGCGAAAACGGTATTGCAAGTTTGATTACAACCACGCCGCAGGGCGGACGGCTTGCGGTCTTCGGTTATAACCTCTGGGAATCTACCGTGAACACCGCCCGTCATCACCAGATCCTTGCGACTGCCGACTGGGTATGCGGTGAAAAGCTGCCCGTCCGGGTTGAACCCACCGCGCGGATCAATGTGATCCCGCGCACCGACAGCGAGGGTAAGTTGGTCAGCGTCTTCATTTTGAACAACAGCATTGATTACACGCCGGAACTGACCGTTCGGTTGAGAAATCCGCGCGGAAACAAAGCCGTTTGGGTGCGTCCTGACAAAGCGGATGTTACTCTAAATATTGAAAGATGTGAAGGCGAATTACTTGTCGGCATTCCTCCCGTCGAGGCATGGAATGTTGGATTTATTGAGATTCATTGAGGCAAGCGATAATACAAAAAGGCACCGGATAATCGGTTCTTTTTAGTACATTATTTTAATCTCAACCGCCCAAGGTCGTATAGATAATCGCCGATGAAACGCAGAACAGCGCCGTAATTCCGGCCAATGTATAGCCGATTGCCTTTACGGCTTTCTTTGTATTGTTTAAAAAATCCCCCGCAAGCCGCGCAAAGAAATAAGAACCGATCACGAGCAGCGGCGAGGCATAGCGCATGTTCATCGTGCAGGTATGCGGGAAGGTGTAGGCAAACGACAGATAGGAGAACAGTACGAACAAGTAAACGCCCAGCATCAGCAATTTTTGGCGAGACGCCATCGACTGCTTTTTGATGAGATAATAAACCATCGCGCCGAAACCGATCAAACCGACCGCGACGTTTGACACCGCAAGCACCGTGGTCATCCACGCTCCGGCAGAACTTGAATAAGCGATGTTATATTCACCGAACGCCGCGGTCTTAAACAGGCCGCTCCAGACGTTGAACTCACAGGTGGGCTGGTTCCAATAGGAACCCCAGAGGATAAAGTTGCTGCTGAAGCTGATCGACGGCGGGAACAGAAACCGCTGAACGAAATTGTAGGTTCCGATATATTGATAACTGTCCAAGGAGAGCATCGGGACATAGGCGAGCGGTGAGCCGAACAAAAGGTGATTGCGAACCGGCCACCAGAGACCGAGCGGAATACAGATCACGGCAAAGACCGCAAATTGACAGACGAGCCGCCAGCGCTCCCCTTTCCCCGCGATCAGTTCCAATAAGAAAACCAGGGCAATGGCGGGCGCAATGGCGCCGATCGACTGTTTGGTCGACATTCCGAGTCCGATGAACAGAGCGATTTGGATGATGTCGGTCCACTTCTTGGTCTTGACCCATTTGAGCGTCGCGTAGATCGCCGCAAGTGTAAAAGTGATTGAAAGGATATCGTTGTTTATGCTGCCCGAGAAGATGATGAATGACGGGCTGAACGCGATCAGCGCCGCAGCAAGGACAAGCCCCTTGCCTTTCAGTCCGAGGATTCTGAAAATCTTGACGCTGATGAGCATGGAGGCCGCCGAATAAAACGCCGTCAGGAATTGGATCGATTCCAACGCGCGATTCCAGGTCAGCCCGAATGCGGTCATGATTTTCAACCAGACAGCAACGAGAAAATGGTGCAGAGGCGGATGGTAAAACTGCCAGACCGTGGTCGGATCGAAATCCGGCAGCTTCATGTTGTTAAAGAAATACTCGATGTACCCCGCATGCCCGTTTCCGCTTCCGAACTGCTCAACGTCGTGTTGTCGGACTTCGATCGGCGTATTCAAACCGTAAAGAATTCGAATCAGAAATCCCACGGCAAGCAGCAGCAATATCATCCGCTCGGCGGTCAATTTACCGGTCAGCAGAAAAGCCGTGAACCAGATCATGATCACTAAAACGCCGCAGGATGCCAAAATTACCGTAGATTTACCCAATTGCGGCATAAAGAACAAAGTCAACGCAAAAATCAGAAGTGTGGCGATTCCCGCGGCAAGCTGGATTACAAAGCCTTCTTTTTTGCGGTATTTGACCGCGAGTCCGGCGACGAGTACGGCGGCGAGCACCGTCAACGCGAGCGCCCCTTTGACCTCGATCAGCGATGAAGCGGTCGGGTCCAAAGCCAATGCGGAAATAAAAGCCGAAACACCGAACACCAAAAAATATACGGCGTATGACTTGAAGTGTTCAACCGGAAGCAGCGGATTCTCGGTCAATTTTCGCCACCCTCTCGCATGATACTGCATGAAATCAATTCTCGGCTTTTTGTTCAGACTCTTTCTTTTCGTGGTATTCCTGCTCGGTATTGACTTTCCAGACAGCCGTCTTGTCGCTGCCGGCTGCGATTGTTTCTGCGGCGACCATCGCGGTCATCATCGAGTGGTCCATGTTGTTATAGCGGTGCTGGCCGTTGCGGCCGATGCAGTAGAGATTATCGATGGTATTGAGATAATCGACCAGCTTGTCGATCTCGGCATAGGTGTCGAAATAGGCCGGGTAGGCCTTCTTGATCCGTTCGCAGTGGCTGTCGAGCACGTCGTCCGCGCCGATGATGCCCATCTTCTCAAGTTCCGCAGCGGCAAATTTCACGCGCTCTTCGTCGGGCATTTTCCAGAATTCATCGCCCTCAGCGCAGAAATATTCGAGTCCGATCCAAACGGTATGTTCGGGGTCCTTGACCATATACGGCGACCAGTTATTGAACACTTGAATGCGGCCCAGTTTGACTTCGGTCTCCTGAACATAGATCCAGCAGTCCGGGACGATGTTGCCGAGCGTCTTGATTGCGGTTTCGTTTTTGAGATTCAGGCGTTTGACGAGCAAACCGACCGTCACGAAATCACGGTACGGCAGACCTTTGGCGATTCGAAGCATATCCTCGGAGGGCTTGTCCCCTTCAATGCCGAGAACAAGGTCGCGGAGCGGCATTGAGGAAATCACAACGTCGGCAGTCAGCGTCTTTTCGCCCTCTGCGGTCTCGCAGACGACTCCGGTGATTTTGCCGTTTTCAACGATCAGGCGTTTTACGCCGCAGTTCATTTTTAAAACAGCGCCGCGTTTTACGATATCATCCGCAAGGCCTTCCCAGAGCTGACCCGGGCCGAATTTCGGATACCAGAATTCTTCGATCAGAGAGGTCTCGGCGTTCTTATTGCTCTTTTTGCCGAACGCCTTGGAGAACATGTCCTTTAAAAGCGTACGGATAGAGAGGCCCTTGACCCGCTGCGCGCCCCAGTCGGCGGAGATATCGGACGGATGGCGGCCCCAAAGCTTTTCGGTGTAGCCCTCGAAGAACATCCCGTAAAGGACTTTTCCGAAGCGGTTGATATAAAAATTTTCAAGCGAAGTCTCGGGTTTTTTGACCATTGCGGATTTTAAGTAGGAAAATCCGGCCTTCATCGTGCGTCCGAAGCCCATGCCTTTAATCGTCGAGGCCTTCATTGAGATCGGATAATCGAAGAACTTTTTTAAGTAGTAGATGCGGGAAACCCGGTGACGAACCAACATCACCTTATCGTCTTTCTCGGGATCGGGACCTCCCGGATAGACCGGTCTCTCCCTGCCGAGCAATTTATCGTCGATTGCCAGAGAGCCCTGAAGCGGCATCAATTCTTCCCACCGTTTCATGACCTCATCCGACTTTGAGAAGAACCGGTGTCCGCCGATGTCCATGCGGTTGCCGTTATATCGAACCGTACGCGAAATACCGCCGACTTCTCCGCTCTCCTCGAGCACGGTCACTTCAAAACCGCCCTTGCGCAGCAATTCGTCCGCCGCGGTCAAACCCGCGGGGCCTGCGCCGATTACAATTACTTTTTTCATTTTACTGTCTCTTCCTTCTTCTCGTTTTCGGGTTTTCCCGGTTTATTGCGGTATAAAATCAACTTTCTTGCGGCGAAGTTATAAATAAAGACGATTACGGTAGCGGTTATGTTACGGATCAATTCGTTAAGATTGTTTAAAAACCAATCATTGTAAAAAGGCCTGTCCATCAACTTTTCAAACAAGGTAATCAAGCCGACTTTGATTAAAAGCCCGACCGCGCCGATAACGGCAAACACCAAAAATTCCCCGAGCCGCGTGGTGACCTTGGATTTATCAAATATCCAAACCGCACTTAAAATATAATTTGTCGCGAGCCCGAAAATAAACCCGATTGCAGCCGCCAATTGCTCGTTGACAGAAAAGCCGTAGACAAGCAGCATCGCAATGCCGACATCAACGCCTGTTGCGATTCCGCCGACGATCAATGAGCGCACAAACTGCACCGCCGTGCTTTCCGATTTTTCCAAAACCGCTTTTTTAAATCCCATTTATTTGGACATCCCTTTCACATAGACTTATATCTTTACTTTGAAAGTATCTTTTTGATCTCCCCGATGTAAAACGTGTGAAAATCAGCCAACGGGTAACTCTTATTAATCACCTTTTCATCTGAAAAACCCTCTTTTTCAATCTGTCCGGTATAGAGCTTTTCGCAGACCAGAATCAATTTTGCCTCGCTGAATAACACCGCACCGCCTCTGTGTTCCGCCGTCAGACCGCTTAGATGCATTTTATCAATGTCCCGTCCGCTCTTGTTTCCGCACAGCGACAGAGCGTCTTTGTATTTCTCATCAAAAAAGCTGAGCGTAAAGACGTCGTTCGTGTCCATAAAGCCCTTGGTGTAGCGCTGAGGACGCACATAAGCCGTCACAACGTTTTTATACCATAATACGCCGGTCTGCCCCCAGCTCACCGTCATCATATTGAAATTATCGGGTTTTCCGCTTGCGAGTAATGCCCAACCGCCGATCATCTCGAACGGATTGAAGTCAAGCTGCTTGATTTGAAGTTCCTTGAATTCCATCATGTGAACCGCCTTTCATAAAGTTTAAGATATTCCGATTAAAGTTCCGATTTTCGATACCAAATCGAAACGAACGAAGAGATACAAAATCAGCATATGCGCGGGATAGAAGACATAAAACAACCATTTCAGGCCTTTGCCCTTCCGGTTGTTATACAGCATAATTAAAATCAGCGACGCACTCGCCGCAAGCCAGTAGTAAATCGTGATTTTGTAAAAGAACCATGATGTAAATGGAACTGCTCCGTATCCGCCGAATACCGATATATTCAGATCGCTTGCAGGTACCAGTGAACTGAGGAGCCCATATCCGATAATCGTCGCGGCAACGGCGATATATCGTTTCGGTTTCGACCATCTGCCGGTAAAATACATCACATAGATCAAACATACGCCGAACCATGCATAATCGGTTTTTAAAATATAAGCCAATAACGCGCAGACAGCCAGTATAAAAGACTTCACTACCCAGTCGGCGTTTTGATAAGCATAGGTCTCGGGATTCTTTTCGTATTTCTGCATAATCCTGCCGAGCAGTTCAGGCTGTTCGAATACCGTGATGCCGATTACAGCGAGCAAAAGCGTAAAAATGACGTTTTGTCCCTGCCAGGTAAACCAAGTTTGGTGAATCATCAAATCAAACGGCACTTCGCTGACCAAAGCGAAAATAAACATGCGGAGAATGTAGTTTTTCCGATTCTTACTGTATTTCAAACCTTCGGCGACGCAGAAGCAAAATAACGGGAACGCCAGCCGTCCGATCACGCGGCAAACCGTATACCACGGGCTGCCGTATGGGATTAAACCGGATGCGCCGAGATGGTCGATCAGCATTGTGAGGATTGCAATGAACTTTAAAACGGTTGTGCTCATTGTTTTGCTCGTCTTTCCTTTGAATCGGGGATTTCATTTTAAATTTATTACCTGTATGAAATCTAATTCCCAAACTTATTCGGTGTAAATCTTTTTGACGCGGTTTCCGACCATTCGGCACAAAACCTCATAACTAATGGTACCCTCAAGTTCGGCAAGATCGTCGGCCGTATTTCCTTTGATGCCGCCGCCGATGATATAGGCCGGCATTCCGCATTCGATCTTTCCGAGCCGGTCGGCGTCAATCATCAGATGATCCATGCAAACTTTCCCCAAGATTGCCGCTCGTTTGCCGTTGACCAGTAAAAAACCGCGATTTGAAAGCGTCCTGCTGACGCCGTCGGCATAACCCAAGCTGACGACCGCGATACGTTTATCGGTCTCGCAGCGGTAGGTTCCGCCGTAACTGATTGTGGTGCCGGCGGCGACATCCTTGACGAGTTCCACCGCGCCCGCATAATCGAGAACCGGGGTAAGGTGTTCATTTTTACTGCCGTCAGGCATCAGACCGAACAACATAATCCCCGGGCGCACCATATCGAGATGCATCTCGGGAAAATTCATGATTGCGGCGCTGTTTGCCGCATGGCGAATTTGAAATTTATGTCCTGCGCACTCGAGATTTGACAACACCGACATAAAATTTTCAAACTGACGGCGGGTCATATCGCAATCGGCCTCATCGGCTTTGGCGAAATGGGTATATGCCCCCTCGAAATCGAGATTCGGCATCTCGATTGTGCGAAGCAAATCCTTTGTCGGAAAACCGTCAGGGCAGACATAGCCGAGCCGCCCCATTCCCGTGTCGATTTTCAGATGGCAGCGCAATTTACCCCCGACGACTTCGTTCAGCGTCCCGGCATAATCCAGGTCAAAAACAGTCTGGGTCAGATCATATTCGCGAAGACGGGGCATATCGCATTTCGGTGTATATCCCATCATCAAAATCGGAGTTGTAATGCCGGCTTCACGCAGTGTCTGGGCTTCGTAGATATCCGCAAGCCCGAGATAACTCACACCACGGCGCGCCAGTTCTCCGGCAACACCGACCGCGCCGTGGCCATACGCATCCGCTTTGACCATAGCGCATATTTTGCATTTGCCGCCGGTCAGGGTCTTGATATATTCAAAATTTTTCCGCAGCGCGGAAAGATGTATCGTCGCAGTTGCGCGCTGTTTGTTTCCGTCCAATGTCACACCCGCTCTTTTTGCGGACACGCAGCTGCCGTGCCGCTTTGTCTTTATAACGTCATTATAGCACTTTCGCCATGATTAGTCAAAGATGTTATAAAATTATCGCCTCTGCAGCCCGAAGTACCGCATATCGCCCGCCCGCAAACGTCAATCCGCCCTGCAGCCAGACCGCGAAAGGTTCCCTCAGCGGCGCATCAGCCGAGATTTCAACACTCGAACCGGAGATAAAACCGCCGGCTGCCATAATGACCTTGCTGTTATAACCGGGCATATCCCACGGCTCCGGGCTGACGTAGCTGTCAATCGGAGAACCGCTTTGAAGCCCCCTGCAAAATCTGATCAACAGTTCGGGATTTCCCAGTTTCAACAGCTGCACGATATCGGCGCGTTCCGCGTCAAAAGCAGGCACGGTTTCAAAGCCGAGTTCGTCAAACAGCGCAGCCGCGAAAACCGAGGTCTTTAAGGCCTCGGCGGTAGCGTGCGGAGCCATGAACATCCCCATGAACATACTGCGGTTTTGAAACAGAGTCGCTCCTACTTCGCGCCCGATATCCTGCGCAAACAACCGGTCGGCGCAGGCGTCGATCAGTTCTTTTTTTCCCGCGAGATATCCGCCGCAGGGACACAGCCCGCCGCCCGCGTTTTTAATCAAGCTGCCCGCCAACAGATCGGCTTTGGGTTCGCTTTCGCAGACAAATTCGCCATAACAGTTGTCGACAAAGACAATCATTTCGGGGAATTTCGCATGAATTGCCTCAATCGCCCGGTCAATGTCTCCCGTGGTCAATGAACGCCGCAGGGTATATCCGCGCGAGCGCTGAATATAGATCATTTTCTTTCCGGTAATCATAGAAAGAATTCTATTCAGATTAAATATCCCGTCGAAATCGAGCCAATCAAATTTAACACCGAAATCGGCAAGCGAACCCCCGCCCTTTTTCATAATGGTCGGCAGAATGGTATCGTAGGGTTTTCCGGTAATCGAAAGAACCTGATCTCCGGGGCGCAGCACCCCGAACAATCCGGTTGCAATCGCATGGGTACCGCTGACCATCTGGATGCGGACAAAAGCGTCCTCGGTGCCGTAAACGGACGCATAGACCTTATCAAGCGTCTCGCGCCCGAGGTCGCCGTAACCGTAGCCGGTTGTGCCGAGCAGATGCGCTTCGCTGACCCGATTTTCGGAAAATGCCTTCAACACCCGCTCAGTGCAAATGCGCTCGGTATGTTCGATTTTTTCAAACTGAGATTTAATTTTTAATTCCGCTTTTTGCGCGGCAATCAGAACTCTTTCGTTCATTTTAGGACCACCGCGTTTAACAACTTAAAGAGCGCTTCGATATCCTTTTTCCGGCAGCTCTCGGTGTCCGAGCCGGGAAGCCGTGTCGGCAGCGCCAAAAACGCAGTCCGGATGCCGCCCGCGCACTGCGCGACTGTACCTGCCGGGCAGGTTGGGCGTGCGGTCGGGATAACGGTTTTAATGCCAAGCATCTCGGCTGTAGTTTTAATTTCATACAAAAGTTCTTCGTCGTGAACTGCACCGCTGTCGATGACCGGAAGTCCGAGTTCGGGTTCTTTTTCGGTTTCAAGAGCGCCGTTCTCATTGCCCTGCACAACAATGGCGACGTCGGGCTTAATGGTTTCTGCGGCGGCTTTTACTCCGCCCGCGTTCAGATTGCCGCGCGCGGCGAATACCAGCCACAGATCGGCTTCACCCGAAGTTTCAAGGGTCTTGAGAAGCGCAGCTATGGACGCACGGGAAGAAAGAGCTTTCCCGCCGATGATACCGCCATCCTTACCCCAGGCGAAAAATTCGGAATCGTAAACGCCGAAAGAACCCTGATCCGGCTCGTCGTAACACTCGAAATAGAGTGAATCCGTTTTAGGAAGTTTATCGTCGCCGTTTGAAAGGTGTACCGGACAGACCGCGATCACGCCTTTTTTGCCGTCGAACTTCAGCTTCCGGCCGAATAATTGAGCTGTTCCGGCTTTTCCGACGGTCTCGAATTTATAATAAGGCATCTCGCCCTTTTTGAGTAAAAATGTCGGCTCATCCATCGGCGCGGTCAACATGAGTTTACGCCCGCCGCCTTTTTTGTGTGCAATCACACTGCCGAGCGTATCGGTATAAAATTCGCATTTTCCGGCTAAATAAGCGGATAAAAACACGCGCATCGGGACTTCGCGTCCGGTCGGCGCGTCAATTTGCACCAGTTTTTCAATCAGCTCAAACACTTGCCGCACCTCCCAGCGTATTGACATAAGCCGCAATCAGCTTGGCGCTCTTGTCGATGTCGGAGACCAAAACGGTCTCGACTGCGGTATGCATATTGCGCATCGGCACCGAGACCAGCGCGGTCTCGACGCCGCCGTCGGTAAAAGTGATGCGATCGCTGTCGGTTCCGGTTCCCCCGCCCATGATCTCAAGCTGATAGGGGATTTTTCGCGCTTTGGCTTCGGCGATCAGGCCGTCGGTATGTCTTTGAGACAAAATCGGGGACACGCCGATCATCGGGCCCTCCCCGCTCTTTCCGGTCTTGGATGAGTCGGCAGCGGGATTTTCCCCGAAGCTGCCGTCGACCGCAATGGCGATATCGGGCAGGATGTTGTGGGTACCCGCGCCGCTGCCTCGGCAGCCGATTTCCTCCTGCACCGCGAACAGCAGATAGACCCCGATGTTGAGGTTTTTCGAGAGGTTTTGCGCCGCTTTGATGATTACGGCACAACCAAGGCGGTCATCAAGAGCGTGTCCGCATAAGACACCGTTTGAAAGCTCAAAAACCGGTGCGATAAATCCGGCCCGGTCTCCCTGTCTGACGGGCGAATCGTCTTTTTGATACCCGATATCGGCGGTGATATTATCTTTGGGACCGGTTTCGTTTTCACCGCTTGTGATAATGCCGGTGACGCATCCGGTTTGGGTATGTACGACGATTTTCGCCCCGTGGATGGTACGGCGGTCAATTCCGCCCACCGGACTTAACAGTAAACTGCCGTCGCCGCGTACCTCGCTGACGAGAAATGAGATTTCGTCGGTATGGGCGGTCAGCATGACGACCGGCATGTCGGCGCGCCTGGGAACGATCTCGACTCCGAGATTGCCCATCGCGTCAGTCGCAGTTTTATAACCCTTTAATATCCCGCAGATGACGTCGTTGACGTTCTTTTCGCTGCCGGAACCGCCGAACGGTTCGCAAAGCGCGGTCACAAGATGCTTCGTGTCCAATTGAATTCCACCTCTAAAGTTTCTTCACAAGCGTTTTATATTCCTCGCCGCGGGTCTCATAGTTGGGATAACGGTCAAAGCTGGCACAGGCGGGAGAGAGTGTGACAAAATCACCGCTATTCGCAATCGAACGGGCTTTTTGCACCGCTTCAAACATGTTTCCGACATAAAATATCGGCACTTTTTCTGCGTTGTAACCGGGCGCGGCAGCGATCGCGTCGCCCATCTTTTTTGCGGTGTCGCCGAATAAGATCACGGCCTTGCAGGTATCGACGACCGGTTTTCCGAGCGGTTCGAACGGGATTTTTTTGTCATAACCGCCGCCGATTAAAATAACGTTCTTTTTAAACGCGTTCAGCGCGGCGATCGTGCGGGTCGGTGTGGTCGCAATGGAATCGTTATAATATTTTACGCCGTCGAGTTCGCGTACGAATTCTTCGCGGTGTTCGACACCCTTGAAAGTTCGCGCGATCTCAGCCATAACCTTAACATCAACAACGCCCCAAACCGCCGCGAAGGCAGCCATATAGTTTTCGGCGTTGTGTTTCCCCGGCAATAAAATTTCGTCGGCAGCCATAATTTCCTCTTCTTCGCCGTTGGTGACGTGGACGAGTTCGCCGTCTTTAAGGTAAACTCCGTTTTCAACTTTTTTAAGCGAAGAAAAAAACGCTGTCTGCCCGCGTGTCTCGGAAGCAAACGACCTTGTAATTTCATTTTCAGCGTTCAGCACGCAGCGCGCAAAGGCGTTTTGATGCAAAAACAGATTCTTTTTGGAGGTGATGTATTCGTTCATATCTTTATGGATATCCAGATGGTTGGGGTTTACGTTGGTGACGACCGCAACGTCGGGACTTTTACGCATCGACATTAACTGGAAGCTGGACAGTTCGACGACCGCGACATCGTTATGCGACATCTCTTCGACTTTATCAAACAGGCTGCGGCCGATGTTTCCGCCTAGATGCACAAGTTTCCCCTGCTTCGTCAGGCACTCGGCGATGATGGTCGTGGTCGTGGTTTTGCCGTCACTGCCGGTCACGGCATAAATCGGGCACGGGCAGTAGTCGAAGAATAATTCCATCTCGGAGGTCACGGCGGCACCGCGTTTTCTGGCGGCAACGAGCGAGGGCAGGTCAAAATAGACCCCGGGCGCGCGGATAATGACATCGGCGTCGAAAACTTCGGGATAATCCGGGCCGATTAAAAGCTTTGCGCCCCAGGAGCGGATTTCGTCACAGATCGAACCGAGCGCGGCGGCGCCTTTTTTATCGCAGACCGTGACCGGGACACCTTTTTTTAACAATAACTTAATGAGCGGCGTGTTACTGACGCCGATTCCGATGACAAAGACCTTTTTTGAGCGAAGTTTCGCAAAAAAAGAATCCAATCTGTTGTCCATACCGAGTTAGTTCCTCCGGGTGATATTTACTGAAAACAGCCGCTGTTATCCTGCTGCCGTTTTATATCAGTTTAGCATATTTTACCCGCAAATTCAATCGAATCAACACGACGGTGTGAGAATATGTTTTTATGCGCATCATTAACCTCATCACTGCCGAAGACAAAATATTGCAAAAATACACAGAACATGGTATGATTATAAGGTTATTTTTTTGAGGTCCGGCTTTCAATGAAACGATACCAGTCAATTATGTCCTTTAAAATGCATAATGTTAATTTATAAATATGTTCTGAAAGAAAACCGTTTTTACCGCAATAATATCATTTACGGAGGGCACAATGGCTGCTGCGTTCGAATACTTTTTAAATATGCTCCCGTATATGCTGATCTCACTGCCGTTCATCCTGCTTTGGCGCTATATGCGCGTCAACCGGCTTTCAAAACACAATCTGGTCAGCCCCCGGTCCCGCGAGATTTTAATGGTGATTTTCACGATGTTTCTCGTGGGGTTGATTTCACAGACGGTGTTATCCGAAATCACGCTGACCGAAAGCGGTTTTTCGATCGTTCACCGTCCCGGCGGAGGCGGATTGAACCTCAAACTCTTCGATGTGTTCCGGCTTGTGAAAATCGAGACCTTTGAACGCGGAAAGATCAGCTTCTTTTTGATCAACATCGTCGGAAACATCGTCGTTTTCATGCCCCTCGGTTTTTTTTCCTGTCTGTTATGGAAAAAGCCGTCGGTTTGGAAAGCGCTGCTTTACGGCATGATGACCTCATTGGTCATCGAACTGGCGCAATACCCGCTCGAACGTGGCACCGATATCGATGACTTATGGCTGAATACGCTCGGCGCTTTACTCGGATGGGTGGTTTATATTGCAATACGAAATCGGATTGACACACAAAAATACCGCATCAAAGATCAAAGATAACCTATCGGAAAGGACGGTCTGATTATGAAAGAAATTTGGCAATGGATTCTCGATGTTAATGACAAGACAAAGGCCACCTTCGAAGAAGGCCTTTTTATGACTTTGCTGGTATGGCTGTGTATCGGTGTCGCCGCTTGGATTTTACTTCATGTCATCAAACGCATTCTTAAAGAAAAAGAAAAACGCGGCAAAAAGAACACTTTCCCGCTGCTGGCTCACTTGATTCGAGCATTGATTTATATCATTGCCGTCACCAGCGCTCTGTTTCAAATTCAACCTCTGAAAACCATGACGGTATCGCTGCTTGCGACTTCCGGCGTGCTGGCTGTGATCATCGGATTAGCCTCCCAGGAGGCCTTTTCAAATCTGGTTCACGGTTTGTTTATCTCACTGTTCAAACCGTTTGTGATCGGCGACATCATCACGATCAAAGACCTTGGCGTGACCGGCGTTGTGGAGGACATCAACCTGCATCACACAGTTTTAAAGACCTTTCAAAACAACCGCGTGATCGTGCCGAACGCGAAAACCAACGGCTCGGTGATCGAAAACCAAATGCTTGGCGAAAAGCGGCTGTGCAATTATCTCGATATCAATATCGCATACACCGCCGATATCGACAAAGCCATTTCGCTGCTGCGAAATCTTGCCGTTTCGCATCCCTATTGCGTCGATGCAAGAAACCCGCAGGAGATCGCCTCCGGCGAACCGGTCGTTGCCGTGCGGGTAGTCGATTTAAAAGATTTCGGCGTCGCTTTGCGCGCATTTATTTGGTCTGCGGATTCCGGCTCCGGTTTCTCAATGCTGTGTGATCTGCGGAAAGAGATCATCAAGGAATTCGCCGCTCGTGAAATCGAGATCCCCTTCAATACCATGAACGCCGTTATAAAAAGCAAAGGCGGCGTAAATGATAAATAGACCGCCGAACCGGCCTGCTTCGAAATACGGCGGCAGAAATTATTAAAGAAGAAACACGGGAGATAGACAACATGACCTCCAAACGAATCTTTGCGCCGCTGCTGACCTGCCTGTTATTTTTTTGTGCCTGCTCTGATTCTGCCGTCCAGAGCACAATCGAAACGAACGCAAATCCCCATTCCGAAATCTCTTCGGTTCCGACTGATTTTTTCTCCGAACTCGGAATTCCCGAATCAGTCGGTTTCGACGGTACCTATACCCGGGAGACGCGCCAAAAAATGTTCGCACTGGGTTTCAGTTATACGGATGTGGAATCGTTGATTGATATGGGATATTTCATTGACGATATTTTCCTCTTTACCCCCGAAGAAAAAGATGTTTATGCAGCGGCAGGCAGGTTTACGCCCCATGAATCGCTTTTGGAACTGACAAAAATTCTTTACACGGATATCGAAGGGCTGGATGATTATTTCACCGCTTTCGGAGATAAAAGCGTCGTCGTTCCCGAATTAATTCAATACGGCGAGAGCGTTTTAGGCCGCCCGCTCTATTATTATCACATCAAAAACCCGAACCGGGAACCGACAAAAAAGATCATGCTGACCTTTGCGATTCACGGCTATGAGAGCGAGGCCTCCAGCGACGGCGCATACTTGGCCGAACAGGCCTACCAGATCGCATTCTTTTATTGTCTCAAACCCGAGTACCTCGAGGACACAGAATTGTTCATCGTACCGATGGTCAACCCCGACGGCGTGATGAACCGAAACGGCGGCGTCAAATTCGGACGCGGGCAGTCACAGGGGATTGATATGAACCGCGATTTCCTGAAAGGCGAATTTAAGGCGCAGGAGACAGCCGCACTCAGAGACCTGATTAAAACCGTTTCTCCCGACGTTTTCATCGATTTCCACGGCTGGTACAGCGAATCCTACGGTGACGCCGAACTCGGGCGGGCGTTTGCGGCAAATCTCGGTCTTGCGCACATCAGTGAGGATTACGGCACCCGCCAGGGATATTTATACGGATACGCCAAGTCACAGGGTGCGCGCTCCCTTTTGATCGAACACAGCGGCTATGCTTCGGTCAACACAAAAGACCTGATATTATCGCTGAACACCATTATGCGGATGAATTTAAACCAACCGACTCAATAAAACAGCAAAGGACGGTAAAAATATGGATTACAAAAAACTCGCGGATTTAGTGCTGCCGAACGTGTGCAGCGACCTTTCCGTTTGGGAGAAAAGATATCCCCCGCGTGCTCTGCCGGAGGGCGCCAGAGTGACCCGGTTTGCACCGAGTCCGACCGGTCTGCCGCACCTCGGCAACGTGTTTACCTGCAATGTCGATCTGCGGCTTGCGCATCAGAGCGGCGGCGTCTGTTTTTTACGTATTGAGGACACCGATGCCAAACGCACCGTCAAAGACGGAATCGCCAAGATCGTAAAGATGCTCGGGGAGTTCGGCATTTTCTTCGACGAGGGGCCGACCCTTGACGGCGGTGAAAAAGGCGATTACGGCTCCTACACCCAGAGCAAACGCAAGGCGTTGTATCAGTCCTGCGCCAAATGGCTGATTGAACAGGGACTTGCTTACCCTTGCTTCTGCACTGCCGAGGAGCTCAACGACATCCGCGCAAAACAAAAAGCCGCTAAAGTCCCCGCGCCGGGCTATTTCGGCGAGTGGGCCCGCTGCCGTGACCTGACACTTGAGGAAGTCGAGAAGAATCTGGCTGCGGGCAAAGATTATGTCATCCGGCTGCGCAGCGCAGGCGACGCCAAAAAGACCGACCATATCACCGACAACATACGCGGAACGATGGAGTTCCCGCAAAATATCATGGACGTCGTACTGCTCAAATCCGACGGCATCCCGACCTATCACTTTGCCCATGCGGTCGACGACCACTTTATGCGCGTGACCGATGTGGTGCGCGGCGACGAGTGGATGGCCTCTTCGCCGATTCACGCGGAACTGTTCCGTGTGCTCGGTTACAAACAGCCCCGCTATACTCATGTCGCGCCCATCAGCAAGATCGAAGGCAACAGTAAGCGCAAGCTCTCCAAACGCAAAGACCCCGAATTCGGCTTGATCTTTTATCATGAGATGGGCTACGACAAGGACGCTGTGATCGAATATCTGACTTCAATTGCCAACTCCGGTTTTGAGGACTGGCGGCGGGCGAATCCCAAAGCCCCGATTGATGATTATAAATTCAATGTTAAAAATATGTCTGTCTCCGGCGCAGTATTTGACCGTAGCAAGCTCGATGATGTCTGCAAAAACTACATATCCCTGCTCTCGGCGGACGATGTGCTTGCGCGTTATCTCGCCTGGGCAATGCTGTTCAACCCCGAGATGGCAAAACTCGTCGGATGCGATCAAGGGCGCTGGCGCGAAATTTTCAACATCGACCGCGAAGTACCGAAACCCCGCAAAGATATCGCAAACTGGAGCATGGTGAGAGATTATTTCGGCTATTTCATCAACGAGGATTTTTATGGCGACATCAAGGACAGCTATGACCTCGGAACGCTTTCCGCCGACGATTTCAAGGCCGCGCTTGCCGGATACGCCAAACTGTTTGACTATTCCGATGACCGCGATGTATGGTTTGCCAAGGTCAAGCAGGTCGCGGACGGAATCGGTTATGCATCCGATACCAAGCTCTACAAAGCCAATCCCGAGGCCTATAAAGGCCCGTTATCCGACGTCGCGGCGATGATCCGCATTTCCGTCACGAACCGAAGCCAAACCCCCGACTTGTATACGATCATGCAGGTGCTCGGTGAAGACGAGTGTAAAAAACGAATCAATATCAAATAAAGGATGTACTAAAACGTGAGCACTAAGCTCTGGAATAAAAATTTCATGATCATCACCGTCGGAACGGTGATTTCGATGCTCGGCAATGCCATCAGCGGTTTTGCCATCGGTCTTCTGGTACTCGACTATACCAAATCGGTCTTTCTGTATTCGCTGTTCATGGTGGCCTACAACCTTCCGAAAATCATCATGCCGATGGTTGCCGGGCCGTATTTGGATAATTTCCCGCGTGCAAAAGTCATCTACTCGCTTGACTTTCTGTCTGCGGCGATCTATTTTGGACTGTTTTTCCTGCTGCATTTCAACATCTTCAGTTTCTGGCCGTTCTTAGCGCTGGCGGTTCTGATCGGTTCGATCGACAGCACTTACCAGACCGCTTACGACAGCTTATACCCGACACTGATCGCAAAAGAACACTACAGCAAGGCCTATTCGATCTCGAGCATCATTTATCCGGTCGCGGCGGTCATGGTGCCGGTCGCGGCGTATGTATATGAAAAACTCGGCAATATGGCACCGCTGTTTCTGTTCAACGCCGTCACCTTTTTCATCGCCGCGGTGATGGAGGTCTTCATCAAAGCACCGGAGACGCATATTCAGCACCGCACGCAAAAATTCACCGCAAAATACTATTTCAACGAATTCAAAGCCGGTGTGGACTACATACGCTCCGAGAAGGGGCTTTTGGTGGTCACTGCTTACTTTTTAATCGCGAACCTCTCCTATTCGACCGGAGGGCTTGCACTGCCCTATTTCAAGAGCACGCCGGAATTGGGCGTCATGGTCTATACCTTCGTGATGGGCGCAAACTTATTGGGACGGCTGGTCGGCGGATTTTTGCATTATAAGATGAAACTGCCCCCGAAGCATAAATTTTCGATCGCATTGACGGTCTATATCACGACCTGCATCCTCGAGGGCGGCTATTTGTTCACACCGATCGGCATGATGATTCCGCTGATGTTCGTGTCCGGTTTGTTTTCCGTCACATCATATAACATTCGGATTGCGGCAACTCAGAGCTATATCCCGAACGATTATCGGGGCCGGTTTAACGGCTCGTTTCAGATGCTGCTTTCGCTTGGGATGATCGCCGGACAACTTGTCACCGGCGCACTCGGTGACCATTTCTCGGCGCGATTAATCATCCTGTTCGGTTATGTGATCAATTTCGCGGCGGTGTTTTTGATCATGCTGCCGGGCGGAAAGCATGTTAAACCCATCTACAATGCTGTCTATGAAAAGCCGACGGAACCTGAGGGTTTAGAGGAGCCGAATCTGACCAATCCTGCTGCGGAAAATGAATAACCAAAATTAATCGCGGGCGGCTTTTTCAAGGCCGCCCGTTTAATTTTACCGAAACCATACAAGTGCACTGAGGCTATGCTTTTGCATGATTTTTTTATTTAAAAATTTCCCATTTCATAAAAATAGACACAAGTAATTTGACTTTACACTTTACATTTATGATTTTTTACTCTAAAAAGTTCCCTCGGTGTTTAAAATCGTTCCGGTGCCCGATTTTGTCATTGTTGAATTCTTAATTTTATCCGCGAGCAGTGATTCGAAGAGCTTTTCGTCGATGTGTTCCGGCTCAACCCACTCACCCGTCCAGGCTGAGAGGTGAATCGCATTCGAGATCGAAAGACCCCGGATACCCTCGATGCCGGGGGCAAGCAGCGGTGTTTTATTCAATACGGCGGAGGCGAAATCGGTCAGGATGCCCGCGTGTCCGAGATGGCATTCGGGGGTCTCCGGCACGGCAATCTCAAGCACCTCGTGCTCCGGTTCGCCGAAACCGGTTTTACAAGTGCTGTTCCATTCGGTCTCGCTGATCTTGTTTTTGGTAAAAATCAATTTATCGTCTTCCAAAACGACTTTACCGTTATCTGCGGAAATTTCGAGCCGGTTGGTACCGGGGGTTTCGAACGTCGAGGTCACAAACAACCCGGTGGCGCCGCTCTCGTATTCCGCGAACGCCGTGACGTCGTTTTCGACTTCGATATTGCGGTGTCTGCCGTTATAGGCATGCGCGTGAATACGTTTCGGTATGCCGCACATCCATTGCCATAAGTCGAGCTGGTGCGGGTCTTGGTTGAGCAGCACGCCGCCGCCCTCACCGCCCCAGGTCGCGCGCCATCCGCCCGAATCATAATAGCTCTGGGAGCGATACCAGTTGGTGATAATCCAGATCACGCGCCGAATTTCGCCGAGCTCTCCGGTCATGATCATCTCGCGCAATTTTTGATAAAGCGGATTGGTGCGCTGGTTATACATAATGCCGAAAACCTTACCGCTCTTTTGCGCAGCTTCGTTCATCTTACGGGCAGCAGAAGTATAGACGCAGATCGGCTTTTCGCACAGCACATTCAAGCCGCTCTCAAGCGCCTTGATTGTGATGTCGGGATGTGCATAATGCGGTGTTGACACCAGCATGCTGTCAAAGATCTTTGAAGCGATTGCCTGTTCGACGCCTTCGAAATAGCGTACGCTCTCTCCGTATTGCTTTTTCGCTGCTTCGAGCTTTTTGGGGTTGTTATCGCAGATCGCGGTGAGTTCCACCCCTTGCGTGATCCCGTCTGCAATGCGTTTGCAATGCAGTGTGCCGATGTTGCCGCAGCCGGTCACGCAAAGCTTGATCTTGTTCTCCATGGCTAATTACTTCCTTTTGTTTCAGGCATTTATGACCTTTTTCATCGCATCTCTGAGGCAGTTCACCGCGAGTTCAAAACGCCCTAAGGCATCCGTGCCACCGCTGAAATTCAATTCCTTTTTGTCCTGCTCCAATGCGGAAAAACCTTTGAAATCGCCGAGATGCGGTTCGAGCGACAAGAACCCGTCGTAACTGTTTTCATATAAGGCCGCGAGCATTTCTTTGATTTCACCGTCTCCGTAACCGGCCGGAACGACGCTTGCATCTGCAAATTTCGCGTCCTTGATGTGGACGTATTCGATATATTTCACAAGCAGCCGATAGGCCTCCATAACCTTTTGACCGCATTGTACAAAATTAGCCGGATCGAATGTCATCTTAAAATTTTCGTCTCCGAGACGCTCCATCAACTGTTTACAGCGCGGTGCGATATCGCCGAAAATCCCCTTTTCGTTTTCATGCAGCAGCACTAAATTCAGGGGTATCGCTTTTTCCTTAAATTTTTCAAGCCGCTCGCAGACAGGTTCAAAATACTGTTGGGCATCCTCACCTTTCGGCATATAAAAGCTGAAGATCCGGATATAGCGCGCGCCCATGATCTGCGCAGCGCCGAGCATGCGCTCAAAAACCGCAAGGTGCGGCGCAAAATCGTCTTTGATTCCGATCTTTCCAACGGGTGAACCGATGGCCGAAACCCGGATATCTTCCCCGTCAAGGCGCTTTTTAATTTCGCGCAGTTCCTGTTCCGAAAACTCCGAAACATTCCTGCCTCCGACGCCTCTCAATTCGAGATGACCGATGCCGCAGCGTCTCATCTCCCGCATCTGCACCGAGAGATCACTGTCTATTTCATCCGCAAAACATGATAACACAAAACTCATTTTTGGTTCTCCTCACCTGTTAAAAAGGACTGAGCTAATTATATAATACATGTCTTATAAGTCAAGCCGAATAGAAAAATTCATATGTTTTGTTAAAAATGCACAAAGTTATGGTTTTGTTTTATCGCATATTTTCTGTTTATACGTTATTGCATTTTTGCAAAAAAGGTGTACACTTTCATCCGTTGCTGTTTTTTGGGCAGTTTAACAATGCCTAGAAACAGCGGCAAAGAATTCAATTCACATACCGAAAGGACAAAGTACCATGAAAAAGTTTCTCGCTATCATCACAGTGATCCTTCTCGCGGCAATCGCATTTGCCGGCTGCACCGCTCCCAAGGCCTCGTCCGAAGCCTCTTCCGAGACATCTTCGGCCGTTTCTGCGGTGTTGTACACCTCCGAAACCGGCTCTGTCGATTCCGCTGTCAGCTCTGTTGATTCTGCGGTCGGTTCATCGGCTTCCTCTGTCGCAGCTTCGGTCGGTTCCGCTGTATCCGCAGCCGTCTCTGCCGCATCCGTGAGCAGCTCCGCGGTGTCTTCTGTCTCTTCAAAGTAAGCCAACAACTTGCTTCGGCAAATTCATCAGATAATGTACAAACAGCAGGAGGGAAGCTTCTCAAAAAAGGAGCCTTCCCTCCTGTCGTAATTCAGACATTCCGCTCCGGAGAAAACTAATTTTGCATTGTTGCATTAAAATACATCATAGCGCCCGATAAATTGCATATTTATTAGTGTACAATGAGATAAATATGTATATAATCGTATATTATTAACATATATCGAATTTTTATTCAAAACCTATTGCATTTTTATTCAAAATAGTGTACACTATCCCTCGTCATTGACTAATGATGTCATTGACTGACGATGTCATCGTCCGACGATGACATCCGCCGCTAAAAATATGGTCGGTACGACATTTCGCAGAAAGGGAAATCATTATGAAAAAAATCATCGCGGTTCTTCTGACAGTTTTGCTCGCTGCAATCGGCTTCGCGGGCTGCGCCAGTTTCAAAAACGAAGTTGACAAGATCAAGGAAAAAGGCGTACTTACCGTTTACACAAACGCCGCTTTCGCTCCGTACGAATATTACAGCGGCACGGAGATCACAGGCGTCGATATCGAAATCGCCAAGGCCATCGCCGCCAAACTCGGCGTCGAGCTCAAAGTCGAAGACGTTGAATTCAACAACATCATCGCAGCCGTCAAAGAAGGCAAATGCGATCTGGGCGTCTCCGGCTTCTCGGTCACAGACGAGCGCAAACAATCCGTCGATTTCTCGGTCGAATATGTCCAGACCCAGCAGTACATCATCGTTTTGGATACAGATGCGGCCGTCACCAATTTTGAGACCCTTGCCGGCCTCAAGATCGGCGTCCAGTTGTCCACCACCGGTGATTATGCCATTGCCGATGCCATTGACAAGGGCGTTTTAAAAGACACGGGCGCAACGGTTGTCCAGTATAAGAATGCGCTGGAAGCCACCGTTGATCTCAAGAACGGCAAAATCGGCGCGGTCGTCATCGACAAAGACACCGCTATGAACATTATTAATAACAACACCGGCCTCAAAGCTATCCCGCTCAATTATGCAGACGGTACCTTTGACGCGGAAAATTACGCCATTGCCATCGCGAAAGAAAATACCACTCTGAAAGCGCTGGTTGACGAAGTCCTCACCGGTCTCATCGGTGACGGCTCAATCGCCAAGTGGATGGCGCAGCACTCGGCTGCTTCTGTCGGCTGATCATCTTCTCCCGTTTAAAAGCAACGGCTTTGCTCAACAGCGGCTTTTGCTGATACACCCGCCTAAATGTACGATCGGCAGGAGGGAATATCCTTTATCGGGAATCCCCTCCTGCAATCGTGTCTCAATGAAAGAGTGAACGCATATGGCTGCAGCAATAACGGTCAATCTCATACAACGCCTGACCGAATGGTGGAACACGGATGCCGCGGCATGGGCGGCAAGCATGGCCGCCAATTTCGAAAAGACTTTTATTACCGACAACCGTTATATGTTTTTTATCAACGGTCTGGGCAACACTCTTAAAATCGCTGCGATGGCGGTTTTGCTCGGCATCGTCATCGGCGTTATCGTGGCCGTCGTCAAAGTCAACGCCACGGAAAAACACTCGAAGCTCAAGTGGCTCGATAAAATTTTCGGTATTTATATCGCCGTGATCCGCGGCACTCCTGTCGTCGTCCAATTGATGATCATGTATTATATCATCCTGAAAAACGTGGAGAGCACCATTGTGGTGGCCGTGCTCGCATTCGGAATCAACTCGGGCGCTTATGTCGCCGAGATCGTGCGCGCCGGCATCATGGCGGTAGACCGCGGGCAGATGGAAGCCGGGCGCTCCCTCGGTCTGACACGGCTTCAGACGATGATTCACATCATTTTGCCTCAGGCAATTAAAAATATCTTGCCTGCGCTCGGAAATGAATTTATCACGGTCATCAAGGAGACCTCGATCGCGGGCTATATCCCGATTACCGACCTCACAAAGGCCGGCGATATCGTCAGAAGCCGAACCTACGAACCGTTTTTCGCGTTGATTATCGTTGCGGTTATTTATTTTGCGGTTGTCTGGATTTTGACACAGGGCTTGAAAGCGCTGGAGAGGAGGTTGGCGAGAAGTGATCGACGTTAGGAATCTGTCCAAAAAATTCGGTGACAATTTGGTACTCAACAATATCACCGAGACGATCAACGCCGGAGAAAAAGTCGTGATCATCGGGCCGTCCGGCTCGGGAAAATCGACTTTTCTGCGCTGTTTGAATATGCTTGAAGAACCGACGTCCGGCGAGATCTTTTACAAAGACAAAAAGCTTGTCTATACCTCAAATGAAATCAATCAGCTGCGTCAGAAGATGGGGATGGTTTTCCAGCATTTCAATCTCTTTCCCCACCTCACGATTTTAGACAATATCACGCTTGCGCCGGTCAAGCTCAAGATTCACAATAAGGCCGAAGCCAAAGAAAACGCCATGCGCTTGCTTGCACGCGTCGGATTGACTGAGAAAGCAACAGCCTACCCGTCGATGCTCTCGGGCGGTCAGAAGCAGCGTATTGCCATCGTGCGGGCGCTTGCGATGAACCCCGAAGTGATGTTATTCGACGAACCCACCTCGGCGCTCGACCCGGAGATGGTCGGCGAGGTGCTCGAGGTCATGCGCGAGCTGGCTGAAGACGGCATGACGATGATCGTCGTGACCCACGAGATGGGCTTTGCGCGGGAAGTCGGCACCCGCGTGATGTTCATGGACGGCGGTGAAATTTTGGAACAGGCGCCGCCGAAGGAATTCTTCACAAGTCCGAAAAACCCGCGCCTTCAGAGCTTTTTGGCTAAAGTGCTATAATTATGACAGACAGTACTTTAATACTGCGCCAATCGCTTACTTCGCATTGCCCGTTGTTATTCCATCCCGCAGCTGTTACGGTACCATCCGATTTCAAACCGAGGGAATGAGCGTTACCCGTGTTCACCGCCATATGAACGTTCCCGGCCGCGGTTGAAATGATACCGCGCGCAGCTGCTTATATCTCATTTGCCGTAATGATTATCTCCAGCAGCAACCGCTGCACCGTCTGATCTGAGGCCGACGGAATGGCGGCAGCCTGCTGCTATAGAAACTGTTTTATAGCGATTCATTGACTCATTCGTCATTATTTGTCTCCATCCGCACCGGACAGCCGGTGGTTTCTCTAAATGAAAACAGACGGTTTAAAGCCGTCTGTCTTTGTTTTATTGAATAACCCGATTACTTGGCCGCCTTTTTGGCGTTGACCGCTTTCATCAGTGAGCTCTTGCGGCGCGCTGCCGTATTCTTTGCGATATGACCTTTCGCGGCCGCCTGATCGACAGCTTTGATGGTGTTCTTAACGGTGGCGTCCATATCTGCGGAACCGCTCTCAATTGCGAGCTTGCCCTTCTTCAGTTCGGTTTTCAGCTCAGATTTGGCCGATTTGTTGGCAACGGCTTTCTTCTGGCCGGACACAACTCTCTTTTGGGCGGACTTGATGTTTGCCATTATATTGACTCCCTTTCAAATTCACAATGTTTCAGCGTTGTTTCGGGCGGTTTTTCATCTTAATCCGACTTCCGGGGAGAACGCTTCCCCCTTCAACATTGTGCCATTATATCATATCACCGCCTCTTTTGCAAGCGTTTTTTTGCAATTTGCGAACTTACCCAGCATATAGTTAGGAAGATAAAGTCGAGCGGCAAAAACCTTGAACACCGACCGGTGAGAAAGGACAGCATAATGATGATGACTTTTTTGGGCGTACCGCTCTCAGCGCTTTTCTTCCTTGCGCTTTATATCAAAGATAAAAACGCGTTTGCGCCGCCGCTTTCCGCCGCAAAGGAAGCCGACTGCCTGCGCCGTATTGAAAAAGGCGATAAAAACGCGCGAAACGAGCTGATTGAACACAATCTGCGCCTTGTTGCCCATATCGCAAAAAAATTTGCCCCCTATCCGCCTGACCAGGAGGATTTGATCTCGATTGGCACAATCGGTCTGATTAAAGCAGCCGACAGCTTCGAACGCAAAAAGGACTTTCGTTTTTCAACCTATGCCTCCAAATGCATCACAAACGAAATTTTGATGCATTTCCGTTCGATTCGCAAATGTTCCAATGACGTTTCGCTGTTTGATCCGGTCGAGACGGAATCCGGCAGCGGCAGCGTACAGATCATCGACACGCTGACCTCGGATTTCGACCTCGAGGATACGGTGCAGCTCAAGCTCGATGTGCAGCGTCTTTATGATGCACTCTCCGCTTTGGACGAACGCAGCCACCGTGTAATTTTACTTCGATACGGGCTTGCAGGAAATCAACCGCTGACCCAATCCGAGATCGCTGTGCATCTCGGCATTTCGCGCTCCTATGTCTCGCGAATCGAAAAGGCCGCGCTTGAAAAATTGAAAGGAGCGCTGTAAAGTTTCTCAGTAAAAAGCTTATAGACAACGAAAAGGCGGTTCAGTGAAGAACCGCCTTTGCTTTCTGATTAAATCTCTTATGCCATCGGAACGAAGTTGACGGAAGAAATCAGGTTGTTGATCGCTGTTTCATCTCTTGTGTCTTCACGGATTGTGTAATCACTGTCGAACATGAACACTTCATCGTCAAGCTGGGTGAAGATGATCTGATAATGCCGGGCAGCACGTGTTTGGACCGAATAATTCACGGAGATTTTATAGGACTCTTTTCCGCCGAAAGTGATCTTTTGCGGTGTCTCGATAATCCATTCCTGAGTGTTATAATATAAGTTCGTGTTGATGTCCGCGATGTATTCGTTCATCACGTCGTCAAGCGTTCTTCCATCCTTAAGTTTCTCCAAAAACCGCATATAAGCCGAGCTGTCATTGTCCACATCCTCCGTGGCGTAAAAGACATAATCGGCAATGTTGGAAAAAACCCAACCAGAGACTTCGCCGTGTTCGGCAGTCCATTTTTCCGCTTTCAGAACCGTTGTCGCGGAAACTTCAGGCACTGAATACTCAGAATATACGCTGCTTGTTTCTTCGCTCTTTTTGCCGCAGCCCGCGAACAGGGTCACTGCCATCACAAGAGCCAATATCATTGCGAGAATACGTGTTTTTTTCAAAATAAACACCAACCTTTCAAGTTATAACGGTATAAAATACCGAGATATCGGGATTGAAAAAATCAAAATCACCCAACAGAATGATATTATAACATGGATTTGTTAAGAAATAAAGAGGGATTTTATGAATGTCGCAAAGTCTCTTTTTAATCTCTTCGTCTTCCGCCGAAAATGAGGAGCAGTCTCAGCAGCTGCGCAAGCGAAACAAGCACCGCTGCGACATAAGTCATTGCGGCAGCGCTCAGAACCGATTTGGCGCCTTTTGTCTCTTCTTCGTCCAAACTGTAAGTCGATTGGATGCCCTCTATCGCCCTTTTAGAGGCGTTGAATTCCGTCGGGAGCGTCACAAGCTGAAACGCCACTGCCGCCGAAAACGCAATGATCCCTGCGAATATCAACCCGGAAAAATTCATAAACAATCCGAACAAAATCAAAATCCAGGAAAGATACGAACCGGTCTGCGCGATCGGATAAATCACGCTCCTGATTTTAATCGGGACGTATTCTTCGGCATATTGTACCGCATGTCCGGCTTCGTGAGCCGCAACGCCGACAGCAGCGATTGAATTGGAATTATATACTGAGTCAGACAGCCGGATCACGTTTGATTTCGGATCATAATGGTCGGTCAGTTCTCCGCCGACCTGCTCAATCCGCACACCGATGACGCCGTTTTTGCGAAGTACGGCCTCAGCTGCCTGCGCGCCTGTCAAGCCGCGCATTGTCCTTATTTTTGAATACTTCGCGAATGTGGATTTCACTTTGATCTGGGCAATCAGCGAGATGATGATTGCCGGAACGATGAGGATGAAATACCACCGGTCGAAACCGATATAATACCCAAAAGTAGGCATGTGCACTTCACTTCCGATCTTCGAGATTTCTTAAATAAAAATCGTACAGTTCAATTACCGCAGGATTATAACGCTCGCCATATTCCGGCACGCCGGCCGAATACATCAGCGTATTGTCGGTGCGTTCGGGAAGTACAATCCGAAATTCATTGCCGGTCTTTCGCTGAACAAACTTCAGATCGCCCCCGTGTGCCTTCGCGACCATCGCGGCTACCGCAAGGCCCATACCGCTGCCGTCAATGTTGTTGACTCCGTCTGCGAGGCCCTTTTCAATGCGCTGTTTCGCCACCCGGTCAACAGGTTTACCGTCGTCAAAGACGGAGATGATGATATTCCCTTTTGATTTTTTCAAAGATAAACCGATGCGTTTATCACAATCTCGCGCGGCGTTGGAAATCAATGAGAATATACATTTTCTGAGGCTCTTCGCGTCTGCGACCGTCATTACGGGCGTCACCGGAAAATCCTCTTCGATCATGACCGCGTTGCCGAGGACTTCCCGGGTCTGCCGGCAAACGGACGAAAGCAACTGAATAATATCACTGTTTTTCGGATAATAGTCCTCTGTCCCGTATTTATACAACGCATAGGCAGTAAACAATCTCAAATAGCGCAGAAGGCGCAAATTATTTTCAAGTAATTTTCCGATGAGTTTTCGTTCTTCTTCATTTGCGCAGACTTCGCAGAGCCGGTCGATGGTCAGCATGTTGCTTGCTATCATCTCTCCGTAATATTTACCGACACGGCTTACGAGTTCATCTACACCCTCAATTTTTTCTTTCATCTTTATGTCCTCCGTCCGCACTCAGGTGAGTCCCAGTTGTTCGGTCTTGATCGGCGTCCCTGCGCGCGGCAGAGAGAACACTTTGTAGACCTCCATATTCTTTGTCATACGTTGAATCATAACCGCTTTTTTCACTTTTCTGCCCGATTTCAGATTGATGACCGTCACGCCGATCGTGTCCCGGCTTGCCTTAGTTTCGAGAAGGTCCGAATCAAAGACCAGACACCGTGCGTCGTTTGTGTAAACGGCGAAATTCTGCGGTTCATTCTCTTTCAGCTGCCAGAAGCCGACGGTTTTGCTCGTGCCGCTGTAACCGCCTAGCAGTTTACGGCGGTTTTGTTTGGTGGCATAACTGCTTAAACTGACTTTGGCGGCCTTTCCGTTTTCAAAGAAGATCAATAAAGAACCGGTGTATTCGGTGACGCAGGTAAAGAATACGATGCCCTCGCCGTCTTCGAAACCGAGTTTTGCGGGCAGATAATCGCCCATCGTTGAGGATTTGCCGTCTTCAAACTCATAAAGACGCGCCTTATAGGCGTTTTGACGGTCGCTGAGGACTAAAATCTCGCTGTTATTGGTCGTTTCAAAAGTCGAGATGATCGCGTCCCCGTCTTTCAGTTTATGTTCTCCCGCATTCTTTACTGCCATCGCGGTCAGTTTTTTCATGTAGCCCTCGCGGGTAAAATAAACGGTGACCGGATAATCGGGCATTTCTGGTTCGGCTGCATCTGCCGCGAAAGCTTCCTCCTGTTCGAGGATGGCGGTTTTACGCGGTGAACCGAATTTTTTGGCGATCTCTTCGAGCTCCCGGATGATGATGCCGTATTGGCGCTGTCTGGATTTGAAATCGAGTTCCAGTTCGGCGATCTCGGCTTCCAGTTTCTCGATGTCGGCAAGACGTTTTAAAATGTATTCGCGGTTGAGGTTGCGCAGTTTAATTTCTGCGACATATTCGGCCTGGATTTTATCGATGCCGAACTCCGCCATCAGGTTGGGGATGACCATTGCCTCTTCCTTGGTATTGCGCACCGTGGCAATGGCACGGTCGATGTCGAGCAATATCAATTCAAGCCCGCGCAGTAAGTGCAGAAGATCTTTGCGTTTTTTCAAATCGAAGAAAATTCGGCGTTTGACGCACTCAACCCGGAATGCCGTCCATTCCGACAGGATTTCTTTAACGCCCATCACCATGGGTGTCGCGCCGATCAGAATATTAAAGTTGGCGGAAAAAGAATCTTCAAGCGTCGTCGATTTAAAGAGCTTTGCCATCAACGCATCGGGATCGGTACCGCGCTTTAGGTCAATTGCGATGCGCAGGCCGTTCAAATCGGTCTCGTCGCGGATATCGGAGATTTCTTTGATCTTCCCGGCTTTGACTAATTCGACGATTTTATCGATGATGGCCTCGACGGTCGTGGTCGGCGGAATCCGGGTGATTTCAATTCGGTTCTCTTTGTTATCCGCAATATAGACGGAGCGGACTTTGACAGTTCCGCGCCCGGTATTATAGATTTCCTCCAGTGCCGCCCTGTCGTAGATCAACAACCCGCCGCCCGGAAAATCGGGGGCGATGAGCGTTTGAATAACGTCGTGTTCCGGATTTTTCAACAATGCAACCGCAGTCTCACAGACCTCCTTGAGATTGAACGGGCAGATATTGCTTGCCATTCCGACCGCAATGCCGGTGTTTGAGTTGACCAAAACGCTCGGAAAACGAACCGGAAGCAGGGTCGGCTCAGTGGTGGTGGAATCGTAGTTATCGACAAATTCGACGGTGTCGCTGTCAATGTCAGTGAACAATTCTTTGCAGACCTCGGTCAGTTTTACCTCGGTATATCGGGAAGCGGCATAGGCCATATCGCGTGAATAGGCCTTTCCGAAGTTGCCCTTTGACTCGACATACGGCACCAACAGAGATTCGTTGCCGCGTGTCATGCGAACCATCGTCTCATAAATGGCGCCCTCTCCGTGCGGATTAAGGCGCATGGTCTGCCCGACGACGTTGGCTGATTTGGTCAGCGAACCGCCGAGAAGCCCCATCTTATACATTGTATATAGGAGTTTTCGGTGTGAGGGCTTGAAGCCGTCGATCTCGGGGATGGCTCGTGAGACGATCACGCTCATCGCGTAAGGCAAATAATTGACTTCAAGCGTGTCGGTGATAATCTCATCGCGGACTTCTCCGCTGCCCGGAATATAAGCTGCTGCGGTTTTATGCTGCACCTGTTTTTCTTCTTTTTCCTTGCGTTTTTTCAAGGTTTAGCTCCTTTTCAAGGATTTTTTTCGTCCTTCGTCTCCGCTTTTTGGGCCCGCTTGAGCAGCAGCGTGTTGGCTTTTCGCTCGTCTGCGTCTGTCACGGTGAACTCGAAGCCGTCGCCTTCGTAATGATCGCCCGTCTCGGGGATCTTATTGAGCTTGTCGGCTATCCAACCGTTGACCGTGGCGAATTCCTCCGCTTCATCCCGTGAGATATCGATCAGCGTCGTCAGTTCCTCGAGATCGGCGCTGCCGTTAATCCGGTATTCTTCTTCACCCACCAGCGAAATATCGGTTTCTTCTTCGGTATCGTCGTGCTCGTCGTAGATCTCTCCGACCAATTCCTCTAGGATATCTTCCATCGTCACAATGCCGAGCGTGCCGCCGTATTCGTCGGTGACCACGGCCAAATGGGTTTTGGAAGTCTGAAGCAGTTTCAACAGCGTCGAGATAGACATGACTTCGGGTACGAAGCTGATCGGTTTGATCAATTCCTCGATCGGTCTGCAGCCGGTGTGTAAATTCGCGAAAAAGTCTTTTTGCGTGATGACACCGAGGATATTGTCGATGCTCTTCCGATAGACGGGAAGGCGCGAAAAACCGCTCTCAAAAAACACTTTTTCGATCTCTTCGGGGCTGTCCTCGATATCGGCGGCTTCAACCGCAACACGCGGCGTCAGAATGTCGGAGGCCTTCCGGTCATTGAACCGGATGGCGCTTCGGATGAGTTCACCCTCATCTTCATCGAGCGTTCCCACCTGCCGGCCCTCTTCAATAATGGTTAAAAGCTCGGCTTCGGTAATTGCCGATTCATCATGTCCACGACGATTCAAGAATTTTTGCCACTGGGAAAATAAAAATGAGAACGGTGTGAGAATGATCATCAGCGCTTGCATTGAACGCGCACAAGACATCGCATAACGCTCCGGAGCCCGCTTCGCAATGGTTTTCGGGGTGATTTCCCCAAACAGCAAAACGAGAATCGTCATTGACACGGTAGAGACGGTTGCTCCGATATCTCCGAAAAATTTAATGCATAAAACTGTTGCGATCGTTGTAGACGCGATATTGACCAGATTGTTCGCGATCAGCACCGTGGTAAGAAACTTATCGTATTGCCCGAGCATCTTCAATACCCGTTCGGCCTTCTTTTCGCCGTTGGCGGCAAGGCTTTTCAGCCGTATTCTGCCGGCAGTGGAAAACGACATTTCCGCAGCGGACGAATAAGCGGAGAACAGAATTAAAACAAACAGCGTGAGCAATAACGGTAAGTCTTCGGTACCCATATACACCCTTTTCCTTAATAACCGAAAATAACTGCGGTTATTTATGATATATCGGCCAACTCGATATACTGTGCGCCTTTTTGAGCGATGATTTCTTTTCGCCCGGCGAGATTGTCCCCGAGCAGCACGTCAAATGCCTCCACCGTCGCCTCGAAATCGGTCGGGGTGACGCGGATCAAGCGTCGCGTTTCGGGGTTCATTGTGGTCTCCCACATCATCTCGGGCTCGTTTTCGCCGAGTCCTTTGGAGCGCTGGATCGTGTATTTTTTGCCCTCAAGATTAGGCAAAATCTCAGCCTTTTCTTTCTCGGTATAGGCGAAGTAACTCATGTTTCCGCAGGTGATCTCATATAACGGTGACTCGGCGATATAGATAAATCCCTTATCGATTAATTGGGGCATCAACCGGAAAAACAAAGTCATGATCTGCGTTCGGATATGAAAACCGTCGACGTCGGCATCGGTGCAGATGATGATCTTATTCCAGCGCAGCCGGTCGATATCAAAGGTTTCTATGCCTTTCGCGGCTTTGGTGTGCAGTTGAACACCGCAGCCGAGTACTTTTATGATATCGAGAATGATCTCATTGTTGAATATCTTGTCGTAATCCGCCTTCATGCAGTTTAACGGCTTGCCGCGTACCGGCATGATGGCTTGGAAATCAGCGTCCCGCGACAGTTTGCACGAACCGAGCGCCGAATCGCCCTCAACGATATAGAGCTCGCGCCGGTCGAGGTCTTTTGTACGGCAGTCGACGAATTTTTGCACCCGGTTGCCGATATCCAACGCTCCGCCGATTTTCTTTTTCAGGTTGATGCGGGTCTTTTCGGCGTTCTCACGGCTGCGCTTGTTGACTAACAACTGGTCGGCGATCTTCGCGGCGTCGTCGGGATTTTCCAAAAACCAGACCTCGATGTTGTGCTTTAAAAAATCGGTCATAGCGTCCTGAATGAATTTGTTGTTGATCGACTTTTTCGTCTGGTTTTCGTAGCTGGTTTGGGTTGAGAATGAGCTTGTCACGATCGCAAGGCATTCCTCGATATCGCCGAATGTGAGCTTTTCCTCGCCCTTTGTATAGCGGTTTTTATTTTTCAGATAACTGTCAAACATGGCCACAAAAGCCAATTTCACCGCCTTTTCGGGCGCGCCGCCGTGTTCGAGCGGGCTGGAGTTATGAAAATATTCGATGATGCGGTTTGTGTTGGAATAAGTCACCGCAACATTGAACTTGACTTTATACTCGGGTTTGTCCTCGCGGTCGCGGCCGGTACGTTCGGCCTGCCAGAATTTGATCGGCACGATTGCCGTTTCTCCCGTGATCTCCCTGAGGTAGTCAACGATGCCGTCTTTGAAGCAGAACTCGTGCTTTTCGGTACCCGCGTCGTCCTCCCAATTCAAAAAAATCCGCAGACCCGCGTTGACAACCGCTTGTTTGTTGCAGAGCTGTATAAAGTAATCTTTGCCGATGGCGATGTCGGTGAATACCTCATCGTCGGGCAGCCATCGGATTCTCGAGCCGGTGTGGTTATATTCGCATTTTTTACGCTTGAGCCCGCCGACGTTTTCGCCGCGCTCGAAGTGCAGCGTATATTCATATTCATCGCGGTGGATGATAACATCCATCCACCGGGAGGCATACTGAGTCGCGGCAAGTCCCAGGCCGTTCAGACCGAGAGCGAACCCGTATCTTCCGCCGTCTTCGTTTTGATATTTGCCGCCCGCATAGAGTTCGCAGAACAGAAGTTCCCAATTGTAGCGTTCTTCTTTTTTATTGAATTCGACCGGTATTCCGCCCGCAAAGTCCTCGATCTCAATCGAGCCGTCGGAATGCCGGGTGACATAAATCTTGCTGCCCCTGCCCTCTCTGGCCTCGTCGATCGAATTCGAAAGGATCTCGAATACCGCGTGTTCGCAGCCCTCGATTCCATCCGAACCGAAAATGACGCCCGGGCGTTTACGGACTCTGTCCGCGCCTTTTAACGAAGAAATGTTTTCGGTTGAATTCTTCTCTGTCTTCGGCATCTGAGCCCTCCGCTCGTCTTTATCTATCAACGATATCTGAATATTGATGTATTTTTATTTTTGAATGCTACAAACCGAATCGGGCTTATTTTTCAACTGCCCCGTGATCCCTGAAGTCAACAAAAAACGTTTCTCTTAATAATCGCTTAAATAGATGATTTTCCCGGACAGATCCACTCCTGCGACCATGTATTTCATCGAACTTTTCGCAGGCAGAGCCCCGATTACTTCCGCGGCGGGAATATCAGCATTAAATATGATTCTGTAAAGGATCATGCGGCTGTATCCGCTTTCGGTGTGATAAGCCTTTAATAACAGATTCCCGTCGGGATATAAAAACAGTTCATACGTGTTATTTTCCGTCGTACCGGTAATCGGAATATAGCGGTTTTCTGCCGGCTGCGTCAAAATGGTGCTCTTCAACGAATATTTCCCCTGCGTACTGGGTGTATAGAGGTTGACGCTCATGCTTGTCCACCACGCGGAATAGGGATCCATCGTTATGCCGTATATCCAACCGCCCCGTATGATGCCGGTACGCAGCGTCTGCGGAAGAGAAACAGTGCTGCCGGAAGAAGTGTTGACCACGATCCAGCATGTGCTCGGTTCTTCCGAATCCGGTGTAAACAAGGCTGAATATAACGCGGCATTTCTGGTAGAATCGATTTGTATCGCTTGAATCAGCGGCGCGCCGGAACTGATGTCCACCGGAGAATACAGCCCGTCTTTGGCATAAAAAGTTTTTGCGGTGCGGCCCAGATTATCGATGACGGCGATCATGAGTTTGGTCTTGTACAGGTCGGACAGCTCGCCCGCCCCGGGAATCTTTTCGGCGATCGAAGCGATATATTGATCGGTATTTCGGTCATAAGTCATTCCGGTAATGATGTATTTTCCGTCGGGATCGTTTGCCACAAGCGATGTGATCTCAAAGTATTTATCGACAGAAGAGAAATCAACCGCTGAGAAAAACATAATCTGCCTGTTAGCGGTAAAGAGCAAATCGTTTCCCGCCCAACAAACGGTATCAAGCGCGAACATCGGCGTGGACGAAATCGTTTTTACCCCTGTCGCCATATCAAGAATCACGCCGAAACAGTGGTCGCTGCCGCCCGCGTCGGTACCTGCCTTTTTATAGAGAAACAATTTCGTACTATCGGGTGAAAGCGGTCCGGCTACATATTTTTCTCCGGCAGGAAATTCAGCTGAAGTGACGGTGGCGCCTGCCGAATCGGTGGCATAGACACGCTGGATGTTGGTGCTCTCGTTATATTGAACAAAAAATTCGCCCAAAGCCTCCATGGACGCCGCCTGAACCGTCGGGTCCACCGAAGCGAACGCATAGCTCGTTTGATCAATCGTTCTTGAAGTATCGGAAATCGGAACATATTCTTCGCCGGAGTCGATGACCCGGCCGCAAGCCGCCGTCAAGACGAGAACCGTCAGCAGGGACGCACAACCGTACTTTACCCAATCCCTTCTGCACTTCATGGAGTAACCTCCCAAAAAACGTTTAGGCATATCAATGCCTTTGTTATCAATGGCACTCAAAACGCCGGTTTCATAATATCATAATACCCAAAAAAATTCAAGCGTCTGCGTCCCGCCTCGACTCCGCGTGAAACAGAATTGTCAAATGTTGTTCGTTTGCAATCCCATTATGTTTATGTTATAATAGGAACAATTTTGGGCAGGATTTCCGGTCGGAATATCCGCCGGACGCTTCCCCAAAAACATATTCGGAGCGAAAACTTCATGAGAAAAATCAAAATCGCGCCTTCAATTCTCTCCGCCGATTTTTCCGCGCTCGAAGCCGACTGCAACTCGGTACTCGAAAGCGGTGCGGATCTGCTCCATGTGGACGTCATGGACGGCCACTTTGTTCCGAACATCAGTTTTGCGTTTCCGGTCATCGCCTCGATGCGCAGACGAAGCGATGCTTTTTTCGATGTCCACATCATGATCAGCGAGCCGCAGAAATATATCGGCAGATTCGCCGAAGCCGGAGCCGACGGAATTACGTTTCACCTCGAAGCCGACGGCAACCCGTTTATCACCGCAGATATGATCCGCAAAACCGGAAAGACCGTCGGTGTCTCCGTCAAGCCGGGAACGCCCGCAGAATCGGTTTATCCGCTGCTTCCGGTTGTCGACCTTGTGCTTGTCATGACCGTTGAGCCCGGATTCGGCGGGCAGAGTTTTATGGAAGAGATGCTTCCGAAGATCGGGGCGATCCGGAAAGAAGCCGACCGAATCGGCAAAAAAGACCTCATTGTTGAAGTGGACGGCGGAATCGACGATAAAACGGCTCCGCTCGTCATTCAGGCCGGAGCTGATCAACTCGTCGCCGGATCATTTGTTTTTCAGGCGAAAGACCGAAAAAAAGCGATCTCTTCTCTCAGATCGTAACGGCCGAAAGAAAAGATCGTTTTTAAGTACAGCGGTACCTTGTGATTTTATCGCTGCGGCCTCAGCAGTTTGCCGAATACGTCCCCGTCCGCAATCAACAGGAAATCGGAAAAACAAATGCTCTCATCGAGGTCTTTACGCAGCACGGCGAATTCGGACACGGTATCCGTAACATTTTCTTTTTGTTCCTCCATCGTCAGGAAAAACCGATTTTCGCTCTCGAATAATTTCATGCCTTCCGCTGCCGGGTTTAACTCCTCCCCGCACCGCTCGGCAAGTTCGTACAGGTCCGACAACCGTCCGAATTCATAGACCACGCGTTTGGGCTTTGAGGTGCGAATCAGGATCCTGCAGCCGTTTTTACGTCGGTAAGCGTTTACGAAATATTTGTCGGCTCCCGGAAAATCGAATCTCCGCTTGCAGCCGCAAATCAAATCCGCGACCAGACGGCGGGTCGGCTCATTCGAATAATCGAGCGACGGAAAATCCAATCCGTAAGCGGCAAGTTCCTCGGCACTCATCATAATGATAAAATTGTTTTCGGTTGTTGAAGTGATCTTCATTTCTGATATTCGCATCCTTTCAAGGATATAGTTCGATTTTACCCTTGCACAGTCCGACTTTCAAGAGGTGGTTTTTGGCATATGCCAGACATCAGAGGCCGCGGAATCGTTTTCAGACAGCGCAAGAATTCGATTTTAACCGCTCCGATAAAAGAATATCAAGCAAGCGAACATCTCTCGGTGCCGATTTCTCCCGGTGCTGAGGTGCATTTTGCCATTGGCTCAAAAGTGACGCAAAATGAACTTTTGGCTGTCGACGAAGAAACCGGCATCAACATTTATTCGCCCTGCACCGGTATACTGGACAGCATCGTCCCTGCCGAACATCCTTTGCTCGGCAACTGCGATCTGCTTAGGCTGACTGTTGCCGGAAAGACCGAATTGCGGGAATCCGTTCAACTCAAACTCGGAGAAGGTATGCTCTCCTATCAGGATATCGCCGGCATCATTGATACTCTCGACGGAAAACCGCTTGCGCACAAACTGAAGGAGTTTTCGGCAAACGGAATTGCAGTTCTCGCCGCGGATGCGATCGAAGACCAATCATTTGTCTGCAGTGAAAACGGCGTGTTATATCATTACTATGCTCTTGTTGAAGAAGGATTAAAAATCGCAGCTGAACTCTGCGGCATCAAAAAGACCCAGGTTTTCGTCTATTATCGGCGTGACCATTCGGAGACAGAGCTCAAATTCGACAGCAGCATTACGGTCGTCTGCGGAAAATATCCCGCGAGAGTTCCGTTCTTGTCAATAAACAAAAAGAAAATCGGTTTTATCAGCGCCCAGGCCTGTTATGACCTCGTCAAACTCGTCCGAACGGGCGAACAGCAGCTTTCGACGATAATCACTGTCGCCGGACACCATATCACCAAGCCGTGCAATGTCCGCGTACCTGTCGGGACTCCGATCGGAGAGGTGATCGATTTCTGCGAACCGGACAACAGCCCTGCCTTGGTCGTGATCGGCGGGCCGATGACAGGCAAATATACGGAGGATCTCACAACGCCCGTTTATCCGGGCATGGGTGCGGTTTTGTTGCTGGAACCCATCGCAATCCGGGAGATGTCCAACTGCTGGGGCTGCGGGGAGTGCGTCCGCTGCTGCCCTCAAGGGCTGATGCCGCTTTATATCGCGCGTTTTTCCCGACACGGGAAGCTCTCCGACTGCAGAGATTTCGGCGCTCTGCACTGCATCGAATGCGGCTGCTGCAGTTACGTCTGTACCGGCGGCATTAACCCGATGTCCTTCATTCAAAGCGTAAAAAGCCAACTTCACTCCTATCAAACAACTCACCGCGCAAAAGACCAGCCGAAACGCAGACACCCTTTGTCGTCCGACTCTCCCGAAGTGACGGCACACTTGAAAGAGGGAGAAGAAAGATGAAACTGATCAAAACCTCTCCACCGTTTATCAAATCCGGAAAGTCCCAGAGTGCCTCGATGAAACGGATGATTGTATGTCTGGGGCTCGCACTGATTTATGCGGTTTTCTTTTTCGGGCTCCGGCTGCTTGTCAACGCAATCATCAGCATCATCATCTGTGAATTCTGCGAGCTCATCGTTTCCGGATTGGTCCGTCTCCCGAATACGGCAAAAGATCTCTCCGCGATTGTCACCGCGCTGATCATTGTTTTGCTCTTGCCTGCGGCAGTTCCGCTCTGGTTAATTTTAATTGCGGATGCCTTTGCGGTCTTTATCGCAAAAGCGGTATTCGGCGGTCTCGGACATAATCCGTTCAACCCCTCCGCTTGTGCGATTGCGTTTATCACCGTGTGCTGGCCGAAATATATCTTCCGGTATCCGACCGTTCCCCAGATGCTTCCGGTGTTTTCCGCCGATTTGTCCAAAGTGACTTATGGTTCCTCGGTGCTCGCCTATCTCAATGCGGGCGGCGTTGCGCCGTACCGCCTTTCCGATATCTTTTTCGGCGCAGTGCCGACAGCTGCGGGCACAGGCTGCGGTTTACTGCTGCTTGCCTGTTTTATTTATCTCTCCGTCAAACGGACGATTCATTGGAGAATCACGGCCGCGTTTTTGCTCACCTTTACACTTCTTTCTGCCGTTTTGCCCCGCGCGGGACTTTGGTATATCTCGGCATTTTCCGAGGTTTTCTCAGGATATCTTCTTTTCGCGGCTGTCTTTATGCTGACCGATCCGTCCACCTCACCGAAATCCGATATCGGCGGGATTATTTACGGCGTCATCTGCGCGATTGCGGTTATACTGATGAGGCGGTACGGCATCTACGAAGAGAGTTTGTGTTTTGCTTTGATTATCTGCAATGCGATTGCTCCGACCCTTGACAGATGGGTCGCCTCAATCCCCGAAAGGCGGTTGTGAGGTGCCACACTTGAAACAAGTTCGGAAAAGCAAACAAAAGCCAATGCTTTCAAAACCTAAAAAACAATATACCGAAATGTCCGGTTATCAGCTCCGTCTGCGCAGAGCTTTTGATAATCAACTTGACCGTGCTGTCGTTCAAAGCGCGAAAACTACAATGCGGGGTCTCGCAAGAACAGCGAACATCAAACCGATTGATAATTATAATTATGATGACCGGCTGCACGAGACCAATGCGAAAAACGTTTTTCGGAACGGCCTTCTTCTTAACAATCCCATACTGTTCAACGCCCTCGGCGTAACGGTTCTGATCGGCGCCTGCGATACGCTCTTCAAAGCATTGGTGATTTCGGGCGTTACTCTTGCGCTGATGCTGGTCACGGAGCTGCTGACCTCTTTGTTTTATAAGGACTTCGACACTCCGATGCGGATGACCGCGTACGTTCTGACAGCTGCTGTGTTATTGGCTTTAATCGCCCCGCCGATTTTCAACCGCTACCCTGCGCTTGTGTCATCTCTGGGTATCTATCTTCCGCTTTTATGCATCACCGGACTTTTGACGGTGCGCTGCGAAACTTTTGCTTCGGTCAATACCGCCGGGCTCGCTTTCGCGGATGCAATCGGCTGCTCCTGCGGATTCGGGTCAATCGCAATTCTCTTCGGAGTACTGCGTGAATTTTTTTCGGCAAATTCTTTTGCGGGCATTATTATCGGTAAAGGGCACACGCTCCCGGCTGCCTCGATGGCATTTTTCGCTTTTTTGATGCTCGGTCTGCTTTCGGCGCTCGCTCAGCGGCTCAGACGGTTCTGGTTCAGACGACGTCAGTCGGACCTTGAGGATGCCGTTGAAGAGGATAAATTATAAATTCTTGAATCTTACCTCGAAAGGAGAGCCATACAGATGGGCGAATTCACACATTTGGTGACCATAGCGATTGCCGTGATTTTCGCGGAGAATTTGTTTTTCTCACGCGCACTCGGTACCGAAGTCGTAGTCCGGATCATAGCCCACCCCAGAGACTTTTTCAAATTCAGCCTGATTCTCACGACAGTGACGGTGCTCTCCTCGGCAACAGGCTGGATGCTCGATTCGGCGATTACAGCGCTCGGGTTCACTGTTTATTCCACATACTATGTCGGCAAATCGCTGGCTTATGTCATCAGCCTGATTGGGATGTATCTGATCGCCGATGCGGTTTTGCATCGGACTGCACCCGTTTTTTATCGCGGTATCTCCAAAATTCTGCCCATCGCGGTATTCAATACCGCCGCGTTGGGCGCTCCGCTCCTGCTGACCAGGCTCCGTCCTACACTCCTGACAGGGCTGCCCGGCAGCAACTTTTTGGGTGCTCTGGTCTTTGGCGTAGCGGTCGGAATCGGTTTTATTTTTGCCCTCTTGCTTATGACGGAAGGTATACGGCAAATCGATGCGATGGATCTTCCCGACGCCTTTGACGGATTACCCGCACGCTTCATCTATATCGGTCTGCTCGCACTCGCTTTTGCGGGTGTTGCCGGCCGCCAGACGCTGTTATGATACTAATTTTCATGAAATAAATGTATAATCAATATATGACATTGATTCCCGAGAGTAAACATCTTCAAAACGTATAGGAGGTCTCGTCAATGAAGATCAAACGGTCGAAGTACATGTACAGAAAAAAGCGCCCGTGGATGACGATCGCGGTAATCGTTATCTGCGTCGCGGCACTGTTTGGGCTGGGCTGGCTGCTGTCGGCTGCGCTGCCCGGTATGTTATCTCAAAACAGTTCGCCGGTTTCCTCTTCGACGTCCGAATCTTCAGCTCCGGTATTGTCCGAAATTTCATCATTGCCTCCGGAGTCCCTCCCTGTCTCCGAAACCTCAATGCCGTCACAACCCTCCGAGCCGATATCGGCCATGAAATCTGTCTCGCCGCAGGGCGCGGCGCTCTATGATGATACGGCGCTTGCGCAATTTTGCTTAGACGCGAAAACCGCCGGAGCGGATACCGTCATCATCGACGTGAAAACCGTCGATTCTTATATGATCTACACCGACGTCGGCTTCAGCAAAACCGTCGGCGTTTCCGGAGCCGAATATGCCGCGATTGCCGCCACCGGCGGCATCGACCCGCTCTATACCGCCCGAAAGGACCTCTACAGTGCCGTCACCACCATCAAAGCGGCAGGTCTGAAAGCCGTCGCACGCATCAACTGTTTTATGGACTGCAATGCCGGACGCATTTTGAAAGGCGCGAAAACCGTCACTGCCGCCGGCACAACCTGGGTCGACGATTCTCCTTCAAAGGGCGGAAAGAGCTGGCTGAACCCCTATTCCGAAGCTGCCGGAACCTATAATCTCACAATTGCCTCCGACTGCGCGGCAGCCGGATTTGACGCTGTCATCGCGGACTTTGTGCAGTTCCCGGTCGGCCCTTCATTAAGTTTGATTAATTACGGCCCCGACGCGGTTACTATTTCCCGTTCGCAGATTCTGACGCGATTTATGCAGAACTTGGTCGACAATACCGGCATCCCGGTCTTTTTGACCGTTCGCAATTTGACCGCAGAAGGCTCGGCCGAATTCGGCGGGAGCCCGTTCGGTTATCAAATCAACGGGCTTGCCGGTTATGTCGCGGTGTTGAACGCCCCCGCATCACCGCGCAAAAACGCCGCCGCAGCAATGACCGCCGATACCGCGGCAGCGGCCGCAGCCCTTTTACCGGTTGATAAAGAACTCGTGATTGCTGTGATCGCGCCGCAAAGCGACGTTTCCGCGCTGTACGGGTTCGAAAAATATGCGCAATTCACAAAGTAAAAGGAGATCGAAGACATGAGAGCAATCGTGCTCGCCGCCGGAAAGGGCACCCGACTTTTGCGTGAAGGCGACGACTTTCCAAAAGCCATGAAGCCGTTATGCGGAAAACCGATCTTAAGTTATGTTTTAAAATCTCTCGGCTTTCTCCATAAAAAGAATATCACCGTCGTAATCGGTTATAAACGCGAAAAAGTTCTTGAGGCCTTCAGCGGTTATAACTTTGTCATCCAGGAGGAGCAGCTCGGAACCGGACATGCGGTTAAGGTATGCGAAAAGTCTTTTGAAGGTTACGACGGCCCGGTTTTGATTATGCTCGGTGATATGCCGATGTTCAAACAGCAGACCCTGCTTGATATGTTCGCACTGCAAAAGAAAAACGGCGGCTGCGTCATTTTGACCGCGATTAGCGAACAAAAGCTCCCTTACGGGCGCATCGTTCGCGACGAAAACGGAAAATTTGCGGGTGTGGCAGAGGAGAAGGATTGCACACCGGAACAAAAATTGATTAAAGAACTCAACCCGAGCATTTATGTCTTTGACGCCAAACAGCTTTTTTCAGCGCTCGGAGAACTGCGTTCCGACAACGCCCAAAAAGAATATTACCTGACCGACGTTCCGGCGATTTTGCAAAAACGCGGGTTTCCGGTCACAACGCATACCATCCGCGATGATGTCCAGATCATCGGAATCAACACCGAGGAAGACCTCGAACTTTGTTCAAAATACCTCAAATGACCGGCGATTACAAAGCAGTCACCGCCTGTTTCACCGGCCACCGCCCGGACAAACTTCAAAAGGAAAAACTCCCTCTGATTGCCGAAGCGCTGAACCGGGAATTGGCCGTCTGTATCCGCGGCGGCCATCAACGTTTTATCTGCGGTATGAGCCGGGGCTTTGACCTGATATGCGCAAGGGCTGTGCTCAAAGCAAAATGGGAATATCCGAACGTATTTTTAGAGCTCGCCCTGCCCCATGCCGGTCAGGCCGACCGTTGGAGCGAAGCCGACAAAGCCGCTTATCGATACATCATCGAACGCGCCGACCTTGTGACCTGTCTTTCACCGAATTATGTGCGAGGATGCATGCATGCCCGCAACCGTTATATGATTGACAATTCTTCTCTTTTGATCGCTTACTTCGACGGCACGCCCGGGGGAACCGCAAGCACCGTCGAGTTGGCTGAAAAGCGAGAAATGGAAATCCATAATCTTTATCAAATCGTAGGAGCGACTGTTGCAATGAAGTAATAAGTAATCGTGAATAGTTAAAAGGTTCGGTGCCGCCGCGGCGGGAATTGATATATTTAGGGAATGAATAAAATGCAAATCAAAGTAAAAATAAGACGTCTCACGCAAACTGCGAAACTGCCTGTATACGCCACCGACGGCTCGAGTGCGGCGGATTTGTTTGCCGATATCGCCGAGCCCTATGTGCTCGAACCGGGCAAACGGTTTTTGTTCCCGACCGGAATCTCCGCTCAGATCACGGAAAGCGGTTACGGATTATTTGTGTTTGCGCGCAGCGGACACGGCAACAAACACGGCGTCACGCTCAGCAACAGCGTCGGTGTGATTGACAGTGACTACCGGGGCGAAATCCGCGTGGGACTTTCCAATCTCTCCGATACACCATACACGGTTATGCCGGGCGAGCGTCTTGCCCAGATGGCGCTGATGCCGGTCGACCGCGCCGTCTTTATCGAGGCTGAAGAACTTGACGATTCCGAACGCGGCGCAGGCGGTTTCGGCTCTACGGGGAAACAGTGATTATGAAAAAAGCGATTTCGATTCTCTGCACACTTGCGTTTTTCTTTCTGATTATCGCCGCGATGTACACGGTTGTCTGCGGCGTCGGATTGAATACCGGATTTTATAACAAAGAATACGCCGAGCTCAACACCGCTGCCGACCTCGGAATGTCTCACGATGATTTGATGAAATCTACCGTTACCCTGATTGATTATATCAAAGGAAACCGGGACGATATGGTTGTAAACGCAACTATCGACGGCGTTCAACGTGAGGTCTTTAACGACCGCGAAAAGGCGCATATGGTTGATGTGGCGGCGCTGTTCGGCGGCTGGAACGTTTATAAAACCGTCTGTCTGGTCGCCAGTCCGCTGATCTTTGCGGCTGCGGTTTTTATCGTACGCGAGAACCGGCTTCGCTTCTTCGCAAGACGCTATATCGAGGGCGCGGCGATTTTCTTTGTGATTTTGATTGCGGCGGGAATTTGGGCTTTGATCGACTTCAATTCGCTCTGGGTGAATTTTCACCTGCTGTTTTTCCATAACGACCTGTGGATGCTCGATCCCTACACCAGCGTCATGATCAATATGTTCCCCGAGCAGTTTTTCAACGATATGGTTTTGCGCATCATCCTCCTGACAGCCGCCTCCGTATTGATTCCGCTGGTTGTTTCGATTGTGTGTTTGGTAAAAAAGAAAAAAGGTGATTAAAACACAGAGCTGCGGACAAAGAATACCGCATCTCTTTTTTGTTCAAATATGTAAATGCCTTCTTTGCCGGGATTCTTCGATTCGACATATAGTGCACTCTTCAGAATGACAAACAAGAGCCGTGGTTGCCCGCGGCTCTTGTTTTTATATGTTGAATGGCGACTAGTCGATGATGATCTGCTCGTCTTCGCGGTCGAAGCAGTGGACGCGATTGGTGTCGATCGCAATGCGGATGGTGGAGCCGTCTTTGGTGGTCGTGGTCGGCTTGACGCGCGCGGTCATGCTCTGGCCTTCGCAGGACAGATACAGATAGGTCTCGGAGCCCATCGGCTCGGTGACTTCGACAAAGGCTTCGAAAATCGAATCCGGATGCTCAGCAAGGTAATCGGCTTCGTCGTGCATATCTTCGGAGCGGACACCCATGATGATGGTGTTGCCGAAATAATTTCTGAAGAACTCTTTTTTGTATTTTTCCGGCGGGAGCTTGAAGAGGAACTTTTTCTGCTCGCCGTATTCAAATCCGACACAGCTGCCAAGATCGATGACTCTGCCCTCGAGGAAGTTCATCATCGGGGTGCCGATGAAGCTGGCGACGAAAAGATTGCCCGGATGATTATAAAGCGTATCGGGATCGGCGACCTGCTGGATATAGCCGTCTTTCATGACGACGATACGGTCGGCCATGGTCATGGCCTCGACCTGGTCATGGGTGACGTAGATAAAGGTCGTGCCGAGTTTGTTGTGCAGCTTGGAAATCTCGGTTCTCATCTGGTTTCTGAGTTTGGCGTCGAGGTTGGACAGCGGTTCGTCGAGCAGGAACACTTTCGGCTCACGGACGATGGCGCGGCCGAGCGCGACACGCTGCCGCTGACCGCCGGACAGAGCCGCGGGTTTGCGTTCGAGGAATTTTTGGATATCGAGGATACGAGCGGCCTCTTTGACGCGGCGCTCGATGTCCTTTTTTGGGATACCGTGCAAACGAAGACCGAATGCCATGTTCTCATAGACACTCATATGGGGATACAGCGCGTAATCCTGGAAGACCATTGCGATGTCTCTGTCTTTCGGAGCGACATTGTTCACAAGACGGTCGTCGATGTAGCACTCGCCGCTCGAAATCTCCTCCAGACCGGCCACCATACGCAGAGTTGTGGATTTTCCGCAGCCGGACGGACCGACCAAAATGATGAACTCTTTGTCTCTAATTTCAAGATTAAAATCGGTAACAGCGAGCTTATCGTTGTTCGGATATTTTTTGCAGACATTTTTCAGTGACAATGTTGCCATTTCAGTTCCTCCTATAATAACATACGCCCGAGCTGCGCCGAAGCGTATGCCGTAGCGCTGGATGCAACCTTATTTTAGCACAATCAAGCGAAAAAATGAATAGTCAGAGCCCTCTGAGAAATGCCAAACTTGCCATTTCGTGTTTGTATAAATTGTACAGTTTATGCGCATATATCACAAATACAACGTTATTTATTTGTATATTATGCTTGTTTCACAAGCTCGTTTCGACGCTTTTGGATGAATTTTTCACTCAAAATTCACAAATTCGCTCGTTTTGGCTCCTTCCGGTTCACGGTTCGCGTGCTCAAAACACGGTTTCAAGTCCCGCCCTTGTGTCTTGACAGCCGAATAGCTTTGTACTAAAATAGGCAAAAGAGACCAATGAGGAGGTAATAATTTATGGTATATCCCAAAATCGGCATCCGTCCCGTCATCGACGGCCGCTGGGGCGGCGTGCGCGAATCGCTTGAAAAACAGACGATGGGGATGGCTTCGGCTGCGGCCAAACTCATCTCGGAAAATCTCAGATATCCCGACGGAACCTCGGTTCAGTGCGTCATTGCCGACACGACGATCGGCGGCGGCGCAGAAGCCGCCAAATGCGCCGAAAAGTTTTATAACGAACGCGTCTGCGGCACTTTATCCGTGACCCCCTGTTGGTGCTACGGCAGCGAAACCATGGATATGGACCCGACCACCGTGAAAGCGGTTTGGGGTTTTAACGGCACCGAACGCCCCGGCGCGGTCTATTTGGCTGCGGTCATGGCGGCGCATGCGCAAAAGGGTCTGCCCGCATTTTCGATTTACGGCCGCGACGTTCAGGACGCCGGAAACTCCGGCATCACGCCCGACGTCGCAGAAAAAATATTGAAATTTGCCCGCTGCGCAATCGCAGTCGGTTTGATGAAAAATAAATCATACGTCAATTTCGGCGGCGTCTCAATGGGCATCGCGGGTTCTTACTGCGACGCAAATTTTTTCCAGAGATATCTCGGCATCCGCGCGGAGTGGTGTGATCTGACCGAAGTTCTGCGCCGGATGAAACTCGAAATTTACGACCATAAGGAATATGACCGCGCTTACGCGTGGATTAAAAAGAACTGCCCGGAGGGCTTTGATTGCAACGCGGGCAAGAATCTGCCCGAAGTCGTCACTAAATCCAAGGTCGTCGAACCCGACAAGGATTGGGAATTTATCACCAAATTCAGCTTGATCGTGCGCGATGTGATGCTCGGCAACCCCGAACTCGGCAAGATGGGCTGGCACGAGGAAGCGCTCGGCAAAAACGCCATCGCGGGCGGCTTCCAGGGCCAAAGAAACTGGACCGACTGGCTGCCGAACGGCGATTTTACCGAGGCGATCATGAACTCCACCTTTGACTGGAACGGCGCGCGCATGCCGGTCACTTTTGCGACCGAAAACGATACCATGAACGGCATTGCGATGCTGCTCGGACATTTGGTCACAAACACCGCGCCGCTCTTCTCCGACGTGCGCACCTACTGGAGCCCGGAAGCGGTCAAACGCGTAACCGGAAAATCGCCCAAAGGCATCGCAAAGGACGGCTTTATCCATCTGATCAACTCGGGCGCGACCGCGCTCGACGGCACCGGCTGCGCGAAGAACGATCAGGGCGAGGGCTGCATGAAGCCGTGGTGGGATATGACCGACAAGGACATCGACGCCTGTTTGAAAGCAACCGACTGGTGCAGAGCCAACTATGAATATTTCCGCGGCGGCGGATTCTCGTCGCACTTCCGCACTCAGGCCGAGATGCCGCTGACCATGATCCGCGCAAACATGATCGACGGGATCGGCCCGGTGCTTCAGATTGCCGAGGGCTATTCGGCCATCCTGCCCGACGATATCCACGAAAAACTCGACAAGCGCACCGATCCGACCTGGCCGACCACCTGGTTTGTGCCGAAACTGACCGGCAAAGGCGCGTTCAAGGACGTCTACAGCGTCATGGCCAACTGGGGCGCCAACCACGGCGCGAGCGTCTACGGACATGTCGGCGCGGAACTGATCACGCTGGCTTCGATGCTGCGCATTCCGGTCGCCCTGCACAACGTCGGGGACGAGCGGGTCTTCCGCCCGCACGCCTGGTCGGCATTCGGAACCGACGATCTTGAATCGGCCGATTACCGCGCCTGCGGGTACTACGGCCCGATGTACAAATAATTCAGATCAGAATCATTGCGGCGCGGGCTCTCGCCCGCGCCGCATCCCGTCAGAGGTATTAAATGAAGAGAATCGGAACTCCCATTCACGAACTTGCGCCCGCAGCGGGAAACCCCCGCAACAGCGAGGGTGCTTTTCTGCGCTTAAAAAACGGGGAGTTGTTATTTGCATACAGCCGTTTCAAAGGCGAGAGCTGGGGCGATTTCGCGGTCTGCGATATCGCGGCGATCCGGTGTAAAGGTTCCGTATGGAGCGAACCGGAGATTTTGTTCTCCGCGAAATCACTCGGCACCAAAAACGTGATGAGCGTATCTCTTCTTCGCCTTGACAACGGCGATATCGGCCTATTCTTTATCGTTCGGGACAACGGCGAAGGCCTTTCCGATATCCGGCTGCATCTGTTTCGCAGTCATGATGAGGGAAAGACATGGGATCAGCCGGTGTGCTGTATCCCCGAACCCGGCTACAACGTCACCAACAACGACCGGGTGGTGCGGCTCAAAAGCGGACGTTTGATTGTTCCCTGTTCCCTGCATAAAAATGATTTGGCCGCGGGAGTTTTCAACCCCGGCGGAACCGTTCGCTTCACCTGCTCCGACGACGGCGGCAAAACCTGGAGCAATCTCGGCGGTATGAGTGTCCCCGAAAGCAGGTTCGATCAAAACGGCTATCAGGAGCCGGGTATCATTGAACTATCGGACGAGCGGCTTTATTGCTGGATCCGGACGGATCTGGGAAGGCAATATGAAATGCTCTCCTTTGACGGGGGAGAAACCTGGAGTATCCCCAAACCTTCAATATTCACCGCCCCGCTTTCTCCGCTTTCGATGAAACGGCTGCCGGACGGGAGGCTGTTCGCAGTCTATAATCCCATTCCGAACTATAATACCAGAAACCTATCCAAAGCCGGCTGGGGACGAACCCCGCTGGTCGGCGCGCTGGTGAATCAGGAGATCACAAAAATCGAAAAGACGTTTTTAATTGAGGACGATCCCGAAGCGGGCTATTGTTACTGCGCGATCCATCCCGAAACCGACCGCATGTTTTTGGCTTATTGCTGCGGCGGCGCGAAAGACGAGGGCTGTTTGCAGCGGCTCCGTCTGACTGAAATACGGTATGAAAATTTAAACTGAATTGAAAAAGCTTATATCCTTTTTGGCGGTTATTATAGCCGTCTGCATGCTGCCGTTGACCGGCTGCGGAAGTACCTTAAATAAAATATCGATCGGATTGGACGCGTTTCCGTATACGCTCGATCCGCAGCTTGAGGCGCAGCAATCCGGCGCTTCTGTATTCGGTTTTCTCTTTTCGGGTCTTCTTCAATACGGAAAAGACGGAATGCTCCGTCCCGACGTCGCCGAGCAGTTTTATTTCTCTGATGACGGCAGAAAACTGACCTTTATTTTACGCACCGATCGGTTTTGGCAGGACGGTTCTCAGGTCACCTCCTATGATTTCGAATATGCCATCGAGCGCATCCTCATACCTGAAACCGGCTCTTCCTACGCAAAAGTCCTGTTTTCGATCACGGGAGCCGGGGCATTTTACAATAAGACCGCGGCGAAGATCGCCGGAATATCCTGCCCCGACAAAAGCACTTTGATTTTCAGCCTGGATTATACCGATGAGATGTTTTTATATGCCTTTGCAGAACCCTGGCTGTCACCCTGCAACAAAGCTTTTTTTACCGCCGCGGGCGGCTCTTACGGCATGACCGCAGCAAAAACCCTTTTCAACGGTCCCTACGCCGTCTACAGCAGGAACGATACGCTGATCGTCCTTAAAAAGGCCGAATATGCCGAAAAGACGCTGCCCGGTTCCGTTACCTTTTATAAAAGCTCCGATATCTCTGAAAAAGAACTCGCTTCCCGCATCAATTCCAAAAAAACCGTGATGGCAATCTCCGATCGGGAACTGGACATCCGCTCCGGTATTGAGACGGAACGCATCGATGACCTGACCTGGGCGATCAGTTTCGGCGTCGGTGTAAATACGGCAGGCCGCGATGAGCTTCTTCGCCTTGCGCTGGCATATGGGGGATTCGGCGAGTTGCAGCAGCAGAATCAAATAACCAATCTTATGCCTGCGGCATATTCCGGTTTTTTCCTCTCGAAACCTCAATCCGCACGCGCCTCCGATAATGAGGCGGCGAAAGGGCTCTTAAGCACCCTCCTTGCCAATTACAAGCTCTCGTCTCTGCCCACGATCACCCTTTTGGTGCCGGACGAGGAAGAGGCCCGCGCACTGTCGGATGAACTGGTGCAGTTATGGCAAAAAAACATCAGCGTATTTGTCACACGGGAATATTACAGCCGTGCGAAAATCCGGTCGCTGATGAAAAACGGCGATTATGACGCTGCGCTGATTCCGGTCGAATACACACAGTCGACACCGGTCGCGTTTTATAAAGACCTTTGCACACAGATCGGCGCTTACGAGGCGGTCACCGCGCAGTTGGATGCGATTCAGGCTTATTCCGAACAGGAATTCGCCAAAGCGGCAGAACAGCTGATATTTGACAGCAGGCGCATCTTCCCCGTTCAAAAGGGCGGCATTTTTGTCTATTCGGATTCAAAACTCGAACACATCTATTATAACCGCAGGGCGGGCATTGTCGATCTGGAATAATCATTCAGAGGTACAGCTATGGAAAAACACATTGTCAATGACATCAAATTCAACGTTACCGAAGAGGATTTTCTCAAAGCGATCGATATGAAACGCGACCCCGGCGGCGAAGATTATATCCGCGTGACGGAACTGCTCTCGCAGGCTCTCGGAATTGCGCGTCCGAAATATATATACTGTATCAGCGCCATCGAAGAAAAGGGCGACGGTTTCGTCGTGGCCGGAGGACAGCGGTTTGACTCCAAACTGGTGCGCAGAAACCTTGACAAGGTACATCGGATTGTCCCTTATGTGGCCACTTGCGGCGTCGAAATTGAAGAGTGGTCGCGTCAATTTACCGATCTGCTTGAACAGTTCTGGGCTGACGAACTGAAAAAGCTGGTTCTGTTCAAATGTTACGCGGACTTGCAAAAAACCGTCAAATCGGCCTATTTTCCGGCGCAGGACCTCTCGCATATGAGTCCCGGATCGCTTGCGGACTGGCCGTTATCCGGGCAGATTCCGTTATTTAACCTGATCGGAAACGTCATCGAAGACATCGGCGTGGTACTGACCGATTCGCTTCTGATGCTGCCCTCGAAAACGGTATCGGGTTTTTATTTTTCAAGCGCATCGAATGCGTTCGAATCGCACTACGAAAATTGCAAGTTCTGTCCGATGCCCAACTGTCCCGGAAGAAGAGCCCCCTATTCGGGTAAGACGGAGTAACCGCACCGATCAGACACTGCTTGGACTGATTTGAATTAAAATTCGTATTAATTGCATAAAATTACAGAATAAATTGTCGATTTTGGGTAAAATTGCTTGCGCAGCACGGGACAGTGTGATATAATCCATTAAAATGTGGGAAAACGTCATTCCTTTTTTGGGTTTTCTCCTGCATTAATTTACATACTTTAGTAAAGGTGGTATTTTCAATGCGTTATTTTGACCAGAAACACGAATGCATGTCCGCAGATGAGATGAAGAAGCTCCAGGATGAGCGTCTCTGCAATACGGTGAACCGGGTCTATAATAATGTACGATTTTATCACGACAGAATGGATCAATGCGGCCTGAAACCCTCCGATATCAAAGGGGTGCAGGACTTACATAAGCTCCCGTTCATGACCAAGGCCGATCTGCGCGACAATTATCCCTTTGGCACCTTTGCCGTCCCGAACGATCAAATTGTCCGCATCCATGCCTCGTCCGGAACGACCGGAAAATCCATCATCGTCGGCGTCACCAAAAACGACGTCAAAATGTGGGCCGACTGCGTGGCGCGCTGTCTGGTCATGGCCGGCGCTTCGAAACACGACATCATTCAGGTCTCTTACGGCTACGGGCTTTTCACGGGCGGCCTGGGCCTGCATTACGGGAGCGAGCGTCTGGGCGCGCTGACCATCCCGACTTCCGGCGGCAACACCGCGCGTCAGATTCAGCTGATGCAGGATTTGGGTTCGACCATTTTATGCTGCACGCCGTCTTATTCGCTGTTCTTGGCCGACTACATCCGCGACAACAATATCCCGCTTTCGTCGCTTAAACTCAAGGCCGGCGTCTTCGGCGCGGAGCCGTGGTCGGAACTGATGAAAGACGAGATCGAGCAGCGGCTCGGACTCAAGGCCTACGACATCTACGGCCTCTCTGAGGTCATCGGACCGGGCGTCGCGATGTCCTGCAACTACGGCGAAGGCCTGCACGTCAACGCCGACCATTTTTACCCCGAGATCATCAATCCCGAGACCGGCGAAGTGCTGCCCGAAGGTCAGACCGGTGAAATCGTGTTCACCTGCATCACCAAAGAAGCGCTTCCGATGATCCGCTACCGCACCCGCGACCTCTCGTCGTTATCTTTCGGCACCTGCGAATGCGGCAGAACGCTTCCCAAGATGAAAAAGGTCATCGGCAGAAGTGACGACATGCTGATCATCCGCGGCGTCAACGTCTTCCCGTCTCAGGTTGAGAGCGTTTTACTCTCGATGGGTCAGGTTGAGCCGCATTATATGCTCTACGTCGACCGCAAGGGCAATCTCGACGAACTCTCGATCGAGGTTGAAATGACATCCGAGATGTTCTCCGATAAGATTGACCGGGTCGAAGCCGTTGAGCGCAAACTGCAGAGCCAGATCCAGTCGGTTCTCAACATCAACGCCGACGTCCGGCTCGTCGCCCCGAAATCGATTCCGAGAAGCGAGGGCAAAGCCAAGCGCGTGATCGACCGGAGAAACTTGTTTAACAACTAATACATACTGTTATTTTCGGTATCAGGAAAATACCTTAAAAAACCCGATCCTATTAAGACGAAACTCTTAATGATCGGATTTTTTAGTAATTTTATTAAATGGTTCGCCAATTGTCTAACCAGTTGACAATCGTCTCTCCTGATTTACATAAATATTTAACGGAATCCGAGTATTTTCCTCGTATATAAAAGAAAGCGCATATAAAACAGGAAGCCTTCAGTAAATGAAAGTCATAACGTACTTTTATAAATCATTTGACATCCGTTTTACAATATGCTACAATTTTTGCACCGGCCATGACCGGGAAGAAGTAAAAAGTACGCTGCCCCAAAGAGAGCTGCCGGTCGGTGAGAGGCGCGGGGAGAGCCCTTTTGAATACATCCCGAGAGCCGCGCCCCGAAAGGACTTCCGAGTAGGCGGCGACGGGCCCGCCCGTTACAGCGGCAGGATATAAAATGACAGATCGTCGTTTTGTACCCGCAGAGGCGTCCGGCGCGAACCGGACGCAAACCGAGGTGGTACCGCGAATTTGATCGCCCTCCGTTATTACGGCGCATGCTGACAAGTATGCATCCCGTAACGGGGGCGTTTTATTTTATTTATTTTCTGAAAGGACTGTAAAACGACATGATTATCACCGATTTTTTGGAGCGAAACGCGCGTTTGCACCCGACCGAGGTGGCGCTGGTCGAGATCAACCCCGCCCTGCACCCCGAGCATGTGACCTGGCGCGAATATAATCTGATCGAATCGGCGCCGGGCGGAAAATACCGCCGCGAGATGACCTGGCGCGATTTCGACATCAAAGCCAACCGGTTTGCCAATCTTCTGCTGAGCAGAGGCGTGAAAAAGGGTGATAAAGTCGCGGTCTTGCTGATGAACTGCCTCGAGTGGCTGCCGATCTATTTCGGCATCCTCAAAACGGGCGCGCTCGCGGTGCCGATGAATTACCGCTACACCGCGGACGAGATCAAATACTGTCTTGATCTGTCGGACTCGACGACTTTGATTTTCGGGCCGGAATTCGTCGGAAGGATCGAGCAGATCGTCGATTCTCTGACCGACATCAAACGCATGTTCTATGTCGGTGCCGATACGCCGTGTTTCGCCGACAGTTACGACGAATACGCCGGTTATTGTTCCTCGGTTGCGCCGGCGATCGAACTGACCGAAGACGACGACGCCGCCATCTATTTCTCGTCGGGAACGACCGGATTTCCGAAAGCGATTTTACATACGCACAAGGGGCTTGTGGCCTCTTGCCAGACCGAGCAAAACCACCACAGCCAAGGCCGTGAAGATGTGTTTCTCTGCATTCCCCCGCTCTACCACACCGGCGCGAAGATGCACTGGTTCGGCAGCTTGCTGGCTTGCTCGAGAGCCGTTTTACTGCGCGGCGTCAAACCGGAATGGGTCTTGCGCGCGGTTTCGGATGAGCACGCGACCATCGTTTGGCTGCTGGTGCCGTGGGTGCAGGATATCCTGGACAGCATCGAACGCGGCGATATCAAGCTTGAAAATTTCAACCTCGCTCAGTGGAGGCTGATGCACGTCGGCGCGCAGCCGGTACCGCCGAGTCTGATCAAACGCTGGAAGCAGGTCTTCCCGCATCACGACTACGACACCAATTACGGGCTGTCCGAATCTCTCGGACCGGGTTGTGTCCATTTGGGTATCGAGAATATCCATAAAGTCGGCGCAATCGGAAAAGCCGGATATCTGTGGGAGACCAAGATCGTCGACGAGACGGGCACGGAAATCAAAGAGAGCGAAAAAGTCGGCGAACTGGCAGTCAAAGGCGTCGGCGTGATGAAGCGTTATTATAAGAACCCCAAGGCGACCGAGGAGATTTTAAAAGGCGACGGCTGGCTGCTGACCGGCGATATGGCAAAATACGACGGGGACGGCTTCATCTACCTCGTCGACCGTAAAAAAGACGTGATCATCACAGGCGGAGAAAACCTCTACCCCGTTCAAATCGAGGATTATTTGCGCCGAAATAACAAGCTTAAAGACGTGGCTGTTATCGGTCTTCCGGATGACCGGCTGGGTGAAATCGCTGCCGCCATTGTCGAGGTCAAGCCCGGCATGACCTGCACCGAAACCGAGCTCGAGGAATTCTGCGCCGAGATGCCGCGTTATAAACGACCGAAAAAATTCATCTTCGACGTTGTGCCGCGCAATCCGACCGGTAAAATCGAAAAGCCCAAACTGCGCGAAAAATACTGCGGCGGACGGCTCGTCGAAAAGCAGACGACAAAATAATCGATTCGGTATTCACAATAGTATCCATACAGGATGATATTTATATAAATCGAAATATTTTTATAAAATTTCATTTTTCATTGTGATAAAATGATAACAACCGCCAAGCGGTAATAGAAACGACAAATTTGCACGGAGGAATTGCAATGACAATTTTCGAAGAAATTTCCGAGATGCTTCAAAAGGGTAAACGGAAGGACGTCGAAGCCCTCGTCCAAAGCGCCATCGACCAGAAAATCCCGGCCGGTCAAATTCTTGATAAAGGCCTGCTCGCCGGTATGACCATCATCGGCACCAAATTCAAGAACAACGAAGTCTACGTCCCCGAAGTTCTGATCGCCGCCCGTGCAATGAACGCCGGCGTCGCGCTGCTCAAGCCGCTGATGGTGGCTGAGGGCGTACAGGCCAAAGGCAAAGTCTGCATCGGCACCGTCAAGGGCGACCTGCATGACATCGGCAAGAACCTCGTCAAGATGATGATCGAAGGCCAGGGCATCGAAGTCGTCGACCTCGGCACCGACGTCGCTCCCGAGACCTTTGTCGAAGCCGCCAAGACCCAGAACTGCCAGATCATCTGCTGCTCCGCGCTGCTGACCACCACAATGGGTGCCATCGGCGACGTCGTCAAAGTGGCTGAAAAAGAAGGCATCCGCAACAAGGTCAAGATCATGGTCGGCGGAGCGCCTGTCACCGACGCGTTCTGCAAACAGGTCGGCGCCGATTACTACACACCGGACGCCGCTTCCGCTGCGGAAGTCGCTCTGAAAATCTGCGAAGGCAAAATGTAATTGTAATTAACCCGAATTAAATGAATCATAAAAGCGGTGACGACACAACCTGCCGTCACCGCTTTTCGCTAAGAGAAAGGTATTTATCTTATTTATGCACTTATATGTTGCCCGGCACGGAGAGACCGATAACAACGTTCAAGGAAAATATGCGGGAAGCAGTGACGTTCCGCTGAATCAAAACGGTCTTCAACAAGCCGAAGCGCTTGCGCAAAAACTTGCGGATATCAAATTCGACGTCACCGTCTCTTCCCCGTTAGCCCGTGCGCGCAAAACTGCCGAGACAATTTTAAATCGCCGCCCGGAAACACCGCTTGTGATCATAAAAA